>Ga0081540_1004306_pt1 | contig 10903 bp, 12 predicted proteins | sample TabmetS2T1R1_FD_71024 | JGI IMG/M metagenome (GOLD analysis project Ga0081540, IMG submission 71024) | Tabebuia heterophylla rhizosphere microbial communities from the University of Puerto Rico - S2T1R1 | ecosystem: Host-associated > Plants > Roots > Rhizosphere ... | reverse complement strand
GAGCGCGGGCGGCCCGGCCTGATCATCAATACCGGTTCCAAGCAGGGCATCACCACCCCGCCCGGCAATCCCGCCTACAACGTCTCCAAGGCCGGCGTGAAGACGCAGACCGAGGCGCTGCAGCACGAACTGCGGAACCTGCCGGGCTGCAGGATCGGCGCGCATTTGATGATTCCCGGCCACGTCTTCACTCCGCTGACCGCGCGCGGCCGCACCGAGAAGCCGCCCGGCGCCTGGACGGCCGAGCAGACGATCGACTTCATGATTGAGCGCATCGAAGCCGGCGATTTCTACATCCTGTGTCCGGACAATGACGTGCCGCGACAACTCGACGAGCGGCGCATGCTGTGGGCGATCCGCGACATCGTGGAGAACCGCCCGGCGCTGTCGCGCTGGCATCCGGATTACGCCGATGCGTTTGCGAGATTTGTGAAGGGGTCGTAGCTCGTAGGGTGGGCAAAGCCACCGGGTCGCGCGAATGCGCGCGCCCGATGACAGGCTCCGCGTGCCCACCATCGCGAACGCGGCATTAATGGTGGGCACGTCGCTACGCTCCTTTGCCCACCCTACAAACTTTGCCTACCCTACAAACCGAGCTAAAGCGTTACCTGCTTGTCGCCGCATTGCTTGCAGACGTATTTGACGCGGGTGGCGCCCTTTTCCGCCTGGATGCGGTTCGGCGCGCCGCATTTGCCGCAGACCGCCTCGATCCTTGTGTTGCCCTGCTTGACGACGAGAGCCTTCTTTTCCATCGTCTCGCGGATCAGGCGCTCGGCCTCCTCGCGCATCGCTTGCTTCGACATCGCCCTGCCCTGTCATGAACCGCTATGGGCGCGGTCATATCACAGTCGCAGCGCATTTCGAAAGTCGGGCGCGAAAAATCGCAAGACAAAATCGCGAGACTGCAAAAATTGCGAGACTGAATGTCAAATGGTCTCCGGCGTCAGCGCCAGCAGGCGTCGCACCAGCGCCAGCGCCGTTTCCGTGGCCGGATCGGCCGAAATCACGGGAACCGCAAGCGCGATGACGTCGATCGGATCGTGTGACAGAACGATGAGATGCGTCGCGCTGTTGGCCGCGAGCAACGAAACGACGCGCTCGACCGCCGGATCGGACAATGTCAGGCCCCACGGAGCATCAGCGCGGCGCAGTACCCGCCGGGTCGACAGGAAATTGCGCAGCAGCGCGGGATCGTAGCTCAAAAGTTCGCTCTCGCGATACCGCCGCGCGCTCTCGAAGATCGGATGACGCGCGAGTTCCGCGATCAGCGCGTCGCGCGTTGCGGCCGGCGACACCGCAACGGAATTGAGAACGCCGGGCACCTGCGCCTCGAAGTGCGCGCGCAGTGCATCCACCATCAGGCCGATGGTGAGAACGCCTGCGACCGCAATGGCGCAAAATCGCATGACCTGCGCCGCGTCGGCATCCGGCGCGACGAACGCCGCGGCGACACCGAGAAGCGCCGAACTTAACAGCCGCAACACCGTCAACATCAGCGCCTGACGTTGCGTTTCCGCGCCGCGTTCCGCGATCAGGATCGCGGTAACGACGAGCAATGCCCCCAGCGCTCCGAGCCTGACGGGGATATCCGGCATCAGCACCCTGAAATCGGTGATGATGAAGGGAATGACGAGAACGGCGCCGACGGCGAGACGGGCGATGCTGCGATTTTCGGACGCCATCAGCGTGGCAGGGTCGCGCGTCGCCAGCAGCCAGGCGCAGATGACAAAGCCAACAAGCTGGAACAATGCCAGCAGGATGGCCGCAGGCGTTGCAAACGATTGCAATCCGAGAGCGCCGGCCAGACCGATCGCGATGCTGCCGGACAGAATAGCGATCTTGACCGGGCGCGGAGCATGCCGCCGCAGGATGCCTTCGGTGACGATCAAGGCGCCGAGCGGGATCAGCGCGGCCGGGATCGTCGACAGGTTATTGAGCACCGTGCTGCCGCTCCACCACGCCGTGCCACGCACCAGGAACAGCGACGCGATAATGCCGAGCGCGATCAAAAGGCGCCGGGTCAGCGGGCCCTTGGGATCACGCCGGTGGAGCGTGACCATGGCGACGCCAAGCCCGATCGCGCCGCACAGGTTGACAATGGAATCGGCGATCATGCCCGGCGTCATCGGCCGTTCCCATTTGCCGGCGTCCGCGGCCGCAAGCAGCCGAACGGGCGCGTATCGTCGAACCAGTAAATCACGGGCAGTATCAGCCGCTGCAGCGCCAGCACGGCGGAGGCAGCGAACAGCGCCGGCAGCGAGCCGGCCGGCACATCCCGCTGCAGATAGCGGCGGGCGCCGGCGAGATCGACGCGGCCGAGCTGAAGGACGTCGTCGCCCCTTTCGTAATCGAGCTCGCGCGCGCACCAGGCATTATATTGCTCGTCGCGATGTTTGGGCGCGACGTCCCAGGATTTCTTCAGCGCGTCCGATCCACCGGTATAGGCGTCGGTGATGACGAAACGCGCCTCGTCGAACCCGGCCTCGCCGCCGACGCCGAACACCGCGCGATGTTCGCGCATGATCCCGCGCGCCAGTTGCAGATGCGCAAAGCTCTGACGCGCGCCGGAATCCGGCGATGGAAACACGTCGGAAAAGGTGTCGCAGACCATGCCGAACACCGCCGGCACCTGCGTGACATTCGAAATCCATTTCGGACGCAGGCCGTCGCGCGCGAACAGCACCAGCGTGGTGAGACCATACAGCACCCAGGACAGCCCCTGCCCCTGTACGTCCGGATCGACCATGACCAGGCCAAGATGGGTGACTTCCTGCGGCTCGCCATCAAGCTCGACCGACATCACCGACAGCGCATTGAAGGCAATCGGGCGTCCCGTCGCCTCCTCGGAGATCAGCGTGACGATGGCGCGCGACAACCTGTCGCGCTCGCCGGAGAAGATGCCATAGGTGAGGTCGCCGGCCGGCAGCGTCTTGCCGGCCACGATGCGCAATTGAGACACCAGTTCGTCGAGCTCATTTTGCGAAAGCGCGAGCCCCGGGCTTTCAACGATCCGCGTCGTCAATCCCGTATGGGTGCGCAAGGTGAGATCGATGGCCGGCTGGTGAAACGCCCTGAGCCAGAAAGCCGCATAGCTGCCCAGACGGCCCGCCGCAGCATAGACCTGTCCCAGGCCGTGACGGATCGCCGAATTGCCGCTCCAGAAAGACGCCATGCCACTTGCCCGAACTTGGGCGGGATTGGTGCACCAGGCCTGTTAAGGAGCCATGAGTACGACAGGTTGCAGTTGCTGCAGGGTAAACGATGTGTTGGCGGCGTCAAACTTTCCTGCAGGACGGGCAAACGGCGAATGCCGAAGCATCCGCCGCCCACCTTCGCCACGACCACGCCACAGGTAACGAGGCCTTGGAAATCAAGAAGCCTTCGAAAATCAAGAAGCTTTGGAAACTTCCATCAGCAGCCGCTCGGCCTTGGCGTCCTCGATGCGGTTCACCATGCGGCCGCTCTCATGCACGTCGCGCACGGTCTTGGTCAGGGTGACGCAGGACTGAATGAGCATCACGATGCCCATCGCGAGATAGCCCTTGATCCAGAGGTCAACCGGCAGAAAGTAGACGCCGATCGCGACCAGGAAGGCCGAGGCGCCGAACGAACCGTAGGTAAAGGTGACCCAGGCGTTGCTGTGATGCTGGATATTCTGATTCATGGCGCCATCCTGCAAAATGAGATTATGCGATCAAATACCGAAGACGGGCTGCATGCCTTCCACGAAAACCGCGCCGCAACCTCATCCGCCCAGCGTTTCTGCGCCTGCGCCAGTTAAGGAGCTATGAGTGGATCATCTTTAGGTTGTGACAGGGTAAACGATACATTTAGCGGCGGCATCAAATGATCCATGACAGGGAACAGCGAATGCCGGGAGGCACCCGCCGTCCGCTCTCGCCAGCACCGCGTCACAGGTTACGCGGTCCGTACGTCCGTTTCCCACGCATTGGCCGGTTCAATGGAAAGCCGTTGCCGGCCGCTATAGTCGTGTGACAACAACGAGCATGCGCCCGTGACGACGGCAGCGCCAATGGCCAACGCCGTCACGATTGATGGCGGCAAGAGACTGATGAACACAGCGGCCTCGCCGGTGGCAATCGTCGCTCCGACGATCGCGGTCAGGAACACCCGCGAAGGGATCGGAACGGCGCGCCCCAGAAATCCATCGATGACCCCGGTGATCGCCGACGTGGGCAAGGTGACGGCGGCCAGCACAATCGCGCACAGGGCTGCGAAGTCCGCGGATTCTCCACCAAAGATGGTGACACAGAACAAGAAGACTGTGACGAACACCGAAACCGGTGCCACCACGAGGAATACGAACGCTCTTTTCATCGAAGCAGACCTTCTACCAAAACGTTGAGCGGTTGGATCGTCGAGGCTGGCGAACAGACGGCGGATGCCGAAACACCCGCCGCCTGCCCTCGCCAGCACCGCGTCACAGGTTACGCGGCTTTGGAAATCAAGCGGCCTTGGAAACTAAGCGGCCTTGGAAACTTCCATCAGCAGCCGCTCGGCCTTGGCGTCCTCGATGCGGTTCACCAGCTTGCCGCTCTCGTGCATGTCGCGCACGGTCTTGGTCAGGGTGACGCAGGTCTGCACCAGCATCACGATGCCCATTGCGAGATAGCCCTTGATCCAGAGATCGAGCGGCAGGAAGAACACGCCGACGGCGACCATGAAGGCCGAGGCGGAAAACGAAACATAGGTGAAGGTAACCCAGGCACCGCTGTGGGGTTGGACGTTCTGGTTCATGATAGTCTCCTGTGGTTGAAAGGGTTTAATCGATCAAATTCAGTTTCAGGCAGTCTGCGTGCGTTTTGCGTTCAGCCGCGCGAGCACGTCGTCCGCGGTTGATTTCAGCCGAGGGCCAAAGCCCTGTTCGGCGAGCTTTTCGGCGGTCGCGAGCGGTCCGCTGGCGGCATCGAGTTCGATCAGGGCGTCGGCGGCGGCCTGGGCCTCGATCTGGCGTTCGCGCAGCCGCTTCAGCGTGTTCTCCGCTTCCGGCAGCGTGGATTCGTAAGGACGCGCGGCTTCGACGCCGCCCCGGCGCAACGCACGAACCGCTTCGGAGGCACGGGCGATGCGGCGGCCACGCTCGAGCTCGGTGATCCGCGCTTCGGCATTGGCGACCTGCCGCTTCATGCGGGTGATCTCCGTCGCAAACAGCGTCCGCGCGGTCATCGCGGCATCGCGGTCGGCCTCGAGATTGGCAATCGCCTGCGCCGCCTCGCGGGCGAGATCTTCCCGGCCGCCATCGAGCGCGGCGGTGGCGCGGGTTTCGAGATCGGCAATCCGGGCATTGGTGGCGTCGAGCCGGCGGCCCTCCTGCTGGTCGCCTGCGATCGCCAGCGCCAGCGTGCGCTTGGAACGTTCGACGGCCGCTGCCGCATCGCGCATCTGCTGGTCGAGAATGAGCAGCGCCGAGCGGTCTTCCAATTCTTCCCCCGCTGCGGCTACGCTACCGCGGAAGATCGTCAAAACAGTTTTGAACATTGTCAGCTCCCTGTGTTATGAGCATCGCTCATGAACCAGGTGTAGCACTAGTTTGAGCATCGCTCAAGAATTATTTGAGCGCCGCTCAAAGATTTGGTAAAAAATGTCTAAAGCATTGGAAAGACGAGCTAAACAGCGGGACGAGCTGATCCAGGCGGCGGAACGAAGCATTTCCGCGGGCGGTTTGGGGGCGCTAAAGACCCGAGAACTGGCGCGGGAAATCGGGGTCGCCAACGGCGCGGTCTACAATCTCGTCGATGACGTGGATGAATTGATCCTGCGCGTCGGCTCGCAGACGCTTGCGCGGCTGGACGCTTCGCTCACGTCAGCCGAAGCACAGGCTCCCGCCTCCCCGCGCGAGACGCTGGTGCGTATCGCCGTCGCCTATTGCGATTTCGCCGCCGAAAATCTCGAACTGTGGCGCGCGCTGTTCGAGCACCGCATGGCGCCGGGCAAGCCGATTCCGGAATGGGCGATCGACGAACAGATGAATCTGTTCCGCCATATCTACCGGCCGCTCGCCGAACTGTTTCCGCAGCGAACACCGCTCGAATTAGGCGTAACGGCACGCAGTCTGTTTTCGGCCGTTCACGGCATGGTGCTGCTCGGGCTCGAGCAAAAACTGATCGCGGTGCCGGTCGAGGCGCTCAGGAAGGAAATCGCAACCATCGTACGCGCGATGATCGATGGGCTAACGGCATAGCCGCTGATTTGAGTCGTAGGGTGGGCAAAGCCACTGGGTCGCGCGAATGCGCGCCCGATGACAGGCTCCGCGTGCCCACCATCACGAGCGGAACGTGTGACGGTAGGCACGGCGCAAATGCGCCTTTGCCCACCCTACGGACTGTCCGTACGGCCAACGTAACTGTCAGTCTCGAACATCGCGGTCATGCTCCGGCAGGCGTTTCCATGGATCCTCGCCTTTCGGAGGCTCGCCAGGGCCGTAATTCTCCACGATCAAATCTTCAAGCCAGACCTCGCCGTGCGGGCTGGCGACGCGCTTCGAGCGCAATGCACTGGTCCAGTTGCAAACTTCGGGTTGATAGAACACATAGCGACTGCTCTTCGCCACGATCGCGAAGAAGAGGTAGGCGCGGCCCGGCTCGAAGTAAAACTCGCAATCCATATCCTTGTAGACGTCCAGCAGCCTGACGCGGGCGGCCAGTTTGTCGGCGCCCTTCCAGACTCGATCGACGTCTACCGTCCAGGTATGGTCTTTCACTTCCAGCACCTTGCCGATGAAGACGTATTGAGTGCGTGCAAAACCCTGGGCAGGCGAGATTGAATCGCACGCACAGGCATGCGCGACGTCGGCTCCCGCCGCCGATAGACACAGCAATCCGACGAGCCAGGCGAGAACCTTCAACGGCGGTCGCCACAACATGTGATGGGTCAAATCCACCTCCCGCAAAAGGCGTTCAGAATCGTAGCAACCATTAGATCGATCGATTGTGGGCAATCGGATTGTCCGCTTGCTGTTGCAAGCATGACGCCGTGCTCGCCGCCGTCAAGGCGTGGCCTGGCGGCAGCGGTGCCTGGGCGAGGTTGAGCGACGGCCATCCTTGACGGCGGCTGCGCGCGACGTCGTGACGACGGGCATGTCGGAACGAAGGCGAATGCTCGGCGAAGCAAGAAACTGGTTAGGCGGCCGATGGGTTTGCGCTGCGTGCGGCAGGTGGCTCGTTTTGCCAAGGTGTGCCGCGCGCCACGACGGTGTTGACGAAGATGAGTAACTTCCTGGCGCAGGCGACCAGCGCGCGCTTGTGCTCCTTGCCGGCGGCCCTCAGCCGTTGATAAAGCTCCATGAGCTGCGGGTTCCAGCGCATGGAGGCCGGCAACGCCGCCAAGTAGAGCGCGCGGCGCAAGCGTTCGCGCCCACCGTCGATGTGACGGGCACCCACCTGCTCGCCGCTGTCATCGTCATAGGGCGCCAGCCCGGCGAGTGCCGTGGCTTTCTCGCGGGTGAGCTGGCCAATCTCGGGCATTCGCACCAGGATGGCGACCGCGGTCGGCAAGCCCGCGCCGCCGACGCTGTGGATCAGCTCGAGCCGCTCGGCGAGATCAGGATATCGGCGGATCGCCGCCACCAAGGCCTTGAGTTCGCTCCGCCGGCGCTTGGCCAGGCGGGCGATATCTTCCTTCCATACCGCGCAGATGCGCTCGTTGCGGCAGGTCTCGATCCGGTTTTTCAGTTTCATGATATCCTCGCCGATCTGATCGATCATCGTCAGCTGCTCGGCAAACGGCGACAGCCGGGGATCTGGCGCGGGATAAATCTTCTTGACCGCAGCGGTGCAGGCGGCGATCAGCGCGGCATCGATCTTGTCATTCTTGGCCCGTTGCAAGTGGAACTTGGCATAGGCGCGCACTTGCGCCGGCTGAAACACGATCACCACAAACCGCTCGCGCCGCAGCGCGGCAACCACCGGCTGTTCGTAACCGCCGCTCGCCTCGATCCCGATGCGTTTGACCTGATGGCGCCGCAGCCACGCCAACAATACCTTGTGACCTTCCGCCGTGTTCTCGACCTGCAACTGCTCGCAGCTGCCATCGATGGCCACGTCGAGCTTCCGTTTGCCGGTATCGATACCGGCACAGACTGTGATACGCTTGGCCATCTTCCTCGAACCCTCCCTTGTGAATGCGAACCTAAAGTTCGTTCAACCATCCGGGTCCCGATGAAGTGCCGATCGCGATCTTGCTACGAAAAACAGCCCGCAAGGCTTCGGTGGGCATCGATCCGATCAATCGGCGGCCCAGCCCGGGCGGCCACCCGGGCTGGGCCATTCCTCACGGAACGGCGCCACTCTAATCCTTCGCGCTAACACAAGGGTGGGCAAAGCGAAGCGTGCCCACCATCACTCGCGGAGTGTGCAACGGTGGGCACAGCGCAAGGGCGCCTTTGCCCACCCTAAAGCTTTGCTCACCCACACCTGCCAGACCTCATCCTGAGGAGCGCGTCTTCGCGCGTCTCGAAGGATGAATGGCACCAGCGGGGCCTCGTGGTTCGAGACGGCGCTGCGCGCCTCCTCACCATGAGGGTTTGATGTTTGCTACGAATTGCCACCGATTCCTTTAAACCTCCAGCCACTCCTTGCGGACGCCGGCGTTGGCGGCGAGCTCGCCTGGCGTTCCCTCGAACACGATGCGGCCGTGGCCCATCACGTAGAGGCGGCGGGAGATTTTCAGCGCGATGGTGAGCTTCTGTTCCACCAGCAGGATCGCGGTGCCGCGCTTGGCGATTTCGTCCAAGAGCGTGCCGACTTGTTCGACCAGCTTCGGGGCAAGCCCCTCGGTCGGCTCGTCGATGATCACCAGGTCCGGGTCGCCCATCAGGGTCCGGCACATCGTCAGCATCTGCTGCTCGCCACCCGACAGCACACCGGCCGGATTATCCTGGCGCGCGGCGAGATTGGGAAACAGCGCAAACACGTCCTCGAATTTCCAGCGGCCGACGACGCCCGCGCGCTTCAATCCGAGTTCGAGGTTCTGCCGCACGCTCAATCCCGGAAACACCTGGCGGTCTTCCGGCACGTAGCCGATGCCGAGATGGGCGATCTGGTCGGGCCGCAGGCCGGCGATCGCGCGGCCCTTGAAGCCGATCTGGCCGACCGGCGGCACCAGGCCCATGATGGTCTTGCAGGCGGTCGAGCGGCCGACGCCGTTGCGGCCGAGCAGGCTGACGATCTCGCCCTGATCGACCTTGAGGTCGACGCCTTGCAGGATGTGGCTCTTGCCGTAGAAGGCGTGGAGATCGCGGACCTCGAGCATCATGCCGCCACCGCCCCGAGATAGGCTTCCTGCACGGCGGCGTTGCCGCGGATGGCGGTCGGCACGTCGGATGCGATCACCTCGCCGTAGACCAGCACGGTGATGCGGTCGGCGAGACCGAACACCACGCTCATGTCGTGCTCGACCATGATCAGCGTCTTGCCTTCCGAGACCGCGCGGATCAGCGCGACAGCCGAGTCGGTCTCGCTGTGGCTCATGCCGGCGGTCGGCTCGTCGAGCAGGATGATCTCGGCGCCGCCGGCAATCGTGATGCCGATCTCCAACGCCCGCTGCTCGGCATAGGAGAGCAGGCCGGCCTGAAGGTTTCGCCGGTCCGAAAGCTTCAGCCGTTCGAGCAACTGGTCGGCAGCTTCGTTCAGTGCCTTTTGCCGGCCCAGCAGATTCCAGAACGAATAGCGGTAGCCGTGCGACCACAACAGGCCACAGCGGATGTTCTCGAACACGCTCATGCGCGGGAAGATCGAGGTGATCTGAAAACTGCGCGACAGGCCGAGCCGGTTGATCTCCTGCGGCGCCAGATTGGCGGTGGACTGGCCGTTGACCGTGATCAGGCCGGAGCTGATCGGAAAGCGGCCGGAGATCAGGTTGAACAGCGTGGTCTTGCCGGCGCCGTTGGGACCGATGATGGCATGGCGCTCGCCGCGCGGGATGGACAGGTTGACGCCGCGGATGATTTCGGTGGCGCCGAACGTCTTGTACACGTCGCGCAATTCGACGGCGGGTACGCCTGCGACATCCGCGCTCACGACATCGCCTCCTGCACCTTTACGTTCGTCACTGTGGGAGCGGCCTGAGTCTTGACGCCCTCGATCAGTTCGTCCCAGCGCTCGCGGAAAGCGCGTGCCTCGTGGCGCAGCCACAGCCCGCCCAGCACGAGGGCCGCTATGGCAATCACCCATGGCAGCGGCGAGGTGGTGTCGATCACGTTGCCGCCAATGCTGAATTTCTTGCCCTGGGCCGCGCCGATGGTGGTGAAGGACGCCAGTTCAACCAGAAACACGAAGCCGAGCAGCACCAGCAGCGCCGGCGGCAACACCCGCGCATAGGGCAGCGCCAGTTCGCGCAGGCGTCCGGCACGCCAGATCGGCATATGCATGTAGATCAGGCCGATCAGCCCGCCCGGCGCGTACATCACCATGACGATGAACAGCACGCCGACATAAAGCAGCCAGGCGTTGCTGAGCAGGCTGACGCCGCTCTGCAGCAGCACCACGACGATGGTGCCGAGCACGGGGCCGAAGAAGCCGCCGGCGCCGCCGATGTAGACGGCGAGCAGCGCGTTGGCCGACTTCGCCGCCGACACGGTGTCGAAGGTGACGATCTCGTAGATCAGCACATAGAGTCCGCCACCGATGCCGGCGAAGAAGCCGGACAGCGTGAACTGCATCAGCCGCACCATGCGCGGATCGTAGCCGACGAATTGCGCGCGCTCGAAATTGTCGCGGGTGGCGTTGGCGATGCTGCCGAGCGGCGTCTGGGTCTGCAGCTTCATCAGGATGGCGGCGATGAACGCCCAGGCCAGCACCAGGCAATAGACCTGCCATGGCGAGGAATAGCTCACGCCGAACACGCTGGTGTTCATGACGCGGTCGACATTGATGCCGCCTTCGCC
>Ga0081540_1004305_pt1 | contig 10907 bp, 7 predicted proteins | sample TabmetS2T1R1_FD_71024 | JGI IMG/M metagenome (GOLD analysis project Ga0081540, IMG submission 71024) | Tabebuia heterophylla rhizosphere microbial communities from the University of Puerto Rico - S2T1R1 | ecosystem: Host-associated > Plants > Roots > Rhizosphere ... | reverse complement strand
AACACCGCTCCAGTCGGCGCTTGGCGCGGTGATGCAGAACTGGGTGAGGCGACTGAGAAAAACCTTGCTCGGTCCATCGCAAGGCGCGAGGCCGAGACACCCTTCAAAGCCGGCCCGAGCCTCGTTCCACGCCCTGCGGCGATAGGCTTCCAAGGCCTCGGCAAAGGCGTCGCGCAGCGCGATGCGTTCGCTTGTCAGCGCGCCTTTATGTCCCAGCAGCTCGAAGATCCGCTGGGGCTCGGTCTTGCCGACGACGAGCACCGTGTCGATCTCTCGCGTCTCTATCGAGGCGGCAGCGAGCCGATTGGTCGCTTCACTGATCAGCACTCGTGTACCGTAGACCTTATTGGCTCCCTCGAGGCGCGACGCCAAATTCACGGCGTCGCCGATCACGGTGTAGTTTCGCGTCTGCTCCGAGCCGATGCTGCCAGCCACTACGTCGCCGGTTGCAATGCCGATGCGGAGATCGATCTCGGGCAAACCGCGTTTCAAGCCGGTGAGCTCGGGCAGTTCAGAGCGGAACGCGGAAAACACGGCGAGCTGTTCGAGTGCTGCCTTACAGGCGAGGCGGGCCTGCTCCTCGGCACCAGTGAAGGGCGGACCCCAAAAGGCCATGATCCCATCACCGAGATATTTATCGATAATGCCGTTATTGTGGCGCACCGGCTCGGACATCATTGTCATATAGCGGTTCAATACATTGACGAGCCCGGCCGGGGTCATGCCTTCACTGAATTCCGTAAAGCCCTTCATGTCGCAGAAAAAGATCGTCATTTCGCGCCGCGAGCCTGTGGCGTCGGTCAGTTCGGGCCGGTCGAGCAATCCAGCGACGATGCGTGGGTCAACATATTTGCCAAACGTCTCCCGAATCTGCGCCTTGAGACGCAGTTCACCGACCATGCTGTTGAATGATCGGGTCAGCTGCGCGATCTCGTCACGGGAGGTGATCGGGATCACGGTGTCGAGAGCGCCGCGCTCGACCGCGGCAGTACCGGCGAGCAGGCGGTGGACAGGGCGCACCAGGCCGATCGTGACAATAGCCGCGACCAGGACGCCGAGCACCCCCGCGATCACCAGCAACGCCAGGCTGAGCTCGACGACGCGCTGCTGATAGGCGCGGGTACCGACGATAGCGGCGCCGGCAAGGCGTCGCATCTCGCTCCGCGCCGCCGCTATCTTGCGGTCGAAATCGTCCCGCAAATCATCCAGATCGGCGAGAAGTTCGCTGGTTCGCTCCCTATGGCCCGCCTTGGCGGCGACAAGCAGTTTTGCCAGGACTGCCTCGTAGCGCCGCCGCTCCTGTTGCAACGCCTCGATTTTGTCGTCTAGCCGGGCGAGCGCGACGTTGTCATCAAAATCAAGCGGATCGGCGATCTGTTCGTTGATGTGGCGGCGTGCCGTAGCGATTTCTTCGTCGCCCGCTTTGGCGACGCTCACGATGCGCTGACCAAGGTCGTCGGTTTTGGTTCCGCCTTCGGCCGGTTCGGCTATTGCGAGGAGCAGCCGCCGGACATTGGCTGATTCTTCGACCGAGTGAATGTTGGCCTGGGCCAGCGCGACATACGCAGGAAAATAGTTCTGATCGACAATGACGAGTTGGCTGTCGACGGTGCGGGTCATCCGCATGCCCAGCAGCGCTACAACCGTCATAAGGATCAGCAACGCCACCGCGATGCTGAAGATTTTCAGACCGATTGATAAGCGCATGGCGCCGCTCCAAGCAGCGAGAGCTGGAATTAAAGACGGCCGATAGAATACCCCTGTAAATTATGTCTTAACCAAGTGCAAAACTGAGGCGGGATATCGGACTTGCTTCATCGAGCGCTCGCCCGCTGCCGCGGAGAGGCGGGTGGGGTTTTGCGCGCCGGCGCGCTTCTGTCAAATCGGCGGCGGGGTGAAGCCGCCAAATTCGCGCTCGATGAGGCCGGCAAGAGCAATCGTCGTGCGGTCCTCCAGGTAGCGGCCGATGATTTGCACGCCAATCGGCAGGCCGTTGTCGCTGTGCCCGATCGGCATCGTCGTCGCCGGCAGGCCGTTCAATGTCGCGATGCCGGCCCACACGCTCTGGTCGTTGTAGGGCACCTTGGCGCCATCGACGTCGAGTTTGCGGGCGAATTGCGGTGCGTGGTCGTGTGGGAAGGCTACGGTCGGCATCGGTGGGCACAGCACGACATCAACGTCGTCGAACAGCGCCAGCCAGCGGGCGCGCAACCCGCCGCGCGCGCGGCTCTTGCGGATCCACTCCGGATGACTGATCGTCAGCCCGCGCAGGCCGAAGGCCGCGAGGCTCTGATCGTCAGGCGAGAGGGCCTTGGCAGCGGCGTCGACCCTCTCGCGAACCTCGGACGGCAGATCGGCGCTGAAAAACGCCGAGAGCAGCTCGCGATAAAGCCTCGATGTCTGCGCAAGGTCCGGCAAATTGGGGCTGTTGTGCACTACCTGGCAGCCCGCCTTGCCAAGGCGTTCAGCAAGCCCTTGCAGTGCGGCCCTGATGCTGTCTGCCGTCGGGCAGAGCGGATGCGTGTCGATGATCAACACCCGAAACTCTGCCAATTTGTCGTGCCGCGGCGCCGGCAATGCGAGCCTATAGCCGATGCCCTCGGTCAATTCCTCCGGTCCGGCGACGACCGCGAGCTCAAGCGCCAGATCAGCAGCGCTGCGGGCCATCGGACCGATGACGGCCATGTCGCCGCGTACCGGGACTGCGGGCGTTTGCGGCGGCCCAGAGCCGCGCTGCGGTACCAGATCGAGGCTCGGTTTGTGCGAGAAGACACCGCAAAAATGCGCCGGGCAACGCAACGAGCCGCCGATGTCGGAGCCGAATTCCAACGGCACGAAGCCGGCCGCCAGCGCCGCCGCTGCGCCGCCCGACGACCCGCCGGGCGTGCGGCCAACGTCCCAGGGATTGTTGGTCGTGCCGTAGACTTCGTTGTAGCTCTGCCAGTCGCTGAGCCCGAGCGGCACATTGGTTTTGCCGATCACTACCGCCCCGGCGGCCTTCAGCCGCTGCACAATCAGCGCGTCGGCCTCGGGGCGCCAGTCGCGGGATTTCGGGTTGCCCCAAGTGGTCGGTAGACCGGCGACGTTGAACTGTTCCTTGACCGTCATCGGCAAGCCGAGCAGTGGCCGGCGCTCGCCGCGCGCGAGAGCCGTATCGGCTTCCTTTGCGGCCGCCCGCGCACGCTCGAAATCGCGCACAACGACAGCGTTGATCTCCGGGTCCAAGGCCTCGACCCGAGCAATCGCGAAGTCGGTCAGCTCAGTAGCCGAGACTCGCTTGTCCTGGAGTGCAGCCAGTAAGGCGGTTGCTGTCAGGTACGCCAACCCACTTGAGCTGCTCGGCTCAGTGCTTTTGCTTGCAGCGGCACCCCACTGGGGCAAGGTGCCAACGGCCGCGCTTGTCCCGAGCCCGGCGAGAAAGGCGCGTCTGGTGCGCTCTCTCGCCATCGTCCGGCTCAGCCCGGAGAGGCGACGCGGCGGATGTTGGCGCTCTGCTCGGGGATCCCGGTCTCCTCGTAACAGACCCGGGCGAAAGCGGCGACACCTTCGCGGATCATGTCTTTCGACGGCAGCGCAAAGCAGAGACGCAAGTGGGATTTGGTGGCGCCCGGGTTGCAGGACCATTCGGGACCGGGGTTGAAGACAACCCCGGCGCTAGCGGCGGGCGCGACGAGCTTGGTCACGTCGACGCGGTCGGGCAGTTTGAGCCAGAGGAAGATCCCGCCCTTCGGCTTCCACATCTTCTCGACGGCGGTGCCGAATTCGCGCTCGACGGCTTCGACCATCGCATCGAGCTTCTCATGCAGGGTGTCCGTCAGCCCGCCGACATGGTCGCCAAAATTCTGCGAAAAGTACTCGGCGACGACCATTTGATCGAGAGCGCCGGTGCCGCTGTCCGTCTCTCGCTTGCAGGCGACGAGGCGGCTCATGGCCTGCCAGTCGGCGATGGCGTAACCAAGGCGCAGGGACGGCGCCAGGGTCTTCGAGAACGAACCGATATGGATGACCTGCCGAGGGTCCATCGCGTAAAGGGCCGACGGGCCATCACCGTCCCAGGTCAGATCGGCGTAGCATTCGTCCTCGAAAACGGGCACGCCATGCTTGCGGGTCAAGGCGAGCAGTGCTTCCCGGCGCTCCGACGGCAGGATCGACCCGGTCGGGTTCTGCACGGTGGGTATGGTGTAGAGATATTTGGGCCGGATGCCCTTGCGGCCGAGATCCTCGAAAATGCGCGCGAGGGCGTCGATCTTTAGCCCATCGTCGTCGAGCGGCGCGCCAATGATGTTCACCCCGAGGCGTTTTAATTTGGTTAGGGCGCCGCCATAGGTGAACTCTTCGAGGATGACCGTGTCGCCGCGCTCGAGCAGCAGGCCGTTGACGAGATCGATGGCTTGCCCGGACCCCGAGGTGATCAACACATCATCGACGCCGCATTTGATCGCCGGGCGTTGCGCCAGTTTGTCGACGACCAATTGGCGCAGCCCGCGATAGCCTTGCGGGCCGTCGAAATTGTACAGCGCCAGATCGGCGCCACGCCGCTCCAATACGGTGGCCGCCGCCTCGGCCAACGCCGCGGCCGGGATCCGTTCCGGATCGTTGTGGCCGCCGATGAAATTGTATTTCGGAAAACCCGTCCAGCGCGGCGCCGGCGGCGGCAGGTCTTTGGCAAACAGGTGACTGTAAGCAAAGCCGGCGTCGGTCATTGTCGTTCCTTTCTGGTCAGCGCCGACCCTCACCCCCTCTCCCGCATTGTGGGGGAGAGGGTGCCCGGCGCAGCGAGGCGGGTGAGGGAAGCTCAACGCGCGGCGGGGGCGTACTTGCCGGTCAATTGCGGGGTGATGTCGGGATAAGCGCCGGGGGTCTTCTGCGCCGCTGCTTCGTGCATCTCCAGCCGGGTGCGCCGTTCCCATTTGCGGTTCAGCTCGTCCTTGACGTTGAAGGCGAGCTTGCCGACGCCCTCGATGTCGAGCTCGATCTTGTCGCCGTCCATGAATGGGTTGAGCCCGCGGTGGTTGGTGCCGGTGGCAACGATGTCGCCCGGCTCCAAAGCATGGACCGAGGACAGCCACTCGATGCAGCGCGGGATCTTGTGCGCCATGTCGCTGGTGTTGAAGTTCTGCATCAAGGTGCCGTTGTTGTAGAGCCGGATCTGCAATTTCTGCGGGTCCGGAATTTCGTCTTTGGTCACGATGTATGGCCCGATCGGCGCAAAAGTATCGCGCGACTTCATCGCAAAAAAACCGGGCGCCGGCAGGCCGCGGGCTGAGCCGTCGATAAAGCAGGTATAACCAAAGATGTAATCCATCGCGTCGGCGGCTTTGACATTGCTCGCCCTTTTACCGATCACGAGCGCCAACTCGGCCTCGCCTTCAAAGATCGTCCCCGGCGCGTCGGGCAGCACCATCGTGTCGCCTGGGCCGCAGATGGCGTTTGCCGTCTTTTGGAACGCGTTGATCGGCGCCGGGGCGCTGCGGGTGCCGTCCTCCATGTAATTGACTGCCATGCAGTCGATATTGTCCGGCTTGGGCAAGGGCGGGCGTACACGGACCGACGACAATGCGACACCCTGGCCGCTCGCCGCGGCATCATTGAGCTTGGCGCGATATTGATCAAACCGTGCAATCAGCCCGTTGATTAAATCGCCGGGGCCGGTGTGGGGAATATCGCGCACCACGGACGACACGTCGACGACGCGGTCGCCTTTCAGCACGCCCAATTTGAAATCGTCAAAGAACAGCAGCTTCATCTCTGGTGCTCCTTCAATCAATGGGTACGAAGATACAGTTGCGGATCTTGCCGTCGATCGCCTTCGAGAGGTGACCCTTGCCGGTCGTGTCCTCGACGAGGAACACTTCGCCGGGGCCGATCTTGCGGACCTCGCCATCGCTCGCGGTGATCTCGACGCCAGCGTCGAGATTGATGATGTATTGCCGTCGGGGCGCCGGATGCCAGTCGAGATCGTAGGTCGGCGGGACCTCTCGGAAGATAATGCCGGTCGCGGGCAGGCGTTTTGAAAGCTTGCCCGAACGTGTCTCTTCAACCCACTCGACTTCGATGTCCCGGAAATGGGACTGGCCGCTCGAATCGGTGTAGAGGTTGTGTATCCGCATCGGCGCATCTCCCTGGAAATTGACGGTAAGCCGCATACTAGCGGGGGAATAAAGCCCGGCGCCAGTCCTCTCGGCCAGGCGCATGATCACGTCGAAAAGAGCCGCGTTGCGCGGCCGGTTTGAGGCGGAGCATCGGACGCTCGACCAGATGCCAGGACAGGAAGGCGAGCGCCGCGGTTGCGGGCAGCGCGATCACGAATATCTGCCACCACGCGGCGCGGCCGCCCGACAGCCACATCACGGTTTGCTCGACCGGCCAGCCATAGATGTAGAGGCCATAAGAAAGATCGCCAAAGCGCGCCGCCGGGATTACCGGCAGACGAGGGCTGACCGCGAGCCACAGCGCCAGATAGCAGCCAAAGATCGGGAACAGCACGACAAACTGGCGCAAGGGCACGCTGAGCACGAGGCCGGCGAGAGCCAAGGCGGCGACACGGCCGTCGAAGATTTGCGTGTTGCGCAATTTGTAGAGGGCGATCCCGGCGGCGAAGAAGGCGACGAGCCACCCCCAATCGCTGAGCAGCTGAAAAAACCAGCTCCATTTTTCCAGCGGATAAAGCATTTCGAAATAGAGGCAAGCGGTACCAAAGGCCAGCAGCACCAGCGCCGCCCTCACGGTCAGCAGCCGCAGTACCCCGAGCGCCAGGACCATCAGATACATCAAAAATTCGATACGCAGCGTCCACAAGGACCCGTTGACCTCGAGCCCAACCCCGTTATCGGCAAACCGGATTCCGGGCAGTTCGTGCACGGTCTGATCGAGCAAGGTGTTGCCGATGACGTATTCGTAAGGCTGCAGTCGGCTCAAATACCCGGCCAGCGGCAAATTCGTGACGATCGGCCCCAGCACCAGGGCGGAGACGAGAGTGGCCACGAACAAGCCGGGAAATATGCGCAACGCCCGCTTGGCGAGAAAGTGCCAGGGGTTCGGCGTTCGCTCGAAGCTTTGCGTTACGAGAAAGCCGCTGATGGCAAAGAACACAAAGACGCCGGCGAGGCCGAGGATCGCCTGGTTGCTAGTTAAAAGGATCAGCGGCTCGTTGTTCTGGGTGCCTTCCGCGATCAGAAAAGAATGCGAAAAAATGACCGATATCGCGGCGAGCAACCGCAGCGCGTCGAAATTGTTATTTCTCCCCATTATGTTGCGGCGCCGATCCTGCGCTTTTCGACCAATCTTCGCCTATCTCGACAATTTCGGTGGTGGAATGTGCTCTTTCGGGTTGCGGGCGGCAAGCCGGCTATTTCGCCTCGCCGAGCTTCTGCCGTAAGCTGGCGGCCCGATAACAATATCAACGCCGGAAAGGGCGATCATGTCCGAACTGCACCGTCTTCTTGAGGAAGCCCGCGAGTTACTGCCCGCCGCGGTGGCGTTGCGCCGCCGCATCCACGCCAAACCAGAATTGGGCCTTGATCTGCCTCTGACGACGCAAGCAGTGCTCGACGGGCTGAACGGTCTCGAGCTGGAGATCGCCCGTGGGCCTTCGACCTCCGGTCTGATCGTGTCGCTGAGCGGCACAAAGCCGGGAACGCAGACCGGACGCACGATCCTGCTGCGCGGCGACATGGACGCCTTGCCGATGCCCGAGGAGACTGGCCTCGACTACGCCAGCGAGTTCCCCGGACGTATGCATGCCTGCGGCCACGATGCGCATACCGCGATGCTGGTCCAGGCGGTGCACCTGCTGCACCGCCACCGTGATGAGCTGGCCGGGACGGTCAAATTCATGTTCCAGCCGGGCGAGGAGGGACATGGCGGCGCCCGGCGGATGATCGAGGACGGGTTGATCGACGCCGATCCCAAGCCCGACGCCGCCTTCGCCTTGCATATCTGGCCCAATGTCAAGGCGGGCGCCATTCTCGGCCGGCCCGGCCCAATGATGGCCTCGGCCGATTACTGGTCGATCACGGTGAGGGGACGCGGCGGCCACGCTTCGATGCCGCACGATGCGGTCGACCCGGTACCGGTCGCATTCGAGATCGGGCTGGCGCTGCAGACAATGGTGACGCGGCAGATCGACATATTCGATCCGGTGGTGGTGACCTGCGCCAAGGTGGTCGCCGGCACGGCCAATAACGTCATTCCGGAGACCGCCGAGATGATGGGAACCCTGCGTACGACCTCCGAACGGGCGCGCGACCGGGTTCACGAAGGCATCCGCCGGGTTGCCGTAAATGTCGCGGCGGCGCATCTCTGCCAGGCCGATGTCGCGATCAGGCGCGGCTATCCGGTCACCGTCAACGACCCCGGCTTTGTCGAATTCGCAAGCGACGTCGCGACCGAGCTGCTCGGCGCCGAAAATTACATCAGCCGCCCGGCGCCGATCATGGGCGCCGAAGATTTCTCCTACATCCTGCAGCGCATGCCCGGCTGCATGATGTTTCTCGGCGTGAGGCCCGATGGGGATGACAAGCATGGCCATATCGCGCCATGCCACTCCAACCGCATGATGCTGAACGAGGACTGTATGGCCGTCGGTATCGCGATGCACGCCGCGATCGCCCAGCGCTTCCTCGCGCAGGGCGCGTAGCGGACCCCTCCTCCACGATAGGAGAACTCAGGTTAAATATCGGCGTAGGCGCGGATTTCGGCGCCGGCGCCGGGATGGGTGACGGCGCCTTTCTCGGCATCCCCGACGGTCTGCGCGTATTTCCACAGGGTGCCAGACTGGTAGTCGTGCCGTCGCGGGGTCCAGGCGGCGCGGCGGGCGGCGAGCTCGGCATCGCTGAGCGCGACATCGATCGTGCCCGCGACCGCATCGATCGTGATGCTGTCGCCATCCTTCAATAGGCCGATCGGACCGCCGACCGCAGCTTCCGGCCCGACATGCCCGATGCAGAAGCCGTGCGAGGCGCCCGAGAAGCGGCCGTCCGTGATAAGGGCCACCTTCTCGCCGACGCCCTGCCCCACCAGCGCGCCGGTCGTCTGCAGCATTTCGCGCATGCCCGGCCCGCCTTTCGGCCCCTCATAGCGGATGATGATCACGTCGCCCAGCTCGTAAGCCCGGCTCTGGACCGCGGCAAACGCATCCTCCTCGCAGTCGAAGCAGCGCGCCGGGCCGGTAAATTGCAGCCGCGCCATGCCGGCAACCTTCACGATCGCCCCTTGCGGCGCAAGGTTGCCCTTCAGCACCACGACGCCGCCCGTCGGCGAATACGCGTTCGAGGTTGGCCGGATCACGTTCTGCTTTTCGGGGAACACCACATTCTTCAGGTTCTCCGCCATCGTCTTGCCGGTGACGGTGATGCAGTCGCCGTGCAAATAGCCGCCGTCGAGCAGGGCCTTCATCAGCACCGGCACGCCGCCGATGTCGTAAAGGTCCTTCATCACATACTCGCCGCCCGGCTTGAGATTGCCGATATAGGGCGTGCGAGCGAAAATCTTGCCGACTTCGTGCAGGTCGAAATCGATCCCCGCCTCGTTGGCGATCGCAGGCAAATGCAGACCGGAATTGGTCGAGCCGCCGGCCGCGGCAACAACCGTCGCGGCGTTCTCAAGCGATTTCCGGGTGACGATGTCGCGCGGCCGCAGGTTCAGCCGCAGCAATTCCATTACCGTCTGCCCCGAGGCTTCGGCATAAGCGTCGCGCGAGTCGTACGGCGCCGGCGCGCCGGCCGAGCCGGGGAGCGCCAGGCCGATCGCCTCGGAGACGCAGGCCATCGTGTTCGCGGTGAAAAGCCCGCCGCACGACCCCGACGACGGGCAGGCGACGCATTCGAGCTCGTGCAGATCCTCGTCAGTGGCATCCTTGATGCTGTGCTTGCCGACCCATTCGTAGACGTCGCCGATCGTCACGTCGTGGCCGCGAAAGCGCCCCGGCATGATCGAGCCGCCATACATGAAGACCGACGGCACGTTGAGGCGCACCATCGCCATCATCATGCCGGGCAGTGACTTGTCGCAGCCGGCGAGGCCGACCAGCGCGTCGTAGCAATGGCCGCGCATCGTCAACTCGACCGAGTCGGCGATGATCTCGCGGCTGATCAGCGAGGCCTTCATCCCGGCATGGCCCATGGCGATGCCGTCGGTGACGGTGATCGTGGTGAACTCGCGCGGGGTGCCGCGCGCGGCGGCGACGCCTTTCTTGGCAGCCTGCGCTTGCCGGGCCAGCGCGATGTTGCAGGGCGCCGCCTCGTTCCAGGTCGTCGCGACCCCGACCAGCGGCTGGTTGATCTGTTCCTCGGTGAGCCCCATCGAGTAGAGAAACGCGCGGTGCGGCGCGCGTTCGGGGCCGACCGTCACATGCCGGCTCGGCAGGCGCGATTTGTCGATCGCGAGCTTGCGAACATCGTCAGGCATGATTGACTCTCCGTCGGCGGCGGTTACGGCGCCACGGTATCGATCCGGCCACCCTCGATCAATGGCGGCATAGCGTCAGGCCTGGTTCGTCCAACGCTGCTTGGCGTGTTCGTCCTCGGCGCGGCTCTCGACCCAGCGTTCGCCCGCAGGCGTCTCCTCGCTTTTCCAGAACGGCGCATCGGTCTTCAGCCAATCGATCAGGAAATGGCAGGCGGCAAGGGCGGCCTCGCGATGCGGCGATGCGGTTGCGACGAGCACGATGCGGTCGCCGGGCTCGAGGCGGCCGTGGCGATGAATGATCAGCACCGCGTCGAGCGGCCAGCGCCGGTGCGCCTCGGTTTCGATCTCGGCAAGCTTTTTTTCGGTCATCCCGGGATAGTGCTCGAGCGTCAGGGCGCTGACCCGATCGCCCCCGCCCATATCGCGCACCAACCCGACAAAGCTCGCAACCCCACCAATCCGATGATTGCCGGCGGCGAGGCGATCGAGCTCGACGCCGA
>Ga0081540_1004304_pt1 | contig 10908 bp, 11 predicted proteins | sample TabmetS2T1R1_FD_71024 | JGI IMG/M metagenome (GOLD analysis project Ga0081540, IMG submission 71024) | Tabebuia heterophylla rhizosphere microbial communities from the University of Puerto Rico - S2T1R1 | ecosystem: Host-associated > Plants > Roots > Rhizosphere ... | reverse complement strand
CAGCGGCTCGGCCGCAAAGAGCAGCACGAGCAACGCTCCGCCGACCCACAGAAAGTAACCCCGCACGGGAGTTTGAACATCGAGTGAGCCGCGCGCACGCATTGACAGAGCGGATTTCCTGCTCACAGCGCCCGGCTCCTGTGCTGAAGCCCCTTGGGGACGATCCTGGGCCGGTCGCCGGCTGTTCGGCCTGATGTGGATGGCATGCTTTGCTTCCGTTTCGATTCCAGATGGCCCACGCCCTCGGATGCAAGTGGGTGAGCTTGCGACCGAGATGGCCGCGCCTGTCCTGCGCAGATCGCATGGACTTTAGTTCATGGATTTCGGGTCGATCGTGAGCCCGCCGTCGGGTCGGCGCGTAAGGTGGTGGCGCCTCCTGCGGGCTATTCGGTCGGGTACAGCCGGATCCCTCTGCGCACGAGCTCCGACTCGATCATGTTGAAGGCGCATTCAACGGGCACGAGCCAGACGTTGACCGAGTAGATGATGCAATCGCGAGCGAGCAGAAGGGCTGACGTCATCGAGCGGCCCTCCGCCGTTGGAATCGCCGCTTGATCGGAACTGCCTCTCGATCGACGAGCGCATGCAGCCATGCAAGCAAGGATATCGTAACGCCCAGCAGCAAGCTCAGGCCCACGAGAGACAGAGCCACGACCAGGTTCAGTGATGCGAGCGCAAGCCCGGGCCACGGATTTTCCCTGGCGAGCGACCATAAAAGTGTTGACATTCTCGACCTCCGAAATAAACTATACCGTATATTTCATATACACCCCGGCCCGTGCGACATGTCAAGAGCGAAGACTCACAAGCGCGTGTCGGGCTGTTCGAAGGACGAGGACCGTAGGAAGGCTGCGTCTCCCGTTCGAAAAAGCGATGCCTCAGGCGGAGAAAGGATTCTTATGTTCAAGTACACACTGATTGTCATGCTGGCGGCTTTGTTCGGCACTGGGACTGGCTTAGCTCAGGAGAACCGCGGCACTCCCGAGCAGAGAGCCGCATGCGCGCCTGATGCCTTCCGGCTGTGCGTGAGCTACATCCCTGATCCTGCGAATGTTGAGGCCTGTCTCAGACAAAGGAAGTCCGACCTGAGCGATGCTTGCAGGGCCGTCTTCGATCACGCAGCGGGAACTGCTTCGGTCAAGACCATAGGATCGCTCCGGTACCGCGGCGCAAGAGATGAGGAATGATCGCATGAACACGATCTATGTTCCCGCTTTCGCCGCGTTCGGGGGCTCGGCCTTCGGAGCCATCTCCACGATCGTGACTGGATGGGTGACTCGGCGCCGCAGGCTTCGGGAGCGCAACTATGCCCGATCGATTTCCAAGCGCGAGCGGCTCTATCGAAGCTTCATAGAGGAAGCTTCCCGACTCTACGCTGACGCGCTCGTCAGCGACAAATCCGAGATTCCGCAACTGGTCAATCTGTATGCGCTCATCGGGCGAATGAGGATTCTGTCCAGCGATCAAGTTGTTCAAGCCGCGGAGCGGGCAGGTCGCCTGATCATCGAAACCTACCTGTCACCGAACCGCGAATTTGTCGATCTGCCTGAGTTCATGGAGGAGATGGATCCCTTGCGGGGCTTCGGGGAAGCCTGCCGACGCGAATTGCATTCGATCCCATCTCGCTGAGGTCCCGAGCGATGCCGGAGCGGATAAGCCAAGCCAGATCGTCGTGCATTCGTCGGCGGATCGTACAAGCAGCGATCCGATTGCACCGCGAGATTGGTTTCAAGAAGACCACGGTCGCCGATATCGCTCGCGGAGCGTCGATGTCTCCCGCTAATGTCTATCGCTTCTTCCCTTCAAGGCAGGCGATCGAAGAGGCGATCGTGGCGGATCTGTTCGAACAGGCCTCCGCGGCCGCAACGGTTGCGGCTCTCGGCGGCTCCGCTCTGGAGCGTCTAGAGGCTGCTTTGAGGGCAATCTCGCAGCTGCACGAACATCGGTTGGAGAACGACAGCAAGCAACACGAATTGGTCGCTGTGGCGGTTCGCGAGAATTGGGCGGCAGCCCTGTCTTACGCGGACCGGATCCAGGGGCTTGTGCGCGCGATCATTGCTGCGGGACAGGCGAGTGGCGAGCTGCGACCAGGAAGTCCGATGGCGATGACATGTTGCCTGCTTGAAGCCATGGATGGGTATCTCAATCCGTCGCGCATCAATGCGACTACCGTTCGGCCCCCCTTTGACGAGATGATGGACTTCTGCGCAGGCGCCCTACGCCATGTACCGTGGGGCCAGCCGATGGGCTTGGGCGCCGACTTGCGTCCGAAAGCGTTGGCGCAAAGATAGCGAGCGGCATCTGTGCCTGATTCACGGCCTCCAGTCTGCCTCGCAAGCCGCAAGAAAGAAATTGACTCGTTCGTGCAAGAACGTCGGCAGCTCTTTTCTGAGATCCTTCAGTTCCTCACCCATCAGAGACCTCATGAGCATCGGAAGCAGAATGAGGTCCATGAACATCTGCGCGGTCGCAACGCTACGCTTTGCGCTGAAAGGCCCTTTTGACGAGCGCGCGATCCTCTGCGTTGCCTCATTCAAGAGCTGCGAAACTGCCCCTGCCGCGCGGTCGCGCGCCGCGTCGTGAACATTTCGACTCAACTCGGGAAACCGTCGCGCCTCGGCGATCGTCGCGCGCGTGAGGTCCAACGTGTCCTCGACGAATCGCTCCACGATCTCGATGCCCAGATTGGCGAGCTTTTCCTGGATGGTGCGGCCTGCCGGGCTGAACCCCTCGAAATCCGTCAACCCGTTGATGGTCCGGGTCACGACAGCCACGAACAGCGCCTCCTTGCCGGGGAAATGGGCGTAGATGGTCGGTTTGCTCGCAGGGGCCAACTCGGAGATATCGTCGATGCTGGCGCTCCGAAAACCTTTCTCGAGGAAAAGCTGCTGGGCTGCATCGAGAATCCGCGCCTGGACGTCGCCGGCAAGGTCCTTTGGCGGCCTGCCGCGTTTCGAGCTTTTGTTCTTTGCCATCGTCATCTCCCAATCACGTGCCTGTGCGCGTCCAATTCCCACTTGACATGGCAGGGGAAGGAATGCAACAAAACAAAAATATACGGTATAGTTTATTTACTGCGCAGGCGGATTGTCAGGCCTGCGACAGCTTCCCCGGATGACCAGCCTGACGCCGTGTGCGGGCTCGTCCTAATCGTCCGGCACAACCTGAGGAGATCGTCGTGACTGTCTGCAGCGCGGATTCACCAATTATGGAGCAGGGCATTCTGCTGCGCGAATTGAATCACCGAATCAATAGTGGGCTCGCCTCGGCCATCAACCTGGTATCGGCAGCCGTGGTCCGAGTCGAGGGGGCGGAGGCCAAGCGCGCATTAAGCGACGTGGTCGACCTGTTGCATGGTCATGCCGATGTGCAGCAGGCGCTTGCAATGCCCAAAGGCAAGGCGCTGATCGACGCCGCGACCTACATCCGAATGATGGGCTGCGCGATGCGCCGTTCGTTGCTGGATCGAATGAATGTCCGGTTGGCACTCGCAACCGAATTTCTTCCGCTCCAACCAGAACGATGCCGGCGCCTCGGATTGATCGTCCACGGCCTGGTAACCAATGCTGCGAAGCATGCGCGCTTCGAGGCGCGGACCGGAGAAATCAAGGTCAAGCTGACACGAAACGGCGCGCTCCTGAATTGCGTCGTTCTGGACAATGGGTCGCGGTCGGCGCGGGGCGCCGCGGGGCGCGGGCTCCGGATCAGTAACGATCTTGCCAAAGGCCTCGGCGGCCGAGTCGAGCACGGCTTCGGCGATCAATTTACATCCGTCGTTTTGTCATTTCCGCTGACAGCGCGTGAGCAACTGGCGAACTCGGCGGTGGCGAAGGGTCGCAATATACGGTCACCTCGCAGGCTAAGAGACGGCCCATCCGATGCGTTGGCGCTTCGCACAGGAGGAAGCTCTCCGGATCGGAGCAGCCGCCCCGTTGCGACTCGACCGGATCCGAATCCAGCTCGCGGAGCCCAACCGGTCTTGGTCCGTCCAGTGGCGGATGTGTTGGGCGAGTTGTTGTCACCGTGTCACCGCATGGACGTGTCATGAAGCATCACTCTGCGAACCAAACCGAAATCGTTAAAACCGCCCGCAAAGCCAAGCTGACAGGGGCCGGGGTCCTGGCGGCCGCGCTTGTCGCAATCGCGCTGAGTGGCTGCAACGATCATGCTGCTGCTCCCGTCACGCGTGCCGCGATCGTGCGCACGGAGATCGTGCAGCCGCACGACCGACAAGCCTTCGTCACACTGACCGGCGAAATTCAGGCCCGCTTTCGCACGGATCTCTCGTTCCGCGTCAGCGGACGTGTGCTCGCGCGCTATGTCGATGTTGGCGCCCTCGTCCAGGCTGGCGAAGTCCTGGCTTTGCTCGATCCCACCGAGCAGCAGGCCGACGTCGATGCCGCCACTGCGGCGGTGCTGGCCACAGAATCCCAACTCCGCGTGGCCAAGGCAACATTCGAACGGCAGAAGGCGCTGATCGCGAGCGGTTTCACCACGCGGACGGTCTACGACCAGGCGCAGGAGGGATTGCGAACCGCAGAAGGTGCGCTTGAAGCAGCAAAAGCAGAGCTCGGAACGTCGACAGACGCCCTTGGCCATACCGCGCTGCGCGCAGAAGCGGCAGGCGTGGTCACCGCGCGCAATTTGGAAGTCGGTCAGGTCGTACAGGCCGCGCAGCCCGTTTTCTCGCTGGCGCAGGACGGTGAACGGGATGCCGTCTTCGATGTCTACGAATCCCTCTTCTTTGGCGATCTCGACGCCAGCCGAGTATCGCTGGCGCTTGTCTCCGAGGCAGGCGTGACGGCGAACGGGCACGTCAGGGAAGTCTCGCCCGCGATTGATGCAAAGAGCGCGACCATCCGCGTCAAGGTTGCCATCCAGAATCCGCCGGCAGCGATGACGCTTGGAAGCGCCATTGCAGGAACCGTCAAAGCGAAAGCCCAGCAGCAGATCGCATTGCCCTGGAGTGCATTGATGGCGGCCGGGTCGAAACCCGCGGTCTGGACCGTCGATCCGGCGACCAAAACGGTTGCTCTCAAGCCGGTAACGATCGGAGGTTATGAAGCTCGCGAGGTGCTGATCGAGGCGGGTCTCAAGCCCGGCGAGCGCGTCGTGATCGATGGCGGCAAGCTACTGAGCGCTGGCCATTCCGTGACGTATGAGGGAGACCGGTCATGAAGAGTCGTGCCATGATTGCAGCCGGCACAATAGTGTCGGCACTGGCATTGGTCGGCTGTCAGCAGGACGCGAAAGCGCCTGAGCCTGTACGGCCTGTGCTTTCAATGGTGCTTGAGCCGAGCGGCTCGGACGCCACTGCCGCCGTGGGCGCTGTTGAAGCGCGGTACAAGACCAACCTTGCCTTCCGCGTGTTGGGACGCCTTACCGCACGTCCCGTAAACGTCGGGGATCTCGTTAGCGAAGGACAAACCGTCGGCACCATCGATGCGACGGCTCTTGAACTTGCCGTGCGCTTGGCGAAGGCCGAGCTTGCAAAAGCCGAGGCGCAACTGGCGACTGCAAGGGCAACGGAGGAGCGGCAGCGGACTCTCATCACAAGCGACGCGACGACAAAGCAGACGCTGGACAATGCCGAGCAGGCGCGTGCGGGTGCGGACGCATCGGTTGCGCATGCACAAGCAAACTTGGCCAAGGCCGTCGAGCAACTTGGCTATGCGCAGCTGAAAGCCGATTTCTCCGGTGTCGTCACCATGGTGGGGGCGGAGGTCGGACAGGTGGTCTCGCCGGGCCAAAGCGTCGTAACGATCGCGAGGCCCGACATCAGAGAGGCGGTCGTCGATATCGGGGAGGATTTCCCGCTTCCCCCGGAAATCGGCCAGCCTTTCGCGGTCAGTTTGCAACTCCGTCCCGCGATTCAGGTCGAAGGCAGGATTCGCGAGATCGCGCCACAGGCCGATCCGGTTACGCGCCTGCGGCGGGTCCGGATCGCGTTGAACAATCCGCCTGAAACGTTCCGCCTCGGCGCGACCGTCACGGCGAAGCTCGGCTACGAGCAAAACCCGATCTTGCGGCTGCCTGCGTCGGCGGTGCTCGCCAGGGACGGCGCCTATTTCGCCTGGGTTGTCGATCAGCCGGCGAACACGGTGTCGCTGCACAAGGTCGATCTTGCCACGGACCCGGCGGGCTCTCGCGTCACCGGCGGGCTTCTTCCTGGCGCGCGCATCGTGACTGCCGGGATCCATACCCTCAAGCAAGGACAGCAAGTCCGTATCGAACAGGATCAGAAGCCATGAAGTCGTTCAACCTTTCCGACTGGGCGCTCGGCCATCGTTCGCTCGTCTGGTATTTCATGATCGCCTTCATGGCGGCAGGGCTTTTTGCCTACCTTCAGTTGGGACGACAGGAAGATCCTGACTTCACCATCAAGACCATGGTGATTGGGGCGCAGTGGCCGGGCGCATCGCCTGAGGAAATGACGCGCCAGGTCACCGACCGAATCGAGAAGAAGCTCGAAGAGCTGGAATCGCTCGATTACACCAAGAGCGTGACGGTTGCCGGCCAGACCACGGTCTTCGTCTATCTGCGCGACACCACAAAGGCTGCCGACGTGAAGCCGACCTGGATTCGGGTCCGCAACATGATCGCGGATATCAAGGGCGACTTCCCACAAGGGGTGATCGGGCCGGGCTTCAACGATCGCTTCGGCGACGTGTTCGGCAACATCTATGCCTTCACCAGCGACGGCCTGAGCCGGCGTCAGCTCCGCGATGAGGTCGAGGACATCCGCGCCAAGGTGTTGACCGTGCCGGATGTGGGCAAGGTCGATATTCTCGGTGCGCAGGACGAGGTAATTTACCTCGAATTCTCCACCCGCAAGGTCGCGGCCCTTGGTCTCGACGTTCACGCGATCATGTCGTCGCTGCAGGGGCAGAACGCGGTCGCGGCATCCGGCGTTTTCCAGGAAGGACCCGAGCGGATCAGCGTACGGGTGAGCGGCCAGTTCACCTCGGAGTCCAGTCTGAAAGCGATCAATCTCCGCATCAACGATCGCTTCTTCCCGCTGACCGACGTCGCCACCATCACGCGCGGCTATGTCGACCCGCCCACTACGCTGTTCAGGTATAACGGCCAGCCTGCTATCGCGCTCGCGATTGGCATGAAATCGGGCGCCAACTTGCTGCACTTCGGTGAGGCGCTTCAGGAGGAAATGACAAAGGTCACTGCCGACCTGCCGATCGGTGTCGGGGTTCATAAGGTCGCCGATCAGCCGGTCGTGGTCGAGGAGGCGGTCCACGGCTTCACCAAGGCGTTATTTGAGGCTGTGGTCATCGTTCTCGGCATCAGCTTTCTCAGCCTGGGTATGCGCGCAGGGCTCGTGGTGGCGATCGCCATTCCGCTGGTGCTGGCCATCACCTTCGTGGTGATGGAATATGCCGGGATCTCGCTGCAACGCATTTCGCTGGGCGCCTTGATCATCGCGCTTGGCCTGCTTGTCGACGACGCCATGATCGCCGTTGAAATGATGGTGGCGCGGCTCGAGGTCGGCGATCCCCTGAACAAGGCGGCAACCTACGTCTATACGTCGACCGCGTTCCCGATGTTGACCGGCACGCTCGTCACTGTTGCCGGCTTCATCCCGATCGGGCTCAACAGCAGCAATGCCGGCGAGTTTACCTTCACATTGTTCGTGGTGATCGCGGTCTCCCTGATCGTGTCCTGGGTCGTCGCGGTGCTGTTCACGCCGCTGCTGGGCGTCACGATCCTGCCTGCCAAGATGAAGGGCCATCACGAGCAAAAGGGTCGCGTCGCGCAGATGTTCGCCCGACTGCTCCTGTTCTGCATGCATCACCGCTGGACCACAATTTCGGTGACGGTTGCGGCCTTCCTGCTGGCGTTGTTCGGCATGCAGTTCGTGCAGCAGCAATTCTTCCCCTCGTCTGACCGCGCTGAACTCGTGATCGACTGGAGCCTTCCGCATAACGCCTCGATTGCCGACACCAATGCCCAAATGGCGCGCTTCGAGCGCGAGCAGCTCGAAGGAAATAATTCGGTCGAGCACTGGTCGACTTACGTCGGCACCGGCGCGCCGCGCTTTGTGCTGTCCTTCGACGTGCAGACCGCCAACACCTGGTTCGGCCAACAGGTGATCGTGACCAAGGGCGGCATCGAGGCGCGCGACAAGGTCAAGGCGCAGTTTGAGGCGTATCTTACCAAGACGTTTCCGGGGACCGATACCTACGTCAAGCTGCTCGAGGTCGGCCCGCCGGTCGGCCGTCCCGTGCAATACCGCCTGAGCGGTCCCGACATCGCCAAGGTCAGGGAGCTCTCGCAGAAGCTGGCCGGCATTGTCCGAAGCAGCCCCGATCTCGGCAACTTGGCCTTCGACTGGATGGAGCCTGCGCGCGTCGTCAAGGTCGACGTTCTCCAGGACAAGGCACGCCAGCTCGGTGTGACCTCGGAAGACATCGCCACGGCATTGAAGTCCGTGCTCGACGGCACGCCGATCACCCAGGTCCGCGACAGCATTTATCTCGTCAACGTCACGGCACGCGCCACCACGACGGAACGTGCCTCGATCGATACGCTGCGCGATTTGCAATTGACTGGCCTCGGCGGTCAGTCGGTGCCGCTCGGAGCCGTGGCCAATCTGCGCTACGAGCTCGAGCAGCCGACGATCTGGCGGCGCGCGCGCATTCCCACGATTACACTGAAGGCTGGCGTGGTCACCAACGTTCAGCCGAAGACGATTGTCGATCAGCTCGCGCCGAAGATGGCCGAGTTCTCCAAGGAACTGCCCGCGGGTTACTCAGTCAAGCTCGGCGGTTCCGTGGAGGAGAGCGCCAAGAGCCAGTCGCCCATCGTCGCCGTCGTTCCGCTCATGCTGTTCGTCATGGCAACCGTGCTCATGCTCCAGCTTCAAAGCTTCTCCCGTTTGTTCCTGGTGTTTGCGGTCGCCCCGCTCGCCGTGATCGGCGTTGTCATGGCGATGCTGCCGAGTGGCGCGCCGCTTGGCTTCGTCGCCATCCTCGGCGTGCTGGCGCTGATCGGCATCCTGGTCCGCAACTCCGTGATCCTCATCGTGCAGATCGAGGATTTGAAGAAGGAGGGGCGGCCAGCCTGGGACGCGGTGGTGGAGGCGACTGAGCACCGCATGCGGCCGATCCTCTTGACTGCAGCCGCCGCAAGTCTCGCGCTCATCCCGATCGCGCGGGAGATCTTCTGGGGACCGATGGCTTACGCGATGATGGGGGGAATCATCGTCGGCACGCTGCTGACGCTGCTCTTCCTGCCGGCGCTTTACGTGGCCTGGTTCCGGATCAAGCCTGATCAGAGCGATCAGCAACCATCGCATGGGACCGCGGCCCCAGCGCACGCTCTGCCTTCGCCAGAACCGGTCTCCGCTTATAAGGCGCCGGTGCCGGTCCTCGAAACGCAGTCCTAGAACAAAGGAAAATAACATGTCTCGGAAGACACTGTTGACGCTGTCCGTTAGCGCGACGCTTGCAATGCTCTCCTTGCTGCCAAGGTCGGCATTTGCGCAATTTCCTCCGCCTCCTCCAATGGGTGGGCCTCCTCCGATTGCGGCCGGCGGGCCTCCTCCAATGGCAGCAGGAGGTCCTCCGGCCTTCCGAGGTCCTCCCATGGGCCCCCACGGAGCGCCCCGTGCCGGCCTTAGCGGTCCTGCTCCCCGGCTGGGCGCGGGCGCTGTTCCTCGCGGCGATCTCAGAGCGCTTGACAGCGTCCGTGCCGGCGCTCGGGGCGCACCGGCGGTTGCGAGTTCGGCTCGCTCCGCATCGGTGATTTACAGCCGCTCCGGAGGCGACGGTCACCGCTTCGGCGGGTCGCGATACGGATACCGCGCAGCCTATGCCGCTGGAGCCTACGCGGCCGGAGCCTATACCGGCTATGCCTATGGCCGCGGGTATAACTCCGATAGCGACTGCTACTCCGTCTACAGGCGTCAGAGGCGCATTCTGGTTTGCGATTAGCCAACACGAACTCGGGCCGGACTGACTTCAACCTGCGAACACTGCGATTGGACGTGGGAGCTCAAACAGTTCGGCACGAAGTTGTGACCGTGCTTTCTTGACAGCCGGGGTTACCCGTGGTTATAACAAACTATACGGTATAGTTTATTAAATCCCAAACCTGGTTTCTTCCTGAACCGGACAGAAAGCAGGCACAGGAAATCGCAAACGAAGAGCGCATGAACCATGAACTTTCAACTTCGACCGCACCTCGCAACCGCTGACCGGCGGCCGCCATTCGACTGCATCGCGTTGCTCTTGCAAGGTGGCGGCGCTCTGGGGGCATACCAGGGAGGCGTCTATGAGGCCTTGGCCGAAGCCAACATCCATCCGGATTGGATTGCGGGCATTTCGATTGGAGCGATCAACGCTGCGATCATTGCCGGCAATGCGCCCGAATCCCGGGTTGATCGGCTTCGAGAGTTTTGGACGCAGGTGACGTCCGACGCGGCTTGGCATTGGTCAGGCAAGCCGTTCACCGATTTGATGAACAGCGATCATACGCGCAGCTTCCTCAATCAGATGAATGCCAGCTTCGCCGCGGTGTTTGGCGCAAGCGGATTTTTTTCTGCGCGGCCACTGGCGCCATGGCTGCAAGCGGGTGGAACGCTTGCCGCCACGAGCATCTACGACACGAGCGCGCTAAAGACGACACTGGAGCGCCTCGTCGATTTCGATCGTATCAACGCCGGTATGACGCGGTTCAGCGCAGGCGCCGTTAATGTGAGGACCGGCAATCTGGTCTATTTCGACACTGCCACGCATACGATTCGGCCCGAGCACATCCTTGCGAGTGGCGCGCTGCCGCCGGGCTTTCCGGCGGTCGAAATCGATGGCGAACATTATTGGGATGGCGGCCTTGTATCCAACACGCCGTTGCAGTGGGTGATCGAGTGTGGCGCCCGTCAGGACACGCTTGTGT
>Ga0081540_1004303_pt1 | contig 10908 bp, 10 predicted proteins | sample TabmetS2T1R1_FD_71024 | JGI IMG/M metagenome (GOLD analysis project Ga0081540, IMG submission 71024) | Tabebuia heterophylla rhizosphere microbial communities from the University of Puerto Rico - S2T1R1 | ecosystem: Host-associated > Plants > Roots > Rhizosphere ... | reverse complement strand
CCATCGGCGAAATGGACATCGCAGAGCAGCCAGCCGGTCGTCGGCGACCAGGGCAGCACGCGGAATGTCGTGGGGTCGGGCACCATCAACACGTCGGCGGCGCCTTCCATCTCCTTCATGCCGAAGCCGCCGCCCGCGGTGAACACCGGAAACACCGTGCGGTGCGAGGTGTCCTTGGCGAGCATCGTCGTGGTGATGGTGCAGCCGCTTTCGAGCGAAGCCAGCGCCTCGGCCGCGATCAGCGTCTTGCCGCGCAGGATGCCGTGCTGGTCGGGAAAGGCGAGGCGGATGACTTCGAGGTTCTTCTCCTCGACGATACGCCGCAAACGCCGCGCCGCCTCCTGCTGCTCGTCCGACCACAGCGCGTGACGCGCGACGAAGGTCAACGTTCGGTTCCTGCAATTAGCGGACAATGTGTGCCGCATATTCCGTCATTGCGAGCGAAGCGAAGCAATCCAGAATCCCTCCGCGGAAACAGTTCTGGATTGCTTCGTCGCTGCGCTCCCCGCAATGACGAAAAGAGACGCAATGTTGGAAAGCCCGGCAATGACAAGGCGGAGAAATCGTCCAACACCTCCATCACTCCGCGGCCGTCAGATGATGCACCTTGCCGGCGATCTCTTTCGGCACCGGCGCGGCCCAGGGCGCGCCGCGGCGGCGCTTCACGTCGACTTCCATCCAGTACAGCTCCCAGCCCTGGCTCGGGCCGATGCCGTCCATTGTCGCGGGTCCCTGAATGCTCTTCGCGGTCGCCTCGTCGAGAAACAGCATCGGCTGCTCGCCGTCCGCGACCTTCTCGATCTCCTGCCGCAGCAGGCGGCGATATTGCACGATTGCCTTGTCGCTCTGCCCGAGATGCTCCCGGGTGCGATCCTGGATCGCGCCCATCGATTCCACCGCCCACTGGTCGTGCACGTTGATGTCGCTGCCCATGCCGGTATAGGTCGCGGTCGCCTGCTCGTGCGGATCGAAGCCGTAATCATTCGTCTTGTTCTTGCGCGACTTGTAATCCGGCAGCGCGTAGAGCTCGAGCCGCTGGTTGCGCATCTTCTTTTTGTCGACCGGCGAGGCGTAGCTGGTGAAGATCGCATACCAGTAGCAGTTCTCGTCATCGACCGGCACATGCCACTGCGTGATCGTCATCTCCGTGCTCATCGGAATGACAAAACCGTGCGGGAAAAGCTGGTTGGTGACGCGCACATGGGTCCGCTCTTCATCCAGCTCGCGCAGCGCGATCAAACGCAGGCCGTATTCGGTGTGCTCGACGTTGATGATCGGATTGTCGTACTCGCGCAAAATCTTCGTCATCGGCATATCACTGCCGGCGGAAGCGCCGCGGAACTGCTTGCCGTAGGCCGTGGACGTGTCCTCGTCCTCGAAGAAGCGATGCAGGAACGAGGCGTGCGCCGGATCGATGCCGACTTCCAGCGCCTGCAGCCAGTTGCAGTTCATGTGGCCCTTGAACGCAAAGGTATGGCTGTCGGGTGCGACGAAGCAGTCGATCTCCGGAAACGCCGGCGGCTCGCCTTCGCCGAGATAGGTCCAGAGGATGCCGCTTTTCTCGACCACCGGATAGGAGCGCTGTTTGATACCCTGGCACAGCTTTGAGCCCTTCGGCTCCGCGGGTGTCTCCAGGCACTGGCCGGATACATCGAACAGCCAGCCATGGAAGGCGCAGCGCAGCCCGCCATTCTCGAGCCGCCCGAACGCGAGATCGGCGCCGCGATGGGCGCAGTGGCGTTCGATCAGGCCGTAGCGGCCTTGGTCGTCGCGAAACAGCACCAGGTTTTCGCCGAGCAGTTTGACCGGGCGCACCGGTCGCGCCCCCTGCAACTCGTCCACCAGCGCCGCCGGCTGCCAGTACATCCGCATCAGCTTTCCGCAGGGGTCCTTGCGGCCGGTGCGGGTGATCAAGTCGTTCGCTTCCTGACTCATCATGGCGAGAGTCCTCCGGTGGCGGATTTGTTCGCCTATTGAACTTTTGTGCGATTTTAACGTAGGCTAGGCGTTAGGCAAGCGGATTTTGGAGGCAGTGGTGCCCAAGCTTAAGCGCGCAGGCGACGCAGACAATCGCGGCGCCACCGATTTCATCGAGAGCCTGGACCGCGGCTTGCGCGTGCTGGAGATGTTCGGCGGCAGCCAGCAGGCGATGACGCTGAGCGATCTTGCCAAGGCCGTCGACCTGCCGCGCGCCACCGCGCGGCGGATCCTCTTCACGCTCGAACGCGCCGGCTTCGTCGCAACCGACGGCAAGCTGTTTCGCCTGACGCCGCGCGTGCTGGTGCTGGCCTCGGCCTATCTTGCCTCCAACCATGTCGTCTCGGTGCTGCAGCCCGCGCTCGACAAATTATCGAGCGAGGCGCAGGAAATCTCTTCGATGGCGATCCTCGACGGCGACGATGCCGTCTTCATCGCCCGCGCCAGCCCGACGCGGATTTTCTCTTCGGGGATCGATGTCGGCTACCGGCTGCCGGCCTTCTGCACCTCGGTCGGCCGCGTGCTGCTGTCGCGACTGCCGGACGACGAACTGGCAAAAGCGCTCGATGCGATGGATATCGCGCCGCAGACGCCGTTCACCGTTACCGACAAGAAGCTGATCTTGAAGACGATCATCGCCGATCGCGCGGCAGGCTATTCGCTGGTCGATCGCGAAGCCGAGCCCGGCTTCCGCTCGATCTCGGTGCCGGTTCGCCGCTACGACGGCGCGGTTGTCGCCGCCATCAACATGGGCGCGCATGTCGACCGTGTTTCCGCCGCCGAGATGATAGAACGTTTCCTGCCGCGCCTGCTTGAGACGACGGCCTCTGTCAAATCGATGCTGGTGTGATGCGATGATTATCCGATCTGAAACGCCCGGCGATGTTGAGGCCATCCGTATCGTCCAGCAAGTGGCGTTTGGTCAGCGAGCCGAAGCGCAACTGGTCGATGATCTCCGTGCTGCGGGCGATTCGGCGTTCTCGCTGGTTGCCGTCGATGATGGAATCGTCGCTGGCCACGTCATGTTCTCAAGGATGGAGGCGCCGTTTCCGGCGCTGGCCCTCGCACCTGTGGCGGTACTGCCCGAATACAGGCGGACAGGTTTTGCCAGCGAGCTGATCCGCCATGGGATCGCGTGCAGCGAGGCCGCCGGGTGGCTCGGCATTTTCGTCCTTGGCGATCCCGCCTTCTATCGGCGCTTCGGTTTCGATGCCGGCAAGGCCAGCGGCTTCAGCTCACCCTATGCCGGGCCGCATCTGATGGCGCTGCCGCTCGCAGGCAACGAACTTCCGGCGCGTGCGGGAAGCATTCAACATGCTCCCGCTTTTGCAAAGCTCGGATAGGACAGCCGGGCGGCGAACAATTTTTGAATTGGCGCGCTAGTGCGGCAAGCGCTTGAATGCAGCTTCGATCGCCTCGAACGTGGCGACGATCTTCGGTGTCACCAAATAGTGCAGTGTCGTCGCGACGGTGAGGCCGACGATCCCGGCGATAATCATGTACTGCGTCAGCAACGCCAGCAGGATCGCTCGCAACGGGCGACGCCGCGCCTTCGGCGGCCTGGCGGCAGCGAGCAGGGCGTCTTCGCCTTCAACGGTGCTCATGGACCCGCTCAATATTCCGACAGAAGCTGGTCGAGCCGCGACTTCAGTCGCCTGTTCGCCCGCTCGCTGGTGCGAAGCTTGCGCGCCCAGTCCAGCGTCACGACATTGTCTCCCTCGTGCTCGTCGCTGAACGCCAGCCCCGCCGCGTTGTGATCGCGCCAGACCAGGCGGGCGCGGCAGGTAAGTCCTTTGCGGACGACCTCGAAATCGATGCGGTCGGGCAGGATCGCCGAATTTTCGAATTCGATCTTCGCGCCGCGCGGGCTGAAATTGCGAACGACGCAGTCGAGCGTCGAATTGCGGCCGTTGAACGCGACAAGTCCACCGTAGTAGACACGGCTTCTGTGCAGTTGACGGCGATCAAGCATGTTGCGTCTCCATACCTTTAACGCTTCAGTAACACTATTTTAGGGTGTGGTGTAGCCATCGTTCGCATGCAACTTGCACGGTGGTTAATGCGGGAGCGTACCTGTGGGCACACGCGTGGCGCGACGGCTAGCGCGCTAACTCATTCGCGACGAGAATCGCGGCCCGCCGGCTGCATTAGCGCTGAAGCTACCGGTTTCCGACCGGCATGCCCGTCGTGCGGTGATAGATACGGCCATCCCGCTGCGGCTGTTGTGCCAGGACCAGGCTGTTGAAGCCGGGAGCGGTCGGCGATTTCGTTTGCCCGATCGTGAAGCCCGGCCTGCTGACATCGAGCAGGGTCCATTGCCGCGCGGCGAACGTGATGCTCAGGAAGTTCTCGGTGCGGAAGCTGCCCTGGGGCACGGCCACCCACGCCTGGTCGCCCGAATAGACGAGGATGTAATCGACCGGAAGCTGCTCGAGCAGCGATGCCAGCAGCACCGCCTTCTGCGGCACGGTGCCCGTTCTGGTCATCAGCACTTCCGAGGCCCGCTTGGCGACTGCCATCGCCTGCGCGGGATCGGTGTCGACCTCGCCGCCGACAAAATCGACGAGGCGCTGAATCTTCTTCTCCGTTTCGGTGATCGTGCCGGTCAGGTCTCTGACCAGCCGCGTTAGCGACGGCTCGCCCGGCCGCGCGACCAGGGCGCCCCAATTGACGACCGATCGCTGGCCGCCCAGTTCGCTGGCATAATGCGTCGTGTTGACGCTGAGAACGCCGCCGCGAACCGAGGCATTGGTCAGATAGGACTTCAGCTCTCCCGAGCTGATGGCGAACTCGGCGGATTTGAATTTGATCTTCAGCATGCCGTCGAAGCGCAGGCGCAAATTGGCGACATCCGTCGAGAAGAATACCCACTGCTCGGGGCTGCGGCGAAACACGGCGCCGGAAAACCGCGATTGCATGCCGTCGTCGCTGCCGAGCGTCACGGTCGAAACATCGGCGACAAATTTTCCGGCCGCGGCATCGACGCGCGCGCGGTCATTGCCGTTCTGCAGGTCCTGGCGCAGCGAAAAATAGGCGCGTTGCGTGCGCGTATCGAGCAAAGCGAGATTAGCCTCGCCGATAAGGCTTTGCTTGAACGCGGTTCCGGAGAAGACGGGCTGCGCGAGCAGCGACAGGATCGCGTCCTGATTGGTATCGACGGGGTCCGATTTCGCGGCCACGGTCTCGCCGCGCGAAAAATCGACGCCTCTGCCGCCGCCGGCGCGCAACGCCGCGATGTGGCTGCTCAGTTGCGCGAAATTCAGGTTCTGTCCGTCGGCCACCATGAAGGAATTCACGCCGATCACTTCGCCGCGCGAATTGATCAACGGCCCGCCCGACGACCCCTGCGAAATCGGCGCCGTGGTCTGGATCACGGCGACGCCCTTGTGGATACGCCTTGCGCTGACGATCCCGGTGCTCACGGTGCCCTGCATGCCGAGCGGACTGCCCGCGGCGACGACGCTTTCGCCCACCGCGGTGGTCTCGGGATTGCCAAGCGGGAGCGCATTGACCTCGACCGCCTCCGCCGCTTCCAGCAAGGCCAGGTCGTGCTCTTCGTCAAGGCGCGCCGAGGTGACGGCGAATTCGCGCTTGTTGAGGTCGACGACGCTGATCGTTCCGCCACCGCTGATGACATGCATGTTGGTGACGATGCGTTTCGGTTCGATGAAGAAGCCGCTGCCGCTCTTTACCAGCTCGCCGCGGCTGTCCTTGACCAGCACGGTCACCAGCGCCGGCAGTGCCCTGGCGGCAATGGCTTCGGTGGAAAGCGTGGGCAATGCCGGCCGTGGTGCACGCGTTGCGGTCGCGGGCACGACGACGACAAGGATGCCGAGGGCCGCAATCGCTCCCCGGCAGGCGAGCGACTGCATCAGATGCGGCATGTGGGAGAGAGGCATTGAAGTCCGAACCGCAGACAAACTTGAAGCACAATCTGTGCGAGTTATTGCCCTACATTGTTACTTCTTGATGTCAGGTACAGGTGGGCCGGGCAACAGGAAAATACTTCGCTGCACTGGCGCGAAGCTGGCGCACGCGGTGGGTCAAATAGCCGCGCTGCGCAATCCAAAGGTGCGCGCCTCTTTTTGCAACATCGGCGCCACCGCTTCATTCAGCCGCGCGGCAGCGTCGTCGATGGAAAGCCCCGCGGTGTCGACCACGGCGGAGGCGCGGGCATAGAGCGGTTCGCGGCTGACCAGGATGTTGCGCAGTTCAGCCATCGCGGAACGATCATCCGCCATCGGGCGCAAATCCCCCTGTTTGCGGACGCGGGCCATGTGCTCTTCCGGCTCGGCTTTCAGCCAGATGGTGTAGAACGACGACAGGATCAGGTCGAAGGTCAGCGGCTCGGAGACGATGCCGCCGCCGGTCGCCAGCACCATCAATTCCTTTCGCGCCAGCAATTGCGAAAGTGCGGCCTGCTCCATGCGGCGAAAGCCTTCCTGGCCGTAGAGCGCGATGATCTCGGCGACGGATAATCCGTTCTGCGCCTCGACCTCCTTGTTGAGCTCGACGAAATTCCAGCCGATTTTCTTCGCCAGCATCCTGCCGAGCGTGGATTTGCCGGCGCCGCGCAGCCCGATCAGGGCGATGCCGGAGAACGAGCTTCGCCGCTGCGCCGAATGGCCGCTACCCGCGAGCACATCCTTGGCCTGCGCGATCTGGGAAGGCGTTGCCTTGCGGAGGAGATCGCGGATCACCGCCCAGTCCGGCGCGGGCTCGGCTGTCGGAATGAGATCTTCGAGATGCGCGCCCATCGCGTTCGACACCCGGCGCAGCAGCACGATCGAGACGTTGCCCTTGCCGCTTTCGAGCTGGGCGATGTAGCGCTCGGAAATCCCGGAGACCTTGGCGAGCACCTTTCGCGACATGCCGCGCAGCGCACGCATGGTGCGCACACGCTGGCCGAGCTGTTCGAGAAAGGCGGTTTCGGGGTCGCTGGCCTCGGTCATTTCCCTCGTTCGGCTTCGCCTCGGGAGTGAATGGGTTTCGGAAACATAGTGCCGACGAGGATTGACAGCAAGCGCTGCCGGTGTCTTTGTATGAATTATAATTCTTAATACTTGGGGAGAACGCGTCGTGAGCGGCATGTCCGGTTCGTACAATGCGGTGACGTGGCTGCTTGATCGCAATGTCGAGGAGGGGCGTGGGGCCAAGCTCGCCTTCACCGACACCGTCTCCGAACTCACCTATGGCGACCTGCAGAAGCAGAGCCGCCGCGTCGCCAACATGCTGCGCAGGCTCGGCGTCCGCCGCGAGGAGCGCGTGGCGATGATCATGCTCGACACGGTGGATTTCCCTTCCGTGTTCCTCGGCGCGATCCGCGCCGGCATCGTGCCGGTGCCGCTTAATACGCTTCTGACCGCAGACCAATATGCCTATGTGCTCGCGGATTGCCGGGCGCGGGTGCTGTTCGTCTCGGAAGCGCTGCTGCCAGTCGTCAAAGACATGGTCGGGCGGCTGCCCGATCTCGAACACGTCGTCGTGTCGGGCAAGGATGCGCACGGCCACAAGAAGCTCTCCGACGAACTGGCGGGTGAAAGCGATTCATTTGCCACGGCCGCGACGCATCCGGATGAACCCGCGTTCTGGCTCTATTCGTCGGGCTCCACCGGCATGCCCAAGGGCGTGCGCCATCTGCATTCCAATCTCGCCGCGACCGCGGAGACCTATGCCAGCCAGGTGCTCGGCATTCGCGAGGATGATTTCTGCCTCTCGGCGGCAAAGCTGTTCTTCGCCTATGGCCTCGGCAATGCGCTGACGTTTCCGATGTCGGTCGGCGCCACCACGGTGCTCAATTCCGACCGCCCGACGCCGGCTGCGATGTTCGCGCTGATGAACAAGTACAACCCGACCATCTTCTACGGCGTGCCGACGCTGTTCGCGGCAATGCTCAACGACGAGACGGTGAAGGACGCCCGCGCCGGCAGCCGCTTGCGCATCTGCACCTCGGCCGGCGAGGCGCTGCCGGAATCGGTCGGTAACGCCTGGAAGGCGCGGTTCGGCGTCGACATTCTCGACGGCGTCGGATCGACCGAACTGCTGCATATTTTCCTGTCGAATGCGCCGGGCGACATCAAATACGGCTCTTCCGGCCGCCCGGTGCCGGGCTACAAGGTGCGGCTGGTCAATGAAGCCGGCGCCGACGTTGCCGACGGCGAGGTCGGCGAATTGCTGGTCGACGCGCCCTCGGCGGGCGAGGGCTACTGGAATCAGCGGATCAAGAGCCGTTCGACCTTCGAAGGCCACTGGACCCGCACCGGCGACAAATACACCCGTGAAGCCGACGGCCGTTACACCTTCTGCGGCCGCTCAGACGACATGTTCAAGGTCTCCGGCATCTGGGTCTCGCCGTTCGAGGTCGAGAGCGCGCTGATCACCCATCCGGCCGTGCTCGAAGCCGCGGTCGTGCCCGAGGCAGATCCGGAAGGGTTGTTGAAGCCAAAGGCCTTCGTCGTGCTGCGCGCCGACAGCAAGACCGACGGCCTGCATGAGGCGCTGAAGGAGCACGTCAAGCAGAAGATCGGCCCGTGGAAATATCCGCGCTGGATCGACGTGGTGGAGAGCCTGCCGAAGACGGCGACGGGGAAGATACAAAGGTTCAAGTTGCGGGAACACAATTGACGCCGCCGTCATTCCGGGGCGTCCGAAGGACGAACCCGGAATCTCGAGATTCCGGATCGGCTCGCTTCGCGATCCGTCCGGAATGACTGAGCAGGAATTGACATGACAACCCTTCTCCCCAACGGCTTCCTCACCATCGGTGCCTCCCATCTCGAATACCGCATGATCGGGCCGCCGCCCGAAGCCGCGCCTGTTATCGTGATGCTGCATGAGGGCCTCGGCTCGGCCGGGCTGTGGGGCGATTTCCCGGACAAGCTGCAGGCCGCGACGGGGGCGGGTGTATTCGCCTATTCGCGCGCCGGCTATGGCGCATCGACGCCGGTGAAATTGCCGCGACCACTCGATTACATGCACACCGAGGCGCTCGACGTGCTGCCCAAGCTGCTCGACAAGACCGGCTTCCGCCGCGGGCTGTTGCTCGGTCATTCCGACGGCGCCTCGATCGCGGCGATCTATGCCGGCTCCCACCAGGACCATCGCGTGCAGGGATTGGCGTTGATCGCCCCGCATTTCATCGTCGAGGACATTTCCGTGGCCTCGATCGCGGAGATCAAGACCGCCTACGAGACCACTAACCTGAAGGAAAAGCTCGCGCGCTGGCACAAGGACGTCGACAACGCCTTCTACGGCTGGAACGGCGCCTGGCTCGATCCGAAATTCCGCGACTGGGATATTTCCGAATACCTCGCCTATATCCGCGTGCCGGTGGCGATCCTGCAGGGTGTGGACGACCAGTACGGGACGATGCGACAGGTCGAAATCGCCAGCGAAGAATGCTATTGTCCGGTCGATGTGACCGTCGTCCCCGGAGCGGGACATCAGCCGCATCGGGAAGCCCCGGGGGCGACGCTGGATGCGATTGTCGAATTCGCAAACGCGGTGCTGCATGTCGATGACGGCTCGCAAGGTCGGGCCGCCTAGCGCGATTCCCGTTTCCAGCGGTGCGCCCCGATGACCGCGCAGCGGCCAGCAGCAGGTCATCTGCCGCTGCCGCGATGGGCCTATGTGCCCGGCGAGACCGCCGAAGCCAACGCCGACTATGAAACGCTGACGCAGGTCACCGTCCTGGTGCCGCCGCGGTTTGGCGGCTATGTGCCCGCGCGGCACCCGGCGCTGCGTTACGGCATCGCGCTCAACGACCACGGCTATTTCTGGGAGGCGCAGGAGATCCTGGAAGCGGTATGGGCGGCGGCCCCCCAAGGCGGCCGCGAGCGGATCCTGCTGCGCGCCTGCATCCTGATCGCGACCGCAAATCTGCGGCTGCGCATGCACAAGCCGCACGTCGCGGCGCGGCTGTTCGGCGATGCGCTTGGCGAGCTTGAGGCGCCCACCCTGCGCAACGCCGGTGGCGACGGGTTCGCCGATTACTTCCCGGTTGCGGCCTTGGCGGCGACCATCAAGGGCAGGCTGGCCCGGCCGCAGCTCACGATGGCCGATTGGATCGCAATCGCGGCTGCCGGACGAACATGAAACAAAATGCATGTTCCAGCGCTTTCGGCTGGACTTGACCAAAAACATGCATTATTGTGCATCTGGCGATGCCAAGCAGAAGCTTGAGAAGCGTCCCGAGAAAACGACAGAGGGTGGCTCATGGCCGGTGAAGATCGCGTCCTCGCAGGCGGCGCGAAGTACATCGATTTTCAGACCGATCCATCGCGCTACCGGCACTGGAAGCTGGCGGTGGACGGCGAGGTCGCAACGCTCACCATGGACGTGGATGAGAATGCCGGCCTGTTCGAGGGCTATCAGCTCAAGCTGAATTCCTACGATCTCGGCGTCGACATCGAACTGGCCGACGCGGTGCAGCGGCTGCGTTTCGAACATCCGGAAGTAAAGGTCGTGGTGATGCGCTCGGGCAAGAACCGGGTGTTCTGCGCCGGGGCCAACATCCGCATGCTGGCCGGCGCCACCCACGCCCACAAGGTCAATTTCTGCAAGTTCACCAACGAGACCCGCAACGGCCTGGAAGATTCATCGGAAAATTCCGGCCAGCGCTTCATCACCGTCGTCAACGGCACCGCGGCCGGCGGCGGCTATGAGCTGGCGCTCGCAACCGATCACATCATCATGGCCGACGACGGCGCCGCCGCCGTGGCGCTGCCGGAAGTGCCGCTGCTCGCGGTGCTGCCGGGCACCGGCGGTCTCACGCGCGTCGTCGACAAGCGCAAGGTGCGCCGCGACCATGCCGACTTCTTCTGCACCATCGAGGAAGGCATCAAGGGCAAGCGTGCGGTGGCCTGGCGCCTGGTCGACGAGATCGCGCCGAACAGCAAGCTGGAAGGCAAGATCGCCGACCGCGCCAAGGAA
>Ga0081540_1004301_pt1 | contig 10909 bp, 4 predicted proteins | sample TabmetS2T1R1_FD_71024 | JGI IMG/M metagenome (GOLD analysis project Ga0081540, IMG submission 71024) | Tabebuia heterophylla rhizosphere microbial communities from the University of Puerto Rico - S2T1R1 | ecosystem: Host-associated > Plants > Roots > Rhizosphere ... | reverse complement strand
GTTGTCCGCTTACTTCGCCGGCGCGATCGGGCTGGACCAGGCCTGTGCGCTGATCATCGGCCAGAACATCGGAACAGCGACGAGTTCCGCGCTGGCCGCGATCGGCGCGAGCATCACCGCCAAACGGCTCGCCATCGCCTATGTCCTTTTCAAGCTGATCGCCGCCGTTATCGCGCTGGCGCTTTTTCCCGTCGTCATTCCCCTGATTCAACGCGCCTCGAGCAACGTCGACGGCGTCACGCTGCTGGCTGCGTATCACACGGCATACAATGTCGTCGGCGTGGTGGTCCTGTTGCCGCTGATCAACTGGTTCACCCAACTGGTCGAGCGTATCCTGCCCGAGCGCGGCTCGCCGCTGACGCGCTGTCTCGATTCCTCGGCGCTCGAAACCCCGGTCGTGGCCGTGGAAGCGGTGCGGCGAACGATCGCGCGCGTGCTGGTAACGGTATGCGGATCGGTCGAGGCGGCACTGGCCGGCCGCACGGAACCGGTTCGTCTCGGCAAGGACGCCGTATCGGTGCAGGACGCAGCGGAGGCCTTGCGCCAGGCGCAAACATTCCTGTCCGACGTGGCCGGTCCACCCGACACCGACGACGAGCAACAGCTCCTTACGGCCACGCTGCACGCACTCGACCACGCGTCCCGGCTGACGGAACTGGCGAATGGCGCAGTCAATTTCGGTTCGATGCGGGACCGACCGGAATACATCCGCGCCGCCGAACTCTGCGCGGACGTAATGCTAAGCGCAGCCGCGATTGCGCGCGGCGTGGCGGCGCCCCGCGTTGTCGGATCGCCGCCGGCCGCACGCGGCGCCGACGCGATGGCCGGCCCACGCGCGATCCCACCTGACGAGGCTATCGCCGAGATCGAGCGTTGCACGACGCAACTTGGCGACGTGCTGCGCATCAACCGCCGCGCGACCCTCGGCGCAGTCGCCAATGCCACGCTCACCGCCGACGCCGCCCTGCTTCGCGTCGACACGGCCCGAAGCCTCGAAGCGCTGTCGCATCACGCCTGGCGCGCTGCAGCGCATCTTGCCGGGCGTGGCTAGTTCGGATTACGGCGCGCGGCCGGGTTCATGCCTGTTCCGCCGACAATTTCTGCAGTTGCCTTGACGCTTCCTTATCAGCCGTTCGGCCATAATGCATGTACAGCGCAGGCAGCACCGCGAGCGTAAGCAAAGTGGCGCTGATCAGGCCGCCGATGACGACGGTGGCGAGCGGCTTTTGCACTTCGGCGCCGGTGCCGGTCGCGAAGGCCATCGGCAGGAAGCCGAGGGAAGCCACCAGCGCCGTCATGATGACCGGACGGAAGCGGGTCAGCGCGCCCTCCTCTACAGCACGCGAAAGCGGCAAGCCGCGATCGCGTAGCTGGCGGATGAAACTCAGCATGACAAGACCGTTGAGCACGGCGACGCCTGACAGCGCGATGAAGCCCACCGCGGCCGAGATCGAGAACGGCATGTCGCGCAACCATAGCGCAAACACCCCGCCGATCAGCGCCAGCGGCACCGCGCTGAACACCAGCAGCGCCTCGCGCGCAGAGCCCATCGCGCTCAACAGCAGCAGGAAGATCATGACAAAGCACGCCGGCACCACAATGGCGAGCCGCTGGCGCGCGGCCGCCAGATTTTCCGACTGGCCGCCCCACGTGATCCAGTAACCCGCCGGCAGTTTGACATTTCGGGCGACGCGCTGCTGCGCTTCCTCCACGACCGAGCCAAGATCGCGGCCGCGCACATTGGCCGTCACCACGATGCGTCGCTTGCCGTTCTCGCGGCTGATCTGGTTTGGTCCCTCGGCAAAGGAGAATTTTGCCACGCGGTTGAGCGCCAGGCTCTGCACCGGCGACGTCGGCGTCGCCCTCGGTAACGCCACCGGCAGGTTGCCCAGCGCCTCCAGATCGGCGCGCACGCTCTCCGGCAGGCGCACCACGATCTCAAAGCTGCGGTCGCCCTCGAAGATCACGCCGGCCTCCTGGCCGCCGACGGCGGCGCCGATCACGTCGTGTACGGCCGACACGCTCAGTCCCCGCCGCGCGATGGCGGCCTTGTCTACTTTGATCTCCAGCACCGGAAGACCCGCAGTCTGCTCGACCTTGACATCCTCGGCGCCGCGCACCGCGCGAAGCTTTGCCGCGATATCGTTGGCGACCCCAAGCATCGCCTCGAAATCATCGCCGAACACCTTTACCGCGATATCACCGCGTACCCCCGCCAGCAGCTCGTTGAAGCGCATCTGGATTGGCTGGGTGAATTCATAGGTGTTGCCCGGCAGGAGATTGACAGCCTTCGATATCTCTTCGATCAGCGCGTCCTTGGTCATCGAAGGATCCGGCCACGCCTCCCGTGGCTTCAGCATGATGAAGGTGTCGGATGCGTGCGGCGGCATCGGATCGCTCGCGAGCTCCGGGGTACCGGTCTTGGAGAACACGAAGGCTACCTGCGGGAAGCGGCTGACGGTCTTCTCCACGCCGAACTGCATCGCCTGCGACTGCGTCAGCGAGGTCGACGGGATGCGCAACGCGTGCATGGCGATGTTCTTCTCGTCGAGCGAGGGAATGAACTCCTGGCCAAGCCGGGTGAAACCGAACAATGCAATGACGAACATCACGAGTGCGCCGGCAACGACCGGGAATGGCGAGGCCATCGCGTAGCGCAACAGCGGGCGATAGGCGCGCTTCATTGCCACGACAAGACGGTTCTCGCTCTCCTGAACACGGTTGGACAGGCTGATCGCGATCAGCGCCGGCACCAGCGTCAGCGACAGCAGGAAGGCGGCGCCGAGCGCCAGGATCACCGTGAGCGCCATCGGCTCGAACATCTTGCCCTCGACGCCAGAGAAGGTCAGGAGTGGCACATAGACCAGCAGCACAATCGCCTGGCCGTAGAGACTGGGCCTGACCATCTCGACGGTGGACGCCCGCACCGTGGCGAGCCGCTCCTCGCGGGTCAGCAGGCGGCCAAGCTCGCGCTGCCTTTCTGCGAGATGGCGCAGACTGTTCTCCGTGATGATGACGGCGCCATCCACAATCAGGCCGAAATCGAGTGCGCCGAGGCTCATCAGATTGGCGCTGATCCTCCCCTGCCACATTCCGACAGCGGTCATCAGCATCGAGAGCGGGATGACGACCGCCGTGATCAGCGCGGCGCGGAAATTGCCGAGCAGCAGGAACAGAACGGCGATGACGAGCGCCGCGCCCTCGGCAAGGTTCTTCGCGACGGTGGCAATGGTGGCATCGACAAGCTGGGTGCGGTCGAGCACGGTCGTAACCTCGACGCCTGGCGGCAAGGTCGGTACGATGGCGCGCAACCTGGCGTCGACGGCCGACGATACCGTGCGGCTGTTGGCGCCGACCAGCATCAGTGCGATGCCGACCACGACTTCACGGCCCCTCGCGCTGGCGCTGCCGGTGCGGGTCTCCCCGCCGATCGAGACGGCGGCGAGATCGCGCACGCGCACCGGTACGCCGCCGCGGGTGGTTACGACGACAGCGCCGAGCTCCTCGATATTCATCAGGCGTCCGCCGGAGCGTACCACGATGCCTTCGCCGTTGCGCTCGATGTAGCGCGCCCCGCGGCTGACATTGTTGGCCTCGATGGCTTTCGCGACGTCGGAAAAGGTCAGGCCAAGCGCGATCAGCTTCGCCGCATCCGGGTTAACCAGATATTGTTTGAGATATCCGCCGATTGAATCCACGCCGGCAACGCCAGGCACGAGCTTGATCTGCGGCTTGACGATCCAGTCCTGGACCGTGCGCAGGTACGCGCTCTTCTCGATCTCGCCTTCGAGCGTCTGCCCCTCCGGTGTGAGGAAGCGGCCGTCGCGCTGCAGGCCGGGCATGCCGTCGCGTTCGGCTGGCTTGTCCGAAAAGTGCACGGTCCACATGTAAATTTCGCCGAGTCCGGTCGAGATCGGACCGATGCGCGGCTCAATACCCTGCGGCAGACGGGCGCGGACCTCGGTCAGGCGTTCCCCGACCTGCTGGCGCGCAAAATAGATGTCGGTACGCTCGGTGAATACGGCGGTGACCTGCGAAAAGCCGTTGCGCGACAGCGAGCGCGTGCTTTCCAGACCCGGGGCGCCGGCCAGCGCGGTCTCGATCGGAAAGGTGATCTGTTTTTCGATCTCGGACGGCGACAGCGCCGGGGCTATGGTGTTGATCTGCACCTGCCTGTTGGTGATGTCGGGAACCGCGTCGATCGGAAGTTTGGCCAGCGCGTAGGCGCCGATCGCGGCTGCGATGACGCTGAGGACGACGACGACCCAGCGGCGGCGGACGGCGAAATCGATGACCCACTCTATCATGTCAGTGCTCGCCTTCCGAAGCCTCGGTCTTTTCGAGTTCGGCCTTCAGCACAAAGGTGTTGGCGGCGGCGTAGGATTCACCGGGCGACAGGCCATCGAGAATTTCGACGTCGTCGTCATCCTCGCGGCCGGTGCGAACCTGCCTCGCTTCAAAGCCCTCGGCGTCGCGCACGAAGAGCGTCGATGCGCCCTTGATCGTAAGCAGCGCCTTGCGCGGAACGATCACCTTCGAGGGCTCGTCACCCAGCGGGACTTCCGCAGTTACGAAAGTACCCGGCTTCCAGCGGTGATCGGGATTGGGCAGGCTCGCGATAACGCGCGCGTTGCGGGTCTCGCGGTCGAGCAGCGGGCTTACGAAAATGACCTTCGCGCTGACGTCCTCCCCGATGCCGATGGGGCGGATGCTGACGGAGTTGCCCTCGCGCACCGAGGCGATATCTTCCGGTGAAACAGCGAGATCGACCCAGATGTTGTCGAGATTGACGATGACGAAGAGCTCGCTCTCCTGGCCCTCGCGACCGATCAGTCCGCCGAGATCGACCCGCCGTTCCGAGATGCGGCCCGAGATCGGCGCGCGCAAGTATTGCTTGCGCAGGGCTTCCGGCGGCTGATTCGGCAGATCGGCGATCTCGCTCTCGGACAGGCCAAGCGCGAACAGCTTTTGCCGTGAGCCGTCCAGCTTGATCTGGGCCTCGCTTGCAGCGAGCTGAGTGCGCAGGAATTCATTCTCCGACAAGGCACGGGTTTCGACCAGGGCTTTGTGGCGCATGGAAATCGTTTGCCGCAGATCGTTGGTGACGCGGGCGGCGAGATATTCGCTCTTGGCGTCCGCGACCTCGCGGCTTTCAATGGTCGCGACGACCTCGCCCTTCTCGACGCCGTCGCCGAGCTTCTTGTGCAACTCGGCGACGGTGGCAACAACGCGGACGCAGACGCGCGCGACGTGGTCGGCATCAGGAATTAGCGAGCCTGGAGCGAGGAAGTGGCGCCGCAGCGTACCTCCCTTGGCCTGCGCGAGGGTGATGCCGGCATCGGCGATTTGTTGCTCGGTGAGCGAGACGCGTGGGGGGCCGTCGTTATGGCCGTCCTTGTGGCCATGCTCATCCTTTGCGACATGGCCCGTCTCGGCGTGGTCGTGCCCCGCCGTCAATGACACCGGCCAGCCGGTTATTGCCGCCACCGCAACAAGCGCGGCGATGCCGGCGGCCATGCCGGCGACGAAGAGAGCAATCCGTTTCATCTTGAGCCTTCCCGGGCAGCGCGGCCGTTTCAGCCTGCGCTCGTGGGTAATCGATCGAAGCGCGAAAATCCCCGCCGCAAGTCGCGGCGGAGCTCAAGGCCGGATCAGACGCGGGGTGGCTTGAAGGGAGAGGCGGGATCGGCCGCATCAAGTAGCGGCGCGGCGGCGAGGCCGAACGGACGCTCAGTGTATTCAATCGCCACCGCGCTGTCCTGCACGGCGACGGTCGTGACATGCGCGAGACAATGACAGCAGTGCGGCGTGGGCGACGTCTTGGCCGGAATATCGTTGGTGGAGATATCACAGCTCGTCCGTGCAGCGGACAAGACCTGTCCGCCTTCGTCACCATCGAGGCAGCAGCAGTGGAAGAACGACAGCACCAGCGACAGCGAAATCAACGCGGCAAGAACAACGCGCCAGCACCTTGTGCGCGGGCGAGCCGAACCGAGCCGGGCTGCTGAACTGGCGGTCATGCGGGTTTTGTTAGCGCTGCCGGGCGGCGTTTACAAGGTCGAATGAAAATGCGGAGAGAGCGAACAATGTAACAGCGTCGGCGCCAGCGCCGTCGTCCGCCATCAGGTCGCAACAGGCAGCATCCTCAGTTCGGCGGTCGACTGGCGCACCACCACGAGGGCGCCTTGCAGCGCGAGTCCGGCCATGCAGGCCGCGACGATCACGTCCGGCCAGCCCGTGCCGCTGCCGAACACACCCAGCGCCGCCAGCAGCACCGCGGTGTTGCCGAGCACATCATTGCGCGTGCAGATCCATGCAGAGCGCATGTTGGCATCGCCTTCCCGAAAAGCCCAGAGCAAGCCGAATGACGCCGCGTTCGCCGCAAGGGCAGCGATACCCACGGTACCCATCGTGAAGGCGCTGGGAACAGTTCCATGCAGTGAATGCCAGATCACCGCGCCCAAAACCCATAGGCCGAACGCCGCCATGGTGGCCCCCTTGGCGAGCGCGGCCCATGCTCGGTAGCGAAGCGCCAAACCGATCACTAGCAGGCTAATGCCGTAGTTTGCTGCATCGCCCAGGAAATCAAGAGAGTCAGCCTGGAGAGACGCAGAGCCGGCCGCCAGCCCCGCCGCGATCTCTACCGCGAATAGCGTGGCATTGACGAGCAGTACGGCCCAGAGCACGCGCCGGTAGGCATCGTCGCGCTTCTTGTTGCCGCCCAGGTTGACGGGAGGTGGGGCACAACAGCAATCATTCATGGGACCAACATAGTCATGATTGGCAGAGGCAGCTAGCCACCGGCGACGCCTTCCATTGACCTCCGGCTAGGGCCCGCCTCAGACTTCCGGCGATGTCGCTTTTCGCCCGTATAAGGAACATGGCAGCCGTCAAACACCCTATCTGTCGTGTCCCCGACTGATTTATTCACGCCCTAGATCGTGACCTGTGTTCCGACTTCCACCACCCTGCCCGTCGGGATCTGGAAATAATCGGTGGCGTCGTTGGCGGAGCGGCTGAGGCGAATGAACAGCAGATCCTGCCAGCGCGGCATGCCGGAATGCACGGCGGGCTTCAGCGCGCGGCGGGACAGGAAGAACGACGTCGCCATGATGTCGAACTGCCAGCCGAGCTTGCGGGCGATCACCAGCGCCTTGGGCACGTTGGGCGACTCCATGAAGCCGAACCGCAGCGTCACGCGCGCGAAGGTTTCGCTGAGCTGCTCCATCCGTACCCGCTCGGCATCGCTGATCCGCGGCGTCGGCGCGGTCTCGATGGTGAGGATGACGTTCTTCTCGTGCAGCACCTTGTAGTGCTTCAGGCTGTGCATCAGCGCCGTCGGCGCACATTCGGGATCGGAGGTCAGGAACACGGCGGTGCCCGAGACCCGCTGCGGCGGGCGTTTCTCCAGCATCGCCACGAGGTCCGCGAGCGGGAATTCCAGCTTGCGGGATTTCTCGAACAACAGCCTGCTGCCGCGGCGCCACGTGTACATCAACAGCATCACGATGCCGCCGAGCGCCAGCGGCACCCAGCCGCCCTCCAGCACCTTCAACAGGTTGGCGGCAAGGAACGTGACGTCGAGAAACAGGAACGGCGCGATCAGCGCGGCGGCGGCGATCGGCGACCACTTCCAGACCCGCCAGATCACGACAAAGCCCATCATGCCGGTGACCACCATGGTGCCGGTCACGGAAATTCCGTAAGCGGACGCCAGCGCGCTCGACGAGCGGAACAGCACCACCAGCAACATCACCGCCACGAACAGCAGCATGTTGATACGGGGAATGTAGATCTGGCCGGAATGCGCTTCCGAGGTGTGGCGGATTTCGAAACGCGGCATCAGCCCGAGCTGGATCGCCTGGCGCGTCAGCGAATAGGCGCCGGTGATGACGGCCTGGCTCGCAATCACGGTCGCCACCGTCGCCAGCGCGACCATCGGCATCAGCGCCCATTCCGGAAACATCAGGAAGAACGGATTCTCGATCGCCTTGGGATCGGCGATCAAGAGCGCGCCCTGCCCCAGATAGTTGATCGCCAGCGACGGCAGCACGATGAACAGCCAGGCGGTCTGGATCGGCCGCTTGCCGAAATGGCCGAGGTCGGCATAGAGCGCTTCCGCGCCGGTGACGGCGAGAAACACCGCACCGAGCGTAATGAAGCCGATCATGCCGTGATGGAGCATGAAGGAGACGGCGTGAAGCGGGTTGAGCGCCAGCAGCACTTCGGGATGTTGCATGATTTGCGGCACGGCCGCGATCGCGATCACGGCGAACCAGACGCACATGATCGGTCCGAAGAACGCGGCGACGCGGGCGGTGCCGCGGGATTGCACGGCAAACAGCGCCACCAGGATGATCACCGTCAGCGGCACGACATAATGTTCGAAAGTTGCGGTGACGAGCTTGATGCCTTCGATCGCCGACAACACCGACAGCGCCGGCGTGATGACCGCATCGCCATAGAACAGCGCGCCGGAGACGATGCCGAGCAGCACGATCACGGCGCTGCCCTTGCCGACCGCGCGTTGCGCCAGCGCCATCAGCGCCAGCGTTCCGCCCTCGCCGTTGTTGTCGGCGCGCAGCAGGATGACGACGTATTTCAACGTCACCACAACGATCAGTGCCCACAGGATCAGCGAGAGCACGCCGAGCACGGCCTGTGGAGTAGCGGCGGCTTCACCGCCGCTGGCGGCCACTACGGCCTCGCGCAGCGCGTAGAGCGGGCTGGTGCCGATGTCGCCATAGACGACGCCGATGCTGCCGAGCATCAGGGCCTTGAAAGTGGCAGTGGAATGAGTTTCGCCATGACCGTTGGCCGCGGGCGTTTCCGCCGCGGTGATCGCACTTCCAGATGACATGGGATTTGGGCCTCGGCTGCCTACTACTGCAACGCACAATGGAGAACGGCAGGGCTATACTCCCACCGCGAACGCATAGGTTAGATCATATTCGGACCCTAGATATGCGTCAAACGCATAGATTGGATGGGCTTACCTGGGAAATCTCTCCGGCCGATCAAATAGTTACCTGCGTGCCCACTTCAACGACCCGTCCCGTCGGGATCTGGAAATAGTCGGTGGCATCGTTGGCCGAGCGGCTCATCGCGATGAACAGATGATCCTGCCAGAGCGGCATGCCCGACTGCGCCGAGGGCTTAAGCGACCGCCGCGACACGAAGAACGACGTCGCCATGATGTCGAACTGCCAGCCGAGCTTGCGCGCGATCACCAGCGCCTTGGGTACGTTCGGCGATTCCATGAAGCCGAACCGCAGCCGCACGGTGGAGAACTTCTCGCTGATGGTTTCCATCTTGACGCGCTCGGACGGATCGACGCGCGGCGTCTGCGCGGTCTCGATGGTCAGGATCACATTGTGCTCGTGCAGCACCTTGTTGTGCTTCAGATTGTGCATCATCGCGGTCGGCACGAAGCTCGGGTCGGAAGTGAGAAACACCGCCGTGCCCTTGACGATGTGCGGCGGACGCTTTTCCAGGCTCTTGATCAGATCCGCCAGCGGCACCTCGATGCGCCGTGTCTTGATGGTCAGGATTCCGGCGCCGCGGCGCCAGGTCCAGATCATCACCGCCACGGCAACGCCGAACAGCAGCGGCACCCAGGCGCCTTCGAACAGCTTCAGGAGGTTGGCGGCAAAGAAGCTCATGTCGACGACGACGAGCGGCAGGATCACGGCCGCCGCGGTGGCCGCGCGCCAGTTCCACAGTTTCCAGATCACGACAAAGCCCATGATGCCGTCGACCACCATGGTCGTGGAGACGGCGATGCCATAGGCCGAAGCCAGCCCGCTCGAGGTGCGGAACAGCAGCACCAGCAGCACGACCCCGATCAGCAGCATCCGGTTGACGCGCGGCAGGTAGATCTGGCCGGCATGCGTCTCCGAGGTGTAGCGCACCTCGAAGCGCGGCAGGAGGCCGAGTTGCACCGCCTGGCGAATCAGCGAAAACGCGCCCGTGATCACCGCCTGGCTCGCGATGACCGTCGCCGCGGTCGCGAGCACGACCATCGGCAACAGCAGCATTCCGGGAACCAACCGGTAGAACGGATTTTCGATCGCGCCGGGATCGGACAACACCAGCGCGCCCTGCCCGAAATAATTGATCAGGAGCGCCGGCATCACGAAATAGAGCCAGCCGACCTGGATCGGCTTGCGTCCGAAATGGCCGAGATCGGCATAGAGCGCCTCGCCTCCGGTCACGGCCAGAAACACCAGGCCCATCGTCACCAGTCCGACAGTGCCGTGGGTAAGCATGAACTGGATCGCGTACCAGGGATTGATCGCCGCCAACACTGTGGGATCGTCGTTAATGTGGACGAGACCCACCACCGCCAACGTCGCGAACCAGACCACCATGACCGGTCCAAACATCGAGGCGACCCGCGCGGTGCCGCTGCTCTGCACCGAGAACAGGACGACCAGGATGAAGATCGTCAGTGGCACCACGTAGTGTTCCAGCGTCGGCGTGACCAGCTTGAGGCCTTCGACCGCCGACAACACCGAAATCGCCGGCGTGATCATGGAATCGCCGATGAACATTGAGGCGCCGACCACGCCGAGCGCCAGCAACGGCAAGCTCCGCCGGCCCAGCGCCCGCTGACCCAGCGCCATCAGGGATAGCGTACCGCCCTCGCCGTTGTTGTCGGCGCGCAACAGCAGCAGCACATATTTGGCGGTGACTACGATGAACAGCGACCACAGGATCAGCGAGAGCACGCCGAGGACGATGGTGCGGGTGACCTCCTCCCCGTTCGCGGCGTGGGTGACGGCCTCGCGAAACGCATACAGCGGAGAAGTGCCGATATCGCCGAACACCACGCCGATACTACCCAGCGTCAGGGCCCAAAAACCCGAGGTGGCGTGCCCCTCATGGGCTTCAGTAGATGTGACGCTGA
>Ga0081540_1004300_pt1 | contig 10910 bp, 8 predicted proteins | sample TabmetS2T1R1_FD_71024 | JGI IMG/M metagenome (GOLD analysis project Ga0081540, IMG submission 71024) | Tabebuia heterophylla rhizosphere microbial communities from the University of Puerto Rico - S2T1R1 | ecosystem: Host-associated > Plants > Roots > Rhizosphere ... | reverse complement strand
CACCATCGCGACCAGGTCGACCAGGCGGTTGGAGTAGCCCCACTCGTTGTCGTACCAGCCGACGACCTTGACCTGGTTGCCGATCACCTTGGTGAGGCCCGAGTCGAAGATGCAGGACGCCGGATCGGTGACGATGTCGGTCGATACGATCTCGTCCTCGGTGTAGACCAGGATCCCCTTGAGCGGACCCTCGGCGGCCGCCCGCATCGCGGCGTTGACCTCCTCGACCGAGGTCTCCCGGCCGGCGGTGAAGGTCAGGTCCGTAGCCGACCCGGTCGGTACCGGCACCCGCAGCGCGTACCCGTCGAGCTTGCCCTTGAGCTCCGGCAGCACCAGGCCGATCGCCTTCGCGGCACCGGTCGAGGTCGGCACGATGTTCAGCGCGGCGGCCCGGGCCCGGCGCAGGTCCTTGTGCGGGCCGTCCTGCAGGTTCTGGTCCTGCGTGTAGGCGTGGATGGTGGTCATCAGGCCACGCTCGATGGTGAAGGTCTCGTGCAGCACCTTGGCCATCGGGGCCAGGCAGTTGGTCGTGCACGAGGCGTTCGAGATGATCGTGTGGCGGGCCGCGTCGTAGGTGGCGTCGTTGACGCCCATCACCAGGGTGACGTCCTCGTTCTTGGCCGGGGCCGAGATGATGACCTTCTTGGCGCCGTTGTCCACGTGCACCTTGGCCTTCTCGCCGTCGGTGAACAGGCCGGTCGACTCGATGACGATGTCCGCGCCCAGGTCGCCCCACGGCAGCTTGGCGGGGTCGCGCTCGGCCAGCGCCTTGAAGCTGTGGCCGCCGACGCTGATCTCGTCGGCGCTCGCCTTTACCTCGAGGCCCAGGCGGCCCAGGATGCTGTCGTACTTGAGCAGGTGCGCGAGGGTGTTGTTGTCGGTGAGGTCGTTGACGCCCACCAGCTCGATGTCGGCGCCCCGGCTGAGGGCAGCCCGGTAGAAGTTACGGCCGATCCGGCCGAAGCCGTTGATGCCAACCCGGATGGTCACAGGACCCATCTCCTTGCCGCAGTCGTGATGGTTGTCCGCCCTGACGCCCGGCAAGGCCGCCGGGCCAGCTCACGGGCGACGCATCGGCCTCGTCGCCGAACATGCCGACCTTACCCAACAGCCGGACCCCGGCCGCCGGTACCCCCGACGGGACAGCGCCTCCGGCGGGTCAGGAGGCCAGCATCTCGGGGGTGACCGCCGCTTCGGTGTCCGGGATGCCGAGGTCGCGGGCCCGCTTGTCGGCCAGCGCGAGCAGCCGGCGGATCCGGCCGGCGATGGCGTCCTTGGTCAGCGGCGGGTCGGCCAGGGCCCCCAGCTCCTCCAGCGACGCCTGCCGGTGCTCCAGGCGCAGCTCGCCGGCGATCGTCAGGTGCTTTGGCGCGTCGTCGGAGAGGATCTCCAGGGCACGGGTGACCCGGGCCGCCGCGGCGACGGCCGCGCGGGCCGACCGGCGCAGGTTGGCGTCGTCGAAGTTGGCCAGCCGGTTGGCGGTGGCCCGCACCTCGCGGCGCACCCGCCGCTCCTCCCAGGCCAGCACGCTGCCGTGCGCGCCGATGCGGATCAGCAGCTGCGCGATGGCGTCGCCGTCCTTGACCACCACCCGGTCCACCCCGCGCACCTCGCGCGCCTTGGCCGAGATGCCCATCCGGCGGGCGAGCCCGACCAGGGCCAGCGCCGACTCCGGGCCGGGGCACGTGATCTCCAGCGCGCAGGACCGGCCGGGCTCGGTGAGCGAGCCGTGCGCCATGAACGCGCCGCGCCAGGCCGCCGCCGCGCAGCAGACACCGCCGGACACGACGTGCGCCGGCAGCCCGTGTACCGGCCGGCCGCGCACGTCGACCAGGCCGGTCTGCCGGGCCAGCGCGTCGCCCTCCTTGACCACCCGGATGATGGTGTGGCTGCCCTTGCGCAGCCCGCCCGAGGCTAGCGTGATGATCTCGCTGGGAAACCCGTAGTGCTCGGAGATCCCGCGCCGCAGCCGCCGGGCCACCGCCCCGGTGTCGAGTTCGGCCTCGACCACCACCCTCGGGCCGGAGACGATGTGCAACCCTCCGGAGAAGCGCAGCAGGGTGGCAATCTCCGAGCCCCGGCAGCACTTCTTGACCACGTCCACGCGGCTGAGCTCGTCCTTGACCGCAGCAGTCATCGCCATCGTCTCGTCACCTCACGCAAAACCGAAGCCCTCATCCTACGGCCGTCAACAACGGTGACAGAGCCGCCGCGAGTGCCGCCGGATCGTGCCGTGCGCACCCGGTGCCGTCCGCGACCGGGGCGAGCACGAGCCGGGCTCCCAGCGACTCCGCCGCGTGGTGCACCGGTTCCGGGTCGCCTACCGCTTTCCCGTCGGCAAGAACTACATCTGCCCGCAGGCCCGGGAGGTAACGGGTCAGAGCGAGCAGATGGGCCGGTACCGGCAGGCTCGCCGTCTCCTTCTCGGCCGCCAGGTTGAGTGCCACCAGGCGGCGGGCCGGGCTGGCGAGGATCGCCCCGGCCAGGTCGGGTACCAGCAGGTGCGGGATCACGCTGGTGTACCAGGAGCCCGGGCCGAAGATCAGCCAGTCCGCGCGCCGGACCGCGCGTACCGCCTCGGCGCAGGCCGGCGGGGCCGGTGGCAGGATCCGGACCAGCTCGACGTGGCCCTTGGTGACCGCCACCTCGTGCTGCCCCTTGACCGTGCGCAGGGTGCCGTCGTCGAAGCGCACCTCGGCCTCGATCTCCACCGGGACCCGGGACATCGGCAGCACCCGGCCGGCCGCGCGCAGCATGGCGCCCGCGTGGTCCAGTGCCGCGACCGCGTCGCCGTGCAGCTCCATCAGCCCACACAGCACCAGGTTCCCGACCGGGTGTCCGGCCAGCGGATCGCTGCCGGCGAACCGGTGCTGGAACAGCTCGGCCGTGTTCGCGGAGAACGGGTCCTCTCCGGCCAGGGCGGCCAGGGCCTGGCGGAGGTCGCCCGGCGGCAGCACGCCACGGTCGGCGCGCAGCCGCCCGCTCGAGCCGCCGTCGTCACCCACCGTGACAACCGCGGTGATCTCCAGCCCGGGTACCTGTCGCAGGGCGCGCAGTGAGGCGGACAGCCCGTGCCCGCCACCGAACGCCACGACCCTCGTTGGTCGGTCGATCTCACCCACCCCGTTCCCGGGAACGCCCCATGGACCGCCCGTCACTCGCGCCCCAGGTCGCGGTGTGACGGGCTGGCGGTCACCCGCAGCTCACGCAGGCGACGGGCCAGGTCCTCGGCGATGGCCACGCTGCGGTGCTTGCCGCCCGTGCAACCCACCGCCACGGTGAGGTACCGCTTGCCCTCCCGCTCGAACCCGGGCGCCGTCGCGTTGATCAGGCGAGCGTACGTCTCGACGAACGTCGTCGCACCCCGCTGGCCGAGTACGTAGCGGCTGACGTCGGGCTCCAACCCAGTGTGATCGCGCAGTTCCGGCACCCAGTACGGATTGGGCAGGAAGCGCGCGTCCAGCACGAAGTCGGCGTCCGGCGGCAGCCCGTACTTGAAGCCGAAGGACAGCACGGTGACGCGCAGCCGCCGGGCGTCCTCACCGCCGAACATCTCCTCGATCCGGTTGCGCAGCTGGTTGACGTTGAGGTGGCTGGTGTCGATGAGCACGTCGGCCGCCTCGCGGGCCTCCGCGAGCAGTTCCCGCTCGGCCGCGATGCCCTCGGCGAGCCGGCCACCGCCCTGCAGCGGATGCGAGCGGCGGACGCTCTCGAACCGGCGGATCAGCACCTCGTCGTCCGCGTCGACGAACACCACCCGCGGGTTGAAACCCTTGTCCTTCAACGCCTGCACGGCGCCGGCGAGATCGGTGGAGAAGGCCCGGCTGCGCACGTCGAGGACCATCGCGGTCTGCCGCGTGGGTCCACCGGCGCGGAACGCCAGCTCGGCCATGTCGAGCATCAGCGCCTGGGGCAGGTTGTCCACGACGTAGTAACCGACGTTCTCCAGGGCACGGGCAACCGTGCTGCGCCCGCCACCGGAGACGCCGGTGACGATCACCAGATCCGTGTCGGAGCGCGACTGCCCCTCGTCGGTCACTGTCCCCCCTCTGAGGACACTCGCGGAACCGTGCCGTCCGGCGGCCGGCCAGCCTCCACCCGCGCGAGCGCCCTCAAATCGTAGGCGGCCGGTCGGGCCCGCCGTCCGCCGGCCCGGGTCGGGAGTCCGACTCGGTGGCCTCCTCAGGCGGCCCCACCTGGGCCGCGGCGGCCGGTGTGAGGGCCGCGACAATGGCCTGCGCGGTCCGCGGTCCGATGCCCGGGACCGTCGCGATCTCCTCGGCGCTCGCGGCCGTCAGCCGCTTCAGCGAGCCGAACCGGGCCAGCAGCGCCTTGCGCCGGGTCTCCCCCAGCCCCGCCACCCCGTCCAGTGCCGAGGCGGTCATCCGCTTGGAACGCCGCTGCCGGTGGAACGTGATGGCGAACCGGTGCGCCTCGTCGCGTACCCGCTGGAGCAGGTAGAGCCCCTCGGAGGCGCGCGGCAGGATGACCGGGAAGTCCTCGGCCGGCAGCCAGACCTCCTCCAGCCGCTTGGCCAGCCCGCACAGTGCGATGTCGGTGATGCCCATCTCCGCGAGCGTCTCGGCCACCGCGTTGACCTGTGGCGCGCCGCCGTCGACCACGACGAGCTGCGGAGGGTAGGCGAACTTGCGGGGCTTGCCGGTCGTCGGGTCGATCCCCGGCCGGTCCGGGTCCTCGTCCAGGGTGGCCGCCGCCAGATAGCGGGCGAACCGGCGGCGCACCACCTCCGACATCGCCGAAAGGTCGTCGGTGGCTCCGCGGACCGCGAACCGCCGGTATTCGGACTTGCGGGCCAGGCCGTCCTCGAAGACCACCATGCTGGCCACCACGTCGGTGCCCTGGATCTGGGACACGTCATAGCACTCGATGCGCAGCGGCGCCTGCTCCATGCCCAGCGCCTCGGCGATCTCCTCCAGCGCCCGGCTGCGGGTGGTCAGGTCGGCCGCCCGCTTGAGCTTGTGCTGCGCCAACGCCTCGGCCGCGTTGCGCGCCACCGTCTCCATCAGGGCCTTCTTGTCGCCACGCTGGGGCGTCCGGATGTGGACCCGGCTGCCGCGATGGGACGCGAGCCACTCGGCCAGCGCCTCGGTGTCCGGCGGAAGCGCGGGGACAAGAAGCTCGCGCGGAACGTCGCCCTCGCCGGTCTCGGCGCCGTAGACCTGGCTGCAGAAGTGGTGCACGAGGTCGCCGGTGGTCAGCTCCTCTGTCTTCTCGACCACCCAGCCACGCTGGCCGCGCACCCTCCCGCCGCGCACGTGGAACACCTGGACGGCCGCCTCCAGCGGGTCTTCGGCGAAGGCGACCACGTCGGCGTCGGTGCCGTCGCCGAACACCACGGTCTGCTTCTCCATCGCCCGGCGCAGGGCGGCCAGGTCGTCGCGCAGCCGGGCGGCCCGCTCGAACTCCAGCTCCCCCGCGGCCTCCTCCATCTCCTTGCGCAGCCGCCGCTCCATCTTGTCCGTGCGGCCGGCCATGAAGTCGCAGAAGTCGTCGACGATGCGCCGGTGCTCGGCCGCGTCGACCCGCCCCACACACGGCGCCGAGCACTTGCCGATGTAGCCGAGCAGGCAGGGCCGGCCGATCTGGCCCGAACGCTTGAACACGCCCGCCGAGCAGGTACGCGCGGGGAACACCCGCAGCAGCAGGTCGAGCGTCTCGCGGATGGCCCAGGCATGGGAGTAGGGACCGAAGTAGCGCACGCCCTTGCGCTTCGCGCCGCGCATCACCTGCAGCCGCGGGTATTCCTCGTCGAGGGTGACCGCGAGGAACGGGTAGGACTTGTCGTCGCGGTACTTGACGTTGAAGCGGGGGTCGTACTCCTTGATCCAGGTGTACTCCTGCTGCAGCGCCTCGACCTCCGTGCCGACGGTGATCCAGTCGACCGAGGCGGCCGTGGTGACCATCTGGTGGGTGCGGGCGTGCAGCGTCCATGGATCGGCGAAGTAGGAGTTGAGCCGGCTGCGCAGGCTCTTGGCCTTGCCGACGTAGATGACCCGACCGCTCGCGTCCCGGAACCGGTAGACACCCGGGGCGTCCGGAATGCTGCCGGGAGCGGGACGGTACGTGGTCGGGTCAGGCACGCGGCAAGCCTAGTCCGGGGCTACGACACGGTGAGGGAATCACCGTTCGCGGTGACCGTCTTCGGCGGCAGCGGCTGGATCGCCGGGCCGTTCAGGACCGAACCGTCGGTGATGGAGAACCTGCTGCCGTGGCAGGGGCAGTGAATGGAGCCGTCCTGGACGGTGGTGACAAAGCACTGGGCGTGGGTGCAGATCGCGCTGAACGCCTTGAACTGCCCGGCCTTCGGCTGCGTCACGACGTACCCGCTGTCGAAGATCGTGCCCCCACCGACCGGGATGTCGGCCGCCTTGACCGTCACCGGACTGTCCGGCGTCGTGGCTCCGCCGCGCGGAGGGGCCTGGCACGCGGCCGCACCGGCGCAGGCCGCCACGACGCCGGCCGCCATGACGCCCCGACGGGACAGCCGGACCGCCTCTGTACCCTCCACCTCGGTCAGGAGACGGCGATCGCGTCGCCGTTGACGGCGACGCTCTTGGCCGGCAGCGGCCTCGGTGCCGGACCGACCTTCACCGAGCCGTCGACGATCGAATACTGGCTGCCGTGGCACGGGCAGTGGATGATGCCGGCCTGCACGGTCGCCACCTGGCAACCGGCGTGGGTACAGGTCGCGCTGAACGCCTTGAACTCGCCCGCCGTCGGCTGGGTGACCACGATGTTGGCGGTGTCGAAGATCTTGCCGCCGCCGACCGGGATGTCGGTGGTCTTGATCGTGTCGTCGCTGTCGCCCCCGGTCGATCCGGCGTCGCCCTGGGTCGCGCTGGCGCCGCCGGCGGGAGGCTGTGCCCCGGTGCCGCTGCCGCTGTCCTTGGAGCCCCCGCAGCCGGCGAGCACGGCGGCCGCACCGACGGCGCCGATGCCGGCCAGCACGCTACGACGGACGGGCAGGTCCTGGGTGTCACCCATGCGTCCTCCAAATCACCCGATCACGATCCACCTAGACAGACACGTCAGTCTGCCTGATGCGGTTCAGGGGACGCTCGGAGAGGTCTTACTATTCACCGGGCCGTGGACCGTCGCGCCGCGGCGGCCTTGACCGGAGCGGCCTTTGCCGTGGTCACTGCCCTGGCCGGCTTTGCCGGCGCGGCCTTGGCCGCGGTCTTGGCACCGTTGGCCGCGGACTTGACCGGCTTGGCGGCCGGAGCGGACTTGGCGGTGGACGCGGGCTTCGCGGCCGCGGCCTTGCGGGTGGTCGCCGCGGGCACGCCGTTGGCCTGGTCCGCCCGGGCCAGGGCCGCGGGGCAGCCGGCCGGCTGGCCGGTCAGCCCCAGCGAGTGCCGCAGGAAGGCCCCGGTGTGGCTCTGCGCCGTCTCCGCCATCTCCTCGGGGGTACCCGCGGCCACGACCAGCCCGCCCTTGTTCCCGCCCGCCGGACCCATGTCGATCAGCCAGTCCGCCGACTTGATGACGTCCAGGTTGTGCTCGATGACGATCACCGTGTTGCCCTTGTCCACCAGTCCCTCGAGCACCATCAGCAACTTGCGGATGTCCTCGAAGTGCAGGCCGGTGGTCGGCTCGTCGAGCACGTAGACGGTCCGGCCGGTGGACCGCTTCTGCAGCTCGCTGGCCAGCTTCACCCGCTGCGCCTCGCCCCCGGACAGCGTCGGCGCCGGCTGGCCCAGCCGCACGTACCCGAGGCCGACGTCGACCAGCGTCTTGAGGTGCCGGTGGATCGCCGGGATCGCCTCGAAGAACCCGCTGGCCTCCTCGATCGGCATGTCCAGCACCTCGGCGATGGTCCGCCCCTTGTAGTGCACCTCCAGCGTCTCCCGGTTGTACCGGGCGCCCTTGCACTCGTCGCACGGGACATACACGTCGGGCAGGAAGTTCATCTCGATCTTCTTGGTGCCGTCGCCGGCACACTCCTCGCACCGGCCGCCCTTGACGTTGAACGAGAACCGGCCCGGCCCGTAGCCCCGCACCTTCGCCTCGGTGGTCTCCGCGAACAGCTTGCGGATGTTGTCGAAGACGCCCGTGTAGGTGGCCGGGTTGGAGCGCGGCGTGCGGCCGATCGGCGACTGGTCGACGCCGACGACCTTGTCGACGTCGTCGAGGCCGGTGACCCGCAGGTGGCGGCCGGGCACCAGCCGGGCGCCGTTGAGCTGGTTGGCCAGCACCGTGTAGAGGATGTCGTTGACCAGGGTGGACTTGCCCGAGCCACTGACACCGGTGACCGCGATGAACTGGCCGAGCGGGAACGGCACGGTCAGGTTCTTGAGGTTGTGCTCGCGTGCGCCCTGCACGACGAGCTCGCGGCCGGGGGTGGCCGGGCGGCGGATCATCGGTGTCGGGATCTGGCGGCGACCGGCCAGGTAGGCGCCCGTGATCGAGTCCTCGTTGGTCAGCAGGTCGTCGAAGGACCCACTGTGGACGATCGCGCCGCCGTGCTCGCCCGCGCCGGGACCGATGTCGACGACCCAGTCGGCGGTGCGGATGGTGTCTTCGTCGTGCTCGACCACGATCAGCGTGTTGCCCAGCCGGCGCAACCGGACCAGGGTCTCGATCAGCCGGTGGTTGTCGCGCTGGTGCAGGCCGATCGACGGCTCGTCGAGCACGTAGAGCACGCCGACCAGGCCGGAGCCGATCTGGGTGGCCAGCCGGATCCGCTGCGCCTCGCCGCCGGCCAGGGTCGCCGCCGGCCGGTCCAGGGACAGGTAGTCCAGCCCCACGTCGACCAGGAACCCGAGCCGGGCGTGCACCTCCTTGAGCACCCGCTCGGCGATCATCCGCTCCCGCTCGGTCAGCTCCAGCGAGCGCAGGAACACGCTCGCGTCGCCGATCGAGTAGCTCGACACCTCGGCGATCGACTTGCCGCCGAGGGTCACCGCGAGCACCTCGGGCTTGAGCCTGGCCCCGCCGCAGGCCGGGCAGGGCACCTCGCGCATGTAGCCCTCGTACTTCTCCCGGCTGAAGTCCGAGTCGGTCTCCGCGTGCCGCCGCTCCAGGAACGGCACCACGCCCTCGTACGAGGCGTAGTAGGCCCGCTCCCGGCCGTACCGGTTCTTGTAGCGGACGTGCACCTGTGAGTCGTGCCCGTAGAGGATCGCCTTCTGGGCCCGGGCCGGCAGCCGGTCCCAGGGCGTGTCGATGGTGAAGCCGATCGCGTCGCCGAGCGCGGTGAGCAGCCGGAGGAAGTAGTCGGCGGTCTGCCCGGTGCCCCACGGCGAGATCGCGCCCTCCCGCAGCGTCCGCTCCGGGTCCGGCACGATCAGCTCCGGGTCGACCTCCTTGCGGGTGCCGAGCCCGGTGCACTCGGGGCACGCCCCGTACGGCGAGTTGAACGAGAACGACCGCGGCTCCAGCGCCTCGAACGACAAGTCGTCATAGAGGCAGGCCAGGTGCTCGGAGAAGGTGCGCTCCCGGTGCGGGTCGTCCTCGGGCAGCTCGACGAATTCGAGCACGACCAGCCCGCCGGCCAGGCCGAGCGCGGTCTCCACCGAGTCGGTGAGCCGGCGCTTGGACGACTCGCGCACCACCAGCCGGTCGACGACGACCTCGATGGTGTGCTTCTCCTGCTTCTTCAGCGTCGGCGGGTCGGTGAGGCTGTGCACCACGCCGTCGACCCTGACCCGGGAGAAGCCCTTGGCCTGCAGCTCGGCGAACAGGTCGACGTACTCACCCTTGCGGCCGCGGATCACCGGGGCCAGCACCTGGAACCGGGTGCCCTCGGTCATCTCCAGCACCCGGTCGACGATCTGCTGCGGGGTCTGCCGGCTGATCGGCCGCCCGCACTTCGGGCAGTGCGGCCGGCCGGCCCGCGCGTAGAGCAGCCGGAGGTAGTCGTAGACCTCGGTGATCGTGCCGACGGTGCTGCGCGGGTTGCGGCTGGTCGACTTCTGGTCGATCGAGACCGCCGGGGACAGGCCCTCGATGAAGTCGACGTCGGGCTTGTCCATCTGGCCGAGGAACTGCCGCGCGTACGCGCTCAGCGACTCCACGTAGCGTCGCTGGCCCTCGGCGAAGATCGTGTCGAAGGCCAGGCTGGACTTCCCCGACCCGGACAGCCCGGTGAAGACGATCAGGCTGTCCCGGGGCAGGTCGACGCTGACGTCCTTGAGGTTGTGCTCGCGCGCACCGTGTACTACCAGACGGTCTGCCACAGGGTGTTTCTCTCTCCGGCCGACGGGAGGGAAGGTCGGCCCTACCGTAGCGACCGGGTCCGACAGTTTCTTCCCGAGCGCCGGGCCGGGCGCTCAGTCGTCGGTCTGCGCGGTCTCCGTCGCCCGCAGCCGGTAGGTCGTGGTGCCCGGCGGCGCGCCAGGAAGGATCGCCGTGGTCGCGTCGAAGTGCTTGGCCGGGAGCGCCGGCCCGACGTCGTGGCCGCCGGCGACCTCCACCGGCTGCACCTTGACCGGCTGGTGGTCGGGCGGCGGCGGGGCTCCGGTCTCGAAGGACATCGCGACCTCCCTGGGTGGAGATCGAGGGTACGCCGTGCGGCAGGATCAGAGGCATGACCTACACCGGGGACGTGACCGTCGGCGGGCCGGCCGACACCCGCGAGCTGGGCGGGCTTGCGCTGCGCAAGCTCGCCGTCGGGCCCATGGACAACAACGCCTACCTGCTGGTGGACCGGTCCACCGGAGAAGGGCTGCTGATCGACGCCGCCAACGAGGCCGACCGGCTGCTCGAGCTGGTCGGCGACATCCCGCTGGCGACCGTCGTCACCACCCACCGGCACGGCGACCACTGGCAGGCGCTGCGCGAGGTGGTCGAGCGCACCGGCGCCCGCACCGTGGCGCACGAGCTCGATGCGCCGGAGCTGCCGGTACCGGTGACCGAGACGGTCGGGCACGGCGACACGGTGTCGGTCG
>Ga0081540_1004299_pt1 | contig 10910 bp, 9 predicted proteins | sample TabmetS2T1R1_FD_71024 | JGI IMG/M metagenome (GOLD analysis project Ga0081540, IMG submission 71024) | Tabebuia heterophylla rhizosphere microbial communities from the University of Puerto Rico - S2T1R1 | ecosystem: Host-associated > Plants > Roots > Rhizosphere ... | reverse complement strand
GGCGCGGGCGCAATCGCGGCCCGCGCCGAGACGGCTAGCGCCGAGAGTTGCTGGAAGGGGCGGCCGGAGCCGCCCCTTCTGGTTCATGCGTCCTAGCAGGGAGTGCGCACGTTGGTCGTCCCCGCCGGGTTCAGCAGGACCGGGCTTCCGGTCGGCCCGACGACCGGATTCACGTCGGTCGGTCGCAGGAGGCCGCGGCCTCCTCAACGTTCAGGTTCTCAGCATGGCACTGACACCTGTCCACCTCACTACGATCTCCCGGTGCCCCTCGTCGAGCTGCGGGCGTACTTCGTGCCGATCCAGCCGGTCCGGCTCGTGCTCGGGCTGCTCGGGCTGGCGGCCGCGCGTGCGGTCGGCGTGACTCCCAGCGCCTCGATCTGGCTGTTCGGGCTCGGCGCCGTGTTCTTCGCGCTCCTGATGATCAAGGCACGCAGGCGCGGCGCGTTCTTCGAGCGCGCAGGGAACGCGCAGGAGGTCGACGGCGAGCGCAAGGTCGAGAGCCGGCTGCGCACGTTCGCCCGGTCCGCGTATCCGAGCACGATCGCCGTCTCGGCTTTGACCGCGATCGCGCTGCCCATCAACGCGAGCCTGGCCGCGCTCCTTGCGGGGATCCTGGCCGGGATGGCCGTCGTCGGAAGCATCTTCGGCTACGAGCTCGTCCAGTGGGAACAGAGCCATGGCGTCCGGCTGCTCGCGCCTCCGGGCCTGAGCCGCGAGCTCTTCGTGCGCCCCGCCGAGTAGCAACTACGATCCGCCCGTGCAGAAGTACGTCCTGAGCGAGCTGGACTCGGGCCAGCGCGTGATCACGGAGCGGATCCCGAGTGTGCGCTCCGTCGCGCTCGGCTTCTGGGTCGGCGCCGGCTCGCGCGACGAGACGCCCTCGAAGGCGGGCAGCTCGCACTTCATCGAGCACCTGCTCTTCAAGGGAACGCGCTCCTACTCCGCGCAGGACATCGCCGAGATCTTCGACGCGCTCGGCGGCGAGCTGAACGCGGCCACCTCGCGCGAGCACACCCTCGTCTACGTGCGCGTCGCCGACCACCATCTCGAGCAGGCGCTCGACGTGATGAGCGACATGGTCTACGCGCCGCTCTTCGCGGACCTCGACTCCGAGCGGGAGGTCGTTCTCGAGGAGATCGCGATGTACGAGGACACGCCGCACGAGCTCGTGCACGACCTGATGAGCGAGGCGGTCTTCGGCGACCATCCGCTCGGGCGGCCGGTGATCGGGACCGCCGACGTGATCTCGTCGGTCGGCCGGCGCGCACTGACGACCTACCACCAGACGATGTACCAGGCGGGCAACGTCGTCGTCGCCGCGGCCGGGAACCTGAAGCACGACGAACTCGTCTCGCGCCTCCAGAAGATGGAGCGCAAGCAGGCGAAGGCGCCGGGCAAGGGCCCGCGGCTGCGGTCTCCGCTCGTGCGGGCGCCGCGACCGAGCGTCCGCTTCCAGCGCAAGCGCACCGAGCAGTACCACGTCTGCATCGGCGCGCCCGGAATCGCGCGCTCCGATCGCCGCCGCTTCACCGCGTCCCTGCTCGACGCGCTGCTCGGCGGATCGGCCTCGTCGCGGCTCTTCCAGGAGATCCGCGAGAAACGGGGCATGGCCTATTCCGTCTACACGTTCGCGTCCCAGTACACGGACAGCGGGCTGATCGGCTTCTACGTCGGGACGCGGCCCGAGAACCTGGCCGACTGCCTCGAGATCGCGAACGAGCAGATCGCCGAGGTCGTGGAGGGCGGGCTGCGCAAGGGCGAGCTCGAGCGGGCCAAGGAGAACCTCAAGGGGCGGATCCTGCTCTCGATGGAATCGACGTCGAACCGGATGAGCCGACTCGGCAAGTCGCTCATCTCGGACACCGAGCTGCTGTCGATCGACCGGATCGCGGCCGAGATCGATGCCGTCACGCCGGAAGCGGTCTCGGAGCTGGCTGGGGTATTGCTCGCGCCGGAGAGGCTCTCGGCTTCGGGCATCGGGCCGAGCGAGGAGCGGTTCCGGGACGCTGTGCGGCGGATCACGCCGGAGCTGCCGTCCGCGCGCGCCGCAGCGGCGTGAAGGTCAAGCTCTTCGGCGCCGGTGGCAAGGTGGGGTCGGTGCTGGCGCCGGCTCTGGATGAGGCAGGCCACGAGCTGGTCGAGCTGGAAGCCGCCGAGGCGATGGTCGACTTCACCACGCCGGACGTCGTCGTCGGGAACATCGAGACCGCGCTCGCCGCGGGAGTTGCCTGCATCGTCGGGACGAGCGGCTGGGACACGGCCGAGGTCGCGCAGAAAGCCGAGGAGGCAGGCCTGCCCGTCTTCTATGCGCCGAACTTCGCGATCGGGGCGGTCTTGATGATGCGGTTCGCCGGAGAGGCCGCGAAGCATATGCCTGGGGCGGAGATCGTCGAGCTCCACCACGAGTCGAAGGTCGACGCGCCGTCCGGAACGGCGAAGGCCACCGCCGAAGCGATCGGCGGGGCGCCGATCCACTCGGTGCGCCTGCCGGGCATCGTCGCGCACCAGGAGGTGCTCCTCGCCGACACGGGCCAGCTCCTCACGATCCGCCACGACGCGTTCTCCCGCGAGGCGTACGTGCCCGGAGTCCTGCTCGCACTGGAGCGGCTGTCCGACCTCCCGCCAGGCGTCACTGTCGGCCTCGACGCACTCCTCTGAGCGGGGTCAGACCCCGACTCGAATGTGCGACGACTTCGACTCGTAAGCACCAACGATCCTCCACAACGCCGCTCCTCACCGCGGGAGGGCTCACCACTTTGTAAAGGGGTCTGACCCCGGCGGGTAAGATCGCTTCGTGCTCGGCGAGGTTCTGACGGCGATCGTGACGCCGTTCGACAAGGACGGCGCCGTCGACTACGACCGCTTCCGTGCGCTTGCGCAACACGTCGTCAACAACGGCGCGGACGGCCTCGTCGTCACGGCCACGACCGGCGAGAGCCCCACGCTGACCGACGAGGAGAAGGTCTCGCTCTGGACAGCGGCCGTCGACGAGGTGGGGGACAGGGCGACGATCATCGCCAGCACCGGCACGTACTCGACTGCCCACTCGGTGCACCTGACCGAGGAGGCCCACGCGCTCGGCGTCGACGGCTTCCTCGTCGTCACGCCGTACTACAACAAGCCCTCGCCGCGCGGCATCGTCGAGCACTTCAAAGCGATCGCTGCGGCCAGCGACAAGCCGATCATTGTCTACAACATCCCGCAGCGCGTCGTCGTCAACATCGAGCCCGAGACGATGATCGAGCTCGCGAAAATCCCGACGGTCAAGGCCGTCAAGCAGGCCACCGAGGAGCTCGATCAGGCCCAGCGGATCGTCGACGAAACGGATCTCGACCTCTACGCCGGCAGCGACCACCTCGTGTTCCCATTCCTCGAGATCGGCGGCGTGGGCGGGGTCGTCGTGCACGGGAACCTCATCCCCGGCCGCGTCAAGGAGATGATCGCGTTCTTCAAGGAGGACGAGATCGAGCCAGCGCGCGAGATCGACGAGGAGCTGGCCCCGCTCGTCAATGCGCTCGGAGTGACGATCAACCCGGTCCCGGTCAAGGCCGCGCTGAACCTGCTCGGGCACGAGGTCGGCGGCGTGCGCCTGCCGCTCGTGGAGGCGACCGACGAAGAGGTCGCAGTCGTGCGGACGGCGCTCGCAGGCGTCGGGTTGACTGTGCCGGTGAGCGCATAGAGACCGCGCGCCTTACTTCGGCACGCGGTCTCCTCTAGCTAGGAAACGTCGGGGTGGTGCTTAGGGCCACTTGATGGCGCTCGGGGCGAGGCCCAGACACGCCAGCAACCCGAACCTGTGAAGCCATTCGTACCGCAGCAATGTGAGCTCCTTCGACGGATTCTTCTCGCCTCGAGGGGCGAGGCACGTCTTAGGATGAAGATGGGCCGCGGCGTCTCCCTCCCTCTGACGGGTGAATTGTCGTCACCCTTTTGGCGGCCCGCAAGTGATACTTCAGGCCATGTCTGAACTGCGGATCACCCCGCTCGGCGGCCTCGGCGAGGTCGGCAAGAACATGACGGTCTACGAGCTGGGCGACGAGCTCGTGGTCGTGGACGCCGGTCTTGCGTTCCCCCGTGACGAGCATCTCGGCGTCGATCTCGTCCTCCCGGACTTCTCCTATCTACGCGACCGTCGCATCCGCGCCGTTCTCCTCACGCACGCGCACGAGGACCACGTCGGCGCGCTCCCGTACCTGATGCGCGAGCTGAAAGTGCCGCAGGTCTGGGGCACGCGGTTGACGCTCGGGCTCCTGCAGCCGAAGCTCGACGAGCACGGGCTGCTCCACGCGACCGAGCTGAAGGAGGCGGTGCCCGGCGAGGCGCCGGTCGAGATCGGAGCGTTCAAGGCGGACTTCGTGCGCATGGCGCATTCGGTGCCCGACACGGTCGCGATCGTGCTCGAGGCGGGCGGCCTGCGCGTCCTCCACACGGGCGACTACAAGCTCGACCACACGCCCGTCGACGGCCTGCGGACCGACGTCGGCAAGCTCGCGGAGCTCGGCAACCAGGGCGTCGACCTGCTGCTCGGCGACTCGACGAACGCGGAGCGCCCCGGCGTGACCGGGTCGGAGCGGCTCGTCGGCGAGGCGTTCCGGCAGATCATTCCCGTGCGCGAGGGCAGAGTGCTCATCGCGAGCTTCGCCTCGAACGTGCACCGCATGCAGCAGGCCGTCGACGTCGCGGTCGAGACCGGGCGCAAGGTGTGCGTCATCGGCCGCTCGATGCGCAAGAACCTCAACATCGCGCGCAACCTCGGGTACCTCGAGGCGCCCGACGACACGTTCATCCGGCCGCAGGAGCTCGAGGAGCTCGCGCCGCACGAGGCGATGGTCCTCTGCACGGGCAGCCAGGGCGAGCCGATGTCTGCGCTGACGCGGATCGCGTACCACGACCACCCGGCGGTGTTCGTCGAGCGCGGCGACACGGTCATCCTCTCGGCGAAGCCGGTGCCCGGGAACGAGCTCCGCGTGCACGACACGATCAACCGGCTCGCCAAGGCCGGCGCCGAGGTGCTGCACCAGGAGATCGCGCCAGTCCACGTCTCGGGTCACGGGAACTCGGAGGAGATCCGGACGATCCTCGGGCTCGTTCGCCCGAAGGCCGTGATGCCGGTGCACGGAGAGTTCCGGATGCTGGCGGCTCATGCCAAGCTCGCGCGCGAGGCGGGCGTGCCGGCGAGCTCGATCGTGCTGGCCGAGAACGGGAGCGTCGTGGAGCTCGATGCGAACGGGCCGCGCATCGTGGACACGGTCGAGACGGGCGTCACGTTCGTCGACGGGCTCGGAGTGGGGGACGTGCGGGACGTCGCACTCCGGGACCGGCGGCACCTGTCCGAGCACGGCGTCCTGATCGTCGTCGCGACGGTGGGCGTCAACGGCGATCGCCCGGTAGCGGCCCCCGAGCTGATCGCGCGCGGGTTCGGCGAGACGGAGCCGCTCGTCGCCGAGATGCGTGACGAGGCGTCGCAGGTGCTCGACGAGTGTCTCCAGCAGGACATCACCGAGATCAAGCTCCTTCAAGAGCACCTCCACGACTCGCTCGCGCAGCTCGTGTACGACCGGACGGGGCGGCGGCCGATGATTCTCCCCGTCATCGTCGAGGTGTAGTGAGTCATAGTGAACGTATGAGCACGCTTCGAGCCGAGCCGGGCTGGGCCGACCTGCTGGTCGACTACGCGCCGGAGGGGACGACCGCGCAGCGCCTCGTCGCGCAGCTGCGCGCGTGCCAGGTGTCGGCGCTCGCGTTCTGCCGGCTGCTCGAGCGCTGGTCGCGCGGCGACGCATCGCCCTCGACCCCCGGCGCCCGCGAGGCGGCGTTGCGCAGGGCGGCCGAGCGGGCGGAGACGGCGCTGTCCGGCCTCGAGCGGCCGCTGGGCCGTTACCTCCTCGAGCTCGAGTCGGACCGCGCCGAGGGCCGCTCGTGGTACGGCGAGCCGGGCCGCGCGGAGCTCGTCGAGTGGCAGCCGGTGCTGAGCCGCGCGGGAGTCCACGCGTCGCCGGTGCGGGTCGCGCAGGCCTACCTCGAGCTGGCCGTCCTGGTGCGCGCGCTCGAAGGGCTGGCGACCGCCGCCCGGATGCGTTCGGCCCCGGACCCGTCCGACCTCTGGGCAGGCCTCTTCGACCTGCGCGAGAACCTCCTCAACGGGGCGCTCGAAGACCTGAGAGCCCTGGCCGCGTAAGCCACGTCCGGGGGCAGACGCCGGCCGTGGCGTATTTGGCCACGTCTAGGGCACGTCTAGAGGGCTTCGTCGCGCGGCGTCGAAACGCGGCACATGGCGCGGCGACGCACGAAACGCGTGCTCAAGCCTCGCGCGCCCTCGCGCGTGAGGAAGAAGCGCGCAAAGACGAAGAAGCCCCGCGGGCACCAGCACCCCGAGCTGCTCGGGCTCGCGCTCGTCGCGTTCGGGCTCTTCCTCGCCTCGGTGCTCTGGGCCGGCTGGAACGGCGGGTACGTGGGCGGGTGGGTCGGAGACGGATTCGAGGCGCTCGTCGGAGGGCTGGCGTTCGTGCTGCCGCTCGCGCTCGTGATCGTCGGCGGCCTCATGGTCGGCCGCAGTGATCTGGTCGACGTGCGCCCGTTCAGGACGGGCCTGTTCGTCTTCGCGCTCGGCCTGCTCCTGACCCTCGGAACAGAGGGCGGCTACCTCGGCTCCGGCCTGAGCGACGGGCTCGGCGCCGCGCTCGGGGGAACGGGAGTCGCGATCGTCGGCGTCCTGTGTCTCCTCGTGGGCGCGCTTCTGCTGACCGGTGCCTCCGCCGGCGCGCTCATCCGCCGGACCGCGACCGCCGCCCGCAGGCCGCTCGAACGCCCACACCGAGAATCCCTCGAGCCGATCTCACCCGAGCTGATCTCGACCGCGCACGCCGCCGCGCCGGTCCCGCTCATCGACGCCGCCTCCGACTACCCGGACGTGATCGGCCAGGCCGAGCCCGCGCCGCTGATCCCGTTCCCCGAGCCGCACACCGAGGAGACACCCGCCGAGCCCGACCACGAGAGCCTCTTCAACGCTTCACCCGCCGTCGAGGACTACAAGCTTCCCGACCGGAGCCTGCTCCGCCAGTCCGGCACGAGCAGCGCCGCACCGGCCGAGGCGACGAGCCAGGTCGCCCACGCGCTCGTGCAGGCGCTCGCCGACTTCGGCGTCCAGGCATCGGTCATCGGCCAGATCACCGGCCCGCGCGTCACCCGCTACGAGCTCCAGCTCGCCCCGGGCACGAAGATGTCGAAGGTCTCCGCGCTCAAGGACGACCTCTCCTACGCGCTCGCGACGACCGAGATCCGCATCCTCGCGCCGATCCCCGGCAAGCAGGCCGTCGGCGTCGAGGTCCCGAACCTGACGCCGAACCTCGTCACGCTCGGCGACATCTACGACGACCTGCCGCAGACCGCGAGCCCGGTCGCCGTCTGGCTCGGCAAGGACATCTCCGGCAACGCCGTCTGGACCGACCTCGCGCGCATGCCGCACATCTTGATCGCCGGCACCACGGGCTCGGGCAAGTCCGGCTGCATCAACACGATCCTGACCTCGATCCTGCTCCGCTCGAACCCTGACGAGGTGCGGATGATCCTCATCGACCCGAAGCGGATCGAGCTCAGCTACTACGAGCAGATCCCGCACCTCCTGGCGCCCGTCGTCTCGAGCCCGAAGGAGGCGACCGCCGTCCTCGCCAACGTGATCGCCGAGATGGAGCGCCGCTACGAGCGCCTGAGCGTCGTCCGCGCCCGCAACCTGCCGGAGGCGAACCGCGCCTTCCGCGAGCGCGGCGAGCAGACACTCCCGTACCTACTCGTCGTCATCGACGAGCTCGCCGACCTGATGATGATCTCGCCACAGGCGGTCGAGGACGCGATCATCCGCCTCGCCCAGAAGTCCCGCGCCGTCGGCATCCACCTCGTCCTCGCCACCCAGCGCCCGTCGGTGGACGTGATCACCGGCATGATCAAGGCGAACGTCCCGTCGCGCATCGCCTTCGCCGTCTCCAGCCAGACCGACTCGCGTGTGATCATCGACCAGGGCGGCGCCGAGAGCCTCCTCGGCCAGGGCGACATGCTCTTCAAGCCTCTCGGCACCTCGCGCCTCCAGCGCGTCCAGGGCGCGTACGTCGGCGAGGAGGAGATCGCGCTGATCGTCGAGCAGTGCCGCGCCCAGCGCGAGCAAGAGCTCGACCCGTCGCTGCTCGAGGCCCCGGAGCCGCCGCCCGAGGAAGCGGACGCCGACGAGGAGTTCGACCCGGACGAGGACCCGCTGCTCGACCGCGCGATCGAGGTCGTCGTGCAGGCCCAGACCGCCTCGACGTCACTCCTCCAGCGCCGCCTGCGGGTCGGCTACACGCGTGCCGGCCGCCTGATCGACATGCTCGAGCGCCGCGGGATCATCTCTGGCTACGAAGGGTCGAAGCCGCGACGGGTGCTCGTCGACGAGGCCCAGCTCGACCGGGTCCTCAGTTAGCCGCAGTCGCCGCACCGCGAACCGTTTACCATCGCTCTCCCAGACCAAGAGTGAGGGCAAGGAGGAAGACTGTGGTGCGCAACAAATGGACGTGGCCGCTGATCGCGGCCCTGGCACTCGTCGTGGCGCTCGGGGCGGCGAGTTGCGGAGGTGGCGGGGACGACAACTCGAGCGCGAGCGGCAACACCGGAACAACCAGCGCAGACCACAGCGATGTGCTGGCAGCGCTCATTAGCGACATCGGCAAGTTCAACGACCGGTCGTTCAACCAGTCCCAGCTCGAGGGACTGGACCGAGCGAAGAACGAGCTCGGGATCGAGACGCTCCCGCTGCAGTCGAACCAGGTGAGCGACTACATCCCGAACCTGACGACCGCGGTCCGCAGGAACGCGGATCTAGTCGTCGCCGCAGGCTTCCTGCTCGCGGACGCGACGGCGAAGGTCGCGAAGAAGTTCCCGGACACACACTTCGCGATCACCGACTATCCCGTGGAGGCGCCTCCGTTCGCCGACAAGCAGGGCAAGCCGCTTTTCACGAACGTCGAGGGGCTGACCTACGCCGCCAACGAGTCGGGGTGCCTCGTGGGGAACCTCGCCGCAAACATGGTCAAGAAGCAGGGCGGCAAGCAGGTGATCGGAGCGGTCGGCGGCCTCAAGATCCCGCCGGTCGACATCTGGATCGCCGGCTACAAGTACTGCGCTAAGCTCGCGAACCCGAAGATCAAGGTCCTGATCGGGTACTCGCAGGACTTCGTTGCGGCCGACAAGTGCAAGACGGTCGCTCAGAACCAGATCTCGCAGGGCGCCCAGGTGCTCTTCCAGGTCGCGGGCGGCTGCGGGCTCGGAACGCTGAGCGCCGCCGACCAGGCCGGCATCTGGGGCATCGGTGTCGACAAGGACCAGTACAACGACGCCAAGCGAGTTCTCACGAGCGGCGTGAAGCGGGTCGACAACGGCGTCTTCCAGGCGGTCCAGCAGACCGTGAACGGGAAGTTCCAGGGCGGAACCGACCTCAACTTCAACCTTGCGAACGGCGGCATGGACGTCGGGAAGATCAACCCGGCGGTGCCGCAGGACCTGATCGACAAGATGAACGCGCTCAAGCAGCAGATCATCGACGGGAAGATCGTCCCGCCGACGACTGTCAAAGCCGGCTGATCGTCGTCTAACTGGGTGGGCCTCCGAGGGCCCCTGCCCGCCCGCCTAGGCAACGGCTGACGGGTCGAATAGGATCGGGTTCGCCCGACATCGGGTCGACATACATTCAGGAGGGCATACGTGAAGAAGTGGCGTTTTGCGGCGCCCGCTGCGGCGCTCGCAGCGGTGGCCGTCGCGACGGTCATGCTCGTGGGCACAGGGGCCGCAGCTCCGACCGCCTCGTACAAGGCCGCGCTCGTCTCCGACGTCGGTCGGTTCAACGACAAGGGGTTCAACCAGAACCAGCTGAAGGGCCTGAAGTTCGCGAAGGCGCACATCTCCGGTCTCGACACCGCCGCGGTCGAATCGCGCGCGGCGAGCGAGTACCTGCCGAACTTCGCGACGCTGGCCCGTCGCGGCTACAACATCATCATCGGCGCGGGCTTCCTGCTCGCCGCTGACGAGGCGAAGGTCGCGAAGCAGTTCCCGAACACGAAGTTCGCGATCACGGACTACGACGTCAAGGGGACGCCGTTCAACGGCCGTAAGAACGTGATGGGGCTGACCTACGCGGCGAACGAGTCGGGCTGCCTGGTCGGCTACCTCGCGGCCGAGATGGCGAAGAAGCAGGGCGGCAAGCAGATCATCGGCGCGGTCGGCGGCCTCAAGATCCCGCCCGTCGACATCTGGATCGCCGGCTACCAGTACTGCGCGAAGCTGTTCAACCCCAACATCAAGGTGCTGATCGGCTACTCGCAGGACTTCGTCGCCTCGGACAAGTGCAAGACCGTCGCCGAGAACCAGATCTCGCAGGGCGCGCAGGTGCTGTTCCAGGTCGCCGGCGGCTGCGGCCTCGGCACGCTGAAGGCCGCCGACGCAGCGGGCATCTGGGGCATCGGGGTCGACAAGGACCAGTACAACGACGCCAAGCGCGTGCTGACCTCGGGCGTGAAGCGTGTCGACAACGGCGTCTTCGCCGCCACTCAGAAGGTCACCGACGGCCAGTTCAAGGGCGGCGGCAACCTGCTCTTCAACCTGAAGAACAAGGGCATGGACGTGGGCAAGATCAACCCGGCCGTCCCGCAGAACCTGATCGACAAGATGAACGAGCTGAAGCAGAAGATCATCTCGGGCCAGGTCAAGGTCCCCGCCGCGCTCTAAGCACGCCGTCCTCACCGCCTCCATAGAATCCTCCCGCGGTGGAAGCCTCCACGGTTCTCGAGATGCGGGGCATCACGAAGCGGTTCCCCGGGGTTCTCGCCAATGACGACGTCGATTTCGACCTGCGCAAGGGCGAGGTGCATGCGCTACTCGGCGAGAACGGG
>Ga0081540_1004298_pt1 | contig 10912 bp, 4 predicted proteins | sample TabmetS2T1R1_FD_71024 | JGI IMG/M metagenome (GOLD analysis project Ga0081540, IMG submission 71024) | Tabebuia heterophylla rhizosphere microbial communities from the University of Puerto Rico - S2T1R1 | ecosystem: Host-associated > Plants > Roots > Rhizosphere ... | reverse complement strand
GCAGCGAGCGCTTGATCAGCGAGCCTTCCTCGTAGACGAGGGTGGGCGCCTGCGACTTCAGCGTCATGTCGCGCACGGTTTCCCACATCCGGATCAGATATTCGAAGTCGCGCTTGATCTCGGGCTTGGTCCGCGAGGCGCCGGCGGTGCGCAGGATGATCCCCATGCCCTCGGGCACGTCGAGATCCTGCACCACTTCCTTCAGCCGCGAACGGTCCTGGGCGGAGGTGATCTTGCGGCTGATGCCGCCGCCGCGGGCGGTGTTGGGCATCAACACGGCGTAGCGGCCGGCCAGCGACAGGTAGGTGGTCAGCGCCGCGCCCTTGTTGCCGCGCTCTTCCTTGACGACCTGAACCAGCATCACCTGGCGCCGCTTGATGACTTCCTGAATTTTGTACTGGCGGCGCGGGCGGAACGGGCGCTCCGGAACCTCCTCGAGGACGTCGTCGCCGCCGACGGACTCGACAACTTCCTCTTCGGCATCCTCGCCGTCGTCCTCGTCGTCCTCGCTGTCGTCGTCGCCATGCGGGGCGGCGGCCTCGTCGTGGGAGGCCGCGGCGTATTCCTCGCCGGCGTGCTCGTCATGCGGGGCATCGTCGGCATGGGCTGCGGCTAGCTGCGCCTGCTCGGCCTCATGAGCTTCATGCGGCGGTTCGTCATCCGGGTGTTCGTGTTGGGCGTATTCGGCCGGCATCCCGGCCGGTTCGACCGGCGCGGGCGTCTCGGGCTGCGATTCGGCCGCCGGTGCTTCGGCGGCATGCTCGCGTTCGCCGCGCACGTCGCGATCATCATGCCGATCGTCATCGGCGTGGCGATCCCCGGGATGATCGTCGCCATGGGGATGGTCATGTTCGGCGGGGCGAGCGGACGCCTCGTCGCCATGCGCTTCCTGGTCGTGATGGACGCCGTCATCGTGATGGTCGGCCTCATGCGCCGGCGATTCGGCGACAGGCGTGCCTTCCTGGTCGAGAAAATGCGCCTCGCCTTCATAGGGCTGGTCGCCATAGGGCTGGTCGGTCTGCGAGGGATCTTGTGACGGATCCTGGCCGGCGCCCTCGACGATATCGCTCTGGACGCGGTCGCCATGGCCGCGGCGGCGCGCATTGCGGTGGCGCGAGCGGCGGCGGTGGTTGGAGCGGTTCTCGCTCTCTTCCTCGGCCTCGCGATGGGCGCGCTCGTCGGCCTCGATCAGCGCCTGACGGTCGGCGACCGGGATCTGGTAGTAATCCGGATGGATTTCGCTGAAGGCCAGGAAGCCATGGCGGTTGCCGCCATACTCGATGAACGCCGCTTGCAGCGACGGTTCTACGCGCGTGACCTTGGCCAGATAAATATTGCCGCGCAGTTGCTTGCGTTGGGCGGTCTCGAAATCAAATTCTTCGACGCGATTGCCGCGGACCACGACAACCCGGGTCTCTTCCGGGTGGGTGGCATCGATCAACATCTTGTTGGGCATTTTGGAACTCTTGACGGCGGCGGGCGCGGTGCATGGCGCGCGCAAACTGCGCGGCCCGGTGACGCGACGGTCCACCTGATTCGGGGGTGAGGGGAAGGCCAAAACGCACATCTTGGCGCCACGCCGAACGGGGGCCCACCGGAGTGATGCGACGGGCGAAGCTTTCGCTTCGCGTCGGCGCGATCGTTCCGTGGATCTTCGTCGGCAACACAGTCTGGCGCATCAAGCGTCGGCCCGTCTGAACATGTTGGCGGAAATGATGCCGCCGTGTCTTTCGCTGAAGCCCCAGCGCGGCGCCTGAGCGCCCGCCGGCCATCGCATATCGGACCGGTTTGGGTCCGGATAATCAGTTTTGCCGTGTTTCAAACCGTCCCTGGAGAAAGGTACCTGGGACCGGACGCCGCTCGGGCTCGTAACCGCCGCTCCATATCGGCCGCGCGCGGCGCTGGCCGTGGAGGGAACGGGAAAGACGCAGGTCCCTTCGGCTCCGAAGGTTCCGGCGCTGCACCGGGAGGCTGAACGCGACACAACCGGGAGTATTAGCCGTCAGCCCCCTGTACATACGTGGATTGGGGGCCCGGTGCAAGGGAAGCATCTCCGAAGCGTCGCAATGTGGCAACACTTGCTCCTTTTCGCGGACATAGGTTTAAGGTCCAATTAACCCTGTGCTCCTATTGCGGTAAGGGAAGGCTCCTCCGGAGACTCGAATCGTTGGCGAACCGTGCAAATCGTCGTGTTTTGCTGGGATGTGGCCTATTGTGCGCTGCAGCATTGCTGTGGACCTTGGCCATCAGGCCCGGCACGGCCCAGACGCCGCCTGCCGGGGCCGCTGCGCCCGGCCCGGCCGCCGAATCGAATTTCCCGGTTGCTTCCGATGCCCGCCTGGCCGGCGACGCCAAACAAACCCGCTTTATTCTCGATCTCGACAAGCCGATCCAGTTTCGCGCCTTCGCGCTGGCCGATCCCTATCGGGTGGTCCTCGATCTTCCCCAGGTCAATTTTGAGCTTGCGGCCGGGACCGGCGTCACGGGGCGCGGGCTGATCAAGACATTCCGCTATGGCCTCGTCATGCCGGGCGGGTCGCGAATCGTGCTCGACCTGGCGGGGCCGGCGAAGATCGCCAAATCCTATGTGCTGGATGCGGCCAATGGCCAGCCGCCGCGGCTGGTGCTCGAGCTCGAAGCGGTGGACCGCACGGCTTTCGTCCAGTCGCTGGCGCGCGAAAGTCGGCCCGAACTGCGGCCCGGGATCGCCGTGACCAACGTCGCCGCCCGCGCCGCGACGCCGGTGGCCGTAACGCAGACCGTGCAGGCCGCGCCCGACGCAAGGCCGGTGATCGTAATCGACCCCGGACATGGCGGCGTCGATAACGGCACCCAGGCCGGCGGCGACGTCATGGAAAAGAACCTGGTGTTGGGATTTGGGCTGGCGCTGCGCGACCGCATCGAGCAATCAGGCAAATATCGCGTTGTCATGACCCGGACGGACGACACCTTCGTTCCGCTGAGCGATCGGGTGAAGATTGCCCGCAGCGAATCGGCGGCGCTGTTCGTCTCGATCCATGCCGACGCCTTGAAGCGCGGCGAGGGCGACGCCCAGGGCGCGACCATCTACACGCTGTCCGACAAGGCCTCCGACGCCGAAGCCGAGCGGCTGGCGGATGCCGAAAACAAGTCCGACGCGATCGGCGGGGTGAATCTCACCGACGAGCCGACCGAGGTGGCCGACATCCTGATCGAACTGGTGCAGCGGGAGACCAAGACCTTCTCAAACCGGTTCGCGCGGGTGTTGATGGGCGAGATGAAGAACACGGCACGGATGCACAAGCATCCGCTGAAATCGGCCGGCTTCCGCGTGTTGAAGGCTCCCGATGTCCCCTCCGTCCTGGTTGAGCTCGGCTACGTCTCGAACAAGGGCGACCTTGAACATTTGGTGTCCGAAAGCTGGCGGAACAAGACGGTCGGGTCGATGGCGCAGGCGATCGATACCTTTTTCGCCAAACGGCCGGCAACTGCCGGGCCGGGCAAATGAAATACGAAAAACTGCCATCTGAGCTTCGCGTGAAAGTCGAGTGAAAAGCCTACGTTCCGTTGGCCCGGGCCCTAGTTTGGCCACAGCGGCAACGGTATAGAGAAAGCGACTCTAGGGTCTCCGGAATCGGCGATATTTGTCCGCTGGCCCCTTTATTGTTCGATCGCGCAATGGCGCGCCGGTTGGGCGGGAATTGCGCAACTGGTCCAGACGCCGCGGATAACGGCGCACAGGGAAACGGAACTTCGACAATGCGCTTGCTGGTCCGGTTTTTGGGTTTCCTGTTTGCCGCCGGAACGGTCGTGTTCCTGGTGGGTATCGCCGGCGTCGCGGGCGCGATCTGGCATTTCTCCAAGGACCTGCCCGACTATTCGCAGCTTCAGGATTACGAGCCCCCGGTGATGACGCGCGTGCACGCGTCCGACGGCGCGCTGCTCGGTGAATATTCCAAGGAGCGCCGGCTCTATCTGCCGATCCAGGCGGTGCCGAAGCTCGTCATCAACGCGTTCCTGGCAGCCGAGGACAAGAACTTCTACGAGCATGGCGGCATCGACTACACCGGCATGGCGCGCGCGGCCGTGGTCTATCTGCAGAACTTCGGCTCCAACCGCCGTCCGCAGGGCGCCTCGACGATCACCCAGCAAGTCGCGAAGAACTTCCTGCTCACCAACGAGGTCTCCTTCACCCGCAAGATCAAGGAAGCCTTGCTGGCGATGCGCATCGAGCGCGCCTATTCCAAGGACCGCATCCTCGAGCTCTATCTGAACGAAATCTATCTCGGCCTCGGCGCCTACGGCATCGCGGCCGCGTCGCTGGTCTATTTCGACAAGTCGGTGAACGAGCTCACGGTCGCGGAGGCCGCCTACCTGGCCGCAATGCCGAAGGCGCCCGGCGCGCTGCATCCGGTGCGAAACCGTGATCGCGCGGTTGAGCGGCGCAACTACGTGGTCGATCGTCTACTGGAAAACGGCTGGATCAAGCAGGCTGATGCCGACAAGGCCCGCAAGGATCCGCTGGTGGTTTCCAGCCGCGGCAATGGCGCGCACATTTTCGCCGGCGAATATTTTGCCGAGGAGGTCCGCCGCGACATCTTCGAGCGCTACGGCGAAAAGAAACTGTACGAAGGCGGCCTGTCGGTCAGGGCGACGCTCGACCCGAAGATGCAGGTGATGGCGCGCAAGACCATGGTTGCCGGTCTGGTCAGATATGACGAGGCGAGCGGCTGGCGCGGCGCACCGACCAAGCTGGATATTTCCGGCGACTGGGGCGTGAAGCTCGCCGACGTCAAATCGCTTGGCGATATTACCCCGTGGCGGATGGCCGTGGTGCTGGAGATTTCGGATCAATCGGCGCGAATCGGGTTCCAGCCGGGCCGCGAACTCGGCGGCGCCGTGAGCAAGCAGCGGCAGACCGGCATTATCACCCTCGATGGCGTGCGCTGGGCCAAGGCCGTGTCGGGACCCGCCAGGGGCAAGACGCCGACCTCCGTGGCGCAGGTGCTGGCGCCCGGCGACGTGATCTATGCCGATCCGCTGTTCGGCAAGGACGGCGAGGTGGTCGAGGGTCAGTACCGGCTGCGCCAGATACCGGAAGTGTCCGGCGCGATGGTCGCCATGGACCCGTGGACCGGCCGCGTGCTGGCGATGGTCGGCGGCTTCTCGTTCGATCAGAGCCAGTTCAACCGCGCCACCCAGGCCTATCGGCAGCCGGGTTCGTCCTTCAAGCCGCTGGTCTATTCGGCGGCGATGGACAACGGCTACACGCCTTCGACCGTGGTGGTCGACGCCCCCATCGAAATCGATCAGGGGCAGGGCGCAGGCGTCTGGCGTCCGGAAAACTATTCGTCCGGAAAATACGGCGGGCCGACCACGCTGCGTAACGCGCTCCGGCAGTCGCTGAATACGGTGACGGTGCGGCTGGCGCAGGACATCGGCATGCCGCTGATCGGTGAGTATTCAAGGCGGTTCGGCGTCTATGACGAACTGCCGAACTACCTGTCCTATGCGCTCGGCGCCGGCGAAACCACGGTCATGCGGATGGTCACGGCCTATTCGATGTTCGCCAATGGCGGCCGCCGCGTGAAGCCGACCCTGATCGACCGCATCCAGGACCGTTACGGGCACACGATCTTCAAGCACGACGCCCGCGAATGCCGCGGCTGCGACGCCCCCGGCGGCTGGAAGAGCCAGCCCGAGCCGCAGCTCGTGGACCGTCGCGAGCAGGTGCTCGATCCCATGACCGCCTACCAGATCACCTCGATGATGGAATATGTCGTGCAGGCCGGCACCGCCACCGTGGTCAAGGAAGTCGGCAAGCCGATCGCCGGCAAGACCGGCACCACCAACGACGAAAAGGACGCCTGGTTCATCGGCTTCTCGCCGGACCTCGTGGTCGGCATCTATGTCGGCTTCGACAAGCCGCGCAATCTCGGCCGCGGCATGACCGGTGGCCATCTGGCTGCGCCGATCGCCAAGGATTTCCTCAAGCTCGCGCTCGCCGACAAGCCGGCGATCCCGTTCAAGGTTCCGGCCGGCATCAAGCTGGTCCGCGTCGATGCCAAGACCGGCATGCGCGCCGGTCCGGGCGAGGGCGGCCGCACCATCCTCGAAGCGTTCAAGCCCGGCACTGCGCCGCCGGATAATTATGCCGCCATTGGCGTTGCCGACATGGATGGCAGCCGTCAGCCGCAAGGATACCCGCAGCAGGGGTATCCGCAGCAGGGATACCCTCAAGGGTATCAGCAGGGGTATCAGCCCGACGCCGGCAATATCATGCGTCCCGGCACCGGCGGGCTTTACTGACCGTACAAACGCCTCACAATCCTAAGATGCTCCCACGGACGTCGCGTCCTGCAGGTGTTTGGTAATGCGCTTTCTGATCCGGTTTTTTGGCTTCCTGTTTGCCGCGGGAACGGTCGTCTTTCTGGTGGGTGTCGCCGGTGTCGCGGGCGCGATCTGGCATTTCTCCAAGGACCTGCCCGACTATTCGCAGCTTCAGGACTACGAGCCGCCGGTGATGACGCGCGTGCACGCGTCCGACGGCGCGCTGCTCGGTGAATATTCCAAGGAGCGCCGCCTCTATTTGCCGATCCAGGCAATGCCAAAGCTCGTCACCAACGCGTTCCTGGCTGCCGAGGACAAGAACTTCTACGAACACGGCGGCATCGACTTCACCGGCATGGCGCGCGCAGCGGTCGTGTTTGTGCAGAACTTCGGCTCGAACCGGCGGCCGCAGGGCGCTTCGACCATCACCCAGCAGGTCGCGAAGAATTTTCTGCTGACCAATGAGGTGTCCTTCACCCGCAAGATCAAGGAAGCCTTGCTGGCGATGCGCATCGAGCGCGCCTATTCCAAGGACCGCATCCTCGAACTCTATCTGAACGAAATCTATCTTGGCCTCGGCGCCTACGGCATCGCGGCCGCGTCACTGGTTTATTTCGACAAATCAGTGAACGAGCTGACGGTTGCGGAAGCCGCCTATCTGGCTGCGCTTCCGAAAGCGCCGGGCACGTTGCATCCGGTGCGCAATCGCGAGCGGTCGACCGAGCGGCGCAATTACGTGATCGACCGCCTGCTGGAAAACGGCTGGATCAAGCAAGCCGAAGCCGACAAGGCCCGCAAGGAGCCGCTGGTCGTCGCCAGCCGCTCCACCGCCGGGCATACTTTTGCCGGCGAATATTTTGCCGAGGAGGTCCGGCGCGACATTTTCGAGCGCTACGGCGAAAAGAAACTTTACGAGGGCGGCCTGTCGGTGCGCACCACGCTAGATCCGAAGCTGCAGGTAATGGCGCGCAAGGCCGTGGCTGCCGGCCTCGTTAACTTCGACGAAGCGCAGGGTTGGCGCGGAGCCATGAGCAAGCTCGACATATCAGGTGATTGGGGCGTGAAGCTCGCCGACCTCAAATCGCTCAGCGACATCTCGCCCTGGCGGATGGCCGTGGTGCTGGAGGTTTCCGACCAGTCGGCGCGGATTGGCTTCCAGCCCGGGCGCGAACTGGGCGGCGCGATCTCCAAGGAACGACAAACCGGTCTCATTACGCTGGACGGTGTCAGATGGGCAAAGCCGGTGTCCGGTGCGCCGCGCGGCAGGGCGCAGACCGCCTCCGTCTCGCAAATTCTGTCGCCCGGCGACGTGATCTACGCCGATCCGCTGTTCGGCAAGGACGGCAATCCGATCGAAGGCCAGTATCGGCTGCGGCAATTGCCGGAAGTATCCGGCGCCATGGTCGCGATGGACCCGTGGACCGGCCGTGTGGTGGCGATGGTGGGTGGCTTCTCGTTCGACCAGAGCCAGTTCAATCGCGCGACCCAGGCCTATCGACAGCCGGGATCGACGTTCAAGCCGCTGGTCTATTCGGCGGCGATGGACAATGGCTACACCCCGGCGACCATCATGATCGATGGACCGATCGAGATCGATCAGGGGCAGGGCGCTGGCGTCTGGCGTCCGGAAAACTTTTCGGTCGGCCATTATCGCGGCCCCATTACGCTCCGTGAGGCCCTCAAATGGTCGATCAACACCGTGACGGTGCGGCTGGCGCAGGATGTCGGCATGCCCCTGATCGGCGAATATGCCAAACGCTTCGGCGTCTACGATGAATTGCCGAACTATCTTTCCTATTCGCTCGGCGCCGGCGAAACCACTGTCATGCGGATGGTCACGGCGTATTCGATGCTCGCCAATGGCGGCCGGCGCGTGAAGCCGACCCTGATCGATCGCATTCAGGACCGCTACGGCCGCACGATCTTCAAGCATGACGCGCGCGAGTGTCGCGGCTGCGATGCGCCGGGCGGCTGGAAGAATCAGCCCGAGCCGCAACTCATCGATCGCAGGGAGCAGGTGCTGGACTCGTTGACGGCCTATCAGATTACCTCGATGTTGGAAGGGGTGGTGCAGGGCGGTACTGCGTCGGTGATGCGAGAGGTGGGCAAGCCGATCGCCGGCAAGACCGGCACCACCAGCGACGGAAAGGACGTCTGGTTCATCGGCTTCTCGTCTGATCTCGTCGTCGGTCTCTATCTTGGCTATGACAAGCCGCGCAGCCTGGGCAGGGCCGCCCAGGGCGGCCACACCGCCGCTCCGATCGTGAAAGATTTCATGAAGCTCGCGCTTGCCGACAAGCCAGCGATCCCGTTCAAGATTCCCGCCGGCATCAGGCTGGTGCGCATCGATGCCAAGAGCGGCCTGCGCCCGGCCCAGGGCGAGGGCGGCCGCACCATCCTGGAAGCCTTCAAGCCGGGCACCGCACCGCAAGAAGGCTACGCCGCCGCCGCTGCCGCCGTTCCCGGTTTCCCCGACGTGGAGGACGGCACGCGGGCGCCGCAGGAAAATCCTCAGGTGTATCAGCCCGACAACGACAATATCATGCGCCCCGGAACCGGGCGGCTTTATTAGCCAATTGCACTTTACAGCGTGCGCCGCTACATCCGACGCGTTACGTAGCCGGTCCAGACTTAATCGGAACCGAACAAGTCCATTCAGTTAGCGGTCCTTGACCGCAGAGCAGAGAAACCATGCGAGCGGAAGTCGAACGCCTCGTCGAAGAGATCAAGCAGTCAGTCGGGCTGCTGAGGAGGCATCTTTGACGTCGAGAAATCCACGGCTCGGCTCGCCGAGCTGAACAAGCTCGCCGAAGATCCCAATCTCTGGAACGATCCCCAGAAGGCCCAGAAGCTGATGCAGGAGCGCACCTCGCTGGTGGATGCGCTCGAGGGCATCGGCAAGGTCGAGCGCGAGCTCGATGACAATGTCGAGATGATCGCGCTTGGCGAGGCCGAGAACGATGAAGGCGTGGTGGTCGAGGCGGAGGGCGCGCTAAAGGCCCTGAAGAAGGAAGTCGCGCGTCGCGAGCTGGAAGCGCTGCTGTCGGGCGAGGCCGACAAGTTCGATTCCTATCTCGAAGTGCATGCCGGCGCCGGCGGCACCGAAAGCCAGGACTGGGCGTCGATGCTCTTGCGCATGTATACGCGCTGGGCCGAGGAGCACGGCTTCAAGATCGAGTATCTGGAAGAAACTCCCGGCGAAGAAGCCGGCATCAAATCTGCGACCATCCAGATCAGCGGGCACAATGCCTATGGCTGGCTGAAGACCGAGGCGGGCGTGCACCGCCTGGTGCGGATCTCGCCGTTCGATTCGAACGCGCGCCGACACACCTCGTTCTCGTCGGTCGCGATCTTTCCCGTCGTCGATGACAGTATCAAGATCGACATCAAGGAATCCGACGTGCGCACCGACACCATGCGCTCGGGCGGCGCCGGCGGCCAGCACGTCAACAAGACCGAATCCGCGGTTCGGCTGACGCATATCCCGACTGGTGTTGCCGTGGTTTGCCAGGCCGGCCGCTCGCAGCACAAGAACCGCGCGCAAGCCTGGGACATGCTGCGCGCGCGGCTCTACGAAATCGAATTGAAGCGGCGCGAGGAGCAGGCCGCCGCCGATCAGGCCGCCAAGACCGATATCGGCTGGGGCCACCAGATCCGCTCCTACGTCCTGCAGCCATATCAAATGGTAAAGGACCTGCGCACCGGCGTGCAGACCTCGGATACGTCGGGCGTGCTCGATGGCGACCTCGACGAGTTCATGGCGGCAACCCTGGCGCAGCGCGCCTTCGGCACCACGCCCGGCGCGGTCGAGGATGTGGACTAGCCGATGGCAAAGGTCGGCTTCATCGGGCTCGGGCGGATGGGCCATGGCATGGCCGGCCGCTATCTCGATGCAGGTTTTGGCGTTGCGGTGTGGAATCGCAGCAAGGCCAAGGCGGAAGACCTGATCGCACGCGGCGCGCGCTGGGCCGCGTCGCCGGCGGACGCCGCCGATGACGCGGATGCCGTCGTGACCATGGTTGCCGATGACGAGGCGTCGCGTGTCGTCTGGCTCGGCCAGGATGGCGCGGCTGCAACGATGAAGGCAGGCAGCCTCGCGATCGAATGCTCGACGGTCTCGCACCAGCACGCGCTCGACATGGCGCGCGAACTGCGCAGCCGCGGGCTCGTCTATATCGATTGTCCCGTCACCGGCTTGCCGCAAGCGGCCGCCGCCGGAAAGCTGACTTTGCTGGTCGGTGCTGAACCTGCCGATCTCGATCGCGCAAAACCCTATCTCGCGCCGATCGGCGACGTGATCAGGCACTTCGGCGCTGTCGGCACCGGCACCGTCTTCAAGCTGATCAACAATCTGATGGGCGCGGTGCAGATCGCAAGCCTCGCCGAAGGCGTGGCGATCGCCGAGCGCGCCGGCCTCGACATGAAGCTGGTGGCGGAAGCGCTCTCGACCGGCGCTGTCGCTAGCCCGCAGGTGATCCGCCATTCCAAACGCATGGTCGCACGCGATTTCTCCGGCGCGTCCTTCACTGCGGCGCTGCGCCACAAGGATGCGGCCTATGCGGTGCGGCTTGCCGAGGAATTGCTGCCCGCAGTGCCCGTCAGC
>Ga0081540_1004297_pt1 | contig 10913 bp, 13 predicted proteins | sample TabmetS2T1R1_FD_71024 | JGI IMG/M metagenome (GOLD analysis project Ga0081540, IMG submission 71024) | Tabebuia heterophylla rhizosphere microbial communities from the University of Puerto Rico - S2T1R1 | ecosystem: Host-associated > Plants > Roots > Rhizosphere ... | reverse complement strand
AACGTCCGAAAAACCCGTGACGGGGTAAGGGGATAAGGGCAAGGCGCAAGAAATCTCTGCACCCACTTTGCGCTGCGGCAATACCTCGCTCCTGCGCCTGCTACTTCATGGCCGCATGCCAGATAATCCTGGGAACCTCACCTCGACTTTGGACTCTGCTGATGATTATTCTGGGCTTGGACGGGTGATGCGATGCGCAGGCGGCTGAAGAACTTTCTGCCCATAGTCCTGATCGCGCTGGCGGTGCAAATTGTCGCACCGATTGCGGCCTGCTGGGCTGCTGTTATCGCTGCGTCCGACCCGCTGAGCGCGGCCGTGATCTGCCATGGTAAAGGCGGGGCGGCCGCGGCGAGCCAGGACGACCAGACCGGCGCGCAGGGTATCCAAAGGGGCTGCTGTGCCCTCTGCGGCGTGCTGCATTCCGGCGCGCCCGTCGACCCGCCGCCGACCGCCACCCTCTTCGCCTTCGAGCGCCAGGTCACGTCGGTGATCTGGCACGAGCTTGCGCTCGACCCGGCCGCATCGCGCGCCGGTTCTCCGGAGCAGGCGCGCGCGCCTCCGGCCCTTTCCTGACCCAGACCTCGCTACCGGTATCGGCTTGCCGTACCGGTGAATGCCCGTGAGTAGCCGGCCTCTAGCGCCGGCCGTCAGGAAGTTTTCAATGTTCAGGCATCATGCCCTCTGCGGCGTGAGCATCATGGCCATCCATCTGGCGTGGATTGCGACTGTTAACCTCGCCTATGGCCAGAGCGGGCAGCCAACAGCGCTCCCGCCGGTGAATGTCGATGCGCCGCGCCAAACCCCGGCCAAGCCCTCTGTACAAAGGCCGCGCACCCAGTCCGCGTCGGCGCGACGCCAAATCAGGCAGACTGCCGCCACGCCCGCGTCGGCGCCGGTCGAAGCGGCAAATGTCACTCCGAGCGCCGCACTCGCGAACCTCTACCAGACGCCGAACGGCCAGACTGTCACGACGATCGATCGCAGCCAGTTCGACAACAGACCCGCCTTCTCGGTCGCCGACGTACTGCGCGATAGTCCCGGCGTTTCCGTCAAGCAGGGCAATGGCCCGCGCGACGTCGGCATCTCGATCCGTGGCTCCAACGCCCGCAACGGCTTCGGCATCCGCAACATCGTGATCTTCGACGACGGTTTTCCGGTGACCCAGCCGGACGGGCTCTCTCGCAGCGATCTGATCGATCTGCACGCCTATCGCGCGATCGACGTCATCCGCGGACCGTCCTCGGCGCTTTACGGCAATTATGCGACCGGCGGCGCGCTCGATTTCCTCACCCGGCTCGGCCGCGACATCAATGGGTTCGAGTACGGCGTCGAAGGCGGCAGTTTTGGCTACCTCAACAACTATCTCTCCGCTGGCAAGAAGGTCGGCAATTTCGAGTACTCGTTTTTTGGCAGCGACGTTCGTGGCGACGGGTATATAAGCAACAGCTGGTTCAACACCCAGACCGTGAATTTCCTCAGCACCTTGCAGGCGACGCCGGATGATCGCTTGACCTTCAAGCTCATCCACAACGACCTTAGTGCGCACCTTCCGATCCGACTTTCACTGAATCAGTATTATCTGAACCCGTTCCAACAGGGCTGCGCCACAGGCGCGACCGCCGCGCCAGGATGCGGGACCGTGACGCTCTTCAACAACGGCTTCAATACTGCAGCGGGTACAGACAGGGAAACCGCCGTCCAGGCCGGCTTGGGTCGCAACGATCGCCGCACCATCGTCGGCGGCCGCTGGGAGCATGATTTCGATAACCTGACCACCTGGCGCAACCAGTTCGTTTTCGACGACCGGAATATCAACCAGCCCACGGGCACGACGAGCGCGATCGGCGACTTCGCGTCCTACAACTTCATGAGCGACGTTGTCCGGCGAGGCGAGATCTTGGGGATGGGTACAACGACCTACTTCGGCGGCTTCTACAACACGCTGCCCTGGTCGAGCGATACGCGCAATGTCATGCCGGGCGGCAACGCCACGCTCGGAAGGCTCGCCGCCAATGTCAACGCCGAGCAAACCAATTGGGGCTTCCGCGCGCGGGAGGAGATCAAGCTCAACCCGTCTCTCATGGCCATTGCCGGCATCGGATGGGAGAACACTACCCTGACAGGTCTGAACACCGCTTATACATACACCGGGGCTGCAGGAGTTGTGACTACCACCCCGACAAGCGCCGATCGGCAGTTCAAGAACACCGCGCCGGAACTGGCGCTACTCTACAGACTGAACAGCGAATGGTTGTTCCGCGCGCGTGCCGCGACCGGTTACGGGACGCCACAGGTCGGAAACTTGTTTGTTGTGTCCAACGGACAGTTTGGCAACAACACGCAACTAAAGGCGCAACGCAATCTCGGCTACGATCTCGGCGCCGACTGGACCCCCAACAACGCGGTGAAGGTCAGCCTTACCGGCTTCTACGAATTCTTCCGCGACGAACTTGTCACTCAGGCAACGCCCGCCGGCGCACCCAATACGAGCTACACGTTCAATGCGCCCCGGTCAGAGCATCGTGGCGTGGAACTAGCCATCGACTGGCGATTTCTGCCAACCTGGCGCTTCACCACCGCCTACACCTATCTCGACGAATTCTACACCGAATATGTCGAGAACCTCACAAATGGCGCGACCTACAGCTTCAACCGGGCCGGCAACAAGATTCCCGGAATCTCGCCGAACGAACTGACAGCGCGCCTGTCCTGGGACGAGACGTCCGGCCCGATGCGGGGTCTCGGCGCCTTTGTCGAGTTAATTTGGAAGGACTCCTTTTTCGTGGACAATGCCAATTTCCTAAAGGCACCCGGGTATGAGCTGGTCAATGCGAACGTCCACTACAAGACTGATCTTGCCTCGGAGCACCTGAAGACGCTCACTGCTTACCTCGAGGTGAGGAACATCTTCGACCGAACCTATGTCGCTTCGGCCAACAACATCGGCAATACAGTCAAAGCCAACGGCGTTCAAAACGACGCGACCGTCCTGGCGAACACGACCAATTCGATCTATGCCGGCTCGCCGCGGGCGTTCGTTGCGGGCGTGAAAATCGCGTTTAGGTGATCGAAATGCGCAAGATAAAGATGCTTCGAACAACATTGATCGCCGCCGCCTGCATCCTCTGGCAAGCCGTCGCCCACGCGCAAATGCATCATCAGCACGGCTCCGAAGCCGCATGCGACGAGCCGGAGTTGCGCTGCGCTTCAAAGGTCACACCGGCCTTCGCATCCGATGGAACGCTGTGGCTTGCATGGATGGCGGGCGGCAGGATTTCGGTCGCGAGTTCCAGCGATTACGGCAAGAGCTTCTCGACTTCGGTTGCGGCAACGCCCGAGCGGCTCAATCTCGATTGGGGGCCGGATGCGCGCCCGAAGATCGCGATCGATCGCAAGGGCGGCCTTGCGCTGGCGTTCTCCATTTTCAAGGACAAGGCCTTCAACGGGCAGGTGCTCTATACGCGCTCGGACGATGGCGGCAAAAGCTTTGCCGCCGCACGTCCGATCACCGCTGATAACGAGAGCCAGCGTTTTGAGGCAATCGGCTTCGACAACAATGGCGGACTGTTCGCTGCGTGGCTTGACAAGCGCAACCGCGTGCCGGCGCAACAGGCCGGCAAGAAGTATGAGGGCGCCGGGCTGTTTTTCGCATCATCGAAGGATGGCGGGGCGACCTATTCGGACGCGCGGATGGCGATCGACAACACCTGCGAATGCTGCCGGCTTGGACTTGCGTTCGATCCGCAAGACCGTCCCGTCGTCATGTTCAGGAACATCTTTGAGGGCGGCATCCGCGATCACGCCGTGATCACCTTTGCCGACGCTGCAACATCAGGCGAGCCGCGCCGCGTCGCGGTGGACGATTGGCAGATCGCGGCATGCCCGCATCACGGACCTAGCCTTGCGATCTCGCCAAGCGGCACCTATCACGTCACCTGGTTCACCAACGGCAAGGCGCGCAAGGGGCTGTTCTATGCGCAGTCGCGCGATGGCGGCAAAACCTTCTCCGCGCCGTTCGCGATCGGAGAGGCAAAGCGGTCGCCATCGCGACCGTTCGTGCTGGCCGGACCGCTTGGATTGACGATGGTCTGGAAGGAATTCGACGGCGAAAAGACCACCGTGAGGCTGATGACCTCCGGCGATGACGGAGCAAGCTGGACCAAGCCCAAGACCATCGCCGAAACATCGGATTCGTCGGATCACCCCTTGCTGGTGGCGGACGGACGGCGAAGCTATCTTTCCTGGATGACGAAGGCCGATGGCTACCGCTTCATCCCGATCGGGGACGAGTCATGAGACGGCAATTTCTCGCAGCCGCTTTGTTCTTGGCGTTGCTGATGCCCGCGCCCGCGCAGGATTCGGACACGCAGCTCAAGCCGTTCGGCCGAGGCAGCTGGCAGGAGCTGATGAAGGCGCATGCGGGGCGTCCGACCATCGTGCATTTCTGGGGCGTCACCTGCGGGCCCTGCAAGGTCGAGCTGCCGCAGCTCGGCGCCTTCATGAAGGATCATCCCGACATCGACATGGTGACGATCAGCGCCGACTTCGTTCCGAACCTGCCAGAGGCTACCCGCGCGATGCTGGAACGATCCGGCCTGTTGCTCGCCGAAAACTGGATCTTTGACGGTTTCGCAGATCGCCTGCGCTTCGAGATCGATCCGACCTGGCAAGGTGATATTCCGCGTACGCTGCTGATCACGCGCGAGGGCGAGATGACGACCATCGAAGGCTCGGCGGAAATCGTCGATCTCGAACAATGGTCGGCGCGCCAGCTTGCCGTGAAGAAATGAAACGAGCTTTTGGATTGCAAGAGAAGGAAGCCATGAAGCAACTCAACAAGACCATCATCTTCGCTGCCGCGCTTGCCGCAACGCTGGCCACGCCGGTCCGCGCCGAGGACGTCAAGGCTGGCGATCTCGTGATTACCCAGGCCTGGAGCCGGGCGACGCCATCAGGCGCGAAAGTCGCGGGCGGCTACCTCACCGTCGAGAACAAGGGCACGACCGCAGACCGACTGGTCAGCGGCAGCGGCGATATCGCCGGCCGCGTCGAAATCCACGAGATGGCGATGGATGGCGGCGTGATGACCATGCGCCCGCTCGACAAGGGGCTCGTCATCGATCCCGGCAAGACCGTCAAGTTCGCGCCAGGCGGCAATCACCTTATGCTGATGGACCTGAAGACTCCGCTGAAGCAAGGAGACAAGGTGCCGCTGACGCTGCAGTTCGAGAAGGCCGGCAAGGTGAACGTGTCGCTGGACGTGCAGGCCGTTGGCGCAAAAGCGCCCGGCGGCGATAACCCTGATCACATGATGAAGAAGTAGACATGACCATTTTGCGACGCGGATTTACGATCGGGATTCTGCTGGCCGCTCTCTCCGGTATGACGCTGGAGCGATCGGTCGGCGCCGTCTCCGATGACAATTTCTTCACCCATCTCCATACCGGGAAGGCGATGGCGAATGTCACCGTCTCACCGGCGCGGGTCGGTCCGGTCGAATTGACCATTCAGCTCGAGACGGTCGAGGAACTGCCACTCAAGGCCAAAGCCGTCTCGGTCAGGCTGACCGACATGCAGACGGGAACGGCACTTAAGACCATCGAAGCCGCGCCGCGCGGCGATGACCAGTGGTCGGCCGCGGTCTCCATGCCGGCCGCAGGGCGGTGGATGCTCACTCTGGCGATTGCCATCTCCGATAACGACAAGGTCGATATCGAAGCGCCAATCATCATCAAATGACCTGAGGTCGGCCGAAAACGCCAGGAAACGCGTGGTTTCAGCGCCATTTCCCGCGGGCCCGGCCTTGTGTTTTGCCGGGCAATCCGGTTTGACTGCGTCGCCCGTTTCCCCCGAATCCGCTCGAGCCGAAACCCATGCGATTGTCGCGGTTCTTCCTGCCCATCCTGAAAGAGAATCCGAAGGAGGCGGAGATCGTCTCGCACCGGCTGATGCTGCGCGCTGGCATGATCCGGCAGGAGGCCGCGGGTATTTATGCCTGGCTGCCGCTGGGTTTCCGGGTGCTGAAGAAGATCGAGCAGATCGTGCGCGAGGAGCAGGACCGCGCCGGCGCGCTGGAACTGTTGATGCCGACGCTGCAGCTCGCCGACCTCTGGCGCGAAAGCGGCCGCTACGACGCCTACGGTCCGGAAATGCTGCGCATTGCCGACCGCCACAAGCGCGAACTCCTCTACGGCCCGACCAACGAGGAGATGATCACCGAGATTTTTCGCGCCTATGTGAAGTCGTACCGCAACCTGCCGCTCAACCTCTATCACATCCAATGGAAGTTCCGTGACGAGCAGCGCCCGCGCTTCGGCGTGATGCGGGGCCGCGAATTCCTGATGAAGGACGCCTATTCCTTCGACCTCGACGAGGCCGCAGCCCGTCGCGCCTACAACAAGATGTTTGTCGCTTACCTGCGCACCTTTGCGCGGATGGGGCTGAAGGCGATCCCGATGCGCGCCGAGACCGGCCCGATCGGCGGCGACCTCAGCCATGAATTCATCGTGCTCGCGGAAACCGGCGAGTCCGGTGTTTTCTGCGACAGCGACGTGCTCAAGCTGCCGATCCCGCCCGACGACGTCGATTACGACGGCGACCTCTCGCCGATCATCAAGCAATGGACCTCGGTCTATGCCGCGACCGAAGACGTGCATGACCCCGCGCGTTTTGACCGCGAGGTGCCGGCCGACAGGCGGCTGAATACCCGCGGCATCGAGGTCGGCCAGATCTTCTATTTCGGCACCAAATATTCCGACTCCATGAAGGCGCTGGTTGCCGGGCCCGATGGCGCGGAGGTGCCGATCCATGGCGGTTCCTATGGCGTCGGTGTCTCCCGCCTGGCCGGCGCCATCATCGAAGCCTGCCATGACGATGCCGGCATCAAATGGCCGGAGACGGTGGCGCCGTTCCGCGCCACCGTCCTTAACCTGAAGCAGGGCGATGCGGCGGTCGATGGCGCCTGCGAAAAGCTCTATCGCGAACTGACAGCCAAGGGCGTCGACGTGCTCTACGACGACACCGACCAGCGCGCCGGCGCCAAATTCGCCGGCGCCGACCTGATCGGGATCCCCTGGCAGATTTTGGTCGGCCCGAAAGGGCTCGCCGAAGGCAAGGTCGAGGTGAAGCGCCGATCCGACGGCGCGCGCGAGAACATGAGCCCGGCGGACGTCGTCATGCGCTTGAGCGGTTAGCATTATCCACCGCGCGGGCCATTGCGGCCACATTTGGCCCGAATCATGGGATTATCGAGCTATGGATGAGACTATGACAGAGCCGCAGGCCACCGCACCTTTCGCGCCATTCGAATGGCTGCTGTCCGGACGCTATTTGCGGGCGCGCCGCAAGGAAGGATTTATCTCCGTCATCGCCGGCTTCTCGTTCCTCGGCATCATGCTCGGCGTCGCCACGCTGATTATCGTGATGGCCGTGATGAACGGCTTTCGCAAGGAACTCCTGGACAAGATCCTCGGCCTCAACGGCCACCTGCTGGTGCAGCCGCTGGAGTCGCCGCTGACCGACTGGAAGGACGTCGCTGATCGCATCAGCCAGGTGCAAGGCATCCGGCTTGCTGCTCCCGTGGTGGACGGCCAGGCGCTGGCGTCGTCGGCGTTCAATGCCTCGGGCGTGCTGGTGCGCGGCATGCGTGCCGAAGACCTCAACAACCTCACCTCCATCGCCAAGAACATCAGGCAGGGCTCGCTGGAAGGCTTTGACGAAGGGCAGGGCGTAGCGATCGGGAGGCGGCTCGCCGACCAGCTGTCGCTGCATGCCGGCGACAGCATCACGCTGGTTGCTCCCAAGGGGGCCGTGACGCCGATGGGCACCACGCCGCGGATAAAACCCTACAAGATCGCCGCCGTGTTCGAGATCGGCATGTCGGAATATGACGCCGGATTCGTGTTCATGCCGCTGCCGGAAGCGCAGGCCTACTTCAACCGCAACAACGACGTCACCGCGATCGAGGTGTTCACCGCCAATCCCGACCGGATCGACACATACAAAAAATTGGCGACGGAGGCGGCGGGCCGGCCGGTATTCCTGGTCGACTGGCGGCAGCGCAACTCGACGTTCTTCAATGCACTGCAGGTCGAGCGCAACGTCATGTTTCTGATCCTGACCATGATCGTGCTGGTGGCCGCGCTCAACATCGTCTCCGGCCTGATCATGCTGGTGAAGGACAAGGGCCAGGACATCGCGATCCTGCGCACGATGGGTGCATCGCAAGGCTCGATCATGCGGATCTTCCTGATCACGGGCGCGGCCATCGGCGTGGTCGGCACGCTGACCGGATTCTTCGTTGGCCTGCTGATCTGCCTGAACATCGAATCGATCCGGCAATTCCTGTCCTGGCTGACCAACACCGAACTGTTCTCGCCGGAACTGTATTTTCTGTCGCGCCTGCCGGCCGAGGTCGATTTCGGCGAGACCACCGCCGTCGTGGTGATGGCACTGACGCTGTCCTTCCTCGCCACGCTCTATCCGTCCTGGCGGGCCGCGCGCCTCGATCCGGTCGACGCGCTCCGCTACGAGTGAGGGGCAGATGGAGCAGGGAGCGGATGAAGTACCGGTCATCTATCTTCACGAGATCAGGCGTCAGTACCGTCAGGGCGAGGCGACGCTGACGATCCTGGACGGCGCCAAGCTCGCGCTGTGGGCGGGACAATCGATTGCGCTGGTCGCGCCTTCGGGCTCCGGCAAATCCACGCTGCTGCATATCGCCGGTCTCCTGGAGACGCCCGATGACGGCGAGGTCTATGTTGGGGGCACACCGACCTCGCAGCTCGCGGATGCCGACCGCACACAAATCCGCCGCTCCGATATCGGCTTCGTCTACCAGTCGCATCGGCTGCTGCCGGAATTCACTGCGCTGGAGAACGTCATGCTGCCGCAGATGATCCGCGGCCTGAAGCGCTCCGAAACCATCAAGCGCTCGACCGAAATCCTCAGCTATCTCGGCCTTGGCAACCGCACCAATCACCGGCCGGCCGAGTTGTCCGGTGGCGAGCAGCAACGCGTTGCGATTGCGCGCGCGGTTGCGAACGCGCCGCGGGCATTGCTGGCGGACGAGCCGACCGGCAATCTCGATCCGCAGACCGCCCAGCACGTCTTCGACGGGCTGATGCAGCTGGTACGGGCGACGCGGGTGGCGATGCTGATCGCGACCCACAATATCGAGCTCGCCAACCGCATGGACCGGCGGGTGTCGCTGTCAAACGGCCAGATAGTCGAGCTTGACTAAGCCTCAGTAAGGCCGCTTGACTCGTTTCGGCACGCGGGCGGACGGCACCGACGCATAGGCGAAGTACGGGTTGAGTACGCATTGCGCGGCGCGGCCGGATGCCGTTGCATTGCATTGCGCTATCGAGGTGTAGCCGCATTCATAGTAGCTGATGCGTCCGTACACATGCAGGCAGACCGGATAGCTCGGGTCATAAGTTTGCGCGTGCGCCGGTTCGATGGCGGAAATCGCAGCGAACGCGAGCAGGGCATAGAGGATGCGCATCAGAATCTCCTTCGGGACTGGCGGCCGCGATCGCTGGCCAATTCCGCCTTGGCATTGAAGTCGGGATTTGCGGCGCACCAGGCATCGCGGCCGGCCGCGGTGGCCTGGCACTGCTCATAGGTGGAAAAGATGCAGTCGCCGCGCGCCCCGCCGAAGTCGCAGCCCTTGATGCAATAGGGATACTCACGCGCCGTTGCAGGCATCGTGGCCGTGCCCGCCATCGCCATCGCCAAAAGTGCCCAACGCATCGGTCGTGCCCGCGTTCAATCCTTCGTTGTGAGCAGACATCCGCGCCAGCAAAGCGTCAATTCACGTTCGCTGGATGAGCATCACATCGCTGAGGTGACGGCCTCAGTACCTGCGATAGCCCGGCGGATAAGGCGGCGGAGGAGGCAGGGAACGCCCATAGGTGGCGGGCGGGGGCGCAGCGTCGCTGTCGCCAGCATAATAGGGATTGGGGATGCACCACAGCCTTCGCCCGGACGCGGTCGCCGCGCACTGCTCGTAGCTGGTGAACGTGCAATTGCTCAGACCCGGCTGTTCGTTGCCCTGGATGCAGAACGGATAGCGCGTACCGACGGCCTCGGCGGGCTGCGTGCCGAGCGCGGCAAGGCCGCAGAGCGCTGCGAGCAGCAGGATGGCGTGGCGCATGGAGTTCTCCGTTCAAACAGGGCGCCAAAGCGCGCCGTGCGATTCTCCGGGACACCAAGCCAGTGCTTCGCGGTACCCGTCAACTCACCTTGCTGCGCACCCAGATATAGCAAGGCAACGATCTGTTAACGCTGCCAATTGTGGCGCATTTTTTTGCCTTGACCGTTAGAACAAAAAAGGAACAATGTTCCGTATATGTTCTGGTCCAATCCGATTCATGGAGGCGAGCATGTTGAAGATTTTCGTGGAAGAGGCCGCTGCGCTGGCGTCGCTGACGCTGTTCGTCGGAATGATCGCGGTCTGGGCGCAACTGTTCTCCCAGCTCTGATGGCCGCGGTGTCTTTGGGGATAAGCGGGAAGGGTGCCCGATCCGACGGGTTTCGCGTGGACTCAGGCGGATGGAGCCTCCACCATCGTTTGGCGAGTCGCCGGCTGAAACCCGCCGTGTGATCGCTCCCATCGAAGGCTCGCGAACCCAATACCATTCCATGCCCACTGCCGGATTCGTCCACCTCCACGTCCATTCCGCCTATTCGCTGCTGAAGGGCTCGATCAAGATCGCCAAGCTCGGTGAGCTCGCAAAGGCCGACCGCCAGCCGGCGCTCGCCCTGACCGACACCGACAACATGTTCGGGGCGCTGGAATTCTCCGACAAGATGGCGGGCTACGGCATCCAGCCGATCGTAGGCCTCGAGCTTGCCATCGATTTCGGCGACCAGGATCCCAATGCCCGCAATGCGCATGCGGCCCAGCCGTT
>Ga0081540_1004296_pt1 | contig 10913 bp, 8 predicted proteins | sample TabmetS2T1R1_FD_71024 | JGI IMG/M metagenome (GOLD analysis project Ga0081540, IMG submission 71024) | Tabebuia heterophylla rhizosphere microbial communities from the University of Puerto Rico - S2T1R1 | ecosystem: Host-associated > Plants > Roots > Rhizosphere ... | reverse complement strand
CGTGGGGCGCATTGACGCGGTGGGATCCGGCGTTCGCGGTTGGCAAGTCGACCAGAGGGTCGGCGTCGGCTTTCTCGCTGGCTCTTGCGGTTATTGCGAATTTTGCCGCGGCGGCGACCTTGTGAACTGTCAGAACCAGGAAAACACGGGAATTCATCACGACGGCGGCTATGCCGAAGTCTTGCTCGCCAAGGCGAGCGGTCTCATGTCGATTCCCGACGATCTGTCCTCCGTCGACGCAGCACCGCTGCTTTGTGCCGGACTCACGACGTTCAGCGCTCTAAGAAACGCGCCGGCGAAGGCGGGCGATCTCGTCGCGATATTCGGCATCGGCGGGCTTGGTCACCTGGCGGTGCAATATGCGCGTCACATGGGCTTCGAGGTCGTGGCGATTGCGCGCGGCGCCGACAAAGCCGAATTGGCAAAGAAGCTCGGCGCCCATCGTTTCATCGACAGCGCCGCAACCGACGCCGGCGCCGCTCTGCAGAAACTCGGTGGCGCGAAGGTGATTCTGATCACCGCGTCGGGCGGCAAGACGGTCGCCGAAACCTTCAAAGGTCTGCGTCCTGAAGGCCTCTCGATCGTCCTCGGCGTTGGACCGGACCCGATCGAGACATCGAGCACGGACCTGATATTCGGAAATCGGAAGCTTCACGGCGCTCTCACGGGTGACCCGGCCACAGGCGACGCAGCGCTACGTTTCAGCGTCCTGAGCGGTGCCTCTGCGATGATCGAAACGGTCCCGCTCGGAGAAGCACCAGCAGCCTACGCGAAGATGATGTCAGGCAAGGCCCGCTTTCGCATGGTCCTGACGATGGAACGGTGACAACGGAAGCGCGCGTTTCGAATGCCGGCCATCGCGCTTCAGGACACAAGAATCCTGGCTGGACAACCGCACCGGAGATCACGAATGGCGCCGAAGCCTTCGAAGGTTCAGCTGAAGTCAGGAGAAAATGATGACCAACGCTCAGCAGAGAGAATCATCGCGGAGCACGAGATGACAAAACACATTGTGCGCTGGCCGACTCCCGATGGATCATTGCTTCTTCGTGAACTGAACCACAGAATAAATAACGAGCTCACCTGCGCCATCTGCACAGTTTCAGCAAAAGCGATTGAGTCGGATAACGTGGCGGTCAAAGCCGCGCTGCTCGACGTCGCGGAGCTCCTGCACCAATGCGCCGATGCTCATCGGGCGTTGCGCATGCCGGATCAGGAACGTCTCTCCGATGTCGCGAAGTACCTCCAGCAGCTCTGCTCCTCCATGACGAAATATCGACTGGAACGCCTGGCGATACGTGTCTTGTTTTCAGCGGACGATCTGCGGCTTGAAGGTGAACGCTGCTGGAAGCTTGGGCTGATTGTGTCCGAGCTGCTGACCAATGTGGCGCGACATGCGCAATTCGACGCTAGACGTCCAGAATTGCGAGTGGAATTGAGGCTTGCAGGCAACATCGTAGAGTGCAGGGTCTGTGACAATGGCTCGACGCCTGAACCTTTCCGGCCCGGCGGAGGGCTAGCGATTATCGGCGAACTGGCCAACAGTTTGGGTGGCCGCGTACATTCGTCTTGCGCCGCCGAAGGATCTTCCTTCCTTTTGACTTTCCCATTGACTGACACCGAGCAACGTGCCGCCGCCGCTACTCATGTTGTTCTGTTCAAGCGGAGGAAAATGCGACGCCCTCGGCGGTTGCAGACCTCTGGAAGCCAGGCTCTCGGGACTGGGTAAGCGACTGGCGCTTCGACGACGATCCTGCTCATTTGAACGTGAGGTCGCAAGCTTCCCTTACTGCATAGCAGGAGAACCCATTGAGCGACAACGCTCGAAGACCGTTTCTGAAGCACGCATCGGGCGCGCCGGTTACGGATAACGTCAATATTCAAACCGCTGGGCCGCGCGGGCCTGCATTGCTGCAGGACGTGGCTGATCGAGAAGCTTGCGCATTTCGCCCGTGAGTCCTCCCGGAGCGCCGCATGCACGCCAAGGGATCTGGTGCTCACGGCACCTTCACCGTCACACACCCGATACACCAAGGCAAAAATCTTCTCGAAAATCGGCAAGCAGACACCGATGTTCGCGCACTTCTCGCACGTATTAAACGGAGAGACCAAAATGCGTGCGTTCATTTTTGCTGTAGCCGCCATTGTCGCTGCTTGATGGGCCACTGATCAGGCCCTGGCCACCTTTGGCTAAGCCGCCGCTTAGGCGGCCCAACAATAAGCTGACATCTCGATCTACTCGACGCACAGATAGAGACGTTCGACGATCTGATCGCGGCTCGGTGCAATGACTGATGAGTCTGAACGACAGCATCATCCCGCCGGTCGAGCTGATGAATGCCGATGCAGTATTGAAAGCATTCGATGAAATAGATCGCGAAAATAGAACGAACAATGCGATGGCACATCCTGCTTCCTGCCGGGGGATCGCGCCTGCAAGCGGCGGCTGGCCACACTGTACCGACCGTCCGAGAGGTGGCCACTGGTGAAAGCCGCTATCGCGAGCACACCGTTGCGCGACTGGCTCCTTAGAACTCGCATCGATTCGCAATCCTTAACTGTGATCATGTCGCGCAGTGCCATATGCATGAGTTACATCCGAAGCAACGATAACTCGTCTGGAGTTTTCCAATGAAGAGAACCTCAACATGAAGATCCTGGTACCCGTCAAACGCGTCGTAGATGCCAACGCGCATGTGCGCGTGAAGGCCGATGGCTCCGGCGTAGATCTGAGCGGCGTCAAGATGTCAATCAATCCGTTCGACGAGATCGCAGTAGAAGAAGCGACGCGTCTGAAGGAGAAAGGTTCGGCGACGGAGATAGTGTGCGTGAGCATCGGAGCAGCGGAAGCGGCCGAAGTGCTGCGCAACGCCTTCGCAATCGGCGCGGATCGCGGGCAGCTCGTCACCGCGGAGGGGGACCTCGAGCCTCTGGCAGTGGCCAAGATACTGAAAGCGGTCATCGACAAAGAGAATCCGCAGCTCGTGATCCTCGGCAAGCAGGCGATCGATTATGACAACGATCAAACGGGACAGATGCTTGCGGGGCTGCTGGGGTGGCCTCAGGCAACCTGTGCCTCGAATGTCACCATCGAAGGCGATCAAGTGCACGTCACCCGCGAGGTCGACGGCGGACACCAAACGGTGCGGCTGCGATTGCCGGCGATCATCACGTGCGACCTGCGCCTGAACACTCCACGTTTCGCCGCGCTTCCCAGCATCATGAAAGCAAAGAAGAAGCCGATCGAGCAGAAGAGCGCCGACTCTTATGGAGTAGATCTGAAACCACGGCTTCAGGTTTTGAAACTGGCTGAGCCTCCCCATCGCAAAGCAGGCATCAAGGTCAAGAGTGTGACTGAATTGCTCGACAAACTTCGTAACGAAGCTGGAGTTATCTAAAATGAAAACGCTACTGGTCGGTGATCACGACAACAAGACACTTAGGGAGGCGACGGCCAAGGCATTGAGTTGTGCCGTATCGCTCGGAGGCGAGGTGGACGTGGTCATCGCGGGCAGAGGCTGCCGGGCGGTTGCCGAACAGGCGGCCCAGCTCTCCGGCGTCGCAAAGGTTCTGCTGGCCGACGCAGACGCTTACGAGCACATACTGGCTGAGCCTTTCGCCGAGCTGATCGTCTCACTCGCGACGCCATACGATGCCATACTTGCTCCGTCGACCAGTTCAGGGCGCAACATCCTGCCGCGGGTCGCAGCGTTACTCGACGTCATGCAGATCTCCGATGTGAGCCGAGTGCTCGCACCAGACACTTTCGAGCGACCGATCTACGCGGGAAATGTCATCGAGACCGTCCGGACGACCGACAAGAAGAAAGTCATTACCGTGCGAACAACCGCGTTTCCGCGCGCGGCCGACGGCGGAACTGCTCCTGTGGAGCCGATTCCGGCAGTGGCCAACCCGGGCACCTCGCAATTCGAAAGCGAGGAGCTCCACGCCTCCGCGCGAGCGGAGCTGACGAGCGCGCGGATCGTCATCTCCGGAGGTCGTGCGCTTCAGAGCCGGGAGAACTTCACCAAATATATCGAACCGATCGCCGACAAGCTGGGAGCCGCAATTGGTGCCTCGCGCGCGGCAGTCGACGCCGGCTACGCCCCGAACGACTGGCAGGTGGGCCAGACGGGCAAGATCGTCGCGCCGGATCTGTACATTGCCGCGGGCATCTCCGGCGCCATTCAGCATCTGGCAGGCATCAAAGACGCGAAGGTCATTGTGGCGATCAACAAGGATCCGGACGCACCGATCTTTGCCGTGGCTGACTACGGCCTGGTTGCAGATCTGTATGTGGCGCTTCCGGAAATGGTCGCCGAGCTGGCCAAGTCTTAACGCCAATCCCACACGCGCTGCGCCCGAGCCGCACACGCTAAGGAATCATCCATGCCGTCATACAAAGCCCCCGTCCGCGACACACTGTTCCTGCTCAACGACGTGTTTCGAATCTCCCGCTATGCCAATCTGCCGGGATTCTCGGATCTGACCCCCGAGACTCTGCAGGCAATGCTCGAAGAGGCGGCGAAGTTTGCCGAAAACGTTATCACTCCCCTCAATCGGGTCGGTGACGTTGAGGGCTGCCAGCGGCATCCGGATGCCTCCGTTACGACGCCGAAGGGATTCCGCGAGGCCTATCAACAGCAGGCCGCAGGCGGTTGGGTCGGCATAGCCTCTCCCGAGCAGTACGGTGGACAAGGCTTGCCGGAAACCCTGAGCGCGGTCGTCGGGGAGTACTTCTCCTCCGCGGGCCTTGCCTACTACATGTATGGCGGCCTGACCCAGGGAGCCATCGCAGCGCTGCTCGCGCACGCCTCTGATGAGATCAAGGCAGCTTATGTGCCAGATCTCATTGCTGGCAAGGCAACTGGTACGATGAACCTCACCGAGGCCCATGCCGGAAGTGATGTCGGACTGTCCTATGCTCGCGCCCGCAAGGAGGCGGACGGCAGCTATCGAGTGACGGGCTCCAAGGTCTTCATCTCCGGTGGTGAGCACGATCTCGCCGAGAACATCATCCATTTGGTTCTCGCTCGCATCGAAGGCGCGCCTCATGGCACCAAAGGGCTCTCGCTGTTCGTCGTGCCGAAGCTCCTGCCCGCCGCCAATGGGGGCCCAGGTAAGCGCAACGGGGTCAGCTGCGGCTCCATCGAACACAAGATGGGCATCCACGGCAACTGCACCTGCGTCCTGAATTTTGACGATGCCGCTGGCTGGCTCATTGGTGAAGAGAACGGTGGCATGCAGGCGATGTTCGTGATGATGAATCACTCGCGCCTGTTTGTCGGGGGACAAGGTGTTGGGCTCGCCGAAGTGGCCTATCAGAACGCCGCCGACTACGCGCGGGCACGCCTTCAGGGCCGTTCCCTCTCCGGGCGCAAGTTTCCCGAGAAACCCGCAGATCCGATCATCGTTCATGGCGACGTGCGCCTCATGCTGATGAGCATCCGAGCATTCACCGAAGCGGCAAGGGCGCTCATCATCTCAACCACTTTGCGGAATGACGTGGCCATCCGCAAGAACGATCCTGCCGCGCTACGGGATGCCGAGAATCACACGGCGCTGCTGACCCCGGTGATCAAGGCGTTCTTTTCGGACCAGGGGTTTCTCAGCACCGTGAACGCACAGCAGGTCTACGGCGGCCACGGATATGTAGCAGAGAACGGCATGGAACAGTTCGTGCGCGACTCACGCATCTCACAGATCTACGAAGGCGCGAATGGCATTCAGGCCATCGACCTGGTCGGTCGCAAGCTCGGGTTGGAGGGTGGCCGGGTGGTCCGCACCTATTTCGCGGAGATCGAGAGTTTCCTCAAGGAGCACGCGGACAATCCCGGTCTGGCGCCCTATGTCACGCGCACGCGTGAAGCTCTGGGTCATCTGCAAGAGGCCACGCAGTGGCTCGCCAAGAACGGCGCGAAGGACCGCGACCTCGTTGGCTGCGGCGCCCGGGACTATCTGCAGCTGTTTGGGCTCGTCGCGCTCGCACACATGTGGTGTCAAATTGCCGAAACGGCTCAGCGAAAGCTCGACGAAGGTACTGCGGACCCGTACCTCAAGGCGAAGTTGGTGACCGGGCAGTTCTTTGTCGAGCGGATGCTGCCCGAGACGCAGTTTCGGCTGGCGTGCGTGAAGGCGGGAGGCGCCGGGGCAATGGATATGCCGGCCGAGCAGTTCTAGTGCGCACGGACTGCACGCCGAAGCCCCCAACTCTATAGGACCGATCGCATGAGCTCGAATGAACTGCCTGGCCGAGAGGCGATGGAATTTGATGTGGTCATTGTGGGAGCAGGACCGGCTGGACTTTCCGCGGCCATCCGCTTGAAGCAACTGGCGCCGGAGTGCTCCGTCGTCATCGTGGAGAAGGGATCCGAAGTCGGCGCGCACATTCTCTCGGGCGCTGTGATCGATCCGATCGGCCTGGATCGGCTGCTGCCTGACTGGCGCAATGACTCATCTCATCCGTTGCGCCAGGCAGTGAAGACTGACCGCTTTTACTGGCTCACGAAGCGCCGGGCCGTGCGGCTGCCGAACTGGTTGATGCCGCCGCTTATGAGCAATCATGGCAACTTCGTCGCCTCGCTCGGCGATGTCTGTCGCTGGCTCGCCACGAAAGCCGAATCCCTCGGCGTGGAGCTCTATCCCGGCTTTGCGGCCACGGAGGTGCTGTACGGGTCGCGTGGCGAGGTCCTGGGCGTGGCCACAGGTGACATGGGTGTCGGTAAGGACGGGCAACCCAAGCCCGGCTTCACGCGCGGCATTGAGCTACGTGGCAAATACACGCTCTTTGCCGAAGGCGCGCGCGGCAGCCTGACCAAGGCGGTCATTGCAAAATACGCTCTGCAGCAGGATCACGATCCGCCCAAGTTCGGTATCGGCCTCAAAGAGGTCTGGCAGGTGCCGCCTGAGCAGCACCGCGCTGGGCTCATACAACACACCTTCGGCTGGCCGCTCGACAATCACACCGGCGGAGGTTCTTTTCTCTACCATTGGGGAGACAATCTGGTCTCCGTGGGATTCGTGGTTCACCTCAATTATCACAACCCATGGATCAGCCCGTTCGAGGAGCTGCAGCGCTTCAAGACCCATCCTCTGGTTCGCTCGACGCTCGCCGGTGGCAAGCGGATCAGCTACGGCGCGCGCGCCATAACCGAGGGGGGCTGGCAGTCAGTGCCGAAGCTCACCTTTCCCGGAGGAGCTCTCATCGGGTGCGCCGGAGGCTTCGTTAACGTCCCGCGGATCAAGGGCTCACACAACGCGATGCTGTCCGGCATCCTCGCAGCCGAGAAGGTCGCCGAGGCGCTCGCCGCGAGGCGCGCCCACGATGAGCTCGAGGCCTACGAGGCGAGCTGGCGCAAATCGGATATTGGGCGCGACCTGCGTAAGGTACGCAACGTGAAGCCCCTTTGGTCCAGATTCGGCACAATCATCGGCGTCGGGCTCGGCGGCCTGGACATGTGGACGAACACTCTTGGATTCTCGCTGTTCGGAACACTATCGCACGGCAAGCCGGACAATCAAACTCTGGAGCCAGCTTCAAAATTCAAGCCCATTGCCTATCCCAAGCCGGACGGAAAGCTCACCTTCGATCGCCTCAGTTCGGTTTTCCTGTCGGGCACGAATCACGAAGCGGACCAGCCCGTTCACCTGCACGTTGCGGACCTGGAGAGCGAGAAACGTATCGAGCACGACGTGTTCGCGGGCCCCTCAAACCGGTATTGCCCAGCCGGCGTCTACGAGTGGGTCGGCGAGGGTGCCGACCTCAAGTTGGTCATCAATGCGCAGAACTGCGTCCACTGCAAGACCTGCGACATCAAGGATCCCGCCGGCAACATCACATGGACTGCTCCGCAAGGCGGAGGCGGTCCGAACTACACCCAGATGTAACGGACAACGCGATCGGCCTTCCGATTCAGACCCGGCACTCGGGACAGGTACTCGGTGGAAGACGCTTTCCGAGAAGCGCGCCCCGCAGTTCCTGGGCCGCTGAAGCAAACACGACAATCTAGGAGAGACCCAATGGCAAGCGACAACATCTTTTCCGGACTCAAAGTCGTAGACTTCTCGACCTTCGTTGCGGCTCCCGCCGCCGCCGTGATTCTCTCGGACTTCGGCGCCGACGTTGTCAAGGTCGAACCACCTTCCGGCGACATCTTTAGACATGCGCATCAGTTTCCTCCAATGCCGTCGGCGAAAGAGCCTTACCCCTTTCATCTCACCAACCGCAACAAGCGCGGGATGGTGCTCGACCTGAAGTCGCCGAGCGCTCAGCAGGTTCTCGAGAAGCTCGTCAAGTGGGCGGACGTGTTCATCGTCAATACGCCACATCCCGCGCGGAAGAAATTGAAGCTCGAATACGCCGACGTCGTGCAATGGAACCCGCGGCTGATCTACGCGGATCTTACGGGCTTCGGCGAAAAGGGGCCGGACGCCAGCCTGCCGGGCTTCGACCTCACGGCATATTGGGCGCGCAGTGGCCTTCTGTCGATGACGCGCGATGCCGGGGCGCCGCCAACCTGGCCGGTAGCCGGCAGCGGCGACGCCGCGACAGGCGTCGGCATCTATTCGGCGATCGTTACCGCACTCTATCGCCGCGAGCGCACGGGCGAGGGCGCGTATGTCACGACCTCGCTACTTGCGGAGGGTGTCTGGTCGGCGAGCGTCTCTATCCAAGCCGCGCTAGCCGACGCGAAGTTCTACGGGCTGCATGATCGCAGCGATCCCGCGAGCGCCGCAGGGAATGTGTACCGCGCCGCCGACGGCACGTGGTTTGTTCTCGCCCTCACACCCGACAAGTGGGCGGATGCGACGAAAGCCATCGGGCTTCCGGGCCTCCTGACAGATCCGAGATTCTCCGATCCCGCGAAGCTCGCGGCGAACCGGCACGAACTTGTCGCCATTCTCGACAAGGTCTTCAGCGCTCAGCCAATGGCGCATTGGCACGAGGTGCTCCGCGGCTTCACGATCGGGGCGGTGCGCGGGCCGCAGGAAGTCATCAACGACCCGCAGGTCAAGGCGAACGACATCATCGTTCCGCTCGAAGGCGCCGGCGGCAAGCTCACCTCGACGATCAGCAGCCCAATCCAGGTGCATGGCGTCACCAAGGTGCCGGCGCGGCGCGCGCCCGGGCTCGGCGAGCACACCGATGAGGTCCTCCAGGAGTTGGGGTTTGACGCGAAGGGCATCGAGGGCCTGCGTGCAAGCGGCGCCGTGGGAAAAGCCAAGGAACACGTGGCCTAGCCAACTTGTGGCATCCGCATTTGCAACAGTTCGCTGAGCTTCGGATTGATTTACTCGCACCGACGCTTCTTGTCAGGTACCAATTTGCCTCGCGGAGGCAGACAGTTTCACAAGTGCTTGGCCTCGGCGCCCTCCCTTCGCCGTGGCTCCCTGCGGCCGGTCCTTTTCCCCCGAGGACCGGCCGCCCCCGCCCTGTTGTTGGATCGGATGGGCATAGAAGCTCTTTGGATCGGCGAAAACAACGACCACAACTTTGGAGCAGATGATGAAACACTTTCTCGCTTATGCGGTAACCGCGAGTTGCCTGTTCGCATTTAGCTCCGGTGCGCAAGCCCGCCCTGCATACGATGGCTCCTGGGACCTTCTCTTCGTGACGCAAAGGGGTGCGTGCGATCCGACCTACAATTTCTCGGTCAACATCAGCAACGGTGTCGTCACGCATCCGAACCTGGTGAGGTTCAGGGGCTATGTAGCTCGCTCGGGTGCCGTTCGCGCTTCCGTGACTGTTCAGGACAAATTCGCATCCGGCTCAGGCCGGCTCTCGAGCAACTCGGGTCGCGGAACGTGGAGCGGCTATTCCGGGAGCGCGCGTTGCGCAGGCTATTGGACCGCCGTTCGAAACTGACAACAGATTTGGCGCAACCATCCGCCGGATGGGCTGGGAGGGAACCTCGTGTTGGCTTCCCTTTTGTGTGCGATCGGGCGTTTAGCGCCGGGTCTAGCAAAGCTTAAGCGCAAATACGCCCGTGCAATAGAACGATGCACTCAAACTGGATCAAGATGGGTCCTCAGAAATCGTGACGGAAGCAGGACGTGTCCGCAAAGGAGATTTGGAATGCGCAAAACCATGATCGTTGTTGCAGCCGCCGTTCTCGCCGTCGGCAGCACGTCGTTGTCGACTTCGGCATCCGCTTTCGGCCTCATACCCCTTGGTGGTCTCGGTCTCGTCCACCCCGGTCTCGGTCTTGTCCACCCCGGTTTCGGCCTCGCTCAGCCTGGCTTCCACCTCGCTCACCCCGGCTTCGGCCCGGCTCACATTGGCGGCGGCTACGGTCTCGGCCACCTCGATGGCAGCTTCGGCGGCCGCCGCTTTGGCGGCGGGCCCTACTACAGCGGCTACGCCCGTGACGGCGGGTCTTACTACCGCGGCTACGCCTATCGAGCTGCGCGTTCCTACGACGGCTACGCCTATGGCGGCTACGGCTATGGCGGCCAGTCTTACGACGGCAACTATACCTATGGCGACGGGCCTTACGAAGCCTATGCCAGCGAGCCTTACGACGGCGATTACACCAACGGTTCCGCCCGCGGACGTCGCAGCAGACGAGGCGCAGCGAGTCGGTGATTTAGGGACTGCCAACTCTTTGCAGTCGAGGCGCACTCGCGTGCGGGGATCGCGTATGAACGGCGGCTTCGGCTGACTATAAAATCGTTAAAGGTGAGCTAAGCTGCGCGTCGGTAAGAAAACAGCGCCTCCGCAGTAGTGGGTATCGCGATGTAGCGGACCAGTGACTCGAACCCCCGATTGTGTCGATCCGCCAACCACGACGCGCTCTTGCGGTTGGATTTCTCGCTGTAAGCCATTGATCTCTAATGATCGGATTTTGGCTCAGTTGGAAAAATTCGCTTGAGAAATCAAGGATCGCAGCGTGTCTCTTAATCAGCGGGTCCCA
>Ga0081540_1004295_pt1 | contig 10918 bp, 10 predicted proteins | sample TabmetS2T1R1_FD_71024 | JGI IMG/M metagenome (GOLD analysis project Ga0081540, IMG submission 71024) | Tabebuia heterophylla rhizosphere microbial communities from the University of Puerto Rico - S2T1R1 | ecosystem: Host-associated > Plants > Roots > Rhizosphere ... | reverse complement strand
CAGCGCCGCGCCCGACAGCGACAGGTCGATGATGCGGCAGCTCATGCGCTGGCCGTCTTCCTGGGTGAGCACGGCGATCGGGTTGCGCGGCACGATGCGGTCGTGGCGGCGGTCTTCCGGCAGATTGAGGATGTCGCGGTTGGCAAGCCAGGTCAGCTGGGCGGCGAGCTTGTCGCGCTTTCTGGCCGTGGCGCTCACCGTCATGGCAAAGCCGTTGTCGATGATGCGGGTGATCTTGCCCTCGACCCGGCCGATGTGGTCGAGATAGGCGATCACACGGTCGCCGACATTGCCGATGCCGGGCGCCAGCAGGGCCAACCCCCCCGGCGACATATTGATGATCTGGCAGGGGAATTCACGCCGGTCCGGAAGCATATAGCGGCCGAGCAAATGCACCTTGACGCGCTGGAAGCGACGACGCTCCTCGGCTGCCGGAAGAGAGGATTTCTTTTGCGCAAACGACATCATGGCCATCCGGCGCCGGATTTCGGCGCCATGCCGACCCTACGGCCGATAGGGTTAACGATGTGTTAGCGGCGGTTGCATCGATTGGCGGGAAGCGAGCCTGTACGCGTGGTTATTTGGCCAGCCAGACCAGCGCTCCCGTGCATTTGGCAACAATATAGGCCGCGATCAGGCCGGCATAGATTGGCCAGATCGACCACGACAGGAACGCCCTGCAAAATCCGCCAAAGCTGATCGGGGCGCTGGCCTCGAACGCGTCGGTCAGCGCGTAGGAGCCATCCTGCATCTTGCCCACCATTCGCCGGTAGAGGTCGCGATAGGCTCGCTCTTGTGCGAGATACATGGTGTCGATAAAGCCGAACACCACAACCGGCACCAGCGAAATCGGCACGAGCGCGGGGTTGCGGGACGTACCGGCAAGGCTAAGCAGCGCGGCGACCAGCGTGAGACACCAGGTCTTGCAGGAAGCGCTGTTGTTGGCGAGACGATTGACGATGCCCTGCAGCAGCTTGATATGTTCAATCACGGCGGGATTGTCCGCGGGCCGGAACGGCGAAGGCTCCTGAGGCTTGTCGTTCATCGCGTCTGCCGTTGATGTGGCGCCGGTTCGAAAAATGGTTTCGGCCGCCAGGAACAAGGTCAATCGGCATCCTACATCAAGACTTGAGCGGAGCGCGAAATTTCTGTGGTGTGAGGTCGCCGGGCGAGTTGTTTCTTCCGGGGATTGTCAAAGCATCGAGAGGCGATAACGCCAAACATGGTGAGCTGAATATGCAACTGCCCCGCAGAACTCTTCTCAAAGTTGCCGCACTCGCCGCCCTGCCGGCGTGGCCGCGCATCGCTTCGGCGCTCGATTACCCGACGCGGCCGGTGCGCATCGTCGCGGGCTTTGCCGCGGGAGGCGGTGTCGACATCACCGCGCGGCTGATCGGCCAGTGGCTCACCGACCGGCTCGGGCAATCCTTTGTCACCGAGAACCGGCCGGGCGCCGGCGGCAATATCGGCACCGAGACCGTAGTGAACGCTCCCGCCGACGGCTACACGCTGCTGCTCGCCACCGTGCCTAACGCCGTCAACGCCTCGCTCTATTCGAAGCTCAATTTCAACTTCATCCGCGACATCGCACCCGTCGGCGGCATCATCCGCGTGCCCATGATCATCATGGTGCATCCCGCTATGCCCTGCAAAACCGTTCCCGAACTGATCGCCTACGCAAAAGCCCATCCAGGCAAGATCAGCATGGCGTCGGCCGGCAATGGCAGCGCGCCGCATATGGCGGGCGAGCTGTTCAAGATGATGGCCGCCGTCGACATGCTGCACGTGCCGTATCGCGGGCAGGGGCCGGCGATGACGGATCTGCTGTCCGGCGAGGTGCAACTGTTGTTCGCCACCGCGCCGGGCACCATCGACTATGTCAAGACCGGCAAGCTGCGCGCGCTGGCGGTGACCACGGCGACGCGCGCCGAAGTGATGCCGGAGCTGCCGCCGGTGGCCGACTTCGTGCCGGGCTACGAGACGAGCCAGTGGTACGGCCTTTGCGCGCCGAAAGGCGTGCCCGGAGCGATCGTCGAAAAGCTCAACAAGGAGATCAATGCCGCCATCGCTGATCCCACGCTGAAGACGCGGCTCGAAGCGCTCGGCGGCGAGCCGCTGCCGGGGACACCGGCAGATTTCGGGAAGCTGATAGCGGAGGAGACCGAGAAGTGGGCCAAGGTCGTCGCTGCAGCCGGAGTAGCGCTCACGCTTCCCGCGTCACCGCGGTGAGATTCATCGTCAGCAGCACCTCCGGCTTCGGCAGATCGCGGACGGCGATCGCGGTGCGCGCGGGGCGGTGCTCGCCCATCATCTCGACATAGGCCGCATTCATCGCCTCAAAATCCTTCATGTCCCGCAGGAACACGTTCACATGCACGACATGATTGAGGTCGGAGCCGACCGCCTCCAGCATCACCTTGAACGACTGCAGGATCCGCAGTGTCTGCGAGCGGATGTCGGGGCCGGCCATCTTTCCCGTGGCCGGATCGAAGCCGGCGGTTCCGCCGATCGTGATGTGGCTGCCTACCTTAGCGATGTGGCTATAGGGGCCGATCGGCTTTGGCGTATTCGGCGGCGTCAGCGTTTCCACGCGGGTTTTCATCGGGGGCCCCATTTTGGTTGTGTCATTTTCGCTTGGGTTAAGGCGCGGCCGGGCATCCTGTCAAACAGGCCTCGGGAACGCTGCCCATTCTCGGAGCAATGCCGCTCTGCGCATGGGAAGCATGCCGTTTGCACCGAACCCAGAGGCTGTTCCAAATTGCTGTCACCGTGTAGGCTTAGAACCAATCAAAACAATGAGTTCGAACACGATCCGGAAAAGCCGGATCATGCGCAGACAAACGGCTCTGGGAGGCGTTTCAGTTCTATGGCGGATATTCGATACCTAGCCCCGCGGTCGCTTGATGAAGCAATCGGGGCATTCGCGGCCGCGGGCAGTGCGGCGCGCATTCTGGCAGGCGGCACCGATCTTCTGGTGCAAATGCGTTCCGGCATCGTCAGGCCGGGCGTGATCGTCGACATCAAGAAGATCGCCGAGATGACTGACATCGAGGAAACCGCCGACGGCGGCTTCCGCATCGGTGCGGCCGCATCAGGCATGGCGCTATCAGAGCATCCTCGCTTCGGCAAAGTCTGGCCCGGCGTGCTGGAGGCCGTGAACCTGATCGGCTCCAAGCAGGTGCAGGGCCGGGCGTCCGCCGGCGGCAATCTCATGAACGGCTCGCCCGCCGGCGACAGCGTGCCGGCGATGATCGCGGCCGGTGCCGTCGTCACCGTGCAAGGCCCGAACGGCCGCCGCGAGATGAAGGTCGAAGAGGTGCCCGCCGGTCCCGGCCGCACCAATCTCAAGCCCGGCGAAATTCTGGTCAGCTTCAAGCTGCCGCCGCGGCCATCAGGTTCGAGCGACGCATATTTGCGCATGATCCCGCGCACCGAGATGGATATCGCGGTCGTAGGTCTCGGCGTCAGCCTCACCATCAAGGATGGCGTCTGCACGGCGGCCCGTGTCGGCCTCGGCGCGGTGGCGCCGACGGCGCTGCTGGTCGAGCCCGCCGCGAAGGCGCTGATCGGCTCCAAGCTCGACGATGCCGCTTTGGAAAAAGCGGCAGAGGCCTGCCGCGCCGCCTGCCGTCCGATCGACGACAAGCGCGGCACCATCGCTTATCGCATCAAGACCGCGGGCGTGCTGCTCAAACGCACGACCGCCATCGCCGCCAAGCGCGCGGCAGGGAAGTAAGTTCATGGCAAAAATTCACGTCACCACCACCATCAACGGCGAGCCGATGGAATATCTGTGCGAGCCCAATGACACCATGCTCGACGCGCTGCGCGGGCCGCTGGGGCTGACCGGCTCCAAGGAAGGCTGTTCTTCCGGCGATTGCGGCGCCTGCAGCATCACCGTCGACGGCCGCCTGGTCTGCTCCTGCCTGATGCTTGCCGCCGAAGCGGAAGGTGCCGAGATCCGGACCATCGAAGGCCTGGCGCATGGCGACCGGCTGCATCCGCTGCAGCAGAAATTCCTCGAGCATGCAGCCCTTCAGTGCGGCATCTGCACCTCGGGCATGCTGGTCGCGTCAGATGCGCTGCTGCGCAAGAACCTGAACCCGAGCGAGGAGGAAGTTCGCTTCTGGCTCGCCGGCAACCTCTGCCGCTGCACCGGCTATGACAAGATCGTTCGGGCGGTGCTGGAGACCGCCGCTGAAATGCGCGACGGAATCAAGGAGGCAGCCCAATGAACCTCGTCACCAACAACAAGTGGATCGGCCAGCGCACCATCCGCCCCGACGGCATGGACAAGGTCACCGGCCGCGCGCAGTTCGCCGCCGACACCACCATGCCAGGCCAGATCTGGGGCAAGATTCTGCGCAGCCCGCATCCGCATGCACGCATCCGCGGCATCGACACGTCGAAAGCAGAGAAGCTGCCGGGCGTAAAAGCCGTCGTCACCTCAAAGGACATCGTCGATTTCCCGATCGAGAAGGGTGCGGTCATGCTCGGCATCCAGGACATGCGCTGGATGTGCCGCAATGTGATGGCGCGTGACAAGGCGCTGTTCCCCGGACACCCCGTCGCGGCCGTGGCCGCCACCACCGAAGCGATCGCAACTGAGGCCTGCAAGCTGATCGAGGTCGACTACGAGGTGCTGCCCTGGTCGATCGAGATCGAGGACGCGATCAAGCCCGATGCGCCCATCCTGCACCAGTTCAACAAGTTCGACGGCAAGCCGTCTAACATCGCCGGCCGGCTGGAGCACAAGAAGGGCGACATTGCCGAAGGCTTCAAGAAGGCTGATGTCGTCATCGAGCGCACTTTTGCGACACGCCCGGTTCACCAGGGCTATATCGAGCCGCATGCCTGTCTCATCAGCGTCGCGCCCGACGGCAAGACCACGATCTGGAGTTCGAGCCAGGGCCAGTTCATGGTCCGCGCCATGACGTCGATGCTCACGGGCATCCCGCAGAGCGACATCCGCGCCATCCCCGCCGAGATCGGCGGCGGCTTCGGCGGCAAGACCATCGTCTATCTCGAGCCGGTCGCAACCTTGCTGGCGAAAAAGTCCGGCCGTCCCGTGAAGATGGTGATGACGCGCGAGGAAGTGATGCGCGCCACCGGTCCCACGTCCGGCTCGAGGAGCACTGTGAAAATCGGCGCGACGAAAGACGGCCGCATCACGGCCGCCCACGGCACCTTCTATCTGCAGGCCGGCGCCTTCCCGGGCTCGCCGATCCGCGGCGCCGCCGGCTGCAGTTTTACGCCCTATGACATCCCGAACCTTCTCTCCGAAGGTTTTGACGTCTGCTCCAACCGCTCGAAAGTCGCGGCCTATCGCGCGCCGGGCGCGCCGATCGGCGCCTATGCGGTGGAATGCGTGATGGATGAAGTGGCGGAAGCGCTGAAGATGGATCCGCTCGAGTTCCGCCTGAAGAACGGCGCCAAGGAAGGCACGAAAGCCGCGCACGGCCCGACCTTCCCGCGCATAGGCTATATCGAGACGGTGGAAGCCGCCAAGAACTCGCCGCATTACGCCGCGCCGCTCGGCAAGGGGCAGGGCGGCACGCTCAGGGGCAGGGGCGTCGCCTCCGGCTTCTGGTTCAACGCCGGCGGTGAATCATCCGCGCAAGTCAACGTCACCGAGGACGGCAATGTCGTCGTCACGACAGGTCATCCCGATATCGGCGGCTCGCGCGCCGGCATCGCCAATATCTGCGCCGAGCTCCTCGGCATCGACTACCGCCGCGTCTCCGTCATCATCGGCGATACGCAGACCGTCGGCTTCTCCAACCTCACCGGCGGCAGCCGCGTGCTGTTTGCGTCGGCGATGGTGGTGACGCAGTCAGCGGAAAAGGTGATCCAGACACTGCGCGAGCGCGCCGCCAAAATCTGGAACATCGATCCGGAAGCCGTGAAGTGGGAGCAGGGCGCGGCGCATCCGGCCAGCCCTAATGCCGGCCAGTTTCCCCCGCTGACTCTGGAAGAGCTCGCCGAGAAGGCACCCGCGATGGGCGGACCGATCGGCGCCGGCGTGCAGCTCAACACGCAAGGAGCGGATGGCGGTTTCGGCACTCATGTCTGCGACGTCGAGATCGACACCGAGCTCGGCATCGCCCGCGTGATCCGCTACACCGCCGTGCAGGATGTCGGCCGCGCTATCCACCCCGGCTATGTCGAGGGGCAATTGCAGGGCGGCGTCGCCCAGGGCATCGGCTGGGCGCTGAACGAAGAGTACATCTATACGAAGGAGGGCAAGGTCGATAATCCCGGCTTCCTCGACTATCGCATGCCCGTCTGTTCGGACCTGCCGATGATCGACTGCATCATGGTGGAGGTGCCGAACCCAAAACATCCGCAGGGCGTCAAGGGCGTCGGCGAAGTGCCGCTGGTGCCCGTGATGGCTGCGGTCGCGAACGCGATCTACAACGCGCTGGGAATCCGTTTCTACAGCCTGCCGATGTCGCCGCCAAAGGTGAGCGCGGCGCTCGACGCCGGCATGAAGCAGGCGGCGGAATAAGAAGGGGGTCGACCACACTTTTGGAGGGCGCAAGACGTGCCCTCATGGAGGAGAGGAGACGACAATGCCAAAATTCGTGATCGAGCGCGAAATCGCCGGAGCTGGCAAGCTGTCGCTGCAGGACCTTCAGGCGATCTCCCAAAAATCCTGCAACGTGCTGGAGAGCATGGGCCCGCAAATCCAGTGGGTGCAGAGCTTCGTCACCGACGAGAAGATCTATTGCGTCTACATCGCCCCCAATGAAGCGGTGGTGCGCGAGCATGCCAAGAAGGGTGGCTTCCCTGCCAACAGCGTCGCACGCGTGCGCCAGATCATCGATCCGACGACGGCGGACGCTGCCGCCTGAGGCAGGTGGTGCAGGGCGGATTGACCCCAACGGGTCGCGCGTCTGCAATCCTATCCTGTATTTGAAGATGCAGGTTGGCTCGGATCGCCTTTCCGGATGGCCTCCGAGCTCGGTTTTCATCCGGGAAGGGAGGAAGCTATGGGACGAAAGTTCATCGACTGCCGCCAATTCCCGAGTGAGATGAACTGCACGGTCGCCATCTGTGCCGACAGCGAGGCCGAGCTCATGGAGGCCGCGGTCCAACATGCAGTGGCAGTGCACCAGCATCAGGACACGCCCGAACTTCGCGACCAGCTCAGAAGCTTGTTCAAGGACGGGACGCCCTCCCTGGAGTCGCCACGTCAGGCGGCCTGACTAGGCTCGGCGCCGGAAAGGCCAGCAAGCGCACAGGGTTGAGCATAGCGACACCCATCATCGGGGCGCGCATATCAAGTGCGTGGGGCGGTTGGGCCACCCGGGCTCTACCCACCCCTGCGATCTTTTCGACGGAAAGCGAGTTTCCCATGATCCAGCAACTGCGCATCTACGAGATCTTCGAGAAGAACAAGGCCGCCTTTCATGCCCGCTTCCGCGATCACGCCGCGCGCATCATGCGCACGCGATACGGCTTTCGCATCGTCGCGATGTGGGAAACGAAATTGGGCGACCGGACCGAGTTCGTCTATCTGCTGGAGTGGCCGGACGAGGCGGCCAAGACGGCGGCATGGGCGGCCTTCATGGCCGACGCCGAATGGTCCGAGATCAAGCGCGTCACCAGCGCCGAGCACGGCGTGATGGTGGGACAGATCGAGGATCGCGTGCTGCAGCCGCTGGACTATTCGCCGGCGAGAAGCCAGAGTCTGCTCGTCGCGTGATTGCGTAGGGCGGATTGGCCAACGGACCCGCTTGGCGCGGACCCGTTGGCTAATCCGCCCTACGATGGCTGGCCACATGATTGAATTCATCCGCCCGCCGCAATAGCCTCGCCCTGGGGAGGACTATTGGCATGAGGCCGCGCGGCGACGGGCTCAAGCTTTTCATCACTATCCTGCTGCCTTTCGTCGTCATCTTCGGCGCGATCGAGCTTGCCATTCGTTTTACTGCCAAGAGCGAGCTGGCCTTCTACCGGTCGGTGGTGGGCGAGGTGCCGCCGCACGTTGCGATCTTCCAGAACCCGGCGAGCCGGATCAAGAAGTTCCAGTTTCCGGTCAATCCGCACACCGCCGATCCCTTCCTCGCCTGGAGGAACCAGGCCAATCTCCGGCAGGAGCCTTATCTCACCACATCGCACGGCATCTACTCGCCGCACGAAATCGCTTACGAGCGCGACGGCAAGCGCTATCGGCTGCTCATCCTCGGCGACTCCTCCACCGCAGGCCTCGGCATCGACAAGCAGTCCGACACCTGGCCGCAGGTGCTGCAGCGCCTGCTTGGCGAGCAGTTCGAAATCGTCAATGCCGCTGTCATTGGCTACTCGACCGAGCAGGCGCGCGCCGCGCTCCTTCGCGAGTACTACAAGTACAAGCCGGATGGCGTCCTGTTCTATCTCGGCAATAATGACGGCTTCGGCTCCAGCGTGCCCGACCGCCGCCTGCTCGACGTGACGCAGGCCGGAAAGTCATTCGCGGCCCGCGTCGAGAACTGGCTCGTCGATCACTGGGCGACCTATGTGTTCCTGAAAGCGGCCGCGAAATACGTCAACCAGGTCGCATTCGATGCCGACCTCGGCGACGAGGCGCTCAAGCTGCCGCGCGTTCCCCTCGATCAGTTCCGCGAAAACATGGAGGCCATGGTGCGCTGGGCGGAAGGGGCGGGCACTGACATTTATATGCTCATTCCGCCGGTGCCACTGGAATATCCGCCGCGCATCCTCGAGTACGATTTCCGCCGCGCCTATGAGCCGGGTTTTGGCAAGAAGAACGGATGCCTCGAAGAGGGCAAAGCGGCGAGCGACCTGCTGCCTGCGCTACTGAACACCGACGTCACCGCGCCGCGCTATCCCAAATACGATCTGCCGATCGGACGATACGCCAGCCAGGTCGTGCGCTGCTTCGACGGCCGCCTCGACGAGCAGCGCGAGCGCTTTTCAAAACTGGCGGAGAGCGGCACGAAGGGTCCGGATGTCTACAACAATTTCGGCTACGTGCTGGCCCGCTCCGGCGACGCGCAGGCCGCTCTATCGGCCTTCCTCAAGGCGATCGAACTTGCGCCAAAGGTTCCGCATTTTCACTACAACGCCGGACTGACCTATCGCCGCCTCGGCGACGAGCAGAAGGCGCTGGCGCAGCTGCAGGCGGCAATAGACCTCGACTTCACCTCGGCCCGCATCCAGTCGCCCTATGTCGCCGAGCTGAAGAAGATCGCGGGCGCCGAAAGCCGCATCGTCCTGATCGATGCCGGCACGATCTTCCGCACCTGCGATAACGAGGCGCTGTTCGCCGATCATGTGCATCCCAATGAGAAGGGGCAAGCGCTGGTGGCAAAGATCGTCGCGCGGACGGTGGCGGCGCGGCGCGCGAATGCGTGTGCCGGCGGCAACAGCTGCGGTCCGCTGGAGGCGAAGGCAGTGTGCGCGAATTGATGCGTAGGGCGGGTTGGCCATCGGGCCCGCTTTGCGCGGACCCGTTGGGCTAATCCGCCCCACGACAACTGCCAGGGCGTGCACTCACAAATCCGGAATTGTCCGCTTCCAGAGGTAGAGCTGACATGGCCTGGCCGGCCGGGAACGTCCGCAAATGATCCCATCTCGGAGGTTCACCCTCTTATCGGGCCGATCAGTTAGTGCGCTGCAGGAGCCGCCCGACTTCTCGTGTCGTGCGAATTGTGTCGGTGCAAGGGAGGGCTGCATCCGCGTCCCTAGTTTCCCGCCCGACTATCAGGCAATATTCGTCGAACGATAATAGGTCCGCGGCCAGGGCGGCGCGACTCCATGCGGGAGGTTGGCATGCACGACATCGTTATTCGTGGCGGCACGATCATCGATGGCACCGGCAAGGCCGCATTCAGCGGCGATGTTGCCATTGCAGAAGGCCGGATCACCGGGGTCGGCGGGAAACAAGGACCTGCTCGGCGCGAGATCGATGCCACAGGGCTGATGGTTACGCCCGGCTGGGTCGACGTGCACACGCACTACGACGGTCAGGCGATGTGGGATCCGCTGCTTACGCCTTCATGCTGGCATGGTGTGACGACCGTTCTTTTCGGAAATTGCGGCGTGGGTTTCGCGCCGGTGAAAAAGCATCATCGCCAGGCCTTGATGGACTTGATGGAAGGGGTGGAGGAAATTCCGAATCCCGTGCTGGCCGCAGGACTTACGTGGGAGTGGGAGACCTTTCCTGATTTCATGGATGCTCTGGAGCGCCGCGAGCGCGTCATCGACATCGCGGCGCAGGCCGCGCATTTGCCGATGCGCGTCTATGTGATGGGTGATCGCGCCATCCGCCGCGAAAAAGCCACGGCCGACGACATTGCGCAGATGCGGCAACTCACCGTCGAGGCGTTGCGCGCCGGCGCGTTCGGCTTCACCACGTCCCGCACCGATTCGCACAAGACGCCGGACGGCGAGCTCGTGCCTTCGCGCGATGCGGACGACCTGGAGCTGCTTGGGATCGGCTCGGCGCTGAGCGAGGTCGGCGCCGGCGCGTTCGGTATGAACAGCGACTTCGACGACGAGGAGTATGAGCTGCGCTGGATGCGGAAGCAGGCCAAGGAAACCGGCCGTCCGGTCTGGTTCCTGCTCACCGATCGCTTTGAAGACCCGGAGCGCTGGCGGCGTTTGATGAAAGCGGTACATGCCGCGCGCACCGACGGGTTGTCGCTCACCGCCCAGATTGCCGGCCGTCCGATTGGCGTGATGATGGGTATCGGCACCGCGCTCAATCCGTTCACTGTGCGGCCGACCTACAAGGCGCTGGAAAGCCTTCCTATTCCCGAGCAGCGCAAGCGGCTGCTTGATCCGGAGCTGCGACGGAAGATCCTCGCCGAGAAGCCGTCCGAGGCCGAGGTCGCGAAGCTCTCGCAGTTCCGCCAGCTCGTCACCAGCCGCTGGGACAAGTTCTTCACCATGGACGACCCGCCGGATTACG
>Ga0081540_1004294_pt1 | contig 10918 bp, 8 predicted proteins | sample TabmetS2T1R1_FD_71024 | JGI IMG/M metagenome (GOLD analysis project Ga0081540, IMG submission 71024) | Tabebuia heterophylla rhizosphere microbial communities from the University of Puerto Rico - S2T1R1 | ecosystem: Host-associated > Plants > Roots > Rhizosphere ... | reverse complement strand
GACCTCTATCAGCGCGTATCGGTGGGCACCACGGTGACGGTGACGCACTGATTTCCTGAATCGGGATTCCAGACATGGGAAAGCCGCGCGATTGCGCGGCTTTTTTCATTTCGGAAATGATTGACCGGCGTTCGCGCACCAGCCGCTGCGATGGCCGCCGCCATAACTGCGGGCATGACCGGCCGTGAGCATCGACGTCGAAACATTGCCGGTCCGTCTCGTCGCGGCATCGGCCACGACCCGGCCGCCATATTTGTCCGGCCCGATATTGAAGATCGTGACGCCGCCCTCGCCGAGCAGCGCACGCAAGGCATCGGTGGCTGCCTCGGCCATCTGCAATTCCTGCGGACAGGAGGCCTTCAGTTCGGGCGCGTCGATGCCGCGCAGGCGAACCCGCGTGTTCAGGTCGAGGCCCGGCTCCAGATGCACCCGCGCCTCGAAAGTATCGCCGTCGATGGTCCGCAGGACATCAACGGGGTGACGCACATCCGGATTTCCGGCCCGCTTCCAGACCATCTCGGCGTCGCGCGCCGCTTGGCTGTCGACAGGGTGGGACGACGAACCGGCCCAGTGTGGAAGATGCAGCCAATGCCGCACCGGCAGCATTGTCCCCGCTACCACCCCGGCCACGAATACCCACGGCAAGACCGCCAAGAACCAGCGGCGCCTGTTTGGCCGGTAAGCATTGATTCTCTCGTATGGGGACACATTCCCGAACTGGCCTGAGTCGGCATTGGCCGACAAGACCCATGGCCTCAGAAATCGGAGGCGATGCCTTTGTGTTCCCAATCGCCATAACGCGTCGGTTCCAGGCCCTTCGGACCCTGAAATTCCCTCTGCTGCGGCGGGGCGTTGGCCTCGGCGGCCTTGCGGCGCGCCTCGGCTTCGGCGAGCGCGCGCTGGGCGGCCGGCGTCAGCTGCTTGCGTTCCGCGGATAAGGAATTGTCGGTCATCTCGAATTCTCCCTTGGCACAGGGACAGGCGCATAGAAGACATCACAATCGTGAAATCGTCTGTGGCGATTCTTACATTTGGCATATTCGCATGCCAAAGAGTTTTCAAATCCATGGCATCAGCCGAAACCTTTCCGCCTCCTTGAGACATCGCTGATTCATGCCCCCTTCCAGATTCGCAGTACCTTCCGAAGTGCCCGGTCTCGCGGCGCGGCGGATCGCAGCGGACATTCTCGACGGCGTCCTGCACAAGCAACGCACGCTTGACGACCAGCTCGACGGCGCAGGCGCCCATCCCGGGCTGAAGTCGCTCGCCGATCGCGACCGCGCGCTGATGCGGCGGCTGGTGGCGACTATCCTGCGGCGGCTCGGCACGCTCGGTCACCTGCTGTCGCGGCTGCTCGATCGTGGCGTTCCGACGGATGCGCCGCGCGCGCAGAGCTCGCTGCTGATCGGCGCCGCGCAGATTCTCTGGATGGACGTGCCCGACCATGCCGCCGTCGATCTTTCGGTGCGGCTGGTACAATCGGACCGCCGGGCTGCGAAATATGCCGGCCTCGTCAACGCCGTGCTGCGGCGCTGCGCGCGCGAAGGCCAGCCGCTGATCGAAGAGATCAAATCGCAGACGCTCGACATTCCGCCGTGGCTGCTCACGCGCTGGATCGGTGCTTATGGCGAGACCACGGCGCGCGAGATGGCGACAGCGATCGGCCATGAGCCATCGCTCGACATCACCGTGAAATCAGACGCGGCGCAATGGGCGAACCGGCTGCACGGCGAAACCTTGCCGACCGGAACCGTACGCACCTTGCTGCAGGGATCGGTGACCATGCTGCCCGGATTCAGCGAAGGACAATGGTGGGTGCAGGACGCCGCCGCTGCGCTGCCGGCGCGGCTGTTCGGCGACGTCGGCGGCAAGACGATCGCCGACCTTTGTGCCGCCCCCGGCGGCAAGACCGCGCAACTGGCGCAGGCCGGCGCGCGCGTCACCGCCGTCGACCGTTCGGCTGCGCGGATGGCGCGGCTACGCGACAATCTCGCGCGACTTTCGCTGCGGGCCGACGACGTGGTGACCGATGCCGCCGAGTGGCCGGGCAGCGGCAATGGAGGTTTCGACGGCGTGCTGGTGGACGCGCCCTGCACCTCGACCGGCACCATCCGGCGTCATCCTGACGTCGCCTGGCTGCGGCAGGAGGCCGATATTGCAACGCTGGCGGCGCTCCAGGCCCGGTTGCTGCAGAAAGCGGTCGCCCTGCTCAAGCCGGGCGGAACGCTGGTCTATTGCACCTGTTCGCTGGAGCCGGAGGAGGGCGAGCAGGCCATCGCCTCCCTGCTGGCTGCAGACCCCGCCATGCGCCGCGCCCCGGTCGATGCCGGCGAGGTGTCAGGGCTCGGCGAAATCGTCACCGCAAATGGCGATTTGCGCACGCTGCCCTGCCATTTGCCGCATGACGACCCCCGGCTCGGCGGGCTGGATGGATTTTACGCCGCGCGTCTGGTTAAATCCTGATTTTAAACCAGAATTTCCCGGCCTTCGGGTGATTCGCCCGCGTTCAAGGTGGTGTTTTGCCGGCGTTTCCGGATTAAAAGGATTCGGCAGAATACCCTCCCTCCCTCTCAAGGCACGGCGTGTCGGTCGCTCAACGCAGACGCATCTCGACGCTTATCATGAGCCGCTTCGCGCGGACCGTGGCGGCGCGCGCCAGCGGCGGACCGCTCGCGGTGTCGCGGCTATGGCCGGGACGCGCCGATCGCCTGATCATCGCGCCGCATGACCTGCGTACCGCCGACGCGACCCGCGCCGCCGAGATCTATGCCGGCCGCTTCGTGTTCGCCGGCAAAATTGTGACCTGCCACGGCCGGTCGATCTTCGAGCTCGAGCCGCCGTCGGAAGATTGGGAGGTGGCCCTGCTCGGCTTCGGCTGGCTGCGGCACCTGCGCGCGGCCGACACTGCACTGACCCGCGCCAACGCCCGTGCGCTGGTCGACGACTGGATCTCCAACCCGGGGCGCCGGCGGCCGCTCGAGCGCCGCGCGGACGTGCTGGCACGGCGCGTGATCTCGCTGTTGTCGCAGGCGCCGCTGGTACTCGGCGACACCGACGGCAAGTTCTACCGAAAATATCTGCGCGGACTGACCCGCGAGATCCGCTACCTGCGCTACGCGTTGCTCGACACGACCGACGGCGTGTCGCGGCTGCAGGTGCTGATTGCGCTTTGCTATGCCTCGCTTTGCCTTGCCAATCAGGCCACCCACATCCGCTCGGCGACGCGGCGGCTTTCCGAAGAACTGCAACGTCAGATCCTGCCCGATGGCGGGCATATCTCGCGCAATCCCGGCGCGCTGGTCGAACTGCTCAGCGACCTCTTGCCGTTGCGCCAGACCTTTGCCGCCCGCAACATCGCGCCGCCTCCGGCGCTGCTCAACGCGATCGACCGCATGATGCCGATGCTGCGCTTCTTCCGTCACGGCGACGGCAGTTTCGCGCTGTTCAACGGCATGAGCAACGCGCCGTCCGACCTGGTGGCGACCCTGCTCGCCTATGACGACACCCATGGCGTGCCTATGGCCAACATGCCGCATACCGGCTTTCAGCGCCTCGATGCCGGCGCCACGACCGTCATCATGGACACCGGCGCGCCGCCACCGGCGAATGTCAGCCAGGAAGCCCATGCCGGCTGCCTGTCGTTCGAACTGTCCTCCGGCCCGTGCCGGATCGTTGTCAATTGCGGGATGCCCGCGGCCGGTCGGGACAATTGGCGCAGCTTTGCGCGCAGCACCGCGGCGCATTCGACCCTCACCTATCACGAGACGTCCTCGTGCCAGTTTGTCGAACTGTCGGCGATGAAGCGCCTGCTGCAGGGCGCGCCCGTCGTCAGCGGCCCGCGCAACGTGGAAAGCTATCGCGAGCCGGTGGCGGACGGCGACCTGCTGACGACGTCTCACGACGGCTACCTCGCGCGCTTTGGCGTCCTGCATCGCCGGGTGCTGATGATCGCCCGTGACGGCGGCAGGCTCGACGGCGAGGACACGGTGTCGCCGGCGCCGGGGGGACGGATCAAGGGAGCCGGCGCCGACTTCGCGCTGCGGTTCCACCTGCATCCCGCCGTCAAGGCGAGCCGCCTCAGCGACGCCCGCGGCGTCATGCTGGTATTGCCCAACCGCGACGTCTGGACCTTCGAGGCGCTCGACGACAAGGTCGAGCTCGAGGACAGCGTGTTCCTGGCCGGCAATGACGGCCCGCGACGCACCGTCCAGATCGTGATCCGGCAGGATGCGCGGCACGCCTCCTCGGTCCGCTGGACGTTTGCGCGCTCGGCGGCATCGGCCTCCGCCACCAACGCCCGGCGCAACGCACGGCGCGAGCCGGAATTGCCGCTCTGAGGTCTCATACAGCGCGGTCCGCGCCATTGTGAACCTCGCCGAAAGCTGCTAACCAGCGCCCGCTCGCGCGACTGGCGACTTTGGATGGAGCACCATCGGGAAGCGCGAGAGTAACTGCCGCGCGCCTGGGCATAAGTATCCCCTGACAGAGGACCTTGCCCATGACTGAGAACACCCGCCGCGTCACCCGCGCCCTGTTATCCGTTTCCGACAAAACCGGCCTGATCGAATTCGCCAGGGCGCTCGCAGGCCACGGCGTCGAACTCGTCTCCACCGGCGGCACCGCCAAGGCCATCGCCGCCGCGGGGCTGCAGGTGAAGGACGTCTCCGACCTCACCGGCTTCCCTGAGATGATGGACGGCAGGGTGAAGACGCTGCATCCAAAGGTGCATGGCGGCCTGCTCGCGATCCGCGACAACAAGGAACATGCCGACGCGATGAAGACGCACGGCATCGCGCCGATCGATCTGCTCGTGGTAAACCTCTATCCGTTCGAGGCGACCGTCGACAAAGGCGCCGGTTACGAGGACTGCATCGAGAACATCGACATCGGCGGCCCGGCGATGATCCGGGCGGCCGCCAAGAATCATGAGGATGTCGCCGTCGTCGTCGAGGCGCAGGACTATCGGGCCGTGCTCGACGAACTCGCCGCCAACAAGGGCGCCACGACGTTGGGGCTGCGCCGCCGGCTCGCCGCAAAGGCCTATGCGCGCACCGCCGCCTATGATGCGGCGATCTCCAACTGGTTCGCCGCGCAGCTCAAGGACAATGCGCCGGATTTCCGCGCCTTCGGCGGCCGGCTGATCCAGTCCTTGCGCTACGGCGAGAACCCGCACCAGACCGCCGCCTTCTACGCCACGCCGGACAAGCGTCCTGGAGTGGCCACCGCGCGGCAGTTGCAGGGCAAGGAGCTTTCCTACAACAACATCAACGATACCGATGCGGCGTACGAATGCATCGGCGAGTTCGATCCAAACCGCACCGCAGCCTGCGTCATCGTCAAACATGCCAATCCCTGCGGCGTCGCGGAGGGGCCGGATCTCGTCACCGCCTATCGCCGCGCGCTAGCCTGCGACTCGACGTCGGCCTATGGCGGCATCATCGCGGTCAACCGCACGCTTGACGCAGAAGCCGCGCGCGCCATCATCGGCATCTTCACCGAAGTGATCATCGCACCCGACGCGACCGAAGAGGCCATCGCGATCATCGGCGGCCGGCGCAATCTGCGCCTTTTGCTCGCGGGCGGCCTGCCCGATCCGCGCGCCGTCGGCCTGACAGCCAAGACGGTCGCCGGTGGCCTGCTGGTGCAGAGCCGCGACAATGCCGTGGTCGACGACATGGACATCAAGGTCGCGACCAGGCGCGCCCCGACCGACGCCGAACTACGCGACCTGAAATTCGCTTTTCGCGTCGCCAAGCACGTGAAATCGAACACCATCATTTACGCCAAGGATCTCGCCACCGTCGGCATCGGCGCGGGACAGATGAGCCGGGTCGATTCCGCGCGCATCGCCGCCCGCAAGGCGCTCGACGCAGCGGCCGAACTGAAGCTGGCCGAGCCGCTGACCAAGGGTTCTGTCGTTGCTTCCGACGCGTTCTTCCCATTCGCCGACGGCATGCTCGCCTGCATCGAGGCCGGCGCCACCGCCGTGATCCAGCCCGGCGGCTCGATGCGCGATGAGGAAGTGATCAAGGCCGCCGACGACCATGGCATCGCCATGGTGTTCACTGGAGTGCGGCATTTCAGGCATTGATCTTGGTCGTCCCTGCGAACGCAGGGACCCATAACCACAGGGTTCAGTTGATCAAAGGCGACTGACTCCCGCGCAAAATCGCGAGATCACGCGGTATGGGTCCCGGCTCGCGCTTCGCTTGGCCGGGGCGACGAGGGGAGAGGCGTCTCCCTCACCCGCATCAGCAGCGCGAGCCCCGCGACGAAGAACAGCACCAGCACCGCCATGCCCGCCTTCTGGCTCGCCGTCGCAGCCGTGACCGCGCCGATCAGCAGCGGGCCGATGAACGAGGTGACCCTGCCGGTGAGTGCGAACAATCCAAAATATTGCGCGATCCGATCTTTCGGCGCGAGACGTATCAGAAGCGAGCGCGATGCGGCCTGCAGCGGCCCGCCGGCCGCGCCGATCAGACATCCCAGCACCAGATAGGCGCGCTCGGCCGCGCCGGAGAACAGCGCGCCGCCCGGCACCGGCGGCGCGACCTGCACGAAAAGAATCGAGTCCTTGTCGACCAGCAGAATCGCGGCGATCGCAAACAGCAGGATCAACAGACTGCCGGCGATGACGCGCCTGGGGCCCAGCCTGTCGTCGAGCTTGCCGCCGAGCCACGCCCCGAAGGTACCGGCGATGGCGAGGATGATGCCGAAACTGCCGATCTGGATCGTATGCCAGCCGAACGTGCCGGCGGCATAGATTCCGCCGAACGCGAACAGCGACACCAGACCGTCGGTATAGATCATGTTGGCGAGCAGAAAGGTCGCGATCGATTTCTGCTTCGGCAACTCCGCGAGCGTTCGCCTGAGCCCGCTCAATCCTTCGCGCAACGCCGCGCGCGCCGGCCGTCGCGCCGGATAATCCGGCGTCAGCAGAAACATCGGCGTCACGAAGATGATGAACCATATACCGGTCAGCGGGCCGGTGATGCGATCGCCCTCATGGGTTACCGGGTCGAGGCCGAACAGCGGCGACAGGCCGAAGAGCGTGCGCCCGGTGTCGGGGTTCGCCGCGAGAAAGCCGAGCACCAGGACCAGACTCACGATGCCGCCAATATAGCCGGTTGCCCATCCGGTACCGGACAATCGCCCGATCCTGTCCGGCGGCACCAGCGTCGGCATCATCGCATTGTTGAACACGGTGGCGAATTCGACGCCGACGCTCGCGATCGCATAGGCGAGCAGCAGCGGTGGGATGACGCTGGGATCGCCCGGCTTTCCGAACCACATCAGGCAGGAGCCGATCACCAGCAGCGCGCCAAAGCTGGCGATCCACGGCTTGCGACGGCCGCTGGCGTCCGCAATCGCGCCCAGCACCGGCGACATCAATGCAATCATCAGCCCGGCGGCCGCGGTGGCGAATCCCCACAAGGCCTGACCGCTCGCCGGATCCGTCGCGACGAAGCTGGCGAAATAGGGCGCAAACACGAAAGTGGTGATCAGCGTAAAGTAAGGCTGCGCCGCCCAATCGAAGAAGATCCAGCTGATGACGGCGGCGCGGCGCGGATATCCTTTCGGGATTTCGGCGCCGGCTGCCTCGGAAGTGATCACCGCCATGTGAGAAGTTTCCCTCAAAAGTCTCGCGAAGCGTTTTGCCTGCCTATTCCAAACCCATGTAGCATGCGGAACCCACGCTTGAGCTGTTGCCAGGCATCACACGGACCTCAACTGCGGCGGATTTTCGATGACAGTCCTTTCAACCGGATGGCGCAAGGCAATTGCCACAATTGTGCTGGTGTTTGCCTGCGGAACGCTGTCGCTCGCGCAAGAGCGCGACTTCTACTCGCCTCCCGACCTCGCCACCGTTCGTGCCGTTCCGGCCGAACATGGCATGGTGGTGGCGCAGGAGAAACTCGCCGCACAAATCGGCGCCGATATTCTCCGGCAAGGCGGTAATGCAATCGATGCCGCGGTCGCTACCGGTTTCGCCCTTGCCGTCACCTATCCCCGCGCCGGAAACATCGGCGGCGGCGGCTTCATGGTGATTCATTCGACCGAGCGCAATGAGGACGCCGCCATCGACTATCGCGAGGCCGCGCCGGCGGCGACCACGCGCGATATCTTTCTTGGAGCAGACGGCAAGCCGGACGCCGACAAATCGCGCAATTCCGCGCTCGGCATCGGCGTGCCCGGCACCGTTGCCGGTCTGGCGATGGCGCTGGAGAAATACGGCTCCGGCCGTTTCACGCTCGCGCAGATCCTGAAACCCTCGATTGAACTGGCGCGCGACGGATTCGTCGTCACCGATGACACGGCCGACACCTTGTCGGACATGTATCGGCGGATGGCGCGCTGGCCGAATTCCGCCAAGGTATTCTCCCGTCAAGACGGCACACCGTTGAGGGAAGGCGACCGGCTGGTTCAGCCCGATCTCGCGGCGACGCTGACCGCAATTGCCGAGCAGGGACCGCGCGGTTTCTATGAAGGGCCGGTCGCCGAGAAGCTGGCAAAAGCCGTCAGCGGTGGCGGCGGCATCATGACGGCGGATGATCTGAAATCCTATCAGGCCGTGATGCGGACGCCGGTGCGCGGCAGCTATCGCGGATATGACATCGTGTCGATGCCGCTGCCGTCTTCCGGCGGCACCGTGCTGCTGGAAACGCTTAACATTCTGGAAGGGTTTCCGATGGCGGACATGAAGCAGGGCTCCGCGCCCTCGCTGCATGTCATGATCGAGGCGATGAAGCGCGCCTACGCCGATCGCGCCCGCTATCTCGGCGATCCCGCCTTCGTCAACGCGCCGGCGGATATTCTGATCAGCAAGGATTACGCGGCCAGGCAGCGCGCCGGCATCGACCTTGCGCGCGCCACGCCGGCCGAGGCGGTGCCGGCGAACCCGCCGCGCGAGGGCAGCAACACCACGCATTATTCTGTCGTCGACTCCAGGGGCAACGCGGTCAGCAACACCTACACGCTGAATTTTCCCTATGGCGTCGGCCTCGTCGCCGAGGGCACCGGTGTGCTGCTCAACAACGAGCTCGACGATTTCACCGCGGCACCCGGCGCGTCGAACGCGTTCGGGCTCGTCGGCTTCGAGGCCAATCTGCCCGGTCCCGGCAAGCGGCCGCTGTCGTCGATGTCACCGACCATCGTCCTGAAGGACGGCAAGCCGGTGCTGGTAACGGGCACGCCCGGCGGCAGCCGCATCATCTCGGCGGTGCTGCAGGTTGTGGTCGACGTCATCGACTACAGGATGGACGTCGCCGCAGCGGTTGCCGCCCCGCGCGTGCATCATCAATGGATGCCGGACCAGGTGCGCGTCGAACGTGGCTTCCCGCAGGAGACGCTGGATGCACTGAAGGAGAAGGGCCATCAGGTGATCGAGCCGCTCGGCCAGACCTCGGCGAATTCGATTGCCGTCACGCCCCAAGGCCTGCTCGGCGCGCCCGATCCGCGCACGCGAGGCGCAGAGGCAGCAGGGCAGTAATTCTGCCCTGCATGGCGCAAAGACCTGCTCCGGCTTGCGCAAGCCGCCGCGCGTGCTACCACGGCCCGGCCAAAAAAATGCCGGGAAACGCACATGACCATCGCCGATCCGAACCGGCGCATCGAACGCGCCGAGATCGAGGACACCAGCCTTCTCGCCTTCTACCGCGACATGAACGTCGCCGAACGCCGGACGTTCTGGGCCTGCGCAGCGGGCTGGGCGCTCGATGGCATGGACTTCATGATCTATCCGCTGGTGATCGGCACCATCATCGCACTGTGGAAGGTCGATGCCGCCTCGGCGGGTCTTGCCGGCACCGTGACACTGCTCGCATCCGCCATCGGCGGCTGGCTCGGCGGCTATCTCTCCGACCACATCGGCCGGGTCAGAACGCTCCAGATCACCATCATCTGGTTCTCGTTCTTCTCGCTGGTCTGCGCCGTCGTGCAGAATTTCGATCAGCTGCTGATCGCGCGCGCCGTGCTCGGCCTCGGCTTCGGCGGCGAATGGGCCGCCGGCGCGGTGCTGATGGGCGAGGCGATCCGGCCGCAATATCGCGGCCGCGCGGTCGGCTCGGTGCAATCGGGCTGGGCGGTCGGCTGGGGCCTTGCGGTGCTGTCGCAGGCTATCCTGTTCTCGCTGATGCCGGCGGAGACGGCGTGGCGCTGGATGTTCGTGATCGGCGCGCTGCCGGCGCTGCTGGTGTTCTACATCCGCCGCTCCGTCACCGAGCCGGAGATCGCGGCTGAAGCCCGCGCCAGGCAGGCGGCGAGCGGCGACCGGCCGGCGCTCTGGGAAATTTTCTCGGGTCCCATCCTGAAGACCACGATTCTTGCGTCGCTGATGGCGACGGGCTGCCAGGGCGGCTACTACGCCGTCACCTTCTGGGTGCCGCAGTTCCTGACCAAGGAGCGGCATCTGTCGATCGTCGGCTCGACCGGCTATCTCTCGACGCTGATCATCGGCTCCTTCATCGGCTATCTCACCGGCGCCTGGCTCGCCGACCGGATCGGGCGGCGCAATCTGTTCCTGATCTTCTCGATCGGCGCGATGGCGGTGGTGCTGCTCTACACGCAGCTGCCGCTCACCAACGAGATCCTGTGGGTGCTGGGCTTTCCGCTCGGCTTCTTCGCCTCTGGCTATTTCTCGGGGATCGGCGCGTTCCTGACCGAGCTCTATCCGACGCGGCTGCGCGGCTCGGGCCAGGGCTTCTGCTACAATTTCGGCCGCGGCATCGGCGCGCTGTTTCCGTTCCTGGTCGGTGCGTTGTCGAACTCGACATCGCTCGGCAATGCGATTGCGATCTTTGCCGTCGCGGCGTTCTGCCTGTTCTTCCTCGCAGCGTTCGCGTTGCCGGAAACACGCGGACGCGTGCTGCACGCGGAAGCGTGAGCGAGCGTCCTGTCTCGTAGGCTCGTCATTGCGGGG
>Ga0081540_1004293_pt1 | contig 10919 bp, 9 predicted proteins | sample TabmetS2T1R1_FD_71024 | JGI IMG/M metagenome (GOLD analysis project Ga0081540, IMG submission 71024) | Tabebuia heterophylla rhizosphere microbial communities from the University of Puerto Rico - S2T1R1 | ecosystem: Host-associated > Plants > Roots > Rhizosphere ... | reverse complement strand
GATCGGAGGTGCTACTTGACGATTCCAATGTACCTATCTCATCGCACGACGACATGTATGCTCCTTCTGTTTCTAACGGTCAGCTGTCCAACAGTCCTATATGCAGAAGATGGAGAAATTCCCACCGTAAACAATGAAGTGCCAGCGCCGAAACCCAAGATTAAACTCGGCGATACGGCGGAAGTTTCTATTGGAGGAGAAGGTCGTACTTTAGGAAAACTTAGGGCACCTCTCGTGCTCATGCTCTTCACGGACTACGAGTGCCCCTATTGCGTCGGCTTTCACGAAAAGACATTTCCGGAATTGAAGACCCGCTTCATTGACAAAGGCAAACTGCGCTTCATCGTAAGAGATCTACCGCTTGACTTCCATCCATATGCTTTCCAGATGGCCCGGGCAGCCCGATGCGGAGACGCTCAATCGGCGTTTTCGAAAGTCAACTCAGTGCTGTATCTTCAGCCGTTCCGAAAAATGCGCAATGAAGAGGATGCTATCAAGCAAATTGCGAAGTCAGCCTCAATTGATGGCGATAAATTTCAGAAGTGCATTATCGGTAAGAACTTCGACGATGATATCAGAGCAAATATTGCTAGCGCCTCGGCAATCAACGTAGAGGGTACTCCGACGTTCGTTCTCGGTCGTATCTCGGGCGATAAGCTGTCGGGGATTGTGATACCAGGTGCCTACCCGAAAGAAACATTCGTACAACTGATCGAGGATCAGCTGAGGCACAAATGAACATGGCCGATCAGCATGTGTTTGAGTAAACTATCAGAGAGCATCTTGAACGAGAGTCCGTGTTGAGCTTCTCGGAGTTTCGTTCGCAATACTCGGGATCACAATAGCAAGGTCTGAGTGAAGTGGGAGGGCCTTGGAGCCGTCGTTGGCAGGAGGTCAAAATGGGCCGAGATCTATTTGAGTGGGTGTTGCAGCGCTAAATCAACTGCCGTTCCCGCAGCGTGGTTTCAATCTCACCAAGAATCCGCGCCAGCCGTTCCGCCCACGCCTTCTCGCCGGCCATATCGCTGATCAAATCCTGGCGGATTTCGATGCCCGTATTCATCAACCCGCGCGCCTCGCCATGCACGGGGATGGTGTAGTCGGTCTCGTCGCTGACCGCGTAGGGCTCGTTGTCGCCGACCACGAGATCGCCCTCGGCGCGCAGCAGTTTCAGCAACAGCGGCGGCAGATGGGTGTCGCGGTGATAGAGCGTGCCGATATGCCATGGCCGCGCGATGCCGGCATAGACGGGCGTAAAGCTGTGCAGCGACACCAGCACGGTCGGCATGTTTGCACTGCGGCGCTGGTCGATGATCTCGTCGATGCGGCGGTGATAGGGATCGAATATCTCTGAGCGCCGCCGCTCCGCCGCCTCGCGCGAAAGGCCTTCATTGCCCGGAATGGTCGTCGCCTCGCTGATGCGCGGGATCGAGCTTGCGACATGGGGCGGGCGGTTGCAGTCGATCACCAGCCGCGAGTAGCGCTGCATGATCAGATGGGCGTCGAGGTGACCGGACAGCGCCTCCGCGACGCCGGCAATACCGATGTCCCATGCGATGTGCCGCACCAGCTCGCTCTCGGGCAGGCCGAGATCGCCGAGCTTGCGCGGAATCAATCTGCCGTAATGGTCGCAGGTGAGCAGAAACGGCGAGCGTCCCGCCTCGCGATATTCGCGGACCGGAGGAACATCTTCCGCGCTTAGGAGTAGTGCTGTGTCACCCGCGTAATTCAAAGCATTTTTCCTTGAAACATTGCCTATTGAAGCGGCACATCGGTCTGGAATTGAGCAGGGTTCGGGCTAGATTATGCATACCAGAATCGATGATTATTTGACGATGCCGCTCCTCACGATCCATCACAAGACCGTTTACCGCTACACGCGCCCGGTCGCGTTCGGCGAACACCGCATCATGCTTCGGCCGCTGCCCGGCCACGATCTGCGGATCCGCGCAAGCGGTCTCGAGATCGAGCCGCAGCCGATGCAGCTGCGCTGGATCCACGACGTGTTCGGCAACACCGTCGCGATCGCGACCTTTGACGAGCGCGCCGACACCCTGTCGTTCACCGCGACCGCCACCGTCGAGCACAGTCCGGCCGATGAGTATGCGCTGACGCCGGACGACCCCGCCTATTTCTATCCGTTCCTCTACGATGACGAGGAGTTTCCCGACCTGTCGCAGTTCGTCACGCCGCAATATGGCGATCCCAATGGCGAATTGTCGGCCTGGGCGCGGAAATTTCTCGACGTCGAGGGACCGACGCCGACCTTCAAGATTCTCAGCGGCATGACGCATGGCATCCGCGAGGCCTTTACCTATCGCAAGCGCCACGAGCGGGGCACTCAGCATCCGCTCGATACGCTGCAGACCGGCTCCGGCAGCTGCCGCGACTATGCGCTGTTCATGATCGAGGCGCTGCGCCGGCTCGGCATCGCCGCGCGTTTCGTCTCGGGCTATCTGTTCGTTCCCGGCGACAGCGCGTACGGCTATGTCGGTGGCGGCTCGACGCATGCCTGGGTGCAGGTCTATCTGCCGAGCGCGGGCTGGATCGAGTTCGATCCGACCAACGGCATCGTCGGCACCCGCGATCTGATCCGCGTCGCGGTGGCGCGCGATCCTCGCCAGGCGATCCCGCTGCACGGCACCTATCTGGGGCCGGCTGACGTCTTTGCCGGCATGGAGGTGCATATCGACGTCGTCTCCCTCGGCGATGAGGAAGATGACAAGCACGAAGCGACGCAGCCGGAGAAGGTCTGACGATGGAGATCAAGGTCGGCTTCGAGATCACTTATGCAGCCGTGCAGCCGACGCCGATGGTGATGATGCTCTCGATCCACCCGTCGCGCTTCGCCGACATCGTCGGCACCGAGCGCATCACGGCCGAACCTGACGTCCCGATCGGCTTCTACCGCGACAGCTTTGGCAACGTCTGCGGCCGGCTGGTGGCGCCGGCCGGCGGCGTCACGCTGCGGGGCGAGGCGCTGGTGCGCGATTCCGGCCTGCCTGACGCGGTGGTGCCCACCGCGCAGCAATTGCCGATCGACCAGTTGCCGGATGAAGTCCTGCTCTATCTGATGCCGAGCCGCTATTGCGAGACCGACAAGCTCACCGACATCGCCTGGTCGCTGTTCGGCAACACACCGCCCGGGTGGCCGCGGGTGCAGGCAATCGTCGAGTTCGTGCATGGCCATGTCACCTTCGGCTACCAGCACGCGCACCACATGAAGTCGGCGCATGACGTCTACGAGCAGCGCGCCGGCGTCTGCCGCGATTTCGCGCATCTGGCGCTGACCTTCTGCCGCTGCATGAACATCCCGGCGCGCTACTGCACCGGCTATCTCGGCGACATCGGGGTGCCCCGCGATCCCGCGCCGATGGATTTCTCCGGCTGGTTCCAGGCCTATCTGTCCGGCCAGTGGCACACCTTCGACGCGCGCCACAATCACCCGCGGATCGGCCGCATCCTGATGGGCACCGGCCGCGACGCCGCCGACGTCGCGCTGACCACGAGCTTTGGCCGGATGGATCTGGTGAAGTTTTTGGTGATCAGCGACGAGGTGGTGCCGGCGTAGGGGAGTTTCGTCATTGCGAGGAGCGCCAGCGACGAAGCAATCCATGTTTCCGCTTGCAGGACCATGGATTGCTTCGCTCCGCTCGCAATGACATAGAAAGCCATGATTTCAGATCGTCTCTTCGTCTACGGCACGCTGATGCGCGGCTTCGACCATCCGATGGCGCAGCTATTGTCGCGCAGCGCGGATTTCCTGGGGAGCGCCACCTGCCGCGGCCGGCTCTATCTCATCAAGCACTATCCGGGGATACTGCTCTCGGATGACCCGGCAGATATCGTGTTCGGCGAACTATATCGCCTGCGCGACCGCGACGCGCTGCTCGGCGAGTTCGACATGTACGAGGCCTGCGGCGAGGGCTTTCCCGAGCCGACCGAATATGTCCGCCGCATGCTGCAGGTGACGGAGGCGGACGGTACGGCGAGCGAGGCGTGGACCTATGTCTACAACTGGCCGGTGGCGGGACTGCCGCAAATCGCCTCGGGGAAATTTTTGGACGAGTGAATGTTTGCCCGCGTAGTCGCGGCATTATCGGTCGTCATACGCGGGCTTGCCGCCTCCGCTGAAGCTTCGGCGCGCCAGCACGGGAAAGCCACGGCGAAGCCTTGGCGTAGCCGGGACCCGCGTATCCATCCCGCTTGTTAGATGGATGCCCGGGCCGAGCCCGGGCATGACGAGAAATCAATTACCCCGCATCCAGCCGTTCGCGCTCGACGCGGATATCCACCTCGCGCTCGACATATTTCCATTCCTCGGTCGCGCGCAGCGCGCCGACCAGTTCCTCGAACTCGGCCGCGTGCGCAGGCGCATATTCGAACCAGGTCAGGAAGTCGAAGGGCTCGCCGAGGTCGCGGCAGTGGTAGAGCTGGCGGGCGACGGCGGGCAGATATTTCAGGCTGGCCGCGATGTGGTGCGACTTGTCCTCGAAAATCTCGCGCCGCTCGTCCTGGGTCATTTCCCACCACGCCGACGATTTCTTGATCGGGATCAGCGCGGCGCAGGTCGCCTCGGGGCGGCCGATCTCGGCCTGCACGGCGGTGAGCTGATCCTTCTCGGCGCGCACGGTATAGCGGACATGGCTGGTGACGCCGGCCAGCCGCCACGAGGTCGGCGAGGGCAGGATCGGCAGCGCGATCGACTGCGAATGCACCACGGACAGCGACGCTGTCTGCGCCAGCCCCGCGCCCTTGACCGGCGTCACCCGCGTCACCCGCCACGCCCCGCTTTGTCCGCCTCGGAAAATCGTGAACATCGGCGTATGGAAGCGCGGAACAGGAATAGATTCAAGGCGCGCGTGATGGGCTGACGTCATTCCGGGGCGCGAAGCGAACTCGGAATCTCGAGATTCCGGGTTCACGCTGGCGCATGCCCCGGAATGACGGAGGCGGCGGGCTGTGAATAACCGGGAGAAGCCTAACAACCGGCGCATTTTACCGGCCCGTCCCTATATCCATGATCGGTTGGCAACCGCTCCCGATCAGGCAGAGACTAACCCCATGCGATTCTCGCCCCAGTTTCTCGAAGAGCTGCGCGCCCGGCTTCCGGTCTCGGAAGTCGTGGGCCGGCGCGTGAAGCTGAAAAAGGCGGGCAAGGAGTGGAAAGGGCTGTCGCCGTTCCAGCAGGAAAAGACGCCGTCCTTCTTCGTCAATGATGAGAAGCAGGCGTGGTTCGATTTCTCGTCGGGCCTGAACGGAAACATCTTCGATTTCGTGATGAAGACGGAAGGCGTGCCGTTTCCGGAAGCCGTCGAGCGGCTGGCCTCGATGGCCGGCCTGGCGCTGCCGGCGGCGACGCCCGACGCCGCGCGCCACGAGCAGCGCCGCAAGACGCTCCATGACGTGATGGAACTCGCGGCCAAATTCTTTGCCGACACGCTGGCTTCCCGCCACGGCGCCAAGGCGCGCGGCTATCTCGGCGACCGCGCGATTTCGCCGGCGACGCAGTTGCAGTTCCGCCTGGGCTACGCGCCGCCGGATCGTTTCGCGCTGAAGGAGCATCTCGGCGCGCAGGGCATCTCCACCGAGGACATGGTGGAAGCGGGACTGCTGGTCGCGGGCGACGACATTCCCGTGCCCTATGACCGCTTCCGCGACCGCGTGATGTTCCCGATCACGGACGCCAGGGGCCGCGTCATCGCCTTCGGCGGCCGCGCGCTGGAAAAGGACGTTCCGGCCAAATATCTGAACTCGCCGGAAACGCCGCTGTTTCACAAGGGCGACAATCTCTACAACCTCGCCACCGCGCGGCAGGCCGCGCATAACGGCTCGCCGCTGATCGTGGTCGAAGGCTATGTCGACGTCATCGCCATGGTCACTGCGGGCTTTGGCGGCGCCGTCGCGCCGCTCGGCACGGCGCTGACCGAAAACCAGCTCGCGCTGCTGTGGAAGATGGCGGACGAGCCGATCCTGTGTTTCGACGGCGACCGCGCCGGACAGAAGGCTGCGTACCGCGCCGCCGATCTGGCGCTGCCTAGTCTGTTGCCCGGAAAGAGCCTGCGCTTTGCGCTGCTGCCGGAGGGGCAGGACCCTGACGACCTCGCGCGCTCCGGCGGACGGGCCGCGATCGAGGAAGTGATCGCGGTGGCGCGGCCGCTCGCCGACATGATCTGGTCGCGCGAGATCGAGGGCGGCAGTTTTGCCACGCCCGAGCGGCGCGCGGCGCTGGAAGCGCGCATCAACGAGCTCAGCAACGGCATCCGCGATGAGGTCGTGCGGCGATACTATCGCCTGGATCTGGCCGAGCGCCTGCAGCGCACCTTTGCGCTGCAAGGCGGGGGCGGCGGCTACGGAAGGGGCAATTTCCGGGGCGGCGGGCAGGGCGAATCACCCCGCCGTTTCGCCCCGCGAAACTCGTTCCCGGGCGGCCAGGCCGGCCGATTCGTCCCCCGTGGCGGGCGTCCGGGTGGCGGCCCCGCCATCAGTCCCGGCCCTTACCAGGCGGCGAGCCCCCAGCTTGCCAACAGCCCGATCATGCGCGGCCAGCGCAGCGCGATGTCCCGCCGCGAGGCGCTGATCCTGCAGTCCCTGATTAACCATCCCTGGCTTTTGCACGATCATCTGGAGGAGGTGGCGGCGCTGGAATTGGCCCATGGCGAGGCCAACAAGCTCCGCGCCGGTATTATTGCCGCCTTTGCCAACGACCATCACCATTCGCCCGACGTCGAGGAGCAGGCCGAAAAAATGCGGGCCGATCTTGAGGCGCGCGGATTAGGTGAGATTCTTCAAAGGGTTGAGCGGGCGATCACGACCGGGGCGGTGTGGGCCGCAAGGCCCGGCGCGGCCCGCGAGGACGTTTTGGCGACATGGCAGCAACTGGTTGTCTTGCATCGGAAAACACACGCCTTACTTAGGGAAAAGAAGGACGCTGAGCTGGCCCTGGGCGAAGAGCCCACTGACGCCAATATGGCATGGCTGAAAGACGTCAGCGCCCGACTGGAATCCATCGACGGCACCGAGGCCCTGATCGAGGGTTTTGGCGAGCTTTCGGGCCGGTTCCGAAAAAGCGTTTGACGACAAAGACGACAAAAATGATGCGGACGGCAGCCGCCGGGCCCGTTAAAAGACTCGCCAAATCCATGGTTTGGCTGCAAAAACAGGGTTAAGCGAAGCTTAAGGGCCTCAGGGCTAGAAAGACTATAACCGGCGATTTGGAATTCGGGGTGGCGACGGTCTGCGCCGCCCTTTGCGCGTCGAGAGCAAGAGGATGCTCAGGCGAAGAGACATAGCGGGGCGGCTTCTCCAAGAAAAGCCGTGTCGCGTGAATATCAGTGTATAGGCGCGGGGATTGCGACAACGCATCCTCGCTTGAAGCGCGTTTCGGGAGCTCGATGAATGGCCACCAAGGCAAAGACGCTGCAGGTTAAGGACAAGGAAAAAGACGACAAGGCAGCGGACGCCCCGGAGAAGGATTCTGCCGACGCGCCGTCGCCGTTGCTCGACCTGTCGGATGCCGCGGTCAAGAAGATGATCAAGCAGGCCAAGAAGCGCGGCTTCGTGACCTTCGATCAGCTCAACGAAGTTTTGCCGTCCGACACCACCTCGCCCGAACAGATCGAGGACATCATGTCGATGCTCTCGGACATGGGCATCAACGTTTCGGAAGCCGAAGAGTCCGACAGCGAAGAGGAAAAGGAAGAGGCCGACGACGACACCGACAACGAGCTTGTCGAGGTCACGCAGAAGGCCGTCACCGAGGTCAAGAAGTCGGAGCCCGGCGAGCGCACCGACGATCCCGTCCGCATGTATCTGCGCGAGATGGGCACGGTGGAGCTGCTGTCGCGCGAAGGCGAAATCGCGATTGCCAAGCGCATCGAGGCTGGCCGCGAGGCGATGATCGCAGGCCTGTGCGAAAGCCCGCTGACCTTCCAGGCCATCATCATCTGGCGCGATGAATTGAACGAAGGAAAGATCTTCCTTCGCGACATCATCGATCTCGAAGCGACCTATGCCGGTCCCGACGCCAAGAACAACATGAACCCGGCGATGATCGGCGCGCCCGCCGCTGATGGTGCCGCCGCCAACGGCAGCGCCAATGGCAACGGCGCTGCCGCCGCGCCCGCCCATGTCGCGCCGCCCGCCGCGCCACCGTCGCCGACGCCGTTCCGCGCCGCTCCCGATGCCGACGCCGAGGAGAAGGATCCGGCTGAGGCCGCCGCCGAAGGCGACATGGACGACGACGAGTTCGAGAACCAGATGTCGCTGGCCGCGATCGAGGCCGAGCTGAAGCCGAAGGTGGTCGAGACCTTCGACAAGATTGCCTCCGAGTACAAGAAGCTGCGCCGCCTGCAGGAGCAGGACATTGCCAACCAGCTGCAGAGCGAGTCGCTCTCGCCCTCGCAGGAGCGCAAGTACAAGAAGCTGAAGGACGAGATCATCGTCGAGGTGAAGTCGCTTCGCCTGAACCAGGCCCGCATCGATTCGCTGGTCGAGCAGCTCTACGACATCAACAAGAAGCTGGTCTCGTTCGAAGGCCGCCTGCTTCGCTTGGGTGACAGCCACGGCGTCGCGCGCGAAGACTTCCTGCGCAACTATCAGGGCTCGGAGCTTGATCCGCGCTGGCTCAATCGTGTCTCAAAGCTCTCCGCCAAGGGCTGGAAGAATTTCGTCCATCACGAGAAGGACCGCATCAAGGAACTGCGCCACGAGATCCAGTCTCTCGCAGCTCTCACCGGTCTCGAGATCGGCGAGTTCCGCAAGATCGTGCATGGCGTGCAGAAGGGCGAGCGCGAGGCGCGCCAGGCCAAGAAGGAAATGGTCGAGGCCAACCTCCGCCTCGTGATCTCGATCGCCAAGAAGTACACCAACCGCGGCCTGCAGTTCCTCGACCTGATCCAGGAAGGCAATATCGGCCTGATGAAGGCGGTTGATAAATTCGAGTACCGCCGCGGCTACAAGTTCTCGACCTACGCCACGTGGTGGATCCGGCAGGCGATCACGCGCTCGATCGCCGACCAGGCCCGCACCATCCGCATCCCCGTGCACATGATCGAGACGATCAACAAGATCGTGCGCACCTCGCGCCAGATGCTCAACGAGATCGGCCGCGAGCCGACCCCGGAAGAGCTCGCCGAAAAGCTCGGCATGCCGCTGGAGAAGGTCCGAAAAGTTCTCAAGATCGCCAAAGAGCCGCTCTCGCTGGAAACCCCGGTCGGTGACGAGGAAGATTCACACCTCGGCGATTTCATCGAGGACAAGAACGCGATCCTCCCGATCGATGCGGCGATCCAGTCCAACCTGCGCGAAACCACCACGCGGGTGCTGGCCTCGCTCACCCCCCGCGAAGAACGCGTGCTCCGCATGCGCTTCGGCATCGGCATGAACACCGACCATACGCTGGAGGAAGTCGGCCAGCAGTTCTCGGTTACCCGCGAACGCATCCGCCAGATCGAGGCGAAGGCGCTGCGCAAGCTGAAGCATCCGTCGCGGTCAAGGAAGCTGCGGTCGTTCCTGGATAACTAATCGATCATGACGGGGCATCGCCTTGTTGTCTGGTACAACACGCGCTGCCCCGTCTGCGACGCCGGCATCGACTGGCAACGCAACAAGCTGCTTCAGGCTGTGCGCGCCGGCGACATCTCCTTCAAGGACATCAACGACGAACCTGACGCGCTTGCATCATACGGAGCGTCGCTCGACGACGTGCGCCGGCGCCTGCACGCGACGGATGAGACCGGCCGCCTGATCGTCGGCGCCGACGTCGCGATCGCGACATGGCGGATAACGCCGGGCGAAGGATGGCTGGCCTCGCTGTTCGGCAATCGGGCGATGCTGCCGATCACGCGGTTTGTCTATGACCGGTTTGCCGACCTGCTGTTTGCCTGGAATAGACGGAAGGGGCGTTGGTGAGCGCCGCCGTTGCTCCCGAATGACCTGGGCCGCGGCGTCCTACTTCTTCTTCGCCCCGACCCGGCTGATGCTCTTGATCGCCAGCGGTGTGCGGCCGGATTTCTCGGCGATCTCGCGGTCCTGCTCCATGATATAGCCGCGCGCCGGCTCGTCGCCGTCGAGCCCGCCGAGCAGTTCGGACGGCACGCGCCGGTTGGAGCGTTGCGAGTCGTCTTCATAGACGACGTTGAAAAAGGCAAACTCGCCTTTGGGATTGGTTCCGGGTTTTTTCGCCATGGGCGGCTTTTCTTCGATCAGGGCGACGTTGTCAAAGCAAAATCGCGGTGCGCAAGAACAGCGCATGGACTAAGCGAAATCTGCAAATAATTGCCAATTTTGCACCGCGTTCCGCCGCCACCGTCGACGGCATGCATCGCCCGCCCGACCAAAAGCCCAACACCTCCAAATTCGAGCCGAGCGCCGCCGCCATCTGGCCGCCGCTGCGCCCCTTCATCGCCGGTGAATATCGCCTTGGCCGCTTCATGGCCCAGCGCCGCTGGACATCGGCGCTTTACGAATTCCTCCGCTTCGGTGTGAAGCAGGGTTGGGCCTGCCTGTTCGGCGGGATCGCCGTTTTCCTGATGATCGCCACCTGGTGGTTCTATCCGGCGTCCGCGCCGCTTCCGCGTTACGATTTTCTGTTTCTCTGCATGATTACGGTTCAGGTCGTGCTGCTCGCAGGGAAACTGGAGACACCGGACGAGGCAAAGGTGATCCTGATCTATCATTTCGTCGGCACCGTGATGGAAATATTCAAGACGCAGGCCGGCTCCTGGATCTACCCGGAGCCGAATATCTTCCGCGTCAGTGGCGTGCCGCTGTTCTCCGGCTTCATGTATGCCTGCATCGGCAGCTATCTCTGCCGTGCGTGGCGGCTGTTCGATTTCGAGTTTTCCGATCACCCGCGGCGCCTCGGCCTGGCCATGCTCAGCGTCGCAATCTACGTCAATTTCTTCAGCCACCACTTC
>Ga0081540_1004292_pt1 | contig 10922 bp, 10 predicted proteins | sample TabmetS2T1R1_FD_71024 | JGI IMG/M metagenome (GOLD analysis project Ga0081540, IMG submission 71024) | Tabebuia heterophylla rhizosphere microbial communities from the University of Puerto Rico - S2T1R1 | ecosystem: Host-associated > Plants > Roots > Rhizosphere ... | reverse complement strand
GCGACGCCGGGCATCGGTACGCGAGGCCCCGGCGAGACGCAGATCGAGACCGACCGCCGCCTGGCGCGCGACCGCATCTCGGCGCTGCGCCGCAAGCTGTCCGAGGTCAAGGGCTCGCGCGCCGTGATGCGGGCCGAGCGCGAGCGCGCGCACCTGCCGCGGGTGGCGCTGGCGGGCTACACGAACGCGGGCAAGTCGACGCTGCTCAACACGCTCACCGGCTCGACGCTCGGCGTGCGCGATCGGCTCTTCCACACGCTGGACCCGAGCACGCGCGCGCTGCGGCTCAACGGCCGCCCATACCTCATGACCGACACCGTCGGCTTCATCCGCAAGCTTCCCCACCAGCTCGTCGACGCCTTCGGAGCGACGCTGGAGGAGACGACGATGGCCGACCTCATCCTGCACGTGGTCGACGCATCGGTGCCAGAAGCCGAGATGGACGACATGCTGCGCGCGGTCGACTCGGTCCTCGACGAGATCGGCGCCGGCGGCAGCCCGCGGCTGCTCGTGCTCAACAAGGCCGACGCCATCGACGACGAGCGGCGCGAGGAGCTGCGCTTCGCCCATCCCGAGGGGATCCCGGTGTCGGCGCTGACCGGCGAGGGGCTCGACGCTCTGGGCGAGCGCATCGAGCAGGCCTTCCAGGAGACGCTGCGCCCGGTCGACCTGCTGCTGCCCTTCGACGAGGGCGGCCGGCTGGCCGAGCTGCACGACCTCGCCGGCGATCTCGATCGCGTCGACACCGCCGAGGGCGTACGCGTCCGCGGCCGCGTCCCGGCGGCGGTGGCCGAGCGCTACGCGCGCTTCGCCGTCAACGGCGCGAGCGCCTAGGTGAGATCGCTCGGGGGCCCGCCGGCGGGCGACCACGTCGCCCGCGCTCGGCACCCCTAGCGCGAGTCGCCCGAGCCCGACAGCACGCCGCGCCGCTGGCGCGACATCAGCTTGTCGAGGTTGCCCTGCGCGATCTCCTCGAGGTCCAGGCCGGCCTCCGTGGCGACCTGCGCCACGTACCACAGGACGTCGCCGAGCTCCCCGGCCAGCGCCGTGCGGCGCTCGTCGGTCATGACGCCGGCGTCGTCGCGCATGAGCTTCTTGACCTTCTCAGCCACCTCGCCCGCCTCGCCCGCGAGGCCCAGTGTGGGGTAGACGATGTTCTCGCCGGCATCCGGGTAGGTCGCGGTGCGCCGCGACAGCTCCTGGTACTCGGAGATCAGCATGGCCGGCGACGCTAGCAGGCGACTCGGCGGCCGCGGCTGCGTGACTCAGGACACAGGAAGGAACCCGCCGGGTCTCGCGTCTTTCGTCACATGGCCGTCTGGGCCGCGCACGAGGAGACCGACCTGCCCATCGGCGCCAACTTCGCCGGCTACCGGATCGAGGGAGTCGCGGGCTCGGGGCGCATGGGGGTCGTCTACCGCGCGGCGCATCCCGGCCTGGGGCGGGTGGTGGCGCTCAAGCTCATCGCGCGCGAGCTCTCCGACAGCTACGCCTTCCGCCAGCGCTTCAGGACCGAGACGCAGCGCGCCGCCGGCATCGGGTTGATCGCCCAGGCCGGCGCGCCGCTGATCTACGAGCGCGGCGAGAGCGCCGGCAGGCTGTTCCTCGTCATGCGCTACGTGGACGGGAGCGATCTCGGCACCCTCGTCGGGCGCGACGGCGTGCTCGAGCCGGCTCGCGCCGTCGCGATCGTCGCCGACCTGGCCGGGACGCTTGATGCCGCCCACCGCCGCGGCATCGTCCACGGCGACCTCAAGCCGGGACACGTGCTCGTCCCCGACGACGCGAACGCGCCCGCGTGCCTCATCGACTTCGGCGTCTCGCCGCCCGACCGGTCGCCGGCCGAGGCCGCCGACGCAGCGTCCGACGTCTGCGCGCTGGGAGCGGTGCTCCTCCACGCGCTGACGGGCAGGGGCGCCGGGCCGGTGCCGATGGGGGAGGGCATCCCCCCGGCGCTCGCCGCGGTGATCGGCCGTTCGATGAAGCGCTCGCCGGCCGACCGCTACGCGAGTGCGGGCGAGCTGGCCCGCGCGGCGCGGGCGGCGCTGGCGCAGGCGCCGAGCGAACCGCCGCTCGACCCGCCGCCGCCGGCGCAGGGCGGCGCGGGCGATGGACGTCCGCGGGGGCGGCGGCGGGCGCTCGCGATCCGGGCGGCGATCGCTGCCGCGGTCGCCGCCGCGATCGTCGTCGCGCTGCACGCGGCCGGCGGGAGCGATGGGAACGCGCGGGCGGTCGCGGAGCAGGCCGCGCCCGCCGCCGCCGCACCGACCGCCCCGGCCCCGCCGACCGCCGCAGCGCCCGCGCAGCGCGCCGCTCGCGCCGCGCGTCCGCAGCCGGCCGTCGTGGCCACCATCCCGGTCGGCGAACGGGCCGACGGCATCGCCTTCGCGGACGGCGCGGTCTGGGTCGCCTCGCCGGGCGACGACCAGCTCGTGCGCATCGACGCCCGCACCGGGCGCGTGACCGCCAAGGCTCCGGCAGGCGCCGATCCCGACTCCGTCGCCGCGGCCGGCGGCGTCGCGTGGCTCACGAGCCGGGCCGACGGCCACCTGCGCCGCTTCGCGGCGGGCGCCGCGCTCACGCCCGGCGCGGCCACACCCGTGGGTGCCAAGCCCGAGGGCATCGCTCTCGATGCGAAGGTCGCGTGGGTCGTCAGCTCGGTGGACGACACCGTCACCCGCGTGGACCGCTCGACCGGCGCGGTCGCCGGCCGCCCGATCCCGGTCGGCCGGCAGCCGATCGACGTCAGCATCGGCCCGAGCGGCGTGTGGACGGCCAACAGCGCCGACGGCACGGTCACGCGGGTCGACCCCGCCACCGGCCAGGCTCACAAGGCGATCGGCGTCGGCCGCCAGCCCAAGGGCATCGCCGAGGGCCTGGGCAGCGTCTGGGTGGCCGACAACGGCGACGACACGGTCACCCGCCTGGACCCGCGGACCGGGCGGATCACGGCCACGATCCGCGTCGGCGACCAGCCGAGCAAGGTCGTCGTCGCCGGCGGCCAGGTGTGGGTGACGAGCTTCGGCGACGGCACCGTGACGCGCATCGACCCCGCGACGAACCGCGTCTCCGGGCGCCCGATCAGGGTCGGCAAGCAGCCCGTCGGCATCGCCTTCGGCGCCGGGAACCTGTGGGTCGCGAGCCTCGGCGACGGTACCGTGACGCAGATCAAGCCCTAGGAGACCACCTGGGGACCCGCCTACGGCGCCGACATCCGCCGCCTCCGGCACCCCTAGCCAGAACTGGCCGGGGCGGGTGCGGGTGACCGTACCTATGCAAGGAAGCCTGATAGCTACGCTCGCCCCCGAATGGCTCTGTCGACGCCGAGACTCGTGCTGCTCCTGACCGGGGTGCTGTTCGTCGTCTGCGGCCTTGCCGTCGGCGTCAGCGAGGCCCTGACGCACGAGCGGACGACGGAGACGACGATCGCGCGGCACATCGAGCGCGTCGTCGTGCGCGCCTCCACGGGCCACGTGAACCTGAGCGGCTCGGAGGGCTCGCGCGTGCGGGTCGGGGAGAAGCTGCAGTGGATCTGGCGCAAGCCGCGCGTCTCCACCCAGTTGCGCGGTGCGACCCTGACCGTCAGCGCCGACTGCCCGGGCTCGAGCACGCTGAACCGCTGCAAGGCCGACCTCGACCTCGCGATCCCCTTCGACGCCAACGTCGTCGTCCGCGGCGACAGCGGCGACATCGCCGCCGAGCGGCTCGCCGGGCACCTGCAGCTCACCACGGACAGCGGCAACGTCGCCGGCCGCGATCTGAACCCGACCGTTGCCGTAGCGACCACCAACGCCGGCAACGTCGACCTGGGCTTCTCCACACAGCCGGTCACCGTGCGCGCCAACAGCGACTCGGGCGACGTCACCGTCACCGTCCCGGCCGGCGGCGAGTACCGCGTCGACGCGACCACCAACAGCGGCGACGTCAAGGTCGAGGGCGTTCTTCGCAACGATCACGCCGGACGGTCGATCACGGCCACGGCCGATGCCGGCGACGTGACGGTCCAGGGCCGCCACTAGGCGCCGGGCGGGAGCGGCCTGGACCGGCTGCGCCGCCCGGTCCGCGATCTCCTAGGCGATGAGCTTGAACTGCTTGAGATAGGCCTGCGCGGCCTGCTCGGGCGTGTCCTTGTCGAGGTCCACACGCGCGTTGAGCTCCTGCATGACGTCGGCGGTCAGGTTCTTGTTGACCAGGTCGATCGTCTTGGCGAGGTCGGGCCCCGCGGAGCCGGCGACCGACTGCTTCATGAGGAAGGTCGAGTTGTAGGGCGGGAACATGCCCTTGTCGTCCTCGAGCAGGACCTCGTTGTTGCGCTTGATCTGCGGGTCGGTCGTGAAGACGATGGACACGTCGGCCTGGTGGCTCGTGAGCACCTGGTGGCGCTGGTCGACGTTGACCGGCACGAACTTCTTGAACTTCAGGCCGTAGACCTGCTCGAGGCCGAGCAGGCAGTCGCGGCGCGTCCGGCACTCCGGTGAGCCGTACAGCGTCAGCTGGCCCGCCTTGGATTTGAGGTCGGAGATCTTCGTGACCCCGAGCTTGTCGGCCTCGGGCTTGAGCAGCCCGACCTCGTTGGACGAGGTGAACGGCGTCGGCGGGAACGCCTCGATGCCCTGCTTCTGCATTCCCGACTTGACGTCGTCGTAGGCCTCGGTCGCGTCGTTGGGCAGCTTGGACGCCGGCACGTTCAGGAACGACAGCAGGGCGGTGCCGGTGTACTCCGGGTAGCCCGAGATCTGGCCGTCCTTGACCGCCTTCAGGGCGGTCTTCTCGTCGCCGAGGTTCAGCGCGGTCTTGACCGTGTAGCCGGCGGCCCGGAACGCCTGGGCGTAGACCTCGCCGAGCACCTTCTGCTCGGTGAAGTTCTTCGAGCCGACGGTGATCGTCGTCTTCGCGTTCGCGCTGTTCTTCTTGATGGCGGCCGATGAGCTGCCGGAGGCCGTCGACGAGGTCGACGAGCCTCCGTCGCCGGATCCGCCGCAGGCGGCGACCCCGAGCGCAAGGGCGAGCACGGCCGCGAACGCGGGGATGGCATGTCGCGTGCTCATGATGTGGGTGCGATCCTCCTCTTGGAGATGGCGAGCAGGCGCCGTCGCGACGTCGCCTGCTCGGACAGCCGGAGCCCCTTCGGCGTCAGCTTGCGCTGCACCGCAGACAAGCCGACCTCGGCCGCGACGGCCAGCAGGGCGACGAGGATCGCCGCTCCCAGACGACCGGCCTCGCCGTAGCTCGAGGGGTTGATGATCGGGTCGCCGAGCGTCACCACGCCGGCCTCGGGGCCCAGCGTGGCGGTGGCGAGGACGTTGACGGTCGAGGTCTTGATGCCGCCGAAGATGAGCGGCAATGCGAGCGGCAACTCGACCTTGCGCAGGACCTGCCCGCCGGTGAAGCCCATCCCGGTCGCCGCGTCGACCGCCTCGGGGTCGACCGCCCGCACGCCGGTGTAGGCGTTGAGCAGGATCGGCGGGATGGCCAGCAGGATGAGGGCCAGGGTGATGTTGAAGAAGCCGGCGCCGAGCACCGCGAAGAACAGGAACACGACGCCGAGCGAGGGCACGGCGCGACCCGCGTTGGTGATGCTCACCACGAGGAACGAGCCGCGCTTGCTGTGGCCCAGCCACGTGCCGATCGGCAGCGCGATCGCGGTCGCGATGCCCACCGCGACGACGGTGATGAGCAGGTGCTCGCGCAGCAGCGGCAGTAGCTGATCGCCGCCGACCTGCGCGCCACCCGGCCCCTCCCTCTTGTTGAAGATGAAGTCGATCGCGTCGCCGAGCTGTCCCAGGACGGCCAGGGTCACGCGGTCCTCGCTCGCGACCAGGGGGTGAGCAGGCGCTGGGCGAGCAGCAGGATCGCGTCGAGCCCAACCGCCATGAGCACGCAGAGCGCGCCGCCGACGGCGACGTTGGAGATGAACTCCTTCTGCGAGGCCATCTGGTCGCCGAGGCCGCCGGCGCCCGCGTAGGTCGCCAGCGCGGCGAGGCCCACCGTGGTCGTCGCCGCGATCCGCAGCCCGGCCATGATCGCCGGCACCGCGAGCGGCAGCTCGACCTTCCACAGCAGCTGGCGCGCGGTGAAGCCCATGCCGCGTCCGGCATCGCGGGACTCCTCGGGCACGCCGTCGAGGCCGTCGACGATGTTGCGGAAGAGGACGAGCAGCGTGTAGGCGGTCAGCGCGATGATCGCCGTCGCGTCCCCGCGCCCGGTGATCGGCAGCAGGATGAAGAACGCCGACAGGCTCGGGATCGTGTAGAGGATCCCGGTCACCTGGGTGATGGGCGAGACCAGCCAGCGCCGGCGGTGGGCGGCGAGCGCCAGCGCGAAGGCGATGACGAACCCGATCGCGACAGACACCGTCACCAGGAAGAGGTGCTGCCAGAACGGCGAGACGTAGCGGTCGATGTGGTGGACGATCCAGCTCGGGCAGAAGCCGTTGTCCTCGACGCAGCTGTCGGCCTGGCCCGAGCGGTTGCGGAAGAAGCCCCCGCCGGACTGGGCGAGGACGAGGGGGGCATGCACGGTCACCTCCGCGGGGCATCCAGCCCCGCGTCCTGATGGCGACGATCGGCCTCCGGCCGCTCGAGATCCACGCCCTCCGCTTCCGGCACAAGGAAGTCATGGATGATCTCGACGCTGAGCAGCCCGGCCACGCGCCCCTGCGCGTCGACCACGACGCCGTACTGGACCTCGCTGCGCAGCATGTCACTGAGCGCGTCGCGCAGCGGCTCGTCGCGGCCGACGGTCAGCGCGTCGTAGCGGCTGCCGTCGCGCTCCCAGCCCTCCGGCCGGTTGTCGTCGCTCGTGAGGAGGACGAACGGCGCCGCCGCGTCCGCGTCCCACAGGTCGACGTCGCCGACCCGTGTCAGCGACAGGCGCTTGAGCGCGCGATCGGCGCCGACGAAGTCCTCGACGAACGCGTCGGCAGGCTGCATGAGCAGCTCGGCCGGCGTGGCGTACTGGGCCAGCACGCCGCCGGTCTTGAGGATCGCGATCCGATCGCCCATCTTGATCGCCTCGTCGATGTCGTGGGTGACGAAGACGATCGTCTTGCGCAGCTGCGCCTGCAGGCGCAGCAGCTCGTTCTGCAGGCGCTCGCGGTTGATCGGGTCGATCGCGCCGAACGGCTCGTCCATGAGCAGCAGGGGCGGGTCGGCGGCAAGGGCGCGCGCGACACCGACGCGCTGGCGCTGGCCTCCCGAGAGCTGCGCCGGGTAGCGGTCGCGCATCTCCTCGGGGTCGAGGCCGATGAGCTCGAACAGCTCGTTCACGCGGGCGTGCACCCGCTCGCGCGGCCAGCCCAGCAGCCGCGGCACGGTGGCGATGTTGTCGGCGACCGTCAGGTGCGGGAACAGCCCGATCTGCTGGATCGCGTAGCCGATCTCGCGCCGCAGGTCGGCGGGCTTGCGCGTGCGCACCGACCGGTCGTCGAGCAGGATGTCGCCGCCGGTGAGCTCGGTCATGCGGTTGACGAGCCGCATCGCGGTCGTCTTGCCGCAGCCCGACGGCCCGACCAGGACGCACACGTCGCCCGCCGGCACCGCGAAGCTGAGGTCCTGGATCGCCGGCGCCGGCGACCCGGGGTAGGTCTTCGAGACGTTGCGGAACTCGAGCGTCGCCGCCCGCGGGTGCGACGACGTGCCCTCGGCTTGGGCGGTGTCTGGGTCGGTCACGAAGAGGGCCCGGTGAGGCGGGTCGGTGAAGGGTAGCGACCGGCTGGGCTCAGCCGGCGATGCTGCGGCCGGCCGACCCGAGGACCTCGCAGGCCCTGGCGACGCGCCTGGCCATCGACGCCTCGGCCTCGCCGCCCCACACGCGCGGGTCGTAGGCGCGCTTGTCGCCCACGCCGCCGTCGACCGCCAGCACGCCGTCGTAGTGACGGAACATGTGGCCGGCGGCGCCGCGCGTGAACGCGTACTGGGCCTCGGAATCGAGGTTGACCTTCACGACGCCATGGCCGACCGCGGCGCGCAGCTCGTCCGGCGTCGAGCCGCTCGAGCCGTGGAAGACGTACTCGAAGCGGGCGCCGGGATGCGCCTGTGCCAGCGCCGCCTGGCCGTCGCCGAGGATCTCCGGGCGCAGCTTGACGTGGCCCGGCGCGTAGAGGCCGTGGACATTGCCGAACGTCGCCGCGAGCAGGTAGCGGCCGCGCTCGCCGGTCCCGAGGGCGGCGGCGACCTCGAGCAGCTCCTCGGACGTGGTGTAGAGGCGCTCGCTCTGGGCTCCCTCGCCGCCGATGCCGTCCTCCTCGCCGCCGATCACGCCGCACTCGATCTCGAGCACGACGTCGAGGGCGCGGCACTCGTCGAGGAACTCGGCGCAGGTGCGCAGGTTCTCGTCGAGCGGCAGCGTGGAGCCGTCGAACATCTGCGAGTGGAAGAGCGGCGGCTCGCCGCGCTCGCGGCGCTCGCGCGTGGCCGCGAGCAGCGGGCGAAGGAACTCGTCGACGTCGCCTGGCGGGCAATGGTCGGTGTGGAAGGCGATGGCCACCGGATAGCGCTTGGCGAGCTCCTGGCCGAGGGCAGTCATCGCCAGCGCGCCCGCGAACGCGCTGTCCGCGCTGCCCGACCAGTAGCGGGCGCCGCCGACGGTCACCTGGACGATGCCGTCCGAGCCGGCCTCGGCGAAGCCGCGCATCGCGGCGTTGAGGGTCTGCGAGGAGGTGACGTTGATCGCGGGGTAGGCGTACGCGCCGGACGCGGCGCCGTCGAGCATCTCGGCGTACTGCTCGGGCGAAGGCAGCATGCGGCGCAGTCTCCTACACGCCGGCCACGCGCCGCGCGTCGGCGTGCGCCGCGTCCTCCAGCGCGTCCTCGAGCGGCGCCAACCCCTCGGCGGCACCGAGAGCGGTGGCGATCAGCCAGTCGGCGAACCACGCGTTCTTGGGCAGCAGCGGGCCGTGGAGGTAGGTGCCCAGGACGCTGCCGCGCAGCACGCCCTCGGAGCCCGACGACCCGGTGTTGCCATGGCCCCTGAGCACCCGCCCCAGCGGCTGCTCGCCGTTGCCCAGGTAGGTGCGCCCGCCGTGGTTCTCGAAGCCGGCGAGCACTCGCGGGCGCTCGAGCCCGGGCAGGCGGACCTCGATCGCCACGTTGCCGATCAGCCGCGGGCCGTCCTCGCGGATCGTGTGAAGGTCGACCAGGCCCACGCCCGGGATGCGCTCGTCGCCGAGCTCGTAGAAGTGGCCGAGCAGCTGGAAGCCGCCGCAGACCGCGAGCACGACCTTGCCGGCCTGCGCCGCGGCGTGCAGCGCATCGCGCTTGGTGTCGACCATGTCCTGCGCGCACAGCGCCTGGTCGCGGTCCTGCGCTCCACCGATGTAGAACAGGTCGTGGGCGTCGGGATCGATCGGCTCGCCCAGTCCCGCGGGCACGACCTCGAAGCCGATTCCGCGCCACTGGCAGCGGCGCTCGAGCAGCAGCACGTTGCCACGGTCGGCGTAGATGTTCATCAAGTCGGGGTAGAGCGCGCAGACGCGCAGCGTGCGCTCAGGCACGGAGCATCACCACCGTCGAGCCGACGTACTCGAGCGTCTGCGGGATCCGCCGCTGCGGATCGGCGCGCAGGCCGAACGCGGCCGCCTCCTCCTCGAGCTCCTCGGGCTCGATGCGATCGAGCTCGACGACGTTGTCGAGCGTGGTGAGCGAGCCGTCGACCCCGACGATCTCGCGAACCCGGTCGATTGCGGCGCGCCCGCCCAGGTCCCGGACGCGGATCGGCCGGCTTGCGTAGACGACGCCGTCGACCTCGCGGAAGTCGGGCGGCGGCGGCTGGTCGTGCTCCTCGTCGAAGCACTCCAGTGCGTCGGCGAGGGCGACCGCGAGCAGCCCGTCCGGGCCGAGGTGATCTCGCGCGCGTTGCAGGAACCGTGCGCGGCCGGCCGTGCCGCCGAACAGCTGCAGAGTCTGCATCGGGACGAGGATGAGCGGGAAGGCGCGGTCGATCGAGAGCTCGCGCGCGTCGGCGACGACGGTGGTCACGTCCAACCCGGCGGCGCGGTCGCGCAGGGCGCCGAGCAGCTCGGTCCCGAGGTCGAGGGCGACCACCTCGTGCCCGCGGCGGGCGAGGTCGAGGGTGACGCGCCCGGTGCCGGCCCCGACGTCGAGGATCGGCGAGCCCTCGGTGTCGGCGAGCTCGCGCCACAGCGGCAGGTCGAGGTCGTAGCCGCCGCACTCGATGTCGTGCCAGATGACCTCGGTCAGGTCCACGGGGTTCCCCCCTTCCTGCGGCTCGCGCCCGGCGAGGCTGCGCGGGGGGGAGCGAAGGACCCGGTGGCCGCGCCGCGCCGGACGAGCGCCTCGCGCAGCGCCAGCATCGCCGTGTAGGTCGGCAGCGCGTAGAGCGCGCCGTCGCCGTCGCCGAGTGCCCGGTCGAGCGCGGCGTCGAGATTCGGCTCGACGACGAGTCGGTCGGCCGGGACGCCCGCGTACTTCAGGCGCAGCGCCATCTCCGCCGCCCGGGTGCCGCTGCACGTGGCGCGCCGGACGCGTGCAGCGAGGACCTCGAAGTCGGCGTCCCACACCCAGCTGACGTCGCGGCCGTCGGCGATGTTGTCGTTGAGGACGCAGAGCACGTCATGCTCGCCGCCCTCGAGCACCAGCGTGCGCAGCACCTCGTTGGCGCCTGCCGGGTTCTTGACGAGCAGGATCGACAGGTCGCGCCCGCCGATGCGCAGCAGCTCGGCGCGGCCGAAGGCGGCCGAGACGGCGGTGAGCCCCGCAGCGACCTGGTCGAGCGTGGCGCCCAGCTGCATCGACAGCGCCGCCGCCCCGAGCGCGTTGTAGACGTTGTAGAGGCCGGGGAGCGGCAGGTCGATGGCGCGATCGCCTGCGGGCGTGGCGAGCGTGAACCGCGCGGCGTGGACGCCCTGCAGCTCGATGTCGCGGGCCGCGACCTGCGGCGCCGGGAGCGGCGCGCCCCCCCAC
>Ga0081540_1004291_pt1 | contig 10923 bp, 12 predicted proteins | sample TabmetS2T1R1_FD_71024 | JGI IMG/M metagenome (GOLD analysis project Ga0081540, IMG submission 71024) | Tabebuia heterophylla rhizosphere microbial communities from the University of Puerto Rico - S2T1R1 | ecosystem: Host-associated > Plants > Roots > Rhizosphere ... | reverse complement strand
GTTTTGGCGATGCCTTCTGCCTCGGCGGCTTGAGCGACGGCCAAGACGCACCCCAGCTCTAATGCAAGCTGACGGTCTCGATCTCGCGGTGCGCCGCATCCGCCATTGCTGCTTCGCGGCTGTCAGCCAGCATGATCGGCGTGCCATCCGCGGCGTACAGCACGAAGACGCAGTAGCCGGGCGCGAGCAGCGGGGCTTCGGCGCACAGGAACGCGACCTCCTCCGAGCGAATGGCTCTGATGTAGGCAAGACGGTCCTCCCCGAGGGCCGCGAATCTTTCGGCCGACATCGCCGGGCGGGGCATTGCGGATGCGTCGAACATGGCACGTGCTCCTCGCGCTCGGATCGCGCGTAGGCGCACTATCGTCGAGTTCGAGAGTTTTGGCTGTGCCCTGGTTCACACACTCGGCCCGAATATTCCGCTCGAGCTGAGTTGCAAGGTTATTACGGCCGTTTCCACTGTGGCCTAGATCACACAGTCGCGCTAAATCGGAGCGAGTGAACCTCAGTGCACGCTGACGGTTTCGAGCTCCTGGCTCCAGGCATTGGCGATGGCCGCTTCGCGGCTGTCGGTCAGCATGATCGGGGTGCCGTCGGCCGCGTGCAGAGCATAGAGCAGGGTACCAGGCGCAAGTTGCGGGGCCTGCGGGAATTGTTTCTGCACGTCCTCGGAGCGTACCATCTTCACATAGGCGATCTTGCCGCCGCCCAGGAGCGCCAGCGCTTCCGGCGAGATCAGGGATCCTCGGGAGGTGATGTCGTTATTAGTCATGGCACTCGACTCCTTTTGAGTTCAACGCGTCGAGCCCTGCTCGGGTTCAGTCACGATTTGCGATGTTGATCGTCTTTACGACCCGATGCGGCTCCGGCCGGACGAGATCGATCAACAGCAGTCCGTTCTTCAGGTCCGCGCTCAGCACCTCCATCCCATCGGCGAGCACGAATGTGCGCTGGAATTGACGGGCGGCAATGCCGCGATGGAGATATTGGTGCTCTTGCTGGTCCTGCTGCCGGCCGCGGATGATGAGCTGGCTTTCCTCGACCGTCACGTCGAGTTGATCGCGGGTGAAGCCCGCAACCGCCAAGGTAATCCGCAGGCGCTCGGGTTGGCTGTCCTGGCGGGCAATGCGCTCGATATTGTAGGGCGGATAGCCGTCGGCGGCCTTGGCGACTCGATCGAGCGCTCGCTCAATCTCGTCGAATCCGAGCAGGAACGGGCTGGACAAAGACGGAACTCGGGACATGGTCTCAAAGCCCTCGTAAGCGACTTTGAGGGGGCCCTATTGGCGCCCCCTTTGACCGTCCGATGAGCTCCACCGGACGGTCGGTCCACCATATGGGGAGTTTCGGGAAGCGCCGCAAGAACGCCGCGAGGAAGGCCGCCCCAAGCCGCCCGGCCACTCTCAAAGCCGCCCGTCCGGAGATTGAGCCGGTGGCGCGGGCACAGTATTGATCGCGCGTTTTGTGCTGAGGAGGGTACCGTGCGAATTGCCGTCATGGGGTCGGGAGGGGTCGGCGGCTACTTCGGCGCGCGACTCGTGCAGGCTGGCGCCGACGTTCATTTCATCGCGCGCGGGTCGCATCTTGCCGCCATGCGCGAGCGCGGTCTCGCGATCGAAGGCGGGCCGAATCCGATCCATCTCCCCAAGGTCAACGCAACCGACGACCCGAAGACGATCGGGCCGGTCGAGATGGTGATGTTCTGCGTCAAGCTGTGGGACACCGAGACTGCCGCGCGCCAACTGCTGCCGCTCATGCTGCCTACCACCGGGGTCATTTCCTTTCAAAATGGCGTGCAGAAAGACGACATGCTGCGGCCGATCCTCGGCGACAAGGCGCTGATGGGCGGCGTCGCATATGTCGGGACCAGCATCGGCCGGCCGGGGGTGATCGCCCAGACGGGCTCGCTGCAACGATTGGTGTTCGGCGAGTACGATGGCCACCGTTCCGGACGTATCGAGACGTTCTACGACGCTTGCCGGCTTGGCGGGATCAACGCCGAAATCAGCGACGATATCCGTCGCTCGATCTGGGAAAAATACGTGTCGCTCGTCGCGATGTCCGGCGCGACTACCGGCATGCGCAAGACCATCGGACCGATCCGCAGCCATCCGCTCACGCGGCAATTCCTGTTCGAGCTGGCACGGGAGGTGGTCGCCGTCGGTCGCGCGCACGGCGTCGCCTTACCCGAGGACTACGCCGAACAGCGCATGGCGTTCTTCGACTCCTGGCCGCCGGAAATGACGACGTCCATGCACCACGATCTGCAACACGGAAGGCCGCTCGAGCTGCGCTGGCTGTCGGGCGGGGTGGTCGATCTCGGCGCCGCTGTCGACGTGCCGACCCCCATGAACCGCGCCGTGCGCGATTTGCTGATCCTTCACGCCGACGGAGCGCAGACCTGACGCCAGCGCCGGTCTCACGCCCCCGGCAGTTTGAACAGCTTCATCGCGTTCGTGCGTCCGATCTTGCGACGATCGCTGTCGCTGATCTGCGCATGATCGAACCAATCGGCGGCGTCGCTGAAATCCTCAAACGGATAGTCGACCGAAAACATCACCCGCTCCACCCCGATCTCGGCCACCGCGTCGATCAGCGCGGGTGTGCTGAAATGGCCCGACGTCGTGAGATGGAAATTGGCATGGAAATAGCTCGCAACCGGCTTGCGCGCCGCGTATTTGTGGGGCGCCTTCATCCAATTGTTCCGGTTGTCGATGCGCCAGAGATAGTATGGCAAGCCTTCTCCTAGGTGGCCGAGAATAATCTGCAACCGCGGATGCTCGTCGAAGAGCCCGCTGCCGATCAGCCGCAGAGCATGCACCGACGTTTCCGCCGCGAAGGTCCAAGTCGGGCCGATCAGCCATGAATGACCTTCGTAGAGCGGCGAGCGCACCGAGGGCGGGCGCGGATGCAGATAGAACGGAATGTCGAGGGTTTCGACCGCGCGCCAGAACGGGCGATATTGCGGCAGATCGTAGTGCAGCACGCGGGCCGCGTCGTTCGTCTGCGAATAGCCGTTAACCAGCGCGCCTCTGAATCCGAGATCTTTGACGCAGCGTTCGATCTCTTGCGTTGCGATCTCCGGGTCTTGCATCGGCAAAGCAGCGACACCCGCGAATCGATCGGGACGCTTTGCCACCTCCGCCGCGAGGATGTCGTTGGCGCGGCGAGCGACCTCTGCGGCTTGCTTGATGTCGGCAATGGCCTGAATCGCCGGCGCATTCAGCGACACAATCATGACCTCGACGCCGGAGGCGTCCATTAGCCGCAAACGTTGGTCATGAAAATCGAGCAGGCGGTGTCGCAGCTCGGGCCACACGTGCGGTCCGAATGGCTGTGAATCGCCAAGGGTGGCTTCGGTCGCGAAGTGGTCCTCGAGCGTGACCTTTCCCTGCATGCGTTCTCCCGAACCGATGATACGCGCCGGTGCGGCGCGGACTGACAGCGCGGCCCACTATGCAGGCAGTCGCCGTGCCCTGCCAGAGCGGGGCGGCGAATTTTGCAGTTGCGGCCGAAGCCGCTTAACATTCCATCATGAAGCTGCCACCGCTGACGGTTCGTGCGATCGATTCGGTCGCGGTCGAGGTGCCGATGACCTACGCGCTCGGCACCAGCCGCGGCGCAATCAGCAAGGCGGCGCTGCTGCTCATCGATCTTCAGACCGAGGAGGGGGTCACCGGCCGCTCATATCTGTGGTGTTATTTTTCAGCCGCGATGGCGGCGGTCGCCAAAATCCTCGACGAGGTGTCGCGCACGGTCGAAGGCGAGCGCCTCGCACCCGCGGATCTCTGGAGCAAGCTTTGCGGGCGCTTCGCGCTCATCGGCGTGCAAGGCGTCGTGCGTATGGCAATGGCGGCTTTTGACGTCGCAGCCTGGGATGCGCTGGCCATTGCTGCCGGTTGGCCGCTCGCCACGCTGCTTGGCAGCGCGCCCAAGCGCATTCCTGCCTACAACTCCTGCGGCCTCGGCCTGATGGCGCCGGAACGGCTGGCCGACGAAGCGGAAAAACTCCTCACCGGCGGCTTCCGCGCGGTCAAGCTCAGACTTGGTTATCCGACGCTCAAAGACGATCTGGTTGCGCTGCATGCGGTGAAGAAGCGCCTCGGCAGCGAGATCGCGGTGATGGTCGACTACAACCAAGCGCTCAGTCTGGCGCAGGCCCTCGAACGCGGGCGGGCGCTCGATCGGGAAGGCATTTATTGGCTGGAAGAGCCGATCCGCCACGACGATTATGCCGGCAACGCGACGCTCGTGCGCGAGCTCGAGACGCCGATCCAGATCGGCGAGAATTTTTCCGAAAGCTCCGCCATGGCCGCGGCGCTCGCAGCCGGCGCCGCCGATTATGTGATGCCCGATCTCGAACGCATCGGCGGCGTCACCGGCTGGATGCGCGCCGCGGCGCTTGCCGCCACGCACCGCATCGAGATGTCCTCGCACCTCTACTCCGAGGTGAGCGCGCATCTGCTCGCCGCGACGCCCACCTGCCACTTCCTCGAATACATGGATTGGGCCGACAAGGTCTTGACCGAACCGCTCGAAATCGTGGACGGATTCGCGGTCGTGCCACAGCGGCCTGGAAACGGGCTGGTGTGGGACAAGCGCGCGGTGGAGACTTATCGGATCGGCTGAACCGACGCCGTCAAAGCTTCACCCAGCCCGCCGGCGGCTTCTTGCCCGGGTGAATGGCGCCGCAGTTCTTGCACCTGCGCGCTTTTTCGTCGGCGTAAAACGCTTCGTAAAGCGGCGGCAGATCCTTCACCAGGTGCTGCACCCTCACCTCGATGCGGTGCACGAGCGCTTGGCATTCGAAGCAATACCATTCGAAGGCGTCAAGTTCATCGGGCCGCGCTGCCTCAACCACCAGCCCAACCGAGCCTTCCTGCGGCCGTTGCGGCGAGTGCCGCACGTGCGGCGGCAGGAGGAAGACCTCTCCCTCGCGAATGGGGACGTCGTAGAAGTCGCCGTTGTCGACGACCTTGAGCAGCATGTCGCCCTGGAGCTGATAGAAGAATTCCTCCACCGGATCGTCGTGATAGTCCGTGCGTTCGTTCGGGCCGCCGACGACCTGCACCGTCATCTCGCCGTCCTCGAACACCTTCGTGTTCCCGACCGGGGGTTTGAGCAGGTGGCGATGCGCCTCGATCCAGTTCTGGAAATTGAAGGCCTGCAATCGTCCTCTTGCCATGGCCGTCTCCTCTTTCGCTGCGGCCACAACAAGCCCGGCATCTCGCCGCTGTGTTGGCCGGCTGATCGCGTGCGGATTCTCGCGATGCTCGCAGCACCCTCGCCCGCAGCCCTTCGCCAGTCTATCATGACCGCGGGCTGGCCGCAGAGACTCCGCGATGTTCGTTGTTGCTGCGGCGGCTCAGTCGTTCGGCCGCCGAGGTTCCGAAGCCGTCGCGTCGCGATGCGCTGCCCATTCCCTAATATCGGGAGATCGTCTTGCCCGTCATGTCCGGAAAGCGTGCCTTCCTCGATTTGCTCAAGCAGGAGGGCGTCGAAATCATGTTCGGCAACCCCGGCACCACCGAATTGCCGCTGATGGATGCGTTCGCGACCGAGAATGAGCTGCGGTATTTGCTCGGCCTGCAGGAAGCCGCGGTCATGGCAATGGCCGACGGCTATGCGCAAGCCTCGGGCAAGCTCGCGGTAGTCAATCTCCATGTCGCGCCCGGTCTCGGCAACGCCATGGGCATGCTCTACGACGCGCAGAAGGCAGGCTCGCCCATTCTCGTCACCGCCGGCCAGCACGAGCAGAGCTTCAATGCGACCGAGCCGATTCTCTGGGCGGATCTTCCGACGATCGCGCGGCCATTGGTCAAATGGTCCTCCGAGGTGCATCGCTTGGCCGATCTGCCGCGGCTGGTGCATCGGGCGGCGAAAACCGCGCTGGCGCCGCCCACCGGGCCGGTCTTCCTCTCGCTTCCCGGAGATATCCTGCGCGCCGACGGCGACATCGATCTCTCCGCGCCCAGCCGCGTGGCGCCGCGGCTGCGGGGGGATCGGGCAGCGGTCGAAGCGGCGGCCGCCTTGCTCGCAGACGCAAAGCATCCCGTGATCATGGCTGGCGATGCGGTGGCGCAGAGCCGCGCGCATGCGGAGCTGGTCGAGCTCGCGGAGCTTTTGGGCGCGCCCGTCTATACCGAGTTCGTGCCGAGCACCGCCTCGTTTCCCGCCTCGCATCCGCTGTTCCGTGGCGCGATGGTCCGCCTCGCTCCCGACGTGCGCAAGGTGCTCGAGCAATATGACGTCCTGTTCTCTGTCGGTGGCGATCTCTTCACCTTGTCGCTGCCCTCCGACATCGATCCGATGCCGCCCGCGATCAAGCTGATCCACCTCGACGTGGATCCCTGGGAGCTGGGCAAGAACTATCCGCCCGCCGTTGCCATCCTCGGCGATCCAAAGGGCACGCTGCCGGATATCATCGCCGCCGTCCGCGAGCGCATGACGAGTAGCGGGCGCGGCGCCGCGCGCGAGCGTTTCGCGGGGGCAACCAAGGCCATCGCCGTCGAACGCGAGGCGCTCGCGGCGAAAGCCCGCGCGCTGGCGCAAGCGACGCCGGTGCAACCGCTGGCGCTGCTGCACGCGATCGGGCAGATGCTGCCCAAGGACGCGGTGGTCATCGAGGAGGCGCTCTCCTCGGCCCCTGGTATCAGGCAGCTCATCCGCAGCGACGACCCGCAGAGCTATTTCGGCTTGCGCGGCGGCGGAATCGGTTGGGGGTTACCCGCCACGATCGGCGTCAAGCTTGCCCTGCCCGATCGGCCGGTGCTCGGCCTGATCGGCGACGGCAGTGCCCTCTATACCTGCCAAGGGCTTTGGACCGCGGCACGCTACCGCATCGGCGCCGTCTTCGTGATCCTCAACAACAGCTCATATCGCATCCTCAAACAGCGCCTGCATGCGATGCGCGGCCTTGCCGAGCAAGCCGACAGCTACGTCGGCATGGAGCTGGTCGATCCCAGGATCGACTTCGTCTCGCTTGCGCGTTCGCTTGGCGTCGCGGCGGAACGTGCCAAGACCGTGCATGAGACCACCGATCTGATCGCGCAGGCGTTCAAGAACGGCGAGCCAATGCTGATCGACGTCGAGCTCGATCGCGCGTTCAAGCCGATGTGATCGCTCTCGTTTCCGGCCGGGAATAAACCGCCAGCAGGGCGAGTCTCCACCCCGTCGGCGCGCGTCGTGCCGCCGGCGCTTTCGAATTTTGTCTCGAGGAGATTCCCCATGCTCAACGTGTCGCGTCGCGACTTCGTGGTTTCCACCGCCATGGCGGCTGCGCTCGGTCTCAATGCGCGGCTCGCGGTATCGCCGGCCTTCGCGCAGAAGACGCCTGATCCAGCCAAGAGTTTCGTGACCTACAAGGTCGGCTCTGCCGAAGTCACCGCCCTCTACGACGGCATCTGGGAAAAGCCGCATGATCCGGCATTCATCGCCAACGCCTCGGTCGACGACGTGAAGGCGGCGATGATGAAAGCGGGACTACCCGCCGACTTCGTCTCGATCCCGTTCACCGTCGTGGTAATCAAGAACGGCGGCAAGACGGTGATGTGCGACAGCGGCACCGGCGGGCAAGTGCAACCCACCGCCGGCAAGATGATGGCCAACATGAAGGCGGCCGACATCGACCCTGCCAAGATCGACACCATCCTCATTTCCCATTGTCATCCCGATCACATCTTCGGGCTGATGGAAAAAGACACCAACAAGCCGGTATATCCGAACGCCGAACTCATCGTTTCGGATGTGGAATACAAATTCTGGACCGACCCGGCGGTGATCGACCGCCTGCCCGAAGCGAGAAAAGGCCTGGCGCGTCGTATCCAGGCCGTTTTCCCGACGTGGAAGAACATCCGCCAAGTCGCGGGCGAGACTGAGGTGGCGCCCGGCGTCCGCTTCGTGAGTGCGCCCGGTCACACGCCCGGCCATCGCGCCTTCCATCTGTCGTCCGGATCGAGCCAGCTCATGATCTCCAACGACACGGCCTATGTGCCGGCGCTAGTCGTGGCCAACCCGGGCTGGCACGGCCAATACGATCAGGACGCCGCGCTCGCCGAAGCTTCGCGCCGCAAGCTGCTCGACCGCGTGATCGCCGACAAGGTCATGATCTGCGGCTATCACTTCCCGTTCCCGGGCGCCGGCACCATCGCCAAGGACGGCAGCGGCTATGCGTTGACTGTCATGAAAGCGTGAGTGGCGACGTCGCCACGTGCTCACACCGAAACATGGAGATCATCATGAAGACGCCTGCGCTTTGGATTTCGGCGTTGCTCGTCGGCGTGTCGCTGGCCGCGACCGGCGCGCGCGCCGTCGATAACGTCACGTCCCGTGACGCGCCGGACCTCAGCTCGGTCCGCACCAAGATCAAGGCCAAGGATTACAAAGCCGCGCTCGCGGAGCTGACGCCGATGCTCGAGACGCATCAGCACGCCGACGTGTACAACCTGATGGGCTTTGCCCTGCGCAAGACCGGCGACTACAAGCAGGCCTACACCTTCTACCGCAAGGCGCTCGACTTCGATCCCGAGCATAAGGGCGCGCTCGAATACTTGGGCGAGCTTTACGTCGAAACCGGACAAGTCGAGAAGGCGCGCGAGAACCTCGTGTTGTTGAAGAAACTTTGTCCGGGCGGATGCGAAGAGCTCGCCGATCTCGAACACGCAATCTCCTCGGCCAAGGTTAATTGAGGCTTTGCGATGGGCGCTTCCGTGACGGCGGCGGCCGCGCTTGCCGGCCGCCTCTTGCTCGCGGCGATATTCCTGCACGAGGCGTGGAGCAAGCTTGCCGGGTATTCGGCAGCGCTCGCCTACATGCAGGCCTTCGGCGTGCCCGGGCAGCTCTTGCCGCTGGCGATTGCAGTCGAATTGGGCTGCGGTCTTCTCATCCTATGCGGTTACCACACCCGGGCCGCCGCGCTGCTGCTCGCCGGCTTTTGCCTCGCCACCGCCGTCCTGTTTCACGGTAAATTCGGCGATCGCAACCAGCTCCTCCACTTCGAGAAGGATCTGGCGATCGCCGGCGGGCTCCTCGTGCTGTTTGCCCATGGCGCCGGCGCATGGGCGCTCGACGCGCTGCGCTCGGTGGGAACCGCGCCGCAGGTACCAGGACACAGGCGCGGCGCTGATCTCGCCTCTCATTCCTGAGCCGTCATCGTCTGTCGACATTCACCCGCCGCGGCCCTCGAACCTTTCGGCTTCCCGCGCGACTAATGTCTGAGCCCAATCGGGCCTTAGAGGAGTTCCGCGCCGTAACGGCACCAGAAGGGGGGCCTTCGTGCACAAAATTCAGTGGCCCAAGTCGGGCAAATCGACCTATTTTCGCAATCGGCAGACCCTATTGGTGATGACGGCGAGCGCCGCGTTGCTAGCCGGCCTCGCATCCGCCGACGCTCTTCCGTTCGATCAGCAGTGGCCAACGCAGCAGCCGCAGCGATTGCGGCCGGCGCCCAAGCCGAAGAGCTTGGTCGTGGCGTCGCGCGAGAAGCACGCGAAGCCCGGCGCCGAGGACGTGGCCGCCAAGGCGAAGGGCGTGCTCAGCGTCATCATCTCGATCGACCGGCAGCAGCTCACGCTCTATTCGGACGGCCAGCCGATCGCCCGTTCCCGCGTTTCAACCGGCGTGCCGGGCCATCCGACGCCCACCGGCGTGTTCAGCATCATTCAGAAGGATCGCTGGCACCGCTCCAATATCTATTACAACGCGCCGATGTATTTCATGCAGCGAATCACGTGGTCGGGCGTGGCCATGCATGAGGGCGTGGTCCCGAACTCACCGGCATCGCATGGCTGCATCCGTCTGCCTGGGTCGTTCGCACGACAGATGTGGGGCATCACCAAGCTTGGCGTGCGCGTCATTGTTGCCCGCAGCGAGGTTACGCCAGCCGCGATTTCGAACGAGCGCTTGTTCACGGTGAAGCGCGAGCAGGGCGAACCGAATGGCGAGCCGCAAGCGCCTTCGGAAACGGTCGGCAAGACTTTCGGTGCGTTGGAATTGGCGCAGCTGAACGCCACGAAACCCGGGCCGACGGTAACGGATGCCGTCAGGCCGCTGACCGCCACGTTCGAGGCGATGGCCTACGGGGCGATCGCGCCGCGCGATGTCACGAACACGGGCCCGGATTTAAGCATGGCGGCGCCGCGACCGCTCAAGCCCGGCCCGATCGCCGTGTTCATCAGCCGCAAGGAAGGCAAGCTGTTCGTGCGCAAGGGCTTCGAGCCGGTGTTCAACGTGCCGGTCACGGTAAGCGAGCCGGAGCGGCCGCTCGGGACGCATGTGTTCACCGCCATGGCGCTCAACGACGACAACACGACGTTGCGCTGGAACGTCGTATCGATGCCCGGCACACGACCGGCGCCGGCGAAGAAGTCGGCGAAGGGCAAGCACACCGAGCCAGCGGCCGCACCGGCGCAGGCGGGGTCGAATGCCACCGAAGCGCTCGAGCGCGTCACCATCCCGCCCGAGGCCGTCGCGCGCATTTCCGAGTTGATGTCGCCCGGCGCCTCGCTGGTCATCTCGGATCAGGGGCTTGGGCCTGAGACCGGCAAGGGCACGGACTTTATCGTGCTGACACGCTGACGCTGCGCGCTAACGCCATTTCCCATGCCCGGGACGCAGACTGCCTAAACTAGTCTGCTGCCGGGCATGTGCGTTTGCGGCATCAGCTTCGCGCGAGCGCCGCGAGCGCCTGCGCCGTGGTGACCGGCGGTTTCCACCCCAGCTTGAGCAGCACGGTAGGCTCCGCAACCAGCGAGCCGGCGAGGCGCTGGTAAGTTTCGGTGCGGCCCGTCGCGTGCAGCGCCGCCTTGAGCAAGGCCGGCGGCACGGGAATGAGGCCGGGGGAGCGTCCCAACCCGCCGCGGACGGCGGCAATCATTTCGGGGATGCTCAGCGCCGCCGGGTCGGCGGCAATAAGCGGCTGCCGCA
>Ga0081540_1004290_pt1 | contig 10923 bp, 10 predicted proteins | sample TabmetS2T1R1_FD_71024 | JGI IMG/M metagenome (GOLD analysis project Ga0081540, IMG submission 71024) | Tabebuia heterophylla rhizosphere microbial communities from the University of Puerto Rico - S2T1R1 | ecosystem: Host-associated > Plants > Roots > Rhizosphere ... | reverse complement strand
TGGCGGGCGATCGAAAGATCGCCTGCCAAGGGGTCGTCATCGCCGGACGATGGTGGCACCCGAAATAGTCGCGCCTATCTGATCGACCTTCGCCTACGCCGGCAGCGGCGTCTGCTGGCATGCCGTTTGCTCGGAACGGCTGCAAACCGGCTGGTTATCCCGACCTCACTCGACCCCAAGGGATGCATCCAATAAAATGGGCAGACTGGCGCAAATCTGAGCGAGTTGACCGGCGCAACTGGGAGATCAAGTCATGGATCGCAGGACGCTCCTGAAAGGCTTTGCGGGTGCAGGCACTCTGGCCGCAACGGGACGATTAACCGCTCCTGCGCTCGCCCAGGGCACTGCAGCGCGCACGTTGCGCTTCGTGCCTCAAGCCAATCTCGCGAATTTCGACCCGATCTGGGGCACGCAATACGTGGTGCGCAATGCCTCGGCCATGGTGTGGGACACGCTCTATGGGATGGACGAAAAGCTCGAGCCCCAGCGCCAGATGGTGGAAGCCGAGGAAGTCTCGGCCGATGGGCTGACCTGGACCTTCCGCTTGCGGCCAGGGCTTAAATTCCATGACGGCGAGCCGGTGCTGGCACGAGACGTGGCGGCGAGCCTCGAGCGCTGGACGGCGCGCGACCAGATGGGCCTGCTGATCAGGGCGATCCAGCAGGAGCTCACCGCTGCCGACGATCGCACCGTCAAGTGGGTGCTCAAGAAGCCGTTCCCGAAAATGCTGCTGGCGCTCGGCAAGATCAGCACGCCGATCGCCTTCATCATGCCCGAGCGCCTCGCCAAGACCGATCCGTTCAAGCAGATTTCCGAATATGTCGGCAGCGGCCCCATGCGTTTCGTTAAGGACGAGTGGGTTCCGGGCGCGAAGGCGGCGTTCGAGCGCTTCCCCGATTATGCACCGCGCAGCGAGCCCGGCTCATGGCTCGCGGGCGGCAAGCGGATGTTGGCTGAACGCGTCGAGTGGGTGGTCATGCCGGACCCGGCGACCGCCGGCGCGGCGCTGCAGAGCGGCGAGATCGACTGGTGGGAGAACCCGATTTCCGACCTGGTGCCGCTGTTGCGCAAGAACCGCAATGTCGCCGTCGATATCGCCGACCCGCTCGGCAATATCGGTGCCTTCCGGATGAACCATTTGTATCCGCCGTTCAATGACGTGCGTGCGCGCCGCGCAGTGCTGATGGCAATGAGCCAAGAAGACTACATGCGTGCCATCGTCGGCGACGACGACAATCTGTGGAAGCCACTGCCGGGCTTTTTCACCCCGGGCACGCCGCTCTACACCGACGAAGGGGGCGAGATCCTCAAGGGCCCGCGCAAGCTTGATGCCGCCAAGAAACTGCTGGCGGAAAGCGGATATGCGGGTCAGCCGGTCACCTGCCTCGTGGCGCAAGACCAGCCGATTACCAAGGCGCAGGGCGATGTCACCGCCGACCTGCTCAAGCGGCTCGGGATGAATGTCGACTTCGCCGCCATCGACTGGGGCACGGTCGGCGCCCGACGCGCCATGAAGACGCCGCCCGGTCAAGGCGGTTGGCAGATGTTTCACACCTGGCATTCCGGTGCCGACTGCATCAATCCGGCCGTTGCCATCGGGGTACGGGCGAGTGGCGACAAGGCCTGGTTCGGCTGGCCGGATGTGCCCGAAGTCGAAGCGCAAGTGACGGCCTGGTACGAGGCGAAGACGCCGGACGAGGAGAAGGCGGCGATCGGGCGGCTCAACAAAGCCGCGCTGGATGACGTCGTCTACGCGCCGACCGGTTTCTTCCTCGGCTATCAGGCTTGGCGCAAGAACGTGAGCGGAGTGGTCAAGGGGCCGCTTCCATTCTTCTGGGGCGTCGCCAAGTCGGCATGAGATCGGCATGACGTCGCCGTAAGCCATGCTCGCCTACGTCGTTCGGCGCGTCATTGCCACCGTCCCGGTGATGGCGGTGGTCGCGTTCTTCGTCTTTAGCCTGCTGTACATCGCGCCGGGCGATCCGGCGGCGGTGATCGCCGGCGACCAAGCGACGCCCGCCGACGTCGAACGCATCCGTCAGAGCCTCGGTTTGGATCGACCCTTCCTCATCCGCTTTGGCGAGTGGGTTTGGCAAATCCTGCACGGCGATCTCGGGACGTCGATCTTCACGAATTTGCCGGTGACCGCCATGATGGCGCAGCGCTTCGAGCCGACGCTGTCATTGATGGTCATCACGCTGACTTTCGCCGTGGGCGTCGCTGTGCCGATCGGCGTGCTCGCCGCCTGGAAGGCGGGCACCTGGATCGACCGCGTCATCATGGCTTTCGCGATCTTCGGCTTCTCGGTGCCCGTTTTCGTGATCGCTTATCTGCTCGCGTTCGTGTTTGCACTCGAGCTCGAATGGTTACCGGTGCAAGGCTACACCCCGCTTGCCGAGGGCATTTGGCCGTGGTTCGAGAATCTGATCCTGCCGGCGATCGCGCTGGGCTGCGTCTATATCGCCCTCATTGCCCGCACCACCCGCGCCGCGATGCTCGAAGTGCTGCAGCAGGACTATATCCGTACCGCCCGCGCCAAGGGCATCGGGCAAGGGGGCATTCTGTTCGTGCATGCGCTCAAGAATGCGTCCGTTCCGATCGTGACGGTGATCGGCATCGGCGTGGCACTCTTGATTGGGGGCGCGGTGGTGACGGAGAGCGTCTTTGCCATTCCCGGTCTCGGCCGGCTCACCGTGGACGCGATCCTGCGCCGTGACTATCCCCTCATTCAGGGGCTCGTGCTGCTGTTCAGCTTCGTCTACGTGCTGGTGAACCTCCTGGTCGATCTCTCCTACACGCTGCTTGATCCGAGGATCAGATATTGAGCGGCCCGACCATGACATCGGCCCCGCCGGGCATCGCCGTTGCGCCCGAGCTGCCCGAGCTGCTCCCGGCGGTAAATTTTGGGCGCGGCGCCGTCGGATTTCTGCGCCGCCATCCGGCTGTCGCCGTCGGCGGCACCCTCCTCCTCTTCATGCTGCTGATCGCGGTGTTCGCGCCTTATCTCGGAACCGTCGACCCGACCGCGCTGGCGACGGCGCGACGCACGCGCCCGCCCTCCGCCGAACATTGGTTCGGCACCGATATGCTCGGGCGCGACCTCTACTCCCGCGTGATCTACGGCGCGCGCGTATCGCTCCTGGTCGGCTTCTCGGTCGCCGCCTTTGCCTCGGTCATCGGGCTCGCCATCGGCTTGGTGGCGGGCTTCGTGCGCTGGGCGGATGCGGTGCTGATGCGCGTGATGGACGGCTTGATGTCGATTCCGCCGATCCTGCTGGCGGTCGCGCTCATGGCATTGACGCGCGGCAGCGTGGGTAACGTCATCCTGGCGATCACCATCGCGGAGATCCCGCGCGTCTCGCGCCTCGTGCGCAGCGTGGTGCTCTCGCTGCGCGAGCAACCCTACGTCGATGCGGCAGTGGCGGCAGGCACGCGCACGCCGATGATCATCCTGCGGCATATCTTGCCCAACACGATCGCGCCGATGACCGTGCAGGCGACGTATATCTGCGCCAGCGCGATGATCATCGAGGCGATCCTTTCCTTCATCGGCGCCGGCACGCCGCCGATTACGCCATCATGGGGCAACATCATGGCCGAGGGCCGCGCGCTGTGGCAGGTGAAGCCCTTCATCGTGTTCTTCCCGGCCGTGTTCCTGTCCCTCACCGTGCTCTCGGTCAACCTGCTCGGCGACGGATGGCGCGATGCACTCGACCCGCGGATGGCCAAAGGACTGTGACGTGGCTCTGCTCGAGATCGAAGATTTGCAGACGCATTTCCGCGCACGGGACGGTGTCAACCGCGCTGTCGACGGCATTTCGTTCCATGTCAACGAAGGCGAGACCCTTGCGGTGGTGGGCGAAAGCGGTTGCGGGAAATCGGTCACCGCAATGTCGATTCTGCGCCTCGTCCCGGAACCGCCGGCGAAGATCGCAGGCTCGATCCGCTTTCAGGGGGAAGAGCTGCTGAAATGCTCCGAGCGGGAAATGCGCGGTATTCGCGGCAACGAGATCAGCATGATCTTCCAGGAGCCGATGACCAGTCTGAACCCGGTGCTCACCGTGGGTCGCCAGCTCGAGGAGACGCTGCGCTTGCACGAGCATCTCGACCGCAAGGCGGCGGAGACGCGTGCGGTCGAGATGCTCGCCCTGGTCGGCATCCCGGACCCGCGCCGGCGGCTGCGCGAATATTCGCATCAGCTCTCGGGAGGTATGCGCCAACGCGTGATGATCGCCATGGCGCTTGCGTGCAATCCGAAGCTCCTGATCGCCGACGAGCCGACCACCGCGCTGGACGTGACCATTCAGGCGCAAATCCTCGACTTGATGCGGGATCTCAAGCGCCGCATCGGCGCCGCTATCGTTCTCATCACCCACGATCTCGGTATCGTGGCGGAAGTCGCCGAGCGGGTCATGGTGATGTATGCCGGCCGCAAAGTCGAAGAGGCGCCCGCTGCCAAGCTCTTCCGCACGCCGCGGCATCCCTATACGCGCGGCTTGCTCGGCGCAGTGCCAAAGCTCGGCGCCTCGCTTAGCGGCAAGGCGACCAGGCTTGCGGAGATCCCAGGCGTTGTCCCCAGCCTGAAGCATCGTATCCAGGGCTGCGTGTTCGCCAGCCGCTGTCCGCAGGTGACCGAGCTCTGTCGAGAACTGGCGCCGGCGCTGGAACGCAAAGCGCAGGACCATTTCGCCGCCTGCCACTACACGCCCAAAGAGGTGGCGGCATGAGCGCCCTGCTCGAAGTCAACGATCTGAAGAAACACTTTGCGGTGCGCAGCGCTCCGTTGGGCTTCGGCACCGTCCTGGTCCGTGCGGTGGACGGCGTGTCCTTCCACGTCGAACGCGGCGAGACGCTGGCGCTGGTCGGCGAGTCCGGTTGCGGCAAGTCAACCGTCGGCCGCGCGATCTTGCGATTGTTCGACATCACCGAGGGGCAGGTCGTCCTCGACGGGCAGCGCATAGACGACCTTTCCCCCGGCCCGTTGCGTCCGCTGCGCCGCCGGGTCCAGGCGGTATTCCAGGATCCGTTTTCCAGCCTCAATCCACGCATGCGCGTGCGCGATATTCTGGCCGAACCGATGCGAAACTTCGGGCTCGCCCATTCAAAGGCCGACGTTGATCTGCGGGTCAACGCGCTTCTGGAGAAGGTGCGGCTGCCGCGCGAGATGGCGAACCGATGGCCGCACGAATTGTCCGGCGGCCAGCGCCAGCGCATCGGGATCGCCCGGGCGCTTGCTGCCGAGCCCGAGCTGATCGTGTGCGACGAGGCCGTCTCGGCGCTCGATGTCTCGGTCAAAGCGCAAATCGTCAATCTGCTGCAGGACCTGCAGCAGGAGCTCGGACTTGCGCTCTTGTTCATCAGCCACGATCTCGCGATCGTCGAGCACATGACCCACCGAGTCGCGGTGATGTATCTGGGCAAGATCGTCGAGCTCGCTCCGAAACAACGTATTTTCGCCGCGCCCAAGCATCCCTATACCGAGGCGCTGCTCTCTGCTGTGCCGATGCCCGAGCCCGGCGCGGCGCGCAAGCGCATCATTCTCAAAGGCGATGTGCCGAGCCCGATCTATCCACCAAGGGGCTGCCGCTTTCATACCCGCTGCCCCTACGCCTTCGACCGCTGTCGCGTGGAAGAGCCTGAACTGCGATCGATGCAAGACGGGCGGCTCGTCGCATGTCACCTGCACGATCTGCCGGCGGGGCAGAATCCATTGGCCGGATCCGGACCGCACTGAACCGAAGGTTCACGCTAGGCGCCCAATACTCGATCGGCTGCGTGGCTCGCGCGACGACGGAGGTCGGCGTGCCGAAGATTTTCTCGCTAGCGTCTGCGGTTCTACCCCAAGATCTGCGCCGGAATGATCAAAACAACGAGACTCGCTCATATCCTCATTGACGGACTTGCTTCCTGTGCCCATCGTAAGTCAATTTCCTTTCTCATATCATGCAGCGCATGAGCAGCGAACCGACACCCGCGCCGAACCCCACTTCTACGAGCGAGCCACTGAGGTCTGTCCGTATGAGCGAGCCAGCGAAGACTTCCTCGTGGGGCACTGCACTCCTAGCAGGCATTTTTGGCTTGATCGGCGTAGTGGTTGGCGGTTTCCTTCAGTATCTCTTCAGCGGCTCACTCGAAACCGAGAAGCAACGGATGCAAATCCAATTATCCGCGTATGCCGATTTCGCTAAAGCGCAAGCCGCTTGGCAACGAGCACAGCTGGAACGAGATGAACCTAAAAAAGAAGCAGCAAAAAACGATGCGGCGCTGAAAATCCGCGCTCCGGAATTTCCTCGGGAAAAAAATGACCGGCATCGAGGGGTCCGCCACGGACATCGTTTGCCCAGGCACGCCACAACGAAAGCGGACCGCCGCGCTCTGCGTACCAACTGCCCAAGGGACCACGACCACTCCAAAGTACGAGAACCGGACAGGCTATCCGCCGTCCGGCTCGGCGGTCCTCCAAATCATGTTCGTGATCGAGAGTCGCCGCCGCGCGATACTCCTCGCAGATCGCATGAACGCGAGCAGGATCCCGCAACGCCTCGATATACGCCGCTCGCGCTTCGGAGCTGAACGCATTTGCAGGAGAGCCCCAGCCGCCGAGCGCGTCATCGATGACGGCATCCGGTGCGGCTGACAGCAACCGCTCGGGCAACGGCTCGGGCTGGGCAAACAACGACCACGGCCAGAACGCAGTCGCCAAGCGCTTGTCGGCCAGCTCCCAGGTGTCGGCGGTCGGAACAATGTCAAGCACCGCGAGACGCTGCACTTGCCGGGGGTAATCGAGCGCGAGGCGATAGGCGACGCGGGCGCCCCGATCATGCCCGGCGACTGAGAAGCGCGGGAAGCCAAGCTTCTCCATCACAGAAACCATGTCGCTTGCCATCGCCCGTTTCGCGTACGGCGCATGGTCGGGGGCAGAATCGGGACACCCGCTGCGCCCATAGCCGCGAAGATCGGCGCAGACCGCCGTGAAGCTGCGAGCCAACAAGGGCGCGACCGAGCGCCACATCAAATGGGTCTGCGGAAACCCATGCAGCAACAGGACAGCCGGCCCGACCCCGAAACGGCGCAGAAAAATACGCGTTTCCTGCACTTGCACGTCAAGAGCTGCGAAATTCTCGAACGTCGTGGGGTTTGTCATCACGCGCTTTCCGCTTCGATTGTTTTGCAAAGGTTGGATGGCGGCATGACCGCGCAATAGCGCGGCGGCGCCGCTGAACAAGCCCATACCGTCTTCCGGATGATCATGGTTTCCCTTGTAGTGGTTGGAATATCCGAGAAATTGTGAATTGACGAGGCGGCGCCGCATCGGAGCGTACGCGATGTCGTCCGATCGAGCGGAGTTGCGATCATGCATCGATACCTTGCGATAGCTTTCGCCGGCGCCGCCTTAAGCCTGGGCATCGCCTCGTCCCATGCCGGCCCGTGCACCTCGGCCATCACAAAATTCGAGGGGTCTTTGCGCCAGTCCGCCAACGATCCGGGCTCGGGACCGACGGCGCGGCAATCAATCGGCGCGCAACTCGGTCACCAGCCGACGCCGAGCTCGGTGAGGCGCGCCGACGAGCGGGCGCAAACGAATTTCGCGGCAGCCCTGGCCCGCGCCAAGCGGCTCGACGCCCGCGGCAATCGCTCGGGCTGCCCGCGGGCGCTCGCCGAAGCCAGACGCCTGTACGAGCTGCCATGAGAAGAGCGACGCACCCTCGGTCGGACGACGAGACCGCTTGATCCGCGCGGTTTGTCTTGCGCAAAATCCGCCGCCCGATGTGGCTCATAAGCTACAGCGCTCCGGAAACAGCCGTTGCATACTGCTCAGCTGATCATCACCCGGATGCGAGGATCATGCGGAAAATCCTGCTCGGAGCGGCGGCCCTGGTGGTGCTGACAAGTCCGGCGATCAGCGCCGACATGCGGGCTCCGCTCTATAAGGCGCCGGCCCCCGCCTCGCTTTGGAACTGGACGGGCTGCTATTTCGGCGGCCATGCGGGCGGCGTGTGGGCGACGCAGAAGGATTGGATCGTCAAGACGCCGGGCGGCGCGTTTTACGGCCAATCGCTCGGCGAACATGCGGCCGACGGCTCGCTTGGCGGCGTGCAGGCAGGCTGCGACTATCAATTCGCCGGCGGTTTTCTAGTCGGGGTCCAGGGTGACTATGCCTGGATCGATGCCGAGGGCCGCCACGACAGCGCGCGCGAAGTGGGCGTCGCCTATCACAGTAAGATCCACTCGCTGGCGACGGTGACCGGCCGTATCGGGTATGGCTGGGATCGTTTCCTGGGCTACGTCAAGGGCGGCGGCGCTTGGGAGCGCGACGATTATTGGGCCACGACCATCCTCCTCGGGACCGCGTATACGGCACGTGAGACGCGGCCGGGGTGGACGATCGGTATCGGTGGCGAATACGCTTTCACGAATTTCCTCGCCGGGTTCGTCGAATATAATTATTACGACTTCGGCACGCGCCAGGTCGCTTTCACGCCGCAAGTCGCCGGACTGGGCCCCGCTTTCGTCGATATCAGAGAGACCAAGAGCGTCGTGCGCGCCGGTCTCAACTTCCGTTTCGGTCCTTAGCCGCGCGAGGCCCCATTACCGCCCTGAATCCGTTGCCAGCGGCTGTGCAATCGCGTTGACCGTATGGATGCCGATTTGCCGGCCCATGTCCTGGCCCACCACGGTCGAGAACCGATAGTGGAAACCCGCAGCGATGCGAGCTGCGGCAACCTCGTCCGCGTAGGCGTTGAGATTCGTCCAGCGATGGGTCACTCCAGGCGCCGTCGGGCTTGTCATCCCCACCTCGGGAATGTCGGCCGTCCCCAGCATGGCTTCGACGGCACTTGCAACCGCCGAACTTACGATGCAGTGCGCGCACGGATATTCGGGATGCATCGGCGTGTTGTCGATCGGCAGCCAGGTGGCCGCGCGTTCCGTGGCGGGGTTGCCGTCGATGTCGCCGTTGCGGATCGCAGTGATTGGGCGCCAGAATCCGTACTTGTACTTGGCATCCAGCACCGCGATCATGGCGTCCGCTTCCGCGGCCGTTACCACCGCCATGAAGCGCGCGCTGTCGGCCACTGACATCTCTTTTCCAATAGCGACCTGACGAAGCAAAGGATGCGTGCTTAACGGTCCGGTCAGGACCCAAAACCGCGCGTCCTCGGTCTCTCGCGCCGACCGCTTCGTGCTGTTCTTCTCGCCGAGTTCTTTGATCTCGTTGTAATCCTTGGCCCATTGCTCGCTCTCGAGCGCAATCGGCGGCTTTGGTCGGAACTGGGAGGGGCTCGTCATCGCGAACGGCGTGAGGTCCGGCCATTGCGGGGCCACGGTGAGTGCCGTCGGGATATAGACGCCGGGCGTGGTCACCGGCCGATATGCATCCGCGGCCGCTGATCCGTCGCTGGCGCGCGCCTCGAGGGTCTTCGCCGCAACCGCCTCGCCGAGCTTGATGCCCTCCGATTTCGCCTCGCTGTCAGGCATTCCCGACAGATAGTTCTGCAAGGCAGCCTGGATGTCGGAGGCGGCTTGCGGAACAAGCTTCGTCAGTACCGCGCCGGCGGCGGCGGCCGCCGCCGCGTCCTTCGAGGTCTGGCGGTCTGCCGGGAGTTGGGCGTAATAGGGTCGATAGCGCGGCTCGATCGAATTCACCGCATCGAACATCGCGATATGCATGATCGCCATCGCCCGATAGGCGACCGGCGGTACCATCCTCGGCTGTGTGAACGCGACGGCTTTCTCGTCCCAATCTGTGATCACATCGGCCGATGCGGGACTGAGCGGGTTCACGAGGAAAGCGGCGAGCAACAACCACGCTCGATTGAACGTCATGGCAGTTCTCCCAGCGATACAAGGTGTGCGGCCAAACTGCGGGCGTTTCGACTGGCAGCTAAAGCACTCGCAGATGAGGTCGAGAGCGATGATCGCACGGAATGCGCAATCTGTCGTCGGAGAAAACCTGAATTGTTTTGAATCGGCGTGAAGAAGAACGCGGTCGGGTATGGAGAGGTAACCCATCGGTTTTGCAAAAATGTCACAGCGACCAACTTTCAGGAATCGCACGGTTGCCGAGCGCGGAGCGACCGGGCTAGCTTCCGACCCGGGAAAAGTGGCGTTGGTCGCGAAGTGTTGAGTTGGTCCGATGTGGTTGTTCAACAAGAAGCGCGCAGAACTGGTTGCCCAGTCCATAAGCCATCTCATCCACGTGCTTTCCGCTGGGCGAGAAGATCATGGGCCGACGGGCCCGGAGAAGCTCCTGCGCGGCCTCGCCCCGTTCCTGAGCGAGGACACGATCATTGGCCAGCGGGTCGTGAAGCTACTGGTCGCAATGGCCGGTAAGGCACGGTTTTTCGTCAGCTTGGCGACAGCGCCGGATCATTCCGGCCACCGGCTGACGATCGACGGGCGCGGCGTGTATTCGGGATTTTCCCTTGCCTGCGCGCTGCCACCGCGCATGTTGATGATCGATTTACAGCCGAGCGCGGTTGGCTACCAAGCGCGCCTGCTCTACGCCGCCTGCAAGGCGATGCCGAACGTGGTCGAGCGGCGCGACTTTCGATGAAAATGGCGGGCGCGTTGCGCGCGCGTGAGGTCTAGAACGATCGACGCCAGCCGCCGTTGTTGCCACCCCAGGCAAAGAAGTTCAGCGGGTTCAAGAAGTCCCTCTGCCGCTCGCGCCGCGGGGTCTTTCGTGCCGTCTTCTTCGGCTTCTTCGGCGCGGGAGTCACATTCTCGGTAGCCTCCGCCACGATGCCTGACGCCGGTGCCTCCGATGCGACCGGCGCCGGCGCCTCAGCGCGGCCGGTCTCAGCGGACTTGGACGCCCCTATTGTCATCGGCGGCGCGGCGCGCGACGGCGGCTCGGAGCGGGCGCCTTCGGCGGATTGCGGGGCCGCTGCCGTCACGGTCATCGCCGGTGGCGGCTCTGGG
>Ga0081540_1004289_pt1 | contig 10926 bp, 8 predicted proteins | sample TabmetS2T1R1_FD_71024 | JGI IMG/M metagenome (GOLD analysis project Ga0081540, IMG submission 71024) | Tabebuia heterophylla rhizosphere microbial communities from the University of Puerto Rico - S2T1R1 | ecosystem: Host-associated > Plants > Roots > Rhizosphere ... | reverse complement strand
CTGGCGGCCTCCGCCAACTCGGTTTATTTCCTGCACGCATGCACAGATTTGATTGGGACGATTTGCGCTACATCCTCGGGGTCGCCGAGGCAGGATCGCTTGCGGCGGCAGCACGGCAGCTCGGGGGGAACCACACCACGGTACTACGCCGCATCAATGCCTTCGAGCGGTCCCATGGGGTCCGGCTGTTTGACAGGTTTCCAACCGGCTATGCATTGACCGCCGAGGGCGAGCAACTGCTTGCTGCGGCGCGGAGCATGTCCGACGTCGTGGACAATCTGGAGCGCAAGCTGAGGGGACGGGATCTGCGTCTTGAAGGATCGATCAGGCTGTCGACCACCGATACCCTCATGGCCTCCATCCTGCCTCCTGTGCTTGCGGCATTTGCCAAGCAACACCCAGAGACTGTTCTCGAGATTTCAGTCACGAATGTGATTGCCGATCTGACGAGACGCGAAGCCGATGTGGCGATCAGGGCGGCCGGAACGCCGCCCGAAACGCTTGTGGGGCGCAAGCTCGCCGATGTCGCCTGGGCGCTTTATGCGGCGGCCGGTAGCGATCCCATCGCAGATCTCTCTGAAGCGAATTGGATTGCGCCCGACGAGAGTCTGGTTCGAAGCGCCTATGCGAGATGGCTGAGGGAAAATTATCCGGGTGCCCGTGTCGCTGCCCGCAGCGACTCTTTCGTCGCGATGCGCGATCTGGCGGGACAGCAGATCGGGATTGTGGCTCTGCCCTGTTATCTCGGCGACTCCTCCCCGGATCTCCTGCGTGTCCAGGACACTGTCCTCGCCGATGTCACGAACGAATTGTGGGTCATCACGCATGATGATTTGCGGCGCACCGCCAGGATCGCAGCGTTTCTGAAATTCGCCGGGGAACGGATTGCGAGCCTCCAGCCGCTGATCGCCGGACACAGGCAGTCGCCACTTCGTTGAAATTCCGCGCTGAGCGGCCATCGAAAGTGCCGGACCTGCACAACATATTGAGCGCATGGCCGCACTTCATGTCACGCCGCAGATCGTCATTGACGAGGATGAGCTCGAGGAGCGCTTCATCCAGGCCTCAGGGCCTGGCGGTCAGAATGTCAACAAGGTCGCGACAGCAGTCCAGCTTCGTTTCGATGTCGCGCGCTCGCCATCTCTGCCGGAGGATGTGCGGCGGCGCCTGATGGTGCTCGCCGGCCGCCGGCTCACACAGGATGGCGTGCTGGTGCTGATTGCCCGCACCGCCCGCACCCAGGAGCGCAATCGCGCCGAAGTCCGAGAGCGGCTCGTGGACCTGATCCGTCAGGCCAGCATCGCGCCCAAGCCGCGCCATGCGACGCGGCCGACATTGGCAAGCAAGCGCCGCCGGCTGGATGCCAAGAACGCCCGCTCAACCGTCAAGCGCAACCGCGCCAAACTTTCGGATATCTGAAGTAGGATGCGCTGCGGTGGAATCGCTTTGTCGCTCTTCGTCGTTGCGAGCCTGCGTAGGCTGGCGAAGCAATCCAGAGCCGCAAAGTGCAAAGGTTGTAGGCCCTGGATTGCTTCGGGCCGCAATGCGGCCCTCGCAATGACGACGGGGATGGTTGGAGCCAAGAACCCGAGCGCTTTAGGCTCAGTTGGCGGACCTGACGTCCGATAGCCTCTCCAGTGTTTTCTGGCGGACTTGCGAGGCGCCAGAACTCGCCTCGTAATCGCTCGCAACTAGGCAGGAAAACGCATTGTCGTCGCTTGGGTTCTACATCATTGCCGCATTCGCGGAAATCGCAGGTTGCTTTGCCGTCTGGGCCGTCGTGCGCCTGCATGCATCGAGCTGGTGGGTGCTGCCCGGCGCGCTCAGCCTTCTTCTTTTCGGCTGGCTTCTCACCCGGGTTGAGGTCGACTATGCCGGCCGCGCCTATGCCGTCTATGGCGGCATCTACATTGCGGCCTCGCTCGTCTGGCTGTGGGTTGTCGAGTCGAGGACCCCTGATCGATGGGATATTGCTGGCGCAGGTCTTTCCGTCGCCGGCGCGGCGATCATCCTTTTTGCCCCTCGATCGGGTTAGTGTCGCCTTCGGGCCCAAGGGTTCGAGGGTGTTTCTGGGACGGCCACGCGCGGAGTCACAGGCGACTCCAATGCTGCCTGCTATCGCTCGCGCACCACGCGAAACCCGTTCGTGTAATAGCGAACGTCGAAATCATATTTGAAGCGGGCGGCGGTGCGCACGAAGCGCGGATCATTGTTGAATGAGCCGCCGCGCAAGACACGCTCGCGGCAGTCTGCCTTGTTATAAGCGGTGCCGTCCTTCGACGCGGTCTTATAGTTGTCGGCCCAGCAATCCTCGACCCATTCCGCGGCGTTGCCGGCCATATCGAAGAGACCGAACGCATTCGCCGGGAAGGTGCCAGAGGCAATGGTTTTATTGATGGGGTTGGTATTGCAGCCCGCGCAATTGGCACGATCCTTCTCGAGGGCATTCCCCCAGTAATAGGTCGTCTTGGTCCCGCCACGGGCGGCATATTCCCATTCCGCTTCCGTCGCTAACCGATAGGTCTTGCCCGTCTTTCGCGAGAGCCAGCCCAAATAGGTTCTGGCGTCATTCCAGTCGAGATCGGACGCCGGATTGAGGCCCCGCCCGTGACCGCGGTCTCCCGGCCGATATTGACAGCCTCCCTCAGTGAGGCAGGCATCCCATTCGTCAAACGTGACCTCCCGCCGTCCCATATAGAACGGCTTGGCGATGGTCACCTCGTGAACGGGCGATTCGAAGGCGAACACCTCGGTCGAGCCCATCGTGAACGTCCCGCTGGGGATGAGCATCAGCTCTGGACAGACCGGGCAGTCGCGGATCGGCGTCGAGGCGACGGCCGCTGTCGCGGGTGCAGCTTCGGCAGGGCGGGGCGGCGTCGCGGGCGGCGTTGCGGGAGGCGTCGCCGGAGTCGCCACCTGGCTTGGGCTTGGGGTCTGGCGGGGGGCTTCGGGCGCGGCGTTAGGCTGGAGCTGGGCCAGCTTGGCGCGCGCGATCATCGCGAACTGACCCTCCGGATAGGCACTGAGATAGGCTTGAAAATCCGCCGCTGTATTGCTGTTCTTTATCGTGTCCCAAAAGCCGAGTTCCACGGCATCGGCAGGTTTTCCGCCGCTCGGTACACCGGTTGGGGTGATGACGAGGTCTGCGGGTGGGTTGGCTGATTGCCAGACGGTTTGGTCCTTGCCATTGATCCGAGTCACCGCCGAGCGCGTCCGGCTCACCACCGCGTCGAAGCCGAGACCCGGCGTCCTCATGGCCTGAACCAGTTGAGTGGCAAAAACGGCGTCGGCCTGCCCCGAGTTACTGACGGTTTTTCCCGGCGCGGCAGAAGAAATGACGGAGATGGACTTTAACGCCTCAGGGTTGGCAAGGCCGCGGAGGTTGCCCGGCAAGCGTTGCTGCCATGGGTTTGAGCGGCTTGCATCCAGGATGACAGCGCTTCCGGGCGTGCGCGCGACAAGTGGGGGATCGAGGAGAAGGTCCAGATCGACGGCTTCGCGCGCGACGTCGTCAGGACCAGAAATCTTGCTATCGAGCGCGACGAGATAATTGCGCCCCTGATACTGCACGGCATGACCGGCATAATAGATGATCGCCGTGCCGCCGCGTTCGAGGCTTTGCGCAAAGAGTGCGAGGCCGCGCGAAAATTCCTCTCGCCGCGCGTTTTCCAGATAGATGACCTTAAATCCACCCAGCCGCAATGCCTCGGCGACAGCACGCGCGCCTTCGACCGCACTCTCGCAAGGGGCGTCGGCGTAAGAGCCGTTGCCGATGACAAGCGCTGCGCGCGGGCTGGCATTTTGTGCGGTGGCCTCCTGGGCCCCCGCGCTGCTGAGGCCGACGATCAGCGCGAGTGAGGCGATAAAACGGGAATATTGCAGCAGCATAAGACCACTCGAGAAGGCAGCTAGCGAACGTAGATGGTAATCTTCTTCGACATGACAGGCGGCACATGCGGAATATGTGCGGCATCTCCCAACAGCAGCTGAAGCGTATGGCGGCCAGGTGGCAGAGTGAGCACCACCTCAGTTTGACCATTGCCAAGATGAATGTGGTTGTAATCAGAGGGAATGGGCTGGTTAAGATCGGTGTCATCGGCGTCGATGAGCAGATGGTGATGACCCGTCCCGGTCTTTATGACACCAGCGGGCGCGACGCCCATTGCACGCAGGCCTATCCGGACTGTGAAACGCTGCGCGACGCGAATACCGTCGATCGGATAATGGAAATAGACCTCTGCCCCTTTGGGGGCCGGTGTGCGCCCCTCGGTGAGCGCAGCCTTTTGCGGACCGGCTGCATCACCACCGCGACTGCGGTCCTGGGCCCATGCCGCCATGCTGCCGCATCCCAACAGAATCACTGCCGCCGCCAGAATTCTTTCCACGTTCTTGAACACTTTTCGCCCCCCAAAAAGCGCTAGTAACCCGGGCTTCCCGCCTGCCTTCTAGACATGTATCCGCGCTTTGCTCTTGCGGCTGATCTCGTCACCTTGGTGCGGACCACTTTCGGGTAGCCGACAGTGACCTTGATCTTGTCCGACATAACCGGCGGGTCATGCGGCACATGCCGGTCATCGGCCAGGACCAGCTGCAGCGTATGCTCACCTTGGGGCAGATCTATTTTCACTTCCGTCTGCCCGCCGCCGAAATGCAAGTGATTGGGATCGCTCGGTATCGGTTCATTCAGTGGCGGCAAGTCTGTATCGATGAGCAGGTGGTGATGCCCGGTATTGGGCTTGCTCACCCCAGCCGGGGCCACGCCCATATTGCTCAGGCCAAACCGGATCGTCGATCTGGGATATATCAGCTCGCCGTTGTGAGGGTAGACGAAGTAAACGAGCGCGTCGGGCGGAGATTGCTGACGGCCGGAAGGCGCCGCGGTTTGCGCAACCCCGGAGGTCGCGGTGTCGGACACATAGACGCGCACGACATTGGACATGATCGGCGGATTGTGCGGCACATGCTGATAGTCGCCGACTAGGAGCTGCAGAGTGTGCTCTCCTGGTGTCAGCGTCACTTCAGCGCTGGTTTGCCCTCGTCCGAAATGGAGGTGATTGAAGTCACTAGGGATTTCCAGGTCGAGGGGCGGCAGGGGCGTATCGATGAGGAGATGGTGATGCCCCGCATTGGCTTGGTGCGTGCCAGCTGGGGCGAGCTCCATGCCGGAAAGGCCGAATTTGATGATCGACTTGGTCGGCAGCTTGGCGCCGTCGGTCAGATCAGTGAAGAATACCTTGGCGCCGCTTGGTGACGGGCTGCGGGTTTTTTCCAGTGTCGCCGCATCGACGTGAACGCGAATGACCTCCGAGACCACCGGTGGGTCATGGGGAACGTGATTGTGATCGCCAAGGAGAAGCTGGAGCGTGTGATCGCCGGGCGTCAGCGACAACTCCACCTCGGTCTGACCTTTGCCGAAATGGAGGTGATTGAAATCACTCGGGATCGGCTCATCGAGCGGCGGGAGCTCCGTATCGATCAGAAGATGGTGATGCCCGGCGTTTTGTTTGGCGGAGCCAGCAGGCGCCACCTCCATTCCGGAAACACCGAAGCGAATGACCGACTTAACCGGGATGGTCTGCCCATCCTTAAGATCCAGGAAGAAGACCTTTGCTCCCTTCGGCGCGGGCATGCGTTCATCCGCTACCAACTGCGTGGCGAAGAGGGAGCCCAACCCCAGAATTATGGCTGCCAGTCGGATGCGCATGTTCAAGTGAACCATCGTTCCTCCCGTATAGACGCTAGCCGCTTACGATTACATGGGGTGATGTGCGAATAACCTAGGATTTCACTACGTGAATCAATGGCTATAGCAAGTGATTTATTGCGGAAAAACATTCTCCTTAGAGGCGAAATTCAGTGCGTCTTGCGGGGAAACCTCCTCCCCCAAAATATATCTCCGCGCCTCTCTGACATCACCCAAACAGATGAGATACGAAGCCCTGGCAAGACCTTTCCTGGGGGTGTCCTTGCTTTTTCAGTAGCAAATAAGTAGAGTAATGACAAGACCTCGTTGAAGGTCGCTCGATTTGGGTAACGCTTTCGCCAGGATCGGTAGAGAACTTCGGTTTTAAGCGATTGTTCTGAGTAGTTACTGGGTGCGCCAAGAGTTTTGTGAGATGAGACGCGCGATCTTACTCGCGTTGCTTTGCGCTTGTGCGGGCTGATGGAGACACCGCAGTTTACGGTGCTGCAAAAAAAAATTGCGCAGAGTGGTGAACCATCTGAAGAGTAGAAGCGTCCAACGAAAGCTCTGACGACGCCAGCCGTGCAGTGTCGTGATATCATTGCCAGGCTGCAGCTTGGGCGGAGACCGACGCTGATCTGGAAGATATCGAAGCTGCGCGGCAAGCCCCAATTTGGCCGCGGGCGTAGTATTGAGTGAACATTACTACTTGGCAAAAGCAACGGAGCGCATGCATGAGCCGGCAAAACAAATTGATGCTATGTGGCATCGCAGTCGTGGCGACGGCCATGTTTTCTACTGCCTACACGCAGGCTCAAACTCCTTCGCCAGCTCCCGCGGCACCAGCAGCGCCGGCTGCAGCACCAGCAGCGCCAGGCTCGACACCCGGCGCACCGGCTGCGGCACCCGCGGCGCCAGCAGCAGCGCCCGTGGCGCCGCCTGCGCCCTTCGATACGGCTCTTCTCAATGCCGCCAATACCCTATTTTCGAAGGCCCTGCTTCCTGCCGGCAATGACAAAGTCGATCTTGTGATCGATCCGCTCATTGATGGCATTAGCGGCGCACAGTCGGCGGCATCCCATCTCATGGAGAAGCGCCTGGCGGAGCTCGCCGACAAGTCGTATCCCCGCTTCAAAGTCCAGCAGTTCACGACGGCCGTGATCGACCGTGCGCCCGTGGTTCTGGTCGGGACGTTCACTGCGATCAACAATGCGGGAGAGGCGAATGGCGCGCGCGATGCGTTCCGCATTTGTCTGGCGCTCGCCGATCTGCGCTCGAGAACCATCATCTCGAAAGGTTTTGCCAAGGCGCTCCCGACCGGTGTGGACGTGACGCCAACGCCATATTTTGCCGACAATCCGATTTGGACAGAAGATCCCTCAACCACCGCATACATCAAGACGTGCCAAGGCACGAAGCCCGGCGATCCGATCAACCCGCTCTACATCGAACGCATTGGCACAGCATCGCTGATCAGCGACGGCATTACCGAATATGACAACAAGCGATACCGGGAGGCGCTCGCCTTCTATCGTACGGCGATGCGCATGCCGGGCGGCGACCAGCTGCGCGTCCGTAACGGCGTCTATCTGGCCAATTGGAAGCTGGGGCGGCGCGATGATGCCGACCAGTCGTTTGGCGACTTGGTATCCTTCGGGTTGAAGACCAGCAAGCTGGCCGTCAGGTTCTTGTTCAAGCCAGGCTCGACTCAGTTTTTCGGCGATGAGCAGATCACCTCGCCTTATCCGATGTGGATCAAGCAGATCGCCTCGCGCACGGCTCAGAGCAGCACATGCCTCGAAATTGTCGGGCATACCTCGCCGACAGGCCCCTCGCTCCTCAATGAGCGCCTTTCCGTCCTGCGGGCACAGGCGATCAAGACCACCTTGGAGCAGACCGATCAGCGGCTGAACGGAAAGCTGATCGCGAATGGCGTCGGTCCGCGCGAAAATCTGGTCGGAACCGGAAAGGACGACACCAGCGACGCGCTCGATCGCCGTGTCGAGTTCAAGGTCCTGAAGTGCTGACCGAGCCTCTTCGGCGTTTCATTCATCAGGCCCCGACGAGCACAACACTCTATGCAGGCGCGCTTTGAGCGAGAGCGGGCAGTGCGCGGCATGAATCGCGAATTGTCAGGGTGCCGCGCAGTACGATTTCCCGCGGTCCCTCATCGCTCGTGCCGGAGAGACGACTGAGGAGCAGGCTTGCGGCCTGCTCGCCGATCTCCTGCACGGGCTGCGTCACCGTCGTAAGTTGAGGCTGGAAGACGGCTGACCACGGGAAATCGTCAAAACAGGCGACCGAAATGTCATCGGGGCAGGTGAGCGCGAGATCGCGGATCGCCTTCATGACGCCGATCACCATGAGGTTGTTGGCGGAGAAGATCGCCGTGGGCACCTCCGGCATCGTCAGGAGCTGCATGGCCGCCTGATGTGCCCCAGCTTCACGGTAGTGGCCAAGGCGCATCAGATCGTCGGAGGCACCGATGCCGGCGGCTTTCAGGGCATCGCGATGGCCGGCGAGGCGTTCCCGTCCCGTCGATGTATCGAGCGATCCCGACACATAGCCGATGCGCCGGTGGCCAAGCTCGATCAGATAGCGGGTCGCCTCGAATGCCGCCCGATGATTGTCGAGCACCACGGCATCGGTTTCGATGTCGTCGCACCGACGGTCGATCAGCACAACCGGAACATGAGCTTCATCCAGGATCTGCTTGAGATTGGCGTCATTGCCGGCCGGCGCGATGATCAGGCCGTCGACCATCCTGTCGAGCAGAAGGCGGATCTGGTCGTCCTGTGTGGCAGCGTCTTCATCGCTGCAGCAGAGCATGACAGCATATCCGGCCCGCAGCAGCACCGCCTGGATCACCGCGACGACATCGGTGAAGAACGGGTTGGTGATGTCGGCAACCATGAGCCCGATCGTCCGCGTCGTGCCGATTTTCAGGCTCCGTGCGATGGTATTGCGTTTATAGCCGATCGATCGGATCGCCTGCTCGATGCGCTCGGTGAGCCGCGGGCTGACGACCCCGGTGCCGTTGACGACCGCCGAAACGGTCGCGACCGATACTCCTGCCTCGCGGGCCACGTCGAGCATGGTTGGCGCGGCGGACTTGCGAAACCCTCGCGATCTGTTCTTACTCATGCTCTCCCATGTCTTGATCGCATCGCACCGTAACCTTGGAGAATTGCTGCAACGCAGTAATTACTCAGATTATGCGCGGTCCACGCTCTCAGCAAGCTTGACACTTTCGAAACGTTTAGATTAGTTTCGGGACTCAAACAAGACCGAGGCCCCTGCCATGGTCATAAATGGTCAACAGTTCACCGGAGGAAAGCCTTCAGCCCCATCGCGGGAGGCTGCCTTGCTCGCGGCCAGAGAGGTTTCAAAGCAGTTCGGCGGTGTCATTGCCCTGCGCGATGTCAGCTTTGATCTGCGCTCCGGTGAGATTCACGCATTGATGGGTGAGAACGGCGCCGGCAAGTCGACGCTGATGAAAATCCTTGCCGGGGTCTATACCGATTACTCGGGCGTGATCGAGGTTGCTGGCGAGCCTGTGGCTTTCGCCAATGTAAGGGATGCCGAGGCTGCCGGCATCGCCATCATCCACCAGGAGTTGAACCTCGTTCCGGAGCTGAACGTCGCCGATAATATTTTCCTCGGCCGCGAACCGCTGATTGCTGGCCTCATCGTCAACCGCCGGGCCGGCATCCGCGCGGCGCGTGCGCTCTTGAACCGGCTCGGCATCGATCTCGATCCTGATGCGCGCGTCGGCTCCTTGCGCGTCGGCGAGCAGCAGCTCGTCGAGATTGCCAAGGCGCTCTCGATGGAGGCGCGCATCCTGATCATGGATGAGCCGACTTCCGCGCTCTCGCCAGGCGAATGCCGGCGGCTGTTCGCTATCGTCCGCCAGCTTGCGGCTGATGGGGTCGCGATCGTCTACATCTCCCATCGGATCGATGAAGTGATGCAACTCGCCGATCGCGTTACCATCCTGCGCGATGGCCGGCATGTCCTGACGCAAAGCATGAATACCTTGGACGAGGACGCAATCATCGCTGCGATGGTAGGCCGCAGCCTGCTTGAGGCCAGCCATGAGGCCGGGGAGGGCAGGGGAGAGGTTGTTCTGTCTGTCCGCGATCTTTCACTGGTCAAGTCGCACCGGCATGGCGCCCGGCGGGTGTTGGACGGCGTGAGCTTCGATCTGCATGCCGGCGAAATCCTCGGCATTGGTGGCCTCTTGGGCTCAGGCCGCACCGAAATCCTGGAGACGATTTTTGGCTCGTCCGGTGGTCGTCCCGGCGGCGTGATCTGCCTCGATGGAACACCGATCGATATCCGCTCCCCGCGCGACGCGAGGCGGCGCGGCATTGCCTTGGTGACGGAAGATCGCAAGACGCAAGGTCTGCATCTCGATTCATCCATCACCGACAATGTCGCGCTGCCTCTGGCCGGGCGCTTATCGCGTTTCGGGCTTCGCGGTTTCGCCGCCGAGGAGGGGCTTGCGCGTGAGGCGGTCAGGTCGCTGGGCGTGAGGTGCGAAAGCACCAGCCAGACAGTCAGCACGCTATCGGGTGGCAACCAGCAGAAGGTGGTGATCGGTAAATGGCTGTCGACCGCGCCGCGCGTGCTGCTGCTGGACGAACCGACGCGGGGCATCGATGTCGGCGCGAAACGCGAGATTTACGATCTCATCTTCCGGCTCGCCCGTGACGGCCTTGCGATCATTGTCGTCAGCTCCGAGCTGCCGGAGCTCCTGCTGCTCGCCGACCGGGTTCTAGTCATGTCCGAAGGTCGCCAGACTGCCATCCTCCCCCGCGCCGAAGCGAGCGAGGAGCGGATCATGCAGCTCGCCGCCCCCCGCGAACACCTGCAGCGGGATGTCCAATGAGCATCCTCAAGCTGATCTCCCGCACGAAGCTCTATTGGGGGCTGATTGCCATCTTCCTGATCGGCCTGCTGTCATCGCCGCTCACGTCCTCAGGCCGCAACATATTCCTCTCCTATGGCAATCTGCTCGATGTGCTGCGCCAGGTCTCGACGACAGGGCTGATCGCCACGGGCATGACCGCCGTCATCATCACCGGCGGCATCGATCTTTCGGTCGGCTCGCTGATGGCGATCTGCAGCGTGGTCTGCGCGATGCTGCTGACCGTGCCGGGCGACACGCCTGCAGCGCTGATGGGCATTCCGGCGGTGGTGCTGGTCGCGGTTTTCCTGGGCGTCACGGTGACGCGCTTTAT
>Ga0081540_1004288_pt1 | contig 10928 bp, 7 predicted proteins | sample TabmetS2T1R1_FD_71024 | JGI IMG/M metagenome (GOLD analysis project Ga0081540, IMG submission 71024) | Tabebuia heterophylla rhizosphere microbial communities from the University of Puerto Rico - S2T1R1 | ecosystem: Host-associated > Plants > Roots > Rhizosphere ... | reverse complement strand
TCGTGACCCACCCTCGGACGCGCGTGACCCGCAAGCGCGCGAGGTTGCGAGGGAAAACGAGGTGTCAGGGAAAACGAGGTGTCGTGGAGGAGGTGCTCATTCGACGAGATGCCTCGACGAGGTGTCAGACACCTCGTGACCCGCCAAAGCGCGAGAGGGGCGCCGGGAGCGGATCGCGACCTCCGCTCGGCCGAGGCACCAGCACGGGGTGCGCCGGACACCGAAAGCGAGGTCCCGAAAGCGAGGTGTCAATCACCTCGTCATGGCCGGGTCGCGCCGGAGCGAGGGCGCAAGACTTTGAAGTTACGAGGAAAAACGAGGTGCCAGACACCTCGTTACGCCTCGTGACGCGCTCACTTCTTCGCCGTCGCGTTCGCCGCGGCGAGCTCCTCCTGGAAGCGGTCGGCGTCGCCGACTCGGCCCAGCGCCCGGTAGGCCGTCACCAGGTCCTGGCGCGCCATGTTGACCCAGATGGCCGGCGGGTCCTTCCGCTTCACCAGCAGGTCGTACCCGGCACGGCTCTGGGCCGCGGCGTCCCCCGCCTGGCCCGCGGCCATCAGCGCGTGGCCGAAGCGCACCCGGCCGATCCCCTGGAGCGGATGGTCCTCGGGGAGCGCCTCCTTGTAGACCGCCAGCACGCGGCGGAAGAGCTCCTGCGCCTGCGCGGAGTGTCCGCGCCGCTGCTCGACGTCCGCGAGGTTCGAGAGCGCGACGCCGATGAGGTAGTGCTTCCCGTGGTGGACCTGGTCGTAGATGTCCGCCATCCGCCGGAAGCTCGCGGCGGCGTCGTCGAGCCGCCCCTGGTCGCGCGCGATGATCCCCAGCTCGTTGAGCGTCGAGGCCACGCGCGGATGGACCGGCCCGTAGACGCGCTCCTGCGTCGCGAGCGCGTGGGTGAGGAGTGTCCGCGCCTCGTCCCGTCGCTCGAGCCGCAGCAGCGTGCGCGCAAGGATGGTCTGGGCCGACGCCGTCTCCGGATGGTCCGGGCCGTACCACGCGGTCATGATCTCCAGGGCCTCGCGGTTCCATGGCTCCGCCTTCGAGTAGTTCCCCCCCTCGAACTGCACCGCGCCGAGATTGATCAGGTCGTCGGCGACGTGCGGGTGCCTCGGTCCGTACAACCGGCGGTCGATGGCCAGCACTTGCTGGTTCAGCGCGTCGGCCTGCGCGTATTGCCCGGTGTAGAAGTAGCAATTGGCGAGCTCGGTCATGCTCGCAGAGAGATCCGCCTCCAGCCCCGGACGGCGTGACTGGAGCCGCACCGCCTCGGTGAGCTCGCGGATCCCGTCGGGATATCGACCGGCGTTCTCCAGCACCCGCCCCAGCGCCGAGATCGCTCGCGCCACCTCCGGGTCGTCCTTCGCGAGGTGCCGGCGCAGCATCGCGAGGCCGTCGCGGATCTCTTTCTCGGCGTCGTCGTACTTGCCGCGGGCGCTGGCCAGCTGCCCGCTCGCGACCAGCGAACGCGCCACGTCCGGGTGATCCGGCCCGAACGCGGTCCGCCGGAGCGCGAGCGCCCGCGTCAGCAGCGTCTCCGCCTGATCCAGCCTGCCGAGGTTCTGCGCGATGCCGCCGAGCGTCTGCAGCAGCTCGGCCTCCACCGCCGGCTCCGCCTCCAGCGACTGGGCCTCGCGCACGCCCCGGTCCAGCAGATCCACCACCCGGACGTCGGACGAGGGCCCGACCTCCCCGGTCCCGCCCTCGAAGAGCTGGAGCATGAACTGCTGGATTCGCTGCGTCCGGACGGCTTCCGCGGCGACCGCGTCCCGTGCCCGTGCGAGGCGGACCGCGGCGTACGCCGTCACCCCCAGCATGGCCACGCCCACCGCCGAGGCGACGAGCACCGCTCGCGCGTTTCGCCGGAGCAGCTTTCCCGCGCGGTAGGCCAGCGAATCCGGGCGCGCATCCAGCGGCTCCCCGGCCAGGTGATGATCGAGGTCGCGGATCAGCGCTTCCACCGAGGGGTAGCGCCGCTCCGGATCCCGCTGCATCGCAGTGAGGCAGAGCACGTCCAGGTCGGCCCACGCAGCGCGGCTCGCATGCACCGGCCGGCCGGGAATCTGCGACGGACGGGGAGGCTCCTGCTCCAGCACCCGGCGCGCCGCCTCGTGAGGGGACAGGCCGGTCAGCTCGAACGGAAGCCTCCCGGCGAGGAGCTCGAAGAGGAGCACTCCCAGCGCGTAGACGTCGGTCTGTACGCCGAGCCGTCCTCCTTCGACCTGCTCCGGAGCGGCATACGCCGGAGTCATCAGCCGGAGGCCGGTGCGCGTCGGATCGGTGCCGGGCCCGGTGGGGTCGAGCTGCTTGGCGATGCCGAAGTCGAGGAGCTTCACCGCGCCGTCGGCCTTCACCAGGATGTTGGAAGGCTTGAGGTCCCGGTGGATGACGGCGTGACGGTGCGCGTGCTGGACGGCCTCGCAGACCGCCCGGAAGAGACGGAGCCGCTCGGCCAGGCCGCTGCCGTGCGACCGGCAGTACTCGGTGAGCGGAACGCCCTCCACGTACTCCATCGCGAACCAGGGCGTGCCGTCGGGAAGCGTCCCCGCGTCGTGGAGCTGGGCGATGGCCGGATGATCGAGCTGCGCCAGCGTCCGCTGCTCGGCCAGGAAACGCGCGCGCCGCGAGGGGGACACCCACGCATCGCGCAGGAGCTTCAGCGCCGAGCGCCCACCCACGTCCTCGCGCTCGACGAGGTACACCACGCCCATCCCGCCCTCGCCGAGCAGGCGGACCACCTTGTACGGCCCCATCTGCCCCGGGATCTCCGTGCCGAGCAGGTGCCCCGCGAGCTCCGGTAGCGGATGGTCCAGGAACGAGCCCGGAGTCCGGTCCTCCAGGAGCAGCGCCTCGACCTCGGCCACGAGCGCCGAATCTCCCTCCGAGCGCTGCTCGAGAAACGCGTGCTGCTCCGCCGCCGGCAGATCCGCCGCGGCGTGGAAGAGGTCCTGCACCCGCCGCCAGCGGGCCGGGCCGGGATCAGCCTGTGTTCCGGAGCTCATGGGCCAGGAAGGCGCGGGCCGCGCGCCAGTCGCGGAGGACGGTGGCCTCGGACACGCCGAGGACCTCGCAGGTCTCGCGCACGTCGAGGCCGCCGAAGAAGCGACTCTCGACGATCAGCGCCTGCCGCGGCTCGAGCCGGGCCAGCGCCTCGAGCGCGGTGTCCAGCGCCAGGACCTGCTCGGAGCCCGCCTCGGGCGGAAGCGTGTCCTCGTCGAAGGTGACCAGCGGCGCCCCACCGCCCCGCTTGCGCGCCGAGCGCCGCCGCGCCGCCTCCACGAGCACCTGGCGCATGGCCCGCGCGGCGATCCGCTTGAAGTGCGCCGCGGACGTGGCCGCGAAGTCCGGCGAGGACGCCAGCTTGAGCCAGGCCTCGTTGACCAGCGCCGTCGGACTCAGCGTGCGGCTGGGATCATCGCGACGGACCGACGCAGCCAGTCGACGGAGCTCGTCGTAAGCGGCGCTGAAGAGGTGGTCTCGCGTGCCAGCGTCGAGGACTCCAGACGATCGGGGTCCTGCTCGGGCCATGACCGTTCCCGCCCTGCCTTCTGCGCCAAGGTGGGCGTACCACGCACTCAAGAGGTTGGGCAACGGACAGTCGCGACCGCACCGGGGGCCGGAACTACCCGGGATGTCAGGGGTCCCGGGACCTGAACCGCAGATCCATCGATCTACACCTGCACCGGAACCGAACCTGTTCGAGGTGCCGTTTCTAGGTACCCGGGTTCGAGGTGCCAGACACCTCGTGACCGCACCCGCGGCCCCGGCTCGAGGTGCCGTTTCGAGGTGCCGTTTCGAGGTGCCGTTTCGAGGTGCCCGTTTCGAGGTGCCCGTTTCGAGGTGCCAGACACCTCGTGACCGCCCCGTGACGGCCCTCGGAGCGCGGGCGTCGGCCAGCCCGGCGACGGTCAGGCGGCGGTTTCTCGCCAGTTCGAGGTGTCAGACACCTCGTGACCGGACACCTCAGTGACGACCCTCGGGGCACGGGGCGTCGGCCAGCCCGGCGACGATCAGGCGGCGGTCTTCTCGCCAGTTCGAGGTTGCCAGACACCTCGTGACCGACACCTCGGGACCGGACACCTCGTGATCGCCTCGTGACCACCCTCGGAGCGCTGGCGTCGGCCAGCCTGGCGACGGTCAGGCGGCGGTCTTCTCGCAGGCGGCGGCGCAGTTGCGGCACGCCTCCATGCAGCGCCGGCACACGTCGTGGTGCCCCGCGTGCGGCTTGCACGCCGCCTCGCAATCCCGACACACCTGTCCGCAGACCCGCGCGATCTCCTTCAGCCGGGAAGCGTTCTGCGCCGCCGCGGTGACGAGCGCGCGGCACATCCCGAGCATCAGGCTCACCGATCGGGCGCACGCGGCCAGGGACGTGTCCCCCGCCGCGAACTGCTGGAGGCAATGAGCCTGGCACTCCTCGCCCACCTCGATGCAGTCGCTGGCGAGCTGGACCAGCCCCGGTCCCTTCGTCGGTGAGGAACCAGCGTCGGGCGCTGCCCGGGAGGCTCCGGCGAGCGTGGCGGCGCCGGTGGCGATGAGGAAGTCACGTCGCTGCATGGGACACCCCTCTCGTGGCGATTGCGGACAGCGATCATCCCCGCGATGGCCGCCGAGGAAAGATTCCGGCCGCCGGCGCCGCTCCGGCCCCCGCGTCCTCAGCGGGCCCTGCGGTAGACCCGACTCCCCGGCACGCTCCGCACGTGCCTGGCGAGCGGCTTCTGTGTGAGCTGGTCGACCAGCATCACCGTGCCGCGGAGCCCGAGCTGAGGGAGGACCGTCTCCGCCAGCTTCCGGACATGCGACGCATCCCGCGGCTTCCATCGCGATCCGGCGAGCACCGCGAGAACGAAGAACGGGTCTTCCGGGAACTGGAGGACGACCTTCCTCGCCAGCCAGGCCTCCCGGATCTCGGGGAAGCGGGCCAGGGTCTCGAAGAGCCGCGCGAGGGCAGCACCATCCAGACCGTGCGGGGCGAGCGCGTCGTTGATCTCGACCTTCGAGCGCTCCAGCCCCGCCGCGGCCGCATCTTGCTCCCATGCACGGCTCCGGCGCCGGGCGGCCGCGAGCTCCTCGGGACGCCCCTGCCTTCCCCAGTAGATCGCCAGCAGCTGGCTCGCAGCACCCTCGGCCCGACGGTCCAGCTCCATCGCGCGCTCGAGATGAGAAGGGGCAGCGGGGTCGTCTCGCTGCACGAGGATCCGCCCCAGGCTCAGGTGGGCGCGTGCGTGATCCGGCGCACGCGCCAGAACCGCCTCGAACAGCGGAAAGGCCGCAGGCTCCCCCCGGAAGTCCTCCACCAGGTCTGCGTGCTCCCAGGCATCGTCCACCGGGAGCGGCCCCGACACGAGCTTGGCTTCGAGCTCCTCGAGACGGGCGCGCTGGGTCTGCAACGACTGGTAGCGCTGCTGCCAGGCCGCGCTCGCTGCCTGGGACCACCACTGACCCATCGCCTGCTCGAGCCCGGCCTCGGAGCCTCCCAGCAGGGTCGAGCTCGCGGGCGGCCCGGGTGGCGGCACGCGCTCGCCCTCGCCGAGGTGCTGGAGCCTCTCGGCGAGGGGCGGGTGCGTATCGCCCGGATCCGCCGTCTCTGCCAGCGCGTGGCGGACCCATCGGGTGGCGAGCTCGGGAGCGACCCCGCCGGTGAGCACGGCACGGGTCTCGGCGAATAGCTCCTTCGGGGGCTCGGAGACGCTCGCGTTCCTGCGAGACATCTCGCTCCAGAATCGCTCGCCGAGGAGACGCCCCTGGAGGTGGGTCGCGATCAGGGCGTCGGCCGCGTTCCGGGCGCCGGCGAACTCCGCCGAGTCGCGATCGGCCTGGATCTCCTGCGAGCGGGCAACGGTCAGCGAGGCCGCGTCGAAGCGCGGATAGAACCAGTTCACGAACGCTCGCAGCGGAGCTCCGACGTGCGCATGCTCGATCTGAGCTGCGAGGCGAGCCCAGGTGAGCCGGGTCCGGTACACCCACGCCCCGAACCGGGTGTGCTTTCCGGAGACGTGACCGAACTCGTGGGCCAGGATCGCTCCGAGCTGCGGCTCGGTCACCGCCTGGAGCAGCGGAAGCCCGAGGACGAGGTAGGTCCGCCCCGGACCGGCCAGACCGAACCACGGGACGCGCGCCACTCCCGCATTGAGGTCATCGGTGAGCAGCACCGTGTCCACGCGTGGTGCCCGCAAGGCCTGGCGGACACGCTCGACCAGCGCGAACAGCAGCGGGGCTTCCGTCGGCACCAACACCCGCCCGGTGGGTGCCTCGATGCGGACCCAGAGCGCGCGAACGATGAACCAGGCCAGTGGCGCGAGAAAGATGCCGATCTTCAGCACCACCACGTTGAGCCTTCCCGTCAGGAGGAGCTTGAAGAGGAACACGAACACCACGCCGAGCAGGACGAGCGTCACTCCCAGGACCGCGTAGCCGAGCAGCGCGAGCAGCAGCACCGGGAGCGCGGACGGCACCGGGTGCCGCCCTGGCGCCGGTGCTGCACCACTCGAGCCCGCATCGGTCACCACGTGAGCCCCCCGGGAAAACGCTCCAGCCAGCCTACCCGTTTCGGGACGGAGGGATCAGCCGCGCCGTTCCCACCTCCGGAGCGCCGCGCCCAGCGTCTGCTCGAGGACCTGCGCCGCCCGCTTCACCCGCGCCGACGGCCGACCCTCGCCGGCAAACGCGAGCCAGACGGGACGCGGCGGAAGCTCGGGCAGCGCGAAGAGGGGGACCAGCTCCGGAGCCAGCTCCTCCGAGCCGCCGGGAAGCACGCCCAGGCCGAGACCCGCGTGCACCGCGGAGACGAACACCGGCACGCTGTCGGTCCTCAGCGCCACCCGCGCGCCGGAGCGAGCAGCGGCCGCGAGCCATCTTCCCGCAGCGGTTCGAGCCGGCGGTCCGGCCAGCAGCACCACGCGATGACCGACGAGCCGGTCATGTCTGGAGGGACGGCCGTGGTCCAGGAGATAGGCCTCGGATCCGTACAGGGCCTCGGCAAGCACTCCCAGCGCCCGCGGCGCCTCGCCGTCCGTGGCCGACGACGGGCGGCCGGCGGTCACCTCGAGATCCACCGCGCCTGCCCGTCCGCGAGCGCCGACCAGCTCGAGCCCGACGTTCCCCAGCTTCCGGGAGAGATCCGCCGCCGCGGCCGGGAGCCACTGCGCGGCGAGGAGCTCGTCCATCCGGAGCCGGACCGGCGGACCTGGCGAGATGCGGGGAAGCGCCCGGTCGACCCGCGCCATCTCGTCGACCATCCGCTCGCCGGTGCGAATGGCGCTGCGGCCTGCGTCGGTGGGAAACAGGCGCCCTTCCTCGCGGACGAAGAGCGACACTCCGGCGGCCCGCTCGACCCGCGTCAGCTCGGCGTCCAGCGCGCCGGGAGACGTCCCGAGGGCGCGCGCGGCGCCGGCGAGGGTGCCGTGCCGGGCGAGGGCGAGCACCAGCCGGAGCTGCTCCCAGGGGAGGACCACGCCCGGCGAGCCTCGCCCGGGACGCTCCGCGCTGCAAAGGTTCAGCCGTTGAACGGCATGGGGACGAACCCTGGCACCTCGGGTACGCGGCCCAGCCACGCGCGGATCGCCGGGTAGCCCTCCAGCGAGAACCCACCGTCGGGCGCGACGTGGGTGTACGCGTACAGAGCCACGTCGGCGAGCGTCGGCTGCGCGCCCACGAGGAACGGCGTCGCGGAGAGCGCCTTCTCCATCACGCCGAGGGCGGCGTGCCCGCGCGCGGTGCGCTCGAGGATCTCCTGCGCCTTCTCCTGCGCCTTGCCGGCGTACTTCACCCAGAAGCGCACGGTGGCAACGTAGGGCTCGTGGCTGTACTGCTCGAAGAACAGCCACTCGTACATCTTGGCTCGCAGGTAAGGGTCGGAGGGGATCCACGTCGAGCCATCGCCGAGGTGCAGGAGCATCGCGTTCGACTCGGCCAGGGTCCGCCCGTCGGGGAAGACCAGCAGCGGCACGCGGCCGTTCGGGTTGCGCTTCAGGAACTCGGGCGTGCGGCTCTCGCCCTTGAGGATGTCGACCTCGATCCAGCGGAACGGCAGGCCGCGGGCGTGGAGCATCATCGCGGGCTTCCAGCAATTCCCGGAGGTGGAGTTGCCGTAGAGGGTGTGCATGGCCCAGTGTCCCCCGCCCGCGATGCGGCCGACCAGCACAGTCAGCGCTCGCGCCGCTGGCTGGCTCGGTCGTCCGCTGCTCACGTCAGGGCCACAGCCTCATCCCTCGCGCAGTGTCGTCATCGGATCGATCCGCGCCGCACGACGCGCCGGAAGATAGCTGGCGAGCAGGGCTGTCGCCCCGAGGGTCAACGCGGTTCCGGCGAAGACCAGCGGATCGGTCGGGCTGACGGAGAAGAGGAGCGAGCGTGCGAGGCGCATCACCACCGCCGCCCCCGCGAGCCCGAGCGCCAGCCCGATGCCGGCGAGCACGCAGCCGCGACCGAGGAAGAGGCGCAGCACCATCTCCGGCAGGGCTCCCACGGCGAGCCGGATCCCGATCTCCCGGGTCCGCTGCGCGACGCTGACCGCGATGACCCCGTAGATGCCGATGGCCGCCAGGGCCAGGGCAATCGCGGCGTAGAGACCCAGGAGCAGGGTGCGCAGCTTCGGTGCGGCCACCGCTCGCTCCAGATCGGCCTCGAACGTCGAGATGGCTCCCAGGGGCTGGTCGGGATCGAGCCGTCGAACCTCCTCCCGCACCACCGGGATGGCCGAGAGCGGATCCCCAGCGGTCCGGATGGTGAGGTACATCGCCAGCTGACCCTCCGCCCCCTGGGCGTACGGCACGTACACCACCGGACCTGGAGCTCGATCCAGCCGGTCGTACGGGACGTCTCCCGCGACGCCGACCACGGTGAGCCTGTCGGGCTGGTAGTCCGGGGGAAGCGCGATTCCCGGCAACAGCTCCCGTGGAGGGTTCACCGAGATCAGCTTTCCCAGTGGATCCTCGCTCCCCCACATTCGCCGGGCGAGCGCCTGGCTGACGATGGCCACCCGCGGTGCCGTCAGGTCGTCGGAGCGCGCAAAGGGGCGCCCCCGCAGCGGAATGCCGAGCGTCCGGAAGTAGTCACCGGCGACCACGCGGTACTCGATCGTCGGGAGCTCGCCGACGGTCGACGGGAGCGGTCGATCCCAGGCCACGAGCCGCTTGGCCCAGCTGTCTCCGGCGAGAGGAAGGGCGGAGATTGCACCGACCGCACGCACCGCCGGCGCCTGGCCCAGGCCGGCGACGAGGTCGTCGAAGAAGACGCTCGCCCGCTGCGTCGAGCCTGGTCGAAGCGCGCGGGCCAGGGCCGCGTCCTGATACCTGTTCGCCGGGAGGTCGATCTCGGCGCTCACCAGCCCTTGCGGCTCGTGCCCGAGATTGACCTGGAGCAGGTGGTGGAGGCTCTTCAGGGTCAGCCCCGCTCCGCTGAGGAGGATGAGCGAGAATGCAATCTCGGCGACCACCAGCACGGCACTGAGCCGTCGGTGACCTCCACCTGCCTCCCGCACCGCCTCACCGAGGGAGTCGGCGCCCCGGACCGACGACCCGCGAAGGGCCGGAGCGAGACCGAACAGCACGGCGGTCCCGAGCGAGGCGAGCAGCGCGAACCCGAGGACCGACCACTCCATGCCGATCGGCTGCAGGCGAGGCAACGCCTCGTGGCTGAGGCCATTCGCAGCGCGGAGGAATCCCAGCGCGATGAGGAGACCGATCCCACCACCGAGCAGACCGAGCACCAGGCTCTCGACGAGGAGATGGCGCAGCAGCGCGCCCCGACTCGCGCCCAGCGCGGCACGGATCACCATGTCCCTCTGCCTCGCTGCTCCTCGCACCAGCTGGAGGTGGGCCAGGTTGGCGCAGGCGATGAGCAGCACGAGCGCCACGGCCCCGAACAGGACCAGCACGGCGGGCCGGACGGAGGCCACCGTCGCCTCCACGAGGGGCGTTCCATCAAGGCCGAAGCTGCGGGTCGCAGGGAACTCCTCGCGGATGCGCTTGCCGAAGTCCTGCAGCTCCTGGCGAGCCTGCTCCACCGTCACTCCGGAACGGAGTCGCCCGATGGACCTCAGGAAGTAGTTGTTGTGCGAGTTCCTGTTGTCGCCGGCCTCGAAGGCCATCGGCAGGAAGAGCTGGACCTCCCCTTCGAGCCACCTGAACCCCCGCGGGAGCACGCCCACCACCAGAAAAGGCTCACCGTTCAGTGTGAGGGTGCGGCCGAGGACCCCGGGGTCCCCCGCGAACAGTGAATGCCACAGGGAGTCGGTGAGGATGACCCGGCGGTGAGAGCCCCAGACCTCGTCGTCCCGGTCGAAGCCGCGTCCGAGGACGGGGCTCACGCCCAGCACGCGGAGCAGCTCCGCGGAGACGAAGCTCGCGCGGAGGCGTTCGGGCTGATCACGTCCGGTGAGGACGACCGGCCGCTCATACCAGGCGCCCATCTCGGTGAAGCTCCGCTGTCCCGCCCGCACGGTGTAGAAATCGGGCGGAGCGCTGACGATCGGAGTCCCCGACTCGAGCAGGACGGTCTGGATCTTCACCAGCGCCCCGGGATCCCGGTACGGCAAGGGCTGGAGCAACACCGCCCGTGTGATGCTGTACATCGCCGTGTTCGCCCCGACGCTGAGCGACAGCGCCAAGAGCGCGACCGTGGTGAAGCCGGGCGAGCTCCGGAGACGGCGGACCGCCAGGTCAATCTCCTGGAGCAGACCGGACATGTCCCGATGTCTCGCAACGTCCGTGCCCGCGGCCCGCCACCGGAGGAGCCGGCCTTCGGGGGCGTTCCGGCGCGCCCGTGTCCGCACCTGGGACGGTGGTGTCCGGTCCCGGGCAGTCGGGGTGCCGGGCGCGCCGTCGTCAGACCGGCACGGCGAAGTCCCGCAGCGCCTGGTTCAGTGACGTCTTCTTGTCGGTGCTCTCCGAACGCTGGCCGATGATCAGCGCGCAGGGGACATGGAAGGT
>Ga0081540_1004287_pt1 | contig 10933 bp, 7 predicted proteins | sample TabmetS2T1R1_FD_71024 | JGI IMG/M metagenome (GOLD analysis project Ga0081540, IMG submission 71024) | Tabebuia heterophylla rhizosphere microbial communities from the University of Puerto Rico - S2T1R1 | ecosystem: Host-associated > Plants > Roots > Rhizosphere ... | reverse complement strand
CGGGAGCGTTACGGGACCGTGCGCGTCCGGGGCGACGCGGGCGGCGGGCACCGCGCCGGCCGCGGTGCTGGTGGCTTGGCTGGTGGTCATGGCTGTGCCTTCCCGTTCGGTGCTAGGTCACGCAGGACGTCTCCGAGGGCGCGGACCGCGCCGTGGCGGCGCAGGATCACATCCCCGATCAGGCCGGTCCAGCCGGTCTGGTGGAAGGCGCCGATCGCGGCGCCGTTGTCACCGTGGAAGTACTCGCTGAAGATCAGGTTGTCCTTCCAGGCGGGGTCGGCCTGCATCCGCTCGGTCCCGCCGAAGCAGGCCCGACGCCCGTTCTCGTCCCTGGTGAACAGCGAGATCAGCCGGTCCTGCAGGTCGGCGACGATCCGGTCGAGGGTCAGCCGCCGGCCCGAGCCGGTCGGGTACTCGATGTCGTAGTCCTGGCCGTAGAACCGGTGGTAGCGCTCCAGCGACTCGATGACCACGTAGTTGACCGGGAACCAGATCGGGCCGCGCCAGTTGGAGTTGCCGCCGAACATGGGCGTGGTCGACTCGGCCGGCTCATAATCGATGGACGCCTGGTAGCCGTCGACGTCAAAGGTGTACGGATGCTCGCGGTGGTAGGCCGACAGCGCCCGCAGCCCGTACGGGGACAAGAACTCGGCCTCGTCGAACAGCTTGGCGAACAACCGCTCCAGCTGGTCCGGCCGGGCCACCGACAGCAGCAGCCGCTGGCTGGCGCCCTGGCCGCGCAGCTGCGGGGTCTGGGTCAGTTTCTCGATGTCCCCGACCTCGCGTTCCAGGAAATGCCTGAACCGCTTGTTCATGGTCATCGCCTGGTGCAGCAGGGTGCCGTCGATGACCCCGGCGGCCAGCAACGGGATGATCCCGACCATGGACCGGACCTTGACCGGGACGGCGTCGCCGGACGGGGCGGTCAGCCGGTCGTAGAACAGCCCGTCGGTGTCGTCCCACAGGCCCTGCTGGTCCAGGGCGTTCCGGATGCCGGCGAAATGCTCCAGGAACTTCAGCACCAGATCCTGCGCCTGGCGCCGGCCCGTCCAGTTCAGCACCGCCGCGATGCCGAACATCGCCACCGCGTAGGAGCCCATCCAGCCGGTGGCGTCGGACTGCTCCAGCAGGTAGCCGGCCGGCAGGTGAGAGCGGTCGATCGGGCCGATGTTGTCCAGGCCGAGGAAGCCGCCCTCGAACACGTTGTTGCCCCCGGCGTCCTCCATGTTCACCCACCAGGTGAAGTTGACCAGGAGCTTGTCGAACACCCGGGACAAGAAGTCCAGGTCGCGGCCGCCGTCGATGGCGAAGACCTGCAGCGCCGCCCAGGCGTGCACGGGCGGGTTGACGTCACCGAAATCCCACTCATACGCCGGCAGCGCCCCGTTCGGATGCTGGAACCACTCCCGGCACACCAGGATCAGCTGGTACTTGGCGAACGCCGGGTCCAGGTGCGCCAGGGTCACGCAGTGGAAGGCCAGGTCCCAGGCGGCGAACCAGGGGTACTCCCACTTGTCCGGCATCGAGATGATGTCGAACCCGTCGAAGTTGCGCCACCTGGCGTTCCGGCCGCCCTTGCGCACCTCGGGCGGTGGCGGCTGGCCCGGGTCGCCGTCCAGCCAGCGGGTGACGTCGTAGTAGAACAGCTGCTTGCTCCACAGCATGCCGGCGCACGCCTGCCGCAGCACCAGCGCCTCGTCCGCGCTGGCGCCGGCCGGCGTCAGCCCGGCGTAGAACTCATCGGCCTCGGCCCGGCGCCCGGCCATCACCTCGGTGAACTCCGCGCCCAGCGGGTCCGCCCCGGCGCGGCCGCGCCGCCCGGTTGCGGCCGGCCGCAGCCGGACCCGCAGCTCGGCGGTCTGGCCAGGCGGCACGATGAGCTGGTACCACACCGCGCACTTGGTGCCGGTTCGCTCGGGGTTGATGGTGGCCGCGCCATGGGTCACGTGGTCGTTGATGCCGTCCTTGGGAAAGGGGGTCAGCGGCGCCGCGCCGTACAGCCGTTCGAGGTTGGTCTCGTTCTCGCAGAACAGCAGCTGCGGGTCGGCGCCGTCCGGGCCTGCCGCGGCGATCAGCTCCATCGCGCCCACGATCGGATGGTCGATGGCTACCGACCGGTCGCCCGAGGCCCGCAAGCCGGGCCGCCCCCCGTCATCCCCCCACGACCAGGTGTTGCGGAACCAGGCGGTGGGCAGCACGTGGATGCTGTCGTCCTCCGGCCCGGCGTTGGTGACCTGGATCGCCATCAGCAGGTCGTCCGGGGCGGCCTTGGCGTAGTGCACCTCGGTGATCCAGTACCGGCCGCCGTCGAACGCGCCGGTGTCCAGCAGCTCGTACTCCGGCTGGAACTTATCCCGGCCGGCGTTGACATCGATCAGCTCCTGGTACGGGAACGCCTCCTGCGGATAGTGGTAACGCCACCGGTTCCACGCGTGGCTGGGCACGGCGTCCAGGTACCACCAGTACTCCTTCACGTCCTCGCCGTGGTTGCCCTGCGGGCCGGTCAGCCCGAACGCCCGCTCCTTCAGGATCGGGTCGCGCCCGTTCCACAGCGCCAGGGCAAGGCACAGCCGCTGGTGGATGTCGCAGAACCCGGCCAGGCCGTCCTCCCCCCACCGGTAGGCCCGCGACCGCGCGTGATCATGCGGCAGGTAATCCCACGCGTTACCGCCGGCGCTGTAATCCTCCCGGACCGTCCCCCACTGGCGCTCGCTGACATACGGCCCCCACCGGTACCACTCCCCGGCTTCCAAGAGCCCGTCCTCCAGCCGGCCGAACCCGGCCACCCGCTCACGTTCCGCACCCATCGACGTCTCTCCATTCCGTCTGAGATCCCCGTGCTGTTCAACGGCCCCAGACGAATCCTTTGCCAGCTGGACGGCCGTTGGCCGAGGAACCCGTAGGCCACTTGCAGAGACTGGCACCCCGAGGGCCGCCGCCAGCACCAGCAGCCCCAGGTAGCTGCGAGAACGCTGCATGGCCACCGGGTCGGGTAAGCCTTCGTATGTCCCTGACGGTGACCATGAGGTTGCCGGGCGCCCGAACCTATCGCGAGCATGATTTCACCGCTGGCGATGATCTCGTCCGACGTGATCATCTAAGGCCCCTCTGCGTGCACAGCACTATGGATCGATTCGACCACCGGCGGGCGGGGACCGCCTCACCCCGACGAGGATGAATAGGCGGTCCGCCGCCGGTCGCCCGCCTAGGCAGCCACCGCTGCAGCACCAGGATCAGCGCGATCCCGTGTTATCGCCCGGGCTGCGCCACGATGCTCACGTCGATGACGTCGAGTCCCAGGCTGTTGATCCGCTCCATCAGCCCGGCCAGGGCGCCCCGATCCGGCACCTCGGCCCGCAGCGTGGTGGTGCCTGGCCCGAGGGTGACTTCGCAGTCGTCGAACGCTGCGCGCAGCGTGCCGCCCGCGTGTCCCAGAAACGTGATCTCGTATGTATGTGATTGCACCGGGATGCTCCTCCGGAGCCTTGTCGTTGTATTCATGCAGGTCCCCAGCATGCCGCGCGGCCGCAGCCTGGTAATCGTCCAGTTGGGGGTGATCTGAGATCCGACAGCAAGCCCATGCCGTTGCGCAGGTCTTTCACAAACCGGACCACCAGTCCCTGACGGCGCATTGGAGAGATACAGCCAGATTTCCCGCGTAGAGTGATGACCCGTCTCCAGCGCCGTGGTCCAATAGTTACGCGTGTCACGGCCCGGGACTCGCACCGGCAACCTGGAGACCACAGCAGCAGAGAACAGATTCATGGCAGAGGGCGCGACAGAGCGACACGGCCCATTGCGGGGCGCGCGGTTCGCGCTGACGAAGTTCCGGCCGCCGACGCTGCCTGCCACGCTCGTAACAAGGTCGGTGCTGCATAACCGGCTAAGGGCGGGAGCTGGTCAGCGACTGACAGTGGTGGTGGGGTCGGCCGGAGCGGGCAAGAGCGTGCTGCTCGCGGACTGGGCCGCGGCCCGGCCGCCGGGTACGACATCCTGGCTGTCGTGTGACCGGGGCGACGCTGACCCCGTCCGGTTCTGGGCTGGCTTCGTCGAGGCGCCGCGGACTATCGAACCCGGCTTTGGCGCCGATGCCGCCGAGCTGCTGGCGATGGATCGGACGATGTCGGCTGATGTCATCGCGTCGGTGGCCAACGACGCCGCCAAGCTGCCTGCGGGCTCGGCGATCATCGTGGATGACTTCCATTTCGCGGCCGCCGCGGCGGCTCCGGATATGACCGATCTCGTCGAGCAGTGGCCGACAGAGAACGTCCAGCTGGTACTGGCCGACCGTTTTGACCCTCCGTTGCGGCAGCACCGACTGCGGATGTCAGGCCAGCTGGAGGAGATCCGGGACCGTGATCTGTATTTCTCCCTCGACGAGAGCCGTGACCTGCTGGCGAACTTCGGTGTCCAGCTCTCCGATGCTGACCTGGCCCGGCTTCACCAGCACAGCGAGGGGTGGCCGGCGGTCCTGCAGATGGCGGCGCTGTCCCTGCGCAGTACCGGTGACGCGGCACGGCTGGCGCGGGCGATCGAGGTGCGCGGGGCGGCCATCGCCGACTACTTCATTTCCGAGGTCCTGGAGCAGCAGCCGCCCGAGATGGCCCAGTTCATGCTCGACACCTCCATCCTGGCCGGGGACCTGACCGCGGACGCGTGCGCGGCGGCCACTGGACGGCAGGACGCGGCGGCGCTGCTGCGCGCCATCGACACCGCGCACCTGTTCCTGGTGACACTCGACGATGAGCGGAGCAGCTTCCGATATCACCGTCTGGTCCGCCAGGTTCTGCGCACCGAGTTGCACGCCAGGGACCCCGCCCGCGAGCAGGCGCTTCATCTGCGGGCGGGCGAATGGTTCGAGGCTACGGGGGACACTCGGCGCGCCGCCTACCATTATCTGGCGGCACAGCAGGCCGACCGGGCGCTGACGCTCCTCCAGGACCGGGTTCTACCTGACTTCCTGAGGATCCCGGCGATACCGGCACCGTTGGTGCTGACCGTGGCCGAGGTCTCGCCGCTGGTAGAGTCCCCGGAACGGCTGCTGGGCCTAGCCGCGGACCTGCTGTTGTCGGGTGACGCGGCGCGTGGCGGCGAGTATATTGACCTGCTCGAGCATGCCGGGAAGATTCCGCCCGAGTCGGGGCTGGCCGCCCGGTTCGCGGCGTTTCAGTCGTTCCGTTACGGGGTGGTCGGCGAGCTGGAAAGCTCCGTGCAGGCGGCGCTGGACGCCCGGGCCATCTACGAGCGGACGCAGCTCACCGACGACTGGAACGCCATGATCCCGCTGGTCCTCATCCGCGTATATGACTGCCTGGGCGACTTCGCGGCGGCCGAGCGGGAGGCAGCCGCGGCTCTGGCGGAACCCGACGTCACCGAACCGGTCAGGCTCGTGATGGTGCCGGGTTCGCGCGCGCTGGCCTGGTTCGAGGTCGGTCGCCTAGCCGAGGCCGCCGAGGCGGCCACGGCCGCCGATACTGAAGCACTGCGGCTGGGATTCGGCGAGCATTTCTTCGCCGTGGACTATCTGCGCGCGCTGTCCGGTCTCGCGCTGGAACGCCGCGATCTGGACACCGCGGAGCGTCTCACCGAACGAGTGCTCTCGATAACCGAGCAGCGCCGGCCGCTCTTCGAGTTCCTGGCGCTGCTGGACCGGGCGCAGATCTGGGCCGCCCGCGGGCAGGTCCGCGACGCGCTGGCCACCGTCGCGGCCGCACGTCAGGTGCTGGGCGCGGGGGCTAGCTCGGCGCTGCTGGTGTGGGCCGATGAGCAGGAGTCACTGCTCCGCCTATCGCTCGGCGACCTGCGCTCTCCCGCCGAGCTGGCCTGCCATCTGCCCGCCGGCCGCCGGGGCCTGCTGCTGGCCAGGGTAGCGCTTATGGCCGGTGATCACGATGGTGTACAGCCGCATCTGCGGGCCGCGGCGCAGGACGGCCTGACCCCGCGCCAGGCGCTGGTCTGCCAGCTGTTGTCCGCGGCCGCCGCGATCGAGCGCGGCGATCCTGCGGCCGCGAAGATGGTCGGAGGAGCTCTGCACACAGCCCGCGGCCAGGGTTTCCTCAATACCGTCATTACCACCGCACCGCAGATCGCCAGCTATCTGATCGAGCACGCGGCCCAGCTGCAGTCGGACCCGTTCCTTGATCAGCTGGTTGCCGCAGCGATCGAGGTACGCTCCGCCGGGCGTGGCCCCCTCCCGTCCAGCCGCGTCCTCGCCGAGCCACTGACTGCTGCCGAGCAGCGCGTCCTCACGCTCCTGCCGACCAGCACCAACCTGCAGATCGCGGACACGCTCTACATATCCCGCAACACGGTGAAGACCCATCTCAGATCGATTTACCAGAAACTCGGGGTGGCCTCACGCGCAGAGGCCCTCGAGCGGGCGGTCGACCTGCGCCTGCTCTGAGGCTGGCTCTCCGGTGCCCATATTCACCCCGGGCTGGGTGACGCCCTCACCAGATCGCCCGGCCACTATCGGCAAACCGACGTAGAGGAGCCGAAGATGACCGCTACTACCGCTACTACCGAGCAGCCTGCTGGCGGCGGCCTGGCCTGGTACGCGCTGCCGGCGCAGGATGTGACGACGCAGTTGGGCGTCGATGAGGATACCGGGCTGAGCGCCGCGGAGGTGGACCGGCGGCTGGCGGAGTACGGGCCGAACGAGCTGCCGACTGAGCCGCCGCCGAGCATATGGGTGGTCGCGCGGCAACAGCTGATGAACCCGATGAACATCATGCTGCTGCTGGTGGTGGCGGCGAGTTTCGCGATCGTGCAGATCGCGACCGCGCTGGTGGTGCTGGGCCTGGTGCTGTTCAACGTGGTGATGGGCACCAACCAGGAGCTGAAGGCCCGGGCCAGCGTGGAGGCGCTGGCCAAGCTGCAGGTGCCGCACGCGCGGGTGCGGCGTTCGGGGCAGGTCGAGCAGATCCAGTCGACCCGGCTGGTGCCGGGCGACATCGTGCTGCTGGAGGCCGGGGACGTGGTCCCGGCCGACGGGCGGATCCTGACCTCGGCGACGCTGGAGGTGCAGGAGGCCGCGCTGACCGGGGAGAGCGCCCCGGTGCCCAAGGACCCGGAGACGCTGCCCGAGGGCGACACCGCGCTGGGCGACCGGACCAACCTGGTGTTCCAGAACACCCAGGTCACCCGCGGCACGACGGTGTTCGTGGTGACCGGGACCGGCACCGCGACCCAGATGGGCCAGATCGCCGGCCTGGTCACGGCGACCAAGCGGACCAAGTCGCCGCTGCAGCGCGAGCTGGACGGGATGACCAAGGTGTTCGGCGCGATCGCGTTCATCGCGGTGGCCATCATCGCCGTCTTCGGCCTGGTGCGGGGGCAGGACACCACCACGCTGGTGCTGCTGTGCATCTCGACCGCGATCGCGTCCATCCCGACCGGGCTGCCGACGTTCGTGCAGGCCATGCTGTCGTCCGGGGCGCGGCGGCTGGCCGAGTCCAAGGCGGTGGTCAAGTCGCTGTCGGACGTGGAGACCCTGGGCGGGACCACGGTCATCAACTCGGACAAGACCGGCACGCTGACGATGAACGCGATGACCGCGACCACGATGCTGGCCGGCGGGGACTGGTTCAAGATCGAGGGCCCGGGCTACCAGAAGTCCGGCGCGATCCTCGGCACCGGCGGCGAGGAACCGCCGGACTTCCGCAACCTGGCGCTGGGCCTGGTGCTGTGCACCGACGCCACCGTCGATGACGAAGGGGCGGTCATCGGCGACCCGACCGAGGCGGCGTTCGTGGTGCTGGCCGCCAAGATGGGCGTGGACGCCGGGCAGACCCGCGAAACCCTGCCCCGGCGGGCCGAGGTGCCGTTCGACTCCGCCTACAAGTTCATGGCCACCTTCCACGACCGCCCGGACTGGCTGTCCGGCCCGGTCATCACCCGGCCGCACCTGATGTGCGTCAAGGGCGCCCCGGACGTGGTCCTGCAGCGCTGCACGCACGCGCTGTGGCACGGCGAGGTCGTCCCGGTCGACACCGTGCGGGACGAGATCACCGCGGCCAACCGCCAGCTGTCCGAACGCGGCCTGCGGGTCCTGGCGTTCGCCGCCCGCGACCTGGACGACGCCGAGATGACCGCGGCGCTGGCCGACCCGATGGCCGCCGTCACCGGCCTGGTCATGGGGACGCTGGTCGGGATCGTGGACCCGCTGCGCACCGAGGCCAAAGACGCGGTCCGCACCGCGCTCGGCGCCGGGATCGACGTCCGGATGATCACCGGCGACCACACCGTCACCGCCCGCGCCATCGCCGACGAGCTCGGCCTCGGGCCCGGCGTGATCACCGGCACCGACCTGCAGCACCTGTCCGACGACGACGTGCTGGCCCGGCTGCCCCGGCTGCACGTGTTCGGCCGGGTGGCGCCCGAGGACAAGCTCCGCCTGGCCCAGCTCATGCAGCGCGACGGCCAGGTCGTCGCGATGACCGGCGACGCGGTCAACGACGCCGCCGCGCTCAAGCAGGCCGACGTCGGCGTGGCCATGGGCAGCGGCTCGGAGGTCTCCAAGCAGGCCGCCAAGATCGTGCTGACCGACGACAACTTCGCCACCCTGGTCCGGGCCGTCGACCTGGGCCGCGACATCTACCGGCGGATCTCCACCTACATCCGGATGCAGCTGACCGTCCTGTCCTCGGTGCTGCAGCTGATGGTCTACGCCACCATCTTGAACATCAACGGCGGCGTGGCCCTGTTCCCCCTGCAGCTGCTGTTCGCCAAGTTCTTCGTGATCATCACCGTGGTCATCGGGTTCATCGTCGACGTCCCCGACCCCGGCGTCATGCAGCGGCCGCCCCGCACGCCCGGCACCAAGATCGTGACCCGGCCGTGGATCATCCGCTGGTTCATCTTCGGGTTCACCGTCGCCGCCACCGCCCTGTCCGTGCTCGAATGGGGCCCCGGCAAGCCCAGCACCACCGGCCCGTCGGTCAACATGACCATGGCGTTCGCCATCGTCTCGCTGTCCGCGGTCAACATCGGCCTGGTCATGCGCCGCGAACGCCAGGCCCCCTGGTCCTCCCCCGTCTTCCCCTTCCTCGGCTGGATCATCCTGGGCTGGGTCCTCACCTGGGCCGCCGTCGAACTCGGCATGCTCCAGCGCCTGCTCGACACCACCTCGCTGTCCGGCCGGGAATGGATCGTAGTGCTCGCCCTGTCCCTGCTCGCCCCCGCCGTCGTCGCCGTGGACAAAATCCTCCAGCTCCGGCGGCAGCGCACGGCCCGCATCGCAACGGGCCCGCAGCCAGCAGCCGACGGGGTTATCCAGGCCACCACCTGACCGTTGGGCCGAAACACAATCCCTGCGGGCAGTTCGTCCAGAGCGCGGTGGGACGGCTCTGCGGATGGACGCTGGCGCGGGCGCCTGCCCGGCCCGGCGACCCGGTCGCGATGACCGGATACCTCGGCGGCGACGGCGCCTTCGACCGGTCGATCGCCGATTCCCCCGAACGTTACGCCAACCGGAACGAGAAGGACTGTGACAACTTTGTCAAGGCGATCCGATCCGGGCGCCGCGAAGCGGTCGACGGTGCCTGAGCTTCGCCCAGCTGGGCCCGCTGCCGACCCGCCAGCGCACCCCATCAGGGAGCTGAGCACCGCCGAGGTGCGGTGGATCCTGCCCGGCGACCTGGATGCCGCGATCGCTGAGTGGTTCGAGCGGTTCCCCGGCGGGATGGAATTCCGTGAGGATGCCTACCTCGTCCGCCCGGTCCTGCGCGGGCTGTCGGTGAAGATCCGCGCGGGCAGCCTGCTCGAGGTGAAGGTGTATCAGGGCAGCCCGGGGGTTCTCGATACAGCGAGCGGCGCCCGCGGCCGCATCGAGTCGTGGCGGAAATGGTCGTTCCCGTTCGGGCCGCTCGGCCCGAACAGTGCGGGCTCGCCCAGCTGGACCGTGGTGCACAAGAGACGGTGGATCAGCCAGTTCTTCTTGGCGGGCGGGCGGCTCACGACCGGCATCCCGCTCCGGCCTGGCATCCCGGCGCAGGCCAGGGAAGCCGCGTGTGCCGCGGAACTCACCGAAGTCCGCTCAGGCGGTAGGACCTGGTGGTCCCTGGCTTTCGAGGCGACAGGTGCAGCCGACTTGCTCCGCGGCACTCTGCAGGCTACCGCCGCGCTGATCTTCGCCCAGGCCCCGCCCGGGGAGGTGGAACTTGACCTGAGCCACTGCCAGTCCTATGCCGATTGGCTGTCCCGGCGCGCCGAGTACCTGGAATAACGGAAACGACAGACTTCTACTCAGGCACGAGAGGCAATGATGCAGATCGATGATGAGCCCGCACTCGGCTGGACGCTGGTCCTGCGACGTCAGCCGGTCCGGCTTGTAGAGGGCCGCCCGCTCGGCGGCTACACCGACGTCTACGAGCTCATCTGCTGCGACTGCGGTGATAACCCCGAAAAGGACTACCGGGATATCGAACCCTATCTTCAGCGGATCCGCGGGCCGTACACGTTCCGGGCAGGCATCGAGGCATACGGGCAGCACGACAGGCTTCAACACCGGCAGCAGCCAGTTCTCGCGGCCAGCGGGACGCGGCGAATAGAACCCTTTAATGGCAAGACGGGATAGCGCCCACGAGCCAGCCGCCGACCCGGCGCCGCTATCAACCGGAGAGGACCTGCCTACGATGGCGGATCGATGGCTATCACCCACCTGTGGATGATGCACTGCAACTTGCCTGGGTGAGAGGGTGCAGCAGCGATGTCTGTCCACAGCCGGGGTGGGGTGTCTATGTTCAGTTGGCTGCCGGGGCTGCAGGCGATCTCGTCCTACCGGCGGGAGTGGCTGGCCAAGGACGTGGTGGCCGGGATCGTGCTCAGCACGCTGCTGGTGCCGCAGGGCATGGCGTACGCCGAACTGGCGGGCCTGCCGCCGATCACCGGCCTGTACACCTCCATCTTGTGCCTGCTCGGCTACGCGGTGTTC
>Ga0081540_1004286_pt1 | contig 10935 bp, 13 predicted proteins | sample TabmetS2T1R1_FD_71024 | JGI IMG/M metagenome (GOLD analysis project Ga0081540, IMG submission 71024) | Tabebuia heterophylla rhizosphere microbial communities from the University of Puerto Rico - S2T1R1 | ecosystem: Host-associated > Plants > Roots > Rhizosphere ... | reverse complement strand
GGCGCCTGGGTGCGCGAGGCGGCCGCGGCGGCCAGGGATGCGGGATCCACGGAGAGACCGTAATCGATGAAGTGATGCTCGGTGAGCCAGGCCTCGTCGAAGCCGAGCTCCTCCGTCCACTCGATCTGCTCGAGCTCGCGACGGATGATGTCGTCGTGGCGGTGGCCCGGCGGGGCCTGGAAGAAGAAGAATGTCCCGAAGCGCATCGATGCGGCCTCCTCAGCTCACCCCAAGATAGCGCGACTTGACCTCCTCGTTGGCGAGGAGCTCCGTGGGGCGGGCGGAGTGGACGATCTGGCCGCGGCTCAGGATGTGGGTGCGGTCGGCCACGGAGAGAGCGAGGGCGAGGTTCTGCTCTACGAGGAGGATGGACAGTCCCTCGCGCTTGAGCTCACCGATCACCCGCCCCACCTCGCGCACGAGGAGCGGGGCCAGCCCCTCCGTGGGCTCGTCGAGGAGGAGGAGGTCGGGATTGCTCATGAGGGCGCGCCCGATGGCCAGCATCTGCTGCTCGCCGCCCGAGAGCTTGTTGGCGCGGTTGCTTCCGCGCTCGCGCAGCCGCGGGAAGAGCTCGTGCACGCGCTCCAGGCTCCAGCGCCCGCGGCCGCTCCGCGCCACCTCGAGGTTCTCGCGCACGGTGAGAGAAGGAAAGACGCGGCGGCCCTGGGGCACGAGGGCCATGCCGCTTTCCACCATGCGATGCGGTGGCCAGCTGGTGATGTCCGCTCCTTTGAAGCGCACCCGGCCGCGGCGGGGCGGCGTGAAGCCGATGATGGAGCGAATGAGCGTGGTCTTGCCCATGCCGTTGCGACCGAGGATCCCCAGGACCTCGCTCGGCTCCACGCGGAGGGAGATGCCCTGGAGCACGTGGCTGTCGCCGTAGTACGTGTGCACGTTCTCGACCTCGAGCACGGACCCCGCCTCAGCCACCGAGATAGATCTCCCGCACCTGCGGATCGGCGCGCACCTCGTCGCGCGAGCCGTCGGCGATGACGCAGCCGTAGTGGAGCACGGTGACGTGGGGAGACAACTCCAGCGCGATGTCCATGTCGTGCTCGATCATGAGGACGGTGATGGCGGGATCGAGGCGCGCGAGGAGGCCAGCCATGAGCCGCGATTCCGCCGGGGAGAGGCCGGCCGTCGGCTCGTCGAGGAGGAGCAGGCGCGGCCGCCCCGCGAGGGCGAGGGCGATCTCGAGCTGCCGCTGCTCGCCGTGGGAGAGGTTGCGTACCATCGTTCCCGCGACGGAAGCGAGCCCCACGGAGTCGAGGATGGCCCGCGCCCGGCCCTGCAGATCGGCGAAGGCGCGGACGGGGCGCAGCATGGAGAAGCGGTGCGCGGTGTGCGCCTGGACGGCGAGCTGGGTGTTGTCCAGCACGCTGAGGTCGGGGAAGAGGTTGGTGATCTGGAAGGTGCGGGCGAGGCCCTGGGCCGCGCGGTGATGGGCGGGGGCGCTCGTCACGTCGCGCCCGAACAGCATGATGCGCCCCGAGCTGACAGGCAGCGCTCCCGAGATGAGGTTGAACAGCGTGGTCTTGCCGGCGCCATTGGGGCCGATGAGCGCCCGTCGCTCGCCCGGCCGCACAGCGAGGGCGACGCCGTCCACCGCGCGGAGGCCGCCGAAGTGCTTGGTCACGCCGTCGAGTATGAGGGCGTACTCCGCGTTCATGACGCTCGGGCGCCCTCGGCTAGCAGGACTTGCATGGAGGATAGTCTCGCGTGTAGAGCGGCATCTTCAGGAACTCGTCGGGATTGTATTTCCAGAACTGGCTCACCGCCGGATAGGTGAAGATCACGGAGTTCTGGAGCTTGCCGCCCACTCGCTCCACCTTGCGCACGTAGACGTTCTGGATGGGATTGCCCCACTTGTCGATGACCACCGGTCCGCGGGGAAAGTCTTTGAGCTCGACCTTCTTGAGGGCAGCCAGGAAGGCGTCGCGGTCCTCCACCTTGCCGTTGATCGCGCGGATCGCCTCGACGATCCACCGCATGTTCGTGTAGCAGGTCTCCGCGTAGTACGAGGGTACCTTGCCCGCCTTGGCCTCGAAGGCCTTGGCGTAGGCCTTGTTGGCCGGGTTGTCGAGGGCCGCGGAGTAGTGGAGCGCGGTGTAGACGCCGAGGGCCTCGTCTCCCATCTGGGGCAGCACCGACTCGTCGGTGACCGTCCCGTTGCCGAGGAGGGGAACCTTGGCCTTGAGCCCCGACTCCGCATACTGCTTCACGAATTGCAGCGAGCCGCGGCCGAAGAAGACGGCGAACACCGCATCCGCCCCTGGTTTCACCTGGGCGATGAAGGGCGAGAAGTCTGCCGTGTTCAGCGGCGTCCAGATCTTCTGGATGATCTGCCCGCCTTGCTCCTCGAAGGTGCGCTGGAAGCCGCCCACCGTCTCCCAGCCGAAGGCGTAGTCGAAGCCGATGGTGACGATCTTCTTGTACTTGAGATTGCTGGCGACCCATTCCCCGAAGGGATGCATGGACTGGCTGCTGTTCCAGCCGGTCCGCACCACCCACTTGGCCGGCTTGCGCTGGGTCAGATCGTCGGAGGACATCACGGGATAGGTGGTGGGAATCTTGGCCGCATCGGCGAAGGGGTGCAGGGCGTAGCCGGTGGAGGCGAGGAGCCCGCCCGTGAGAATGGCTACGTGATCCTGATCCACGAGCTTGCGCGCCTTGGTGAGCGCGGTGGCGGTGACCCCTTCCGTGTCTTCCACGATCAGCTCGATCCGCCGATTCGCTGCCTGGCGATTGATCTCGTCGAGATAGAGCTCGGTGCCGCTCAGCATGTCCTTACCGAGGGCGGACGCGGCGCCGGTGAGGGGCACGAGGAGTCCGACCTTGATGGGGCCACTCTGCGCGGCGGCGGAGCCGGCAGCCCCTCCGGCCGCCACGATGAGCAACAGCGCGATCCACGGGTGCAGGCGAGAGCGCATCGGAATTCCTCCTTCAGCGTCGCGCGCGGCGAAGGGCGCCCACGATGCCGTGCGGCGCGAACAGGATGACGCCGATGTACACGGCGCCCAGGATGAGCAGCCAGCGCTTCGTGTAGACGCTCACGAAGTTCTTGAGGAACACGATCACACCCGCGCCGAGCACGGGGCCGATGAGCGTGCCCGGCCCTCCCAGCGCCGTCATGAGGAGCGCCTCCACCGAGGTGACCAGCTGCACGTCGGTGGGCCCCACGAAGCCGTTGTAGTAGGCCCAGAGCACGCCGGCCAGGCCCGCGAAGACGCCGGCGATCACGAAGGCGAGGTACTTGTGGAGCCACACGTTGTAGCCGAGTGCGGCCATGCGCGATTCGCTGCCCCGGATTCCCTTGAGGCCGAGGCCGAAAGGCGAGATGACGAGGAGGCCCAGGAGCGCCCAGGAGAGAGCGGCCGCGACCAGTGTGAAGTAGAAGAAGGGCAGCGGCGCGTTGAGACTCAGCGCCCCCATCTCGGGCCGCGGCACACCTGCGATGCCATTGTCGCCCTTGGTCAGCGAGACCCACCGGAAGGCGAGGCCCCACATCACCATGCCGAGAGCGAGCGTGATCATGAGGAAGTAGGTGCCGCGCGCCCGGATGGCCACGACGCCGAACACCGCCGCGGTCACGGCGGCCAGCCCGATGCCTGCCGCCGCGCAGCCGACCAGTCCCACCTGGCGCTCGGTGGCGAGGAGAGCCACTGCATAGGCGGCGACGCCGAAGTAGGCGGCCTGGCCGAGCGAGGGCAGTCCCGTGTAGCCGAGGAGCACGTCGAGGCTCATGGCGAGGATGCCGAAGATGAGCGCCTGGGTGATGAGGGTGAGCGGATAGGCGGGCAGCAGGGGGCCGAGGACAGCGAGCCCTCCGACGACGGCAGCGGCGAGAGCGGCGCGACGGCCGATCACGGCGTCAAGCGCGGCCGAAGAGCCCCGTGGGGCGAATGGCGAGGATGAGCGCCATGGGCGCGAAGAGGGTGAAGTAGGCGAGCTCGGGGAAGAGCGCCTTGCCGAAGTTGTCGAGGAGGCCCACGAGCAGACTGCCTACCATGGCGCCGGGCAGGCTGCCGAGCCCTCCCACGATGACGACCACGAAGGCGTAGGGCAGCACCTCGAAGTCCGCGCCCGGATACACGCCGAGGAAGCCCGCGCCGATCACGCCGCCGAGGGCGGCGAGGGCCGATCCGAGCCCGAACACGGCGAGGGAGAGCCGAGGCACGTTGATGCCCACGCCTTGCGCCATCTCGCCGTCGTCGACGGCGGCCCGGATCATGGCGCCCGCGCGCGTGCGATCGAGAAGGAGCCAGAGCCCTAGCCCCACGGCCACCGCGACCCCCACGATGAAGACACGGTAGATCGGGAAGACGATGCCGCCCAACCGCGCGCTCCCCGAGAGCGCCGCGGGCACGGGCAGGCTGTACGGATCGCCGCCCCACAAGAGCAGGGCCAGATCCTGGAAGATCAGCGCGAAGCCGATGGTCATCAGCACCTGCCCCAGGTCCTGGCCGCGCAGACGCTGGAGGAAGTAGCGCTCCATGGCCATGCCGATGAGGGCGATGGCCACGGTGGCCGCGACCACAGACATGGCGAAGCTCCGCGTGCGGAGGATCACGGTGAGCCCGAGATAGCCGCCCAGCATGAAGTAGGAGCCGTGGGCCATGTTGACGATGCGCATGACCCCGAAGATGAGGGAGAGGCCGCTCGCGAGCAGGAAGAGAAGGGCGCCGTACGAGAGGCCGTTGAAGGTCTGGACGATCCAGAAGTCCGGCCTCACGCCGCCTCTACTCCAGACGCAGCATGCGGGCGGCGTTCTCGCGGATGACGCGCTCCTGGTCCTTCTTGCCGAGACCGACGGCCTTGGCCTGGATGACGGCGAGCGGCCGCTCCACGCCCATGTCGAAGCAGAAGTCCGTGCCGAGCATCACGCGATCCGCGCCCACCGTGGCGATCAGGTAGCGGAGGGCGGCGGGATCGTGGCTGATGATGTCGTAGGTAAAGCGGCGGAGGTAGGCGCTGAAGGATCGCTTCGCCACGCCCTTCGTCTCCGGCCGCACGCCTTGCCCGTGCCGGAGGCGTCCGTGCACGTAGGGCAAGGCGCCGCCGGCGTGGGGCAGGCACACCGTGAGCTTTGGGAGCCGATCGAGCACGCCGCCGAAGACGAGGTGCGAGGCGGCGATGGCGGTGTCGAACGGATTGCCGAGGAAGTTGGTGAGGTAGTACGGGGCGAGCCGCTCTCCTCCCACCACGCGGAGGGGATGGAGCAGCACGGGCAGGCGCAGCGCGGCCGCGCGCTCGAAGATGGGAAAGAGCGCGGGATCGGAGAGCTCCCGCCCGCCCACGTTGGTGCCCATGTAGACGCCGCGGATACCTGGGAGCGCGGCGGCTCGCTCGAGCTCGGCGAGGGCGCGCGCCTGATCCTGGAGGGGGAGCATGGCACAGCCCACGAAGCGATCGGGATGCGCCACGTGCGCGGCGCTGGCCCCGTCGTTCCAGGCGGCGGCGAGGCGCGCGCCGGTGTCGCCGTCGGCCCAGTACACCATGGGCGCGGTGAGGGACAGGGCCTGCGTGGCCACGCCTTGCCGATTCATGGCGCGGAGCCGGAGATCGAGATCCCAGTAGCGCGCATCGAGAGGCGCGGTGCGCGAGCCGCCCACTACGAGGACGGGGCCCTTCGGGCTCGAGCGATCGACGCTGGCGCCGAAGGCGCCGCCCGACTCCTCGATGATGTGGATGAAGCGCTCGGGAAAGAAATGGGCGTGGACGTCGACGCCGGTGGGCTCGGCCATTGGACGGGGATTCTACTCTCAATGCTCGGGCGATGATAGTCTCTAGCCCCGCGGAGGAAGCCGCGCGTGGCGGCGGGAGAATACGTGTGGAGGAGGACGGCGTGAAGCTACCCAAGGACCGCTTCGACTACTCGCCCATGGTGGCGCGCCGCCCGTGGACGCTGCCCAAGGGCGCGCGCATCGCCGTGTGGACCATCGTGAACATCGAGGAGTGGGACATCGAGAAGGCCATGGCACGCCAGTACCTGCCCACGCCGCAGGGGGTGGCGGTGGTGCCGGACGTGCCGAACTGGGCGTGGCACGACTACGGCATGCGCGTGGGCTTCTGGCGGCTCTTCGATGCGCTCAACAAGCACAAGATCCGCGCCACCACCTCGATCAACGCGCACGTGGTCGAGTCCTATACGCCGGTGGCCCAGGCGATGCTCGACGCGGGATGGGAGTTCATGGCCCACGGAGTCATCCAGGGCGCCATGCATCTCCTGCCCGACGAGCGCGCGGCCATCCGGCAATCCGTGGAGATGCTGAGGAAGTTCACGGGCAAGAAGCCCAAGGGCTGGCTCGGGCCGGGGCTGACCGAGACGTGGGAAACGCTCGATCATCTCGCCGCGGAGGGCATCGAATACGTCTCCGACTGGGTCAATGACGACCAGCCCTACGGGATCCGCACCAGCGCGGGCCCTCTCGTCTCCGTGCCGTACTCCATCGAGCTGAACGACATCCCCATGATGGTCGTCCAGCACCACACGTCGTCCGAGTGGCTCCAGCGCGCCAAGGACCAGTTCGATCGACTCTACGCGGAGGGTGCGAGGAATCCACGCGTCATGGCCCTCGCCGTGCATCCCTACATCTCGGGGGTGCCGCACCGGATCAAGTATTTCGAGGCAGTGTACACTTACATGCGGAAGAAGAAGGGCGTGTGGTTCACGACGGGCGAAGACATCTACGAATGGTATAAATCACAGCAATGACACGTCGGGGCAAGGTCATCCCGTTCCCGCGGACCCGTCCGCCCGAGCCGCCACCGTCCGGCCTGGTCGAGGTGCGCCGCTGCCGCGATCAGGCGGAGGCGCTGGTCGTCCAGGCCCTTCTCGACGGCGACGGCATCCCCACCGTGATGCGCGGCCAACTTGTGCAGTCCGTGCATCCGTTCAGCGTGGGGAACGCCGGCGAGGTGACGCTGCTCGTGGCCGCCATTGACGCCGAGCGCGCCCGCCGCCTCCTCGCCCAGGTGTAGCGCGGCTACCGGTAGAACTTCTCCCGTCCACCTTTTCTACGGGCGAGCGGCCGCGCGGCCCAAGTCGTCCGGAGTCTCGCGTGTCTTCCTGAGCGACGTGTCGCGTTGTGCCGGCTGACTGCCTGATGAAGCGGATGGCCCTGGTAGGCCTTTTTCTGCTGATCGGATGGGTGGGCGAGGTGGCCGCGCAGACTGCTCCGAGCACAGTCGAGCGAGCGGCCTACACCGGGCTCCTTGCGGCAGCCGCTCGCGGTGACACGGCCCGGATCGTGGCGCTTATCGCGCGAGGCGCGACGGTGGATGAGCGAGATGACCACGGGCGGACGCCTTTGCACGTGGCAGCCTACGGCGGACACCACGGCGCGATGCGCGCGCTCGTTGCGGCTGGCGCGGACCCGAACGCGCTCGAGCAAGACCGCTACGACATCGTGACGATCGCGGCGGTGGCCAATGACGTGCCGACCCTCGCGCTGGCACTCGCGCTCGGCGGCCGTGCCACGAACGTCACCAGCCGCTATGACGGCACGGCGCTCATCGCCGCGGCACACCTCGGGCACGGAGACGTAGTGCGCACGCTCATCAAAGCCGGCGCGCCGCTCGACCACGTCAACAATCTCGGTTGGACGGCCCTCATCGAGTCGATCGTGCTCGGTGATGGGGGAGCGCGTCACACCGACACGCTGACCGCGCTGGTCGAGGCCGGCGCCAACGTGAACCTGGCGGATCGAAGCGGACAGACGCCGCTCGTCCTCGCGCTGGCGCGCGGCTATGGCGCTATGGTCGCTGTGCTCCGACGGGGCGGGGCGCGGTGACCTCCCTCTCACCTTCGAACGAAGGATCGTAGAGCACATCGGTGTAGGGCATGGAATCGGCTTCCGTGAGGCAGGTCAGGTCAGCGTGATGCCGAAGAGCTTGGCGGCGTTGGCCGTGAGGGTCTGGCCGAGCGTTTCCGGATCCGTCTTGCGCAGCTCGGCCACGACGGACACGGTGAGGCCGACGTAGGCGGGCTCGTTGCGCTTGCCCCGGTGCGGCGTGGGTGGCAGATATGGGCAGTCCGTTTCCACCACCAGGCGGTCATCGGGCACGAAGCGGGCGACCTCGGGCAGCGCGCGGGCGTTCTTGTACGTCACGGGGCCGGCCAGCGAGATGAAGAGTCCCAGGTCGAGACAGCGACGCGCGATGGCCACGTCGCCCGAGAAGCAGTGCATGACGCCGCCGATCTCACCCGCCCGCTCCTCGGCGAGGAGGGCGAGGGTCTCGTCGTGCGCGTCGCGGCAGTGGATGACCAGCGGCTTGCCCACGGCACGTGCGATGCCGATCTGGCGGCGGAAGACGAGCTGCTGCGTCTCCGGCGGCGAGAGGTTGCGGAAGAAGTCGAGGCCCATCTCGCCGAAGCCCACCACCCTCGCTTCCTCGCGGGCGAGGCGCTCCATCTCCGCGAAGTCCGCCTCCGTCGCCTGTGCCGCGTCGTGCGGGTGGATGCCCACCGTGGCCCATATGTCCGGGAGCCGGCGGGCCAGCGCCACCACCGCTCGGTTGGTCTCCCGGTCGGTGCCAATGGTGACGATGCCGCGCACGCCGGCCGCGCGCGCCCGGTCGAGCACGGCGTCGAGATCATTCGCATAGTCGGGGAAGTGCAGGTGCGCGTGGGTGTCGAAGAGCGGCATCAAGCGTTCATGATAGCTCACGGATCGACGGTGAAGCGGAGGCGCCCGATGAGTTGGCCCGAGGCCGTCATCACGTCCACGCGATAACGCCCCTGGTACGGCGGCCTCAGGTCCACCTTGCGCGAATAGGTGCGAAAGCCCTCCTTGCGGCCGCCCCGCACGGGCGAGAGCGCAATGTGTCCGAGGACCCGACCGTCCTTCCACCACACGTGCTCGATGCCCTGCTCGAGACCGGCCGGCACGTAGACCGCGGTGTAGGCGGCGAGCCCACCCCAGTCCGCCACGGTCGCGGCGGATATCGGGCTTGCGATGGGATCGATCGGCTCGAGGTTGGTTACGCTGCGTGCCACCGTGGCCTGCGTCACGAAGAGGGGCGCGGGCGGCACCATGCCGCGCCCGAACCACGCGAGCACCATGGCGATCACGGCCACGCCTGCCGAGCGGAGCACCGACTCCCACCACGTGAGCACGCCACGCTCTCGGAACACGGGCATCATGGCCACCGCGGTCAACGCCGCCGCCGCTTCGAGGGCGAAGATGGGCCGGAGGCGAAGGAGGGGCAAGGCCACGTTGAGGGCGGCGAAGATCGAGAAAGCGAGGAGGGCGCGGTTGAGCCACCGTCGCGGCTGGACAAGGGCCGCGTACCACGGATCCACCGCCGTCACCAGCGCGCCCGCGATCACGCCGACGAGGAAGATCACGTTGCGTGAATCGAAGGTCGCGCTCGCCCAGTAGGCGGGCAGCACGAAGAGCAGGAGCCCGTGGTAGAGGGTCTGCACCGCGTAGTCGGCGGCGCTCAGCACGAGCCGCCGGCCCCGATCTTCGAGGGGACCGCGAAGCTCCGCCACGGCGCCCACGAGGAGCACGAGGAGGAGGAGATAGCCGACGATCCAGCTCACATGGGGCAGCCCCCGCCGGAACACGAGCAACGTGGTGAGGCCCAGGCTCAACGAGCAGAGAGAGATGCCCCAGCGCTTGATCCAGGCCACTGCCCTCCCCATCAGCAAGCGCGCTCAGCCGGCGAGCCGCGGAGCGGGGGCGTGACGTGCTTCGCTGTAGAAGAGGAAGAGCGCGACGGTGAACACCGTCTGCATCACGGCAATGGCGCAGTCGACGAGGACCTGGGCCACGAAGTGCTCGGCGGCTCCCGCGACCACGGAGAGGATGGTGGCGAGGGAGAAGACGCCGACGAAGAGCACCGCGCCTGTCCAGAAGATGGCCGCACGGCGGCCCGCGGTGAGGGCATTGCTTCCCTTGAGCGCGGCCATCAGCGGAAGTCCCTCGAGTACCACGAGGGCGTCCACGAAAGAAACCCGCACGAGGAGGATGAGGCCGGGCACTACGAGACACACGAGCCCCACGAGCACGATGGCGCCCGCCACGAGGCGGGCCATGAAGATGCGCGGCCACACGGCGAGCCCGTCGAGCATCGACTGCCAGTAGGTCGCCGGCTCACCGCGCCGGATGCGCGCAAGGGCGGCCAGCGTCGCCGCGCCCACCAGCGGGCCGAACACCGCTTCCACCAGGAGGAAGACGCGAATGCCGCGCGCCGCCGCCTCCGTGGAGCCCGGCGGACGCCCCGTGAAGAAGTCGATGTAGTTGATCGCCACGTGGCTCGGCAGCCAGACCGTCAGCGTGATCAGGGTGAAGAGATGGAGGTGGACGCCGAAGAGGCGCAGCGTCTCCCGGAGGAGATCCCGCCGCACTAGGTAGCTCGGAGGGGGGCTCCGCCCCCCTTCGAAAGCCTCCCCCCGTGAAGCGGCTGGCGCCGGCAGAGCAGGCGCTCGAAGCGGCACATCCTTGCGTGCGAAATCACCAAAAGCACCTAGATCGCCTCCTAGGTGACCTTGGCGCCGGGGGGCAGGTCCTTGTCCAGGGAGAGCAGGGCAAGCGCACCTCCGTCCGAGGCGGCGAGCACCATCCCGTTCGACTCGATGCCCATGAGCGTCGCGGGCTCCAGGTTTGCCACGACGACGATCTTGCGCCCCACGAGCGACTCGGGCTCGTAGTGCTCGGCGATCCCCGCCACGATGGTGCGCACCTCCTCGCCCACCTTGACGGTGAGCTTGAGGAGCTTCTTGGATTTGGGCACTCGCTCCCCCGCCAGCACTTCGGCCACGCGCAGCTCCACCTTCTTGAAGTCGTTGATGGGGATCTTCGCTTCACCCGCGGAAGACCCCTCCCCCTGCCCTCTCCCCGGGGGGGGGGGGGGGACTTTGTCGGTTTCGACTCTGGGGGAGAGAGCAGAGAGCTTCTGGATCGGCGTGCCGGGGGCGGGGCCCCCCCC
>Ga0081540_1004285_pt1 | contig 10936 bp, 10 predicted proteins | sample TabmetS2T1R1_FD_71024 | JGI IMG/M metagenome (GOLD analysis project Ga0081540, IMG submission 71024) | Tabebuia heterophylla rhizosphere microbial communities from the University of Puerto Rico - S2T1R1 | ecosystem: Host-associated > Plants > Roots > Rhizosphere ... | reverse complement strand
AATTTGCAGCGAAGCGCATAGGCATTCATCTTCTCGATCAGGTCGAGCAAGGCGCAGGCGATCAGGCCCGCCGCAAAGCCGCCGAGATGGACGCCCCAATCGATCCGCGAATTGCCGAACGCAAAGGCGATGTTCAAGCCGATGTTGATGGCGAAGAAGTCGAACCGGAGGTCGAGCTTGCCGAGAATCCAAAGGCACAGCAGCGCGCCCAGAATGCCCGACGTCGCGCCGGACGCGCCGACCGTCAAATAGGGGGTGGAATGGATCGCGTTGCCGATAATGGCGCCGAACACCATCGCGCAGAGATAGATGATGAGGAAATAGGCCGATCCGACCCGTCGTTCGAGATGCCCGCCCCAGAGCACCAGACATAGCATATTCATCGTGAGGTGGATGAAATTGACATGCAGGAAGCCATAGGCGACCAGCCGCCAATATTCATGTCGCGCCTGCGCGGCCGAATACATGGCGCCGTAGCGAAACAGCAGCTCGGCTGGCGCCGACGATGTCCCGGATTGCACGAAGCAAAACCCGGATACGAGGACCGTTGCCGTCATCAATGCGTAGACCGCGGCGTGAGGCACTTCGAAGAAGCCGGGGCGGGCGCGGTACATCGTCATGACTGATTGCAGGCAGATATGAGGCGGGACTCGCAGCGTAGCGAAGCTGTGCGAGGATTGCCACTGCCGCGTGCGGCGTCATATTCTCGGCGACTGGCGTGGCCGGATTTCGCGGAAATTGCCGGGCGTGCCGGCCAATCTGCCGCTTAAGCCGGTGCGCGAGCTGTGCTAAAGGCTTGGGCCAATTTCAGGGAGCAGTCGCATGAAAGTCGTGGGCAGAAAAGTCGTGGGCAGAATCTTGGGCGCCGTCGTCGTGATGGCATTGCTGGCCGGGCCGGCTTTCGCCCAAAAAGGTCCCGCCAGATACGGTGAAACCGACAAGGACAAGTCGCCGACCGAAAAAGCGGCCGAGAGGGATGCTGAACGGGCCTACCAGAGGTCCTTGGGCAACATACCGGAGCAGAAGAGCACGGACCCCTGGGGGATCGCGCGTGGTGACAGCGCGGCAAAGGCCGACAAGGCTGCGCCTTCGAAGCCGAAGGCGAAGTCCGCCGATACCAAGACCGGCACAAAATGACCGGCAACAGCGCAAAGTAGAAGACACATTCCGCGCGCCATGCCGGAACAATGATGTCCAGTGCACGAGGAAACCGGAAATGATGGAGCGGCTCTTGTTTTCCCCGATGACGATCCGCGGCATCTACTTCCGCAATCGCATCGTGGTGCCGCCGATGCATCAATATTCGGCGGAAAAGGGCTTTCCGACCGACTGGCATCTGATGAACGCCGGCAAATTTGCCGCCGGCGGCGCCGGCGTCAAATCCTTAAGCCCGCATGGGCTGGCTACGCGCCGATCCGCTTCTCGAAGAACACACTGCTCGCGATGGATTGCGGCGCCATCAGCGCGTAGGCGCCGAACGCCGGACATTCCCGGAATCCCATTCGTACATAGAGCCGCATCGCCGCGATCTGCCGGTCTCCCGTCTCCAGACGCAACACGGTAAGCCCGGCACGATGGACCTCCGCTTCGATGCGGGCCAGGAGGGCGTCCGCAACTCCCTGTCCCCGTGCGGTGTGCCGCACGTACATGCGCTTGACCTCCGCGAAATCGGGAAAGAGGAAGACGCCGCCGCAGCCCACCGCCGCTCCGCGCAGTCTTGCGAGGAAGAATCGGACGTCCGGTTGAAAGATCGCGTCGAGCGTCAATCCATGCCGCTGCTCAGGCGAATACTCCGCGGAGAGCACGGCCTCCAGCTCACCGACGAGTGAGCGCACCTCGTCGGTCGCGGTCAGCGCAGGTTCGATCTGCACTTCATTGCTATCGCCCATTATTGCCCCCTTCGAACCCCCGGAAACCCGGCTCGATCGATCCTACATTGCACTCGACAGGAAGAAACTCAGCAAATGCCGTCCGCTCTCCGGTAAGAAAATGTTCCTGTTTCGGGTGAATCAGATCAATTCGAGGCCAATAAGGCCTCCTGAAGGCCGTATTGTCCCCGGCGGGCGTGCCTTGATCCGACCAAAAAGCCATTGTGTGTTGGGCGGCGCCGGGGCAGGGCGCCGATTCAAGGGGATCGTGGGCGTCCATAAGTAAAATGGGGACGCTCGACAATGCGGATGCGCAGGAATTTCGCCTTTCTCCTCGGCACCGCAACGGGCGCGTGTCTGACCGTTCTCGTTACCGGACCGCAGGGCGAGCATCTGGTTGCGGCGGCAGCGGCCGCCGCCCGTCCCGACACCTACATGCAGCTCAATCTGTTCGGCAATGTGTTCGAGCGGATCAAGGCCAGCTACATCGAGAAGCCCGACGACAACAGGCTGATGGAAGGCGCCATCAACGGCATGATCTCCTCGCTCGATCCTCATTCGCGTTACATGAATGAGAAGGGCTGGAGCGAGATGCAGGAAACCACGCATGGCGAGTTCGGGGGGCTCGGCATCGAGGTCACCATGGAAGACGGCCTCGTCAAGGTGGTGACGCCGATCGACGATACGCCCGCGGCCAAGGCCGGCGTGCTGTCCGGCGACGTCATCACCCAGATCGACGATGAGGCCACCTCCGGCATGACGCTCGAACAGGCGGTCGGCCGGATGAAGGGACCGGCCAACAGCAAGATCAAGCTGAAGATCAGCCGCAAGGGTTCGGCCGCGCCGCTCGACATCGCGATCATGCGCGAAATCATCCGGGTGCGGCCGGTTCGCTACCACACCGAGGGCGGCGATATCGGCTATGTCAGGATCACCCGCTTCAACGAGCAGACCACCGACGGTCTGAAGAAGGCGATCGCCGCCATCTCGAGGGACATCCCCCAGGACAAGCTCGCAGGCTATGTCGTCGACCTCCGCAACAATCCGGGCGGATTGCTCGACCAGGCGGTGTCGGTGTCGAGCGCCTTCATGAACCGCGGCGAGGTGGTCTCGACGCGCGGCCGGACCTCGGAGGAAACCCAGCGCTTCACCGCGCGCGGCGGCGATATCACCAAAGGCAAGCCGCTGGTCGTGCTGATCAACGGCGGATCGGCATCCGCTTCCGAGATCGTGGCCGGCGCGCTTCGCGACCACAAGCGTGCCACCCTGATCGGGACGCGTACGTTCGGCAAGGGCTCCGTGCAGACCATCATTCCGCTCGGCCCCGGCAACGGCGCGCTGGCGCTGACCACGGCGCGTTACTACACGCCGTCGGGCCGCTCGATCCAGGCCCAGGGCATCGCACCCGACGTCGAGGTGCTGCAGGAAGTGCCGGACGAGCTGAAGTCCCGCGCCGAACTGAAGGGCGAAGCCTCGATGCGCGGGCACCTCTCCGCCGATGGCGCCGAGCAGGGCGGTTCGCAATCCTACGTCCCCCCGAACGAGAAGGACGACAAGGCGCTGACCGCCGCGTTCAACCTGCTGCGCGGTGTGACCGTGAATGCGAATGCGCCTGGGGCGGCGAAGCGGGCGGTTCCGAACTAGGGGCGGGGTCGGTCTCGCCCTTCGTGAGGTGAGGTGCGCGAAGTGCGCCCCAAAATCTCGAAAACAACCCCACGCAAAGTAGGATGGGTGTCCTTTTTTGAAACTCCGTCTACGGCCGGTGCGTAGCTCGCGCGCGAGATATTGCACCGGGCCGGTTCCCGTTCAAACGGAGTAGTCATGTCGAGAAAATGGACTTTGCTCACCCTGATCCTGTTGCTCGGTTCGGGTGCAACGCTGCAGGCGGAACCGCTCGACTCGTCCGACGTCGCCTATATCGACGGCCAGCCCTGCAACCGCGCGTGCCAGTCCTATATGGACTGGTCTTATCGGGCTCTGTCTGCCCGGCGCCACGAGGAACCCGAGATCGGCCTCGCGGCGCCGGCCGGAGTGGACTTCGAAAGGGTCGAACCCATGGCCCGTCAGCGTGTGTCGCGGCATGCCGCGCCGATGTCCCGCACCGCGCCGCACGCCGGCAAGCCGGCCGCGAATGGCAGGGCGGCGAACACCAAGGCGTCGAGCGGTAGGAAGATCGCCGGCCGCAATTCCGCGCCCAAGGCAATGCCGCCGGCCGCGGTTGCCGTGACGCCGGAAAGGCCGGCTGAGGGGACCGTTGCAGCCATTCAAAAGCCAGAGCCCAAGGCCGAGAGCGCCGAGCGGCAGAAGCCGATGCAGGCAGCGGCCATTGCTGCGCCGCCAGCTCCCGCCACGGCATCCAACAAGACCAGCGAGATCGGAAAGACTGCATCCGCATCGCCCGACGACCAGGAAAATCTGATCGCGCTCGTACTGGTGCGCACTGAGATCAATTCATTGTCCGACCTGAACAACAAGAACATCGCGATCACGGAGAAGCAATCCGCTTCCAGCGGACGCGTCAGCGCCGCGCTGATGGCGGCCGGCGCCGCTGAAGTCCGGTTCAGCGAAGTCAAGGGCAGTGCGATCGATCGGCTGATGGCCGGCGAAGTCCCGGCCGCCGTCGTGCTTGCCCCGCGCGAAGTAGCCAACCTGTTTCCAGAGGTCGCTGGATTGAGGACGTTTCGGGTGCCGCTGAAGGCGAGGCTGTAGAGCGCGGACAACAAGCCGGTTCCGGCGCCTTGATCTATCCTGCAATGACGGCAGTACCGCAGAGCCGCTGCGCTGTCCGCGCCTCGTTCATGCGTTTGGTTTTGCGTACACAAGAGCGCGGCATGACAAAGGTCGTCAATCCGGGCAGGGTTGTCCGGCGGCGCCCCACATAGCCACGTCCCTGACGTGATCCTCAAACGTCCCTGGCGGTGTCGTGCGACCCGCGCCGGGCGCCCAGCCGCGTGGAATGAAGCCATTCAGCGATGCATCGTGCCTGAGATGCTCAAGTAGACCAACGGCGTCACGTCCGCCGTTACGTTTAGGGTCCTTCAATTGCGTGCAGATCTCGGCTCCGCTCTTACCGAACCAGATGAATTCAACGGGAGCGAGCTGCCAGTCGATGCCGGCGCGCGGCGGCGCCGGCGCCGGCTCGTTGGCTTGGTTCGAGGTCATGTGACACGTCGAGCAGGCGATCTTCTCGGCGCCGATGCGACTTTCGCCGCCATGGATATTCATGCCATGGATGCGAGGCTTGGATTCGCCCGCTGGCGTCCAGATCGGAATGGCTTTGGAGTCGACATGACAATTAGCGCAACGTGGGTGTGTCACTACGGCCTCAATGCGCTTCCAGGCCTCCAGCCCCTCGGCGCGGCTGACGCTGCCCGGTGGCAGGACATCCTTCTTGGCTTCGTCCTTGGCCGCGACAATTCCGGTGAGAGCCGCAATGGCCAAAGCAGCAACGGCGGGCGCGATCAGAGATCTCTTCATGGCCCGCCTCAGACGAAATCGATGAACTTGTTGAAGGGCATTTCGCGGATGCGCTGTCCGGTCGCCGCGAAGATCGCGTTGGCGAGCGCGGGCGCGGCCGGCGGGACCGGCGGCTCTCCGACGCCTCTCACTTTCGGATCGTTCTCTAGCCCGCGCACCTCGATCACGGGACATTGGTAGATCCGCATGGCCTCGTGGTGATTGTAGTTGGTCTGTTGCACAGCGCCTTTTGCGTAAGTGAGCTCGCAATTGATCGCATGGCCGAGCCCCCAGATGACGCCGCCCTGCACCTGGTTCTCGAAATTGACGGGATCCACGACCTTGCCGACGTCGGCCGCGATCCAGACCTTGTCGATCCTGATGCCTCGCTCCGTCTTCGAAACTTCGACGACTTCGGCGACCGGTGTGCCAAAGGATTCCACGAAGGCGACGCCGCGGCCTCGGCCGTTTCCGAGCGGCCCCTGCCAATCCGACATCTCTGCGACCGTCTCCAACACCTTGCGGTAGGTCGGCACATTGCACATCGCGATGCGCGCCTTCATGGGATCGAGGCCCGCGGCGTGGATGAGCTCGTCGATGAAGCTCTCGGTGAAGAAGCCCGCTGTTGAAGCGCCGACCGATCGCCATGTAGTGCTGGGTGATAATCCCTGCGCCTCGTAGCTCGTGCCTCGGAAGTTAGGGATGTCGTAATAGACGTTCCACAGACCCGCGGCCAACTGCCCGTCGGGATCCTTCGAGGGGATGCCCGAACGCTCGAGCAGTCCCTTGAGCGGAGTCGTTGAGGCCAATTGCAGATCGGCGGCAACGATCTTGCCCTTGTCGACGCTGCCTTTGTGTCGGGCGATTGCAATCTGCCTCGGAATGTCTTGGAGGAAATCCTCCTCGCGCGAGAACACGAGCTTGATTGGCGTGCCGCGCATCTGGTTTGCGATCTCTGCCAGGACACGAACGTTTTCGTATTCGAGACGGTGGCCAAAGCTTCCACCCGTCCACTGATTATGGAAGGTGATTTGTTCTGGCTTGAGGCCGATCGCTGCCGCCGCGATAGACTGCACGAATTGGGGGCTCTGATGGCCAACCCAGACCTCCATCCCCTTTTCGGTGACAAGTCCGATTCCGTTGAGAGGCTCGAGCGGCTGATGCGCCAGATAGGGCGCGCGATATTCGGCCTCAACGCGCGTACCGGCCTTCAGCCCGGCTTCGATGTCGCCGATTTTGCGCCATTCCTTGCCGAGGAACTCGGGCTTGAAGGAGGATTCCAGAACCCTCCAATGGTCCGCCTGTTCGGCGGGGTACGAAGAAGGCGCCCACTCGCATTTGATGGCATCGACGGCCTTCATCGCATACCAGCTGTTCGTGGCGATCACCGCGACGCCGTTTTTGATTTCAAGGATCTTCTTGACCCCCGGCATCGAGCGCGCCTCGCTGGCGTCATATGATTTCAGCGGCTGGCCTTTGTTGGGGTTCAGCTTGACGGACGCGTAGAGCATGCCGCCCATCCTGAGATCAATGCCGAACTTCAGCTCGCCCATGACCTTCGAGCGCACGTCGAGGCGCGTCATCGGCTTGCCCAGCATCCGCCATTGTGACGGATCGCGCGGTTTTGCGTCGAGCACAGGTGAAATTTTTGCGCAGTCCGCCGCGAGTTCGACATAGGGAATCTTCTTCCCGTCGGGCAGGATTACATGGCCGGATCGTGTGCGAAGGTCCGCCATGGCAACACCCGCACGTTTGGCTGCTGCGGCCTTTAGCGTCTCGCGCGCAACAGCGCCGGCGACGCGGAGCTTTTGGTAGGTGTCCGGAATCGTGCTTGAGCCGCCGGTCATTTGCAAACCGGTCTTTCTAAGATACTCGAGCGTGGCGGCGCGCGCCTCCTCGGCCGCTGGGCTTTGGTCCGCGGCCACGAATGGCGCAAATTCGTCCGCGAAACCGGTGTTGAAGTAGGCGGGACTAGGGCCAGCGAACCGGATCTCGAATTGGCCAGGATCCAGGTCCATCTCTTCGGCAATCATGATCGGCTGCACGGAACCGACGCCTTGGCCAATGTCGGCATGTTGCGCAATGAGCGTGATTTTCTCCGGGCTGATTTCGATCCAGGGATTGAAGGTTACGGAGTTCGGCCCGAGGGCAGCAGCCAATGGATTATCACCGGCTGTCGCGGCCTGCACGACATCGCCATAGGAGCCGAAAGCAATGCCGCCGGCTACGGCAGCAGAGCCGAAAACGAATGCGCGGCGTGAAAGCTCCTGAAGTCCCATCTCACTTCTCCGCCATCTTCTTCGCGGCCGCCGCGTGGATCGCCGCCCGAATGCGCGGATAGGTTCCGCATCGGCAGAGATTGCCGGACATCACCTCGTTGATGTCCTCGTCGGTCGGTTGGGCGATCAGATCGAGAAGCGAGATGGCCTGCATGATTTGGCCAGTCTGACAGTAGCCGCACTGTGGAACTTGATGTTCGATCCAAGCTTGGAGAACCGGATGTTGGTCCCGTTTTTCCAGTCCTTCGAGCGTAACGACCGACTTGCCTGCGACCTCGCCAATATGCGCCTGGCAGGATCGGACCGCCATTCCGTCGATCTGGACTGTGCAGGCGCCGCATTGCGCGACACCGCAGCCGTATTTAGGGCTTGTGATCCCGAGTTCGTCGCGTAGCACCCACAGCAAAGGCATTTCGGGTACAACGTCGACTTGGTGCTTGGCTCCATTGACCGTGAGCTCGATCATGATGTCCTCGCAAGTTTTCGCCTTGACTTACGGTCAGACGAGGATCGAACGGTAGCTGAAGCTTGTTACACTGCCAAGCATACTGATTAGGCAGTGCTGCGCCATCACGTCGCGTGGCAGCAATGAGAGAAACAGGAACAAATCGGACGGGCCGTAGGGCCGGTCGGCAACGTGATTGTAACTACGGCCGTGGGCAACCTCTGGCCCTTGGCGGACATGCCGTCGTTCCCTCCCGACGTCCGGTTGCGGGCCACAGGAGCGGCGAGGGGACCAGCGCGACTGGAGTCGCAGTTCGGCATTGGCTGGCGGGTGAAAATGCAGCAAGCGTAGCCCGGATGAGCGAAGCGATATCCGGGGCCTTCGCATCCCGCATGTCGCTCCGCTCATGCGGGCTACTTGCTTACTGAACTCACCATAAGAAGTTGTCGTGTCCCGCTCAAGCGAGGACTCTAGCGGTCGGCGTGGCGAGTGTTACCAGTACCAGTGAAATGACGATCCGTTTCATGGCAATCTTCCTCACCAATGGCTACGCAAGCTTTGATGCCTGGCACGGTCGATGATTTGCGGAGGGGCGTCGCCATCTAGGCGCGCACTAGGCCGTGTACCTATAAACCGACGGCGTCATTCGACTGGTGACTACGTCCGCTTTACTCCTATAGCGACCAAGTTCGTGCAGCACCGCAAAATGTCGCGATGGGCCACAACCGGACTAAGCATCCGCACGCGAGCGACGATGCGCCAGCCAATAGTCAGTCTGCCAGCCCTCGTAGCCAAGCAATTCGCAAGAGCGCCGTTCATGATCTTCGGACCATGCGTGGAGTTCGTTCAGGAGCGCGAGCATGGCGTCTATCCGCCACTCGTGGCCGGGTGACGCATAGAACAGTCTTCGATGCAGCAGGTCAAAGACTTCACGTTTTATCAACTGACCGGCAGAAACATGTCTGTCGAACATCCGCCAATATCGAATATTGAACTCGAATTCACCGGGCACGAAATTCAGAAAATATGAAAGAGGCTTCGCGCCCCTCAACATTAGGCCGAGTTCTCTGCGGTTGTGCTCTAAATAGGGCGCACTACGAGGCCATTCTGAACGCATACGGGGCACGTTGATCGCTAAACGTTAATTTCTGGTTTGGGTCATTTTCGACGGTTTCAGCAAGCGTAGCCCGGATGAGCGAAGCGATATCCGGAGCCTTCCCATCCCGCATGTCGCTCCGCTCATGCGGGCTACTGGCTGCTGGAGGCGCAGCTGTGGAGCGCGGATAACAAGCCGCTTTTTTTGCGTCTAATTGTCCCGCATATCGCATGCGCTGATGCGCCGACCGGAGCAGCACGAACGTTTTTCATGAAAGATGGTGTAAGATCGATTTGAGAGCCATCACCATTCGCAATGTTGCCGGGCTCGGTGATGCCAGTGAATACGGAATGCAAGTAATGAGCAGACACGTCATCCAATTTTACTCCACCAAGGATGCCTACGGAGACTTTTCGAATTTCGCTGCCTTCCCGATCGAAATTGACGGCCAGACCTGGCCGACTTCGGAGCATTATTTCCAGGCGCAGAAGTTCGCCGGCACGGAACATGAGGAGCTGATCCGCGTGACGCCGTCGCCGATGACCGTTGCCAAACTCGGGCGTGACCGCAAGCGCCCGCTGCGCGCGGACTGGGAAGAGGTCAAGGACTCCATTATGCGGAAGGCGGTGTGGGCGAAGTTCACCCAGCATCCACGACTCGCCGCGATGCTGGTTGGGACTGGCGATGCCGAAATTGTGGAGCAAGCGTAGCCCGGATGAGCGAAGCGATATCCGGGGCCTTCCTTATCCCGCATGTCGCTCCGCTCATGCGGGCTACTTGCTTACTATCCCGCGCGGACGGAAACGACAATGAAGTCGGTCATGACGCTGAGCCCTGACAGGATGTCAGGCTTCAGTGTTTGCGGATCTTGAGAACGTCCGCGCCGGCCTCGATGATTTCGATCGCCCGCTCGGGCGTCCCCGTGGCGCCGCTGAGGGTGAAGCGATTCATGCCGCGCGCGATCCAGCGACCGGGCTGCGCTTGCAGCCGGTCGTCCGGTCCCTGTGCGTGCGCGGTCAGTTCGCCTCCCGCGCCGAACACGATGGTGTCGCGTCCGGCGCGGGTAGGCGGGAAAGCAAAGGAGTGAGTTGGGCGATAGACCAAGATTCCGCCGGGCTCGTCTTCCTCGAACGAGTGAGTCCAACTGCCGCTTGGCGGCGCAGCGCCCTGATCCATCGCACTCATGACAGCCTCCGCTATGGCGTTTCGGGCGAACCGGATACGGGTTCGCGCAAAGAAAACGCGTTAAACGAGGAATCGGTCCCGATTTTTTTCGAGACCGATCTTGCTCTAAGCCGCGTGAGGAATACGCGGGATCTCGGGTTGCGCTTGCTCGCGGAAGGCCGAGACGACGCCGCCCAAAGACTCGTAACCGGTGAGCGAGGGCCCCCAAGCCGAGCCGTTCCACCATTTGTGGTACAGCGCGCTGTCGGTGCCGGTCACGAACACGTCGAGCCGGTTCGCACCCCAGGCGACCGCCTGCGGCACACTCGTGCACACGCCGCCCATCGCCTCGTAGCCGGTGAGGGACGGACCCCAGGCCGAGCCGTTCCACCATTTGTGATAAAGCGCACGGTCGCTGCCCAGCACGAAGGCGTCGATCCGGTTCGCGCCCCACGCCACCACCGGTGACGAACTCGCCCGCGCAGCGCCGCCACTGGCTTCCGGGCCGATCGAGCTCCGCGGACCATCGAGGCAGGCCTGCATGCGGGCGACCTGGCCCGCGGTGAACATGAACATCGCGGGATCATCGACATAGTCCATGTAGTTCATGAACATGTCGCCGTTGGGT
>Ga0081540_1004284_pt1 | contig 10941 bp, 11 predicted proteins | sample TabmetS2T1R1_FD_71024 | JGI IMG/M metagenome (GOLD analysis project Ga0081540, IMG submission 71024) | Tabebuia heterophylla rhizosphere microbial communities from the University of Puerto Rico - S2T1R1 | ecosystem: Host-associated > Plants > Roots > Rhizosphere ... | reverse complement strand
ACGGTGGTGTGGTCCCGCCCGCCGAAGGTCTGACCGATCTTCGGCAGCGACAGTTCGGTGAGCTCACGACAGAGGTACATCGCGATCTGTCGGGCCTGTACCAGCACTCGACTGCGGGACGCACCCGTCAGATCGTCCATCGACACCGAGAAGTACTCCGCGATCACCGCCATAATTGTCGCGGCCGTGATCTCCGGACCTTCTGTGGTGCTCACGAGATCCTTGAGCACGATCTCGGCCAGACCCATTTCGACGTCTTGTTTATTAAGGCTGGCAAATGCCGTAACTCGAATCAGCGCACCCTCAAGCTCACGAATGTTGCTCTGTATTTTCGTAGCGATGAATTCGAGGACCTCGGGCGGCGGATTCATACCCTCCTGCGACGCCTTCTTGCGGAGAATTGCGATCCGCGTCTCGAGGTCTGGCACCTGCACATCCGTGATAAGGCCCCATTCGAATCGAGTCCGAAGTCGGTCCTCCAATGTCGACAACTGCCGTGGCGAACGGTCAGAGCTGATCACGATCTGTTTGTTGGCGTTATGCAACGTGTTGAACGTATGGAAGAACTCTTCTTGCGTGCGCTCGGCGCGTTCGAGGAACTGGATGTCGTCGATCAACAGTAAGTCGACTGACCGGTAGCGACTCTGGAAGGCGGGCATCTTGTCGTCACGCAGCGAGTTGATGAAGTCGTTGGTGAATTCCTCGCTGCTGATGTAGCGAACCTTGAGACCGGGAAAGAGACGCTGGGCGTAATGACCGATCGCGTGCAATAGGTGAGTCTTGCCGAGACCGGAGTCACCGTAAATAAAGAGCGGGTTATACGCCTTCGCTGGTGCTTCGGCCACGGCAACCGCAGCCGCATGGGTGAACCGGTTACTTGCACCGATAACAAATGTTTCGAGCGTGTACTTGGGATTCAGCCGGCTTTCCCGATCGGCTAGCGTCACGTCGCGGGGGCGGTCGCCGCCGTTCGGCCCGACTGATCGGAGCTGAGCCGTCCACTCGTCATACATCGAGTCCGGGGCGAAGCGGTCTTCCGGCTCGCCGGACACGCTGTCAAAGAAGTCATTGGCGTCGTTGGGTTCGTCCTGCGGCTGCACCGTGACCGCGACATGGATCTCTCGGCCCAGCTCGTCGCTGAGCACCGAGGCGATCATCGGCCGGAGCCGATTCTCCAAGTAGTCCCGGGCGAACTCGTTCGGCGCCGCGATGAGAGCGGTGTCTTCAACCAGCCCGACAGGGCGGGTCAGACCGATCCAGGCCTTGTGGTGGGGACGAATCGTGTTGTCGTCGAAGCGGGAAACTGCGCGTGTCCAGACACGAGCCAGGTCGGTACTGTCGTCCACTTCGCCGTGTCCACTCCCACCCGTTTACCGCCGACCGTCGACACGATCTCACGGAGCCTCGCGACCTCGCACATCAGGTGCGAGTCGAACTGCCGTTCGAAATATGGCTGTCCACAGCCCTGTCCACAGCCTGTGCATGTCCCTCGGCAGGCTATGGGGAGAACCCAGTGAGGATGTGCCGTGCTTCGGCGGGCGGCACGGCTGGTCAACGTAACAGCCAGACGACGCGCGGGACAATCCCGTCCGGCGTGTCGCTGACCACGGAGTTAACCCATCTGTGCTAGGCCATGAAGCAATGCGCGTGCGTTCGGTGATCGCCAGCCGGGAGTCGGCAAGCGAGAGCGGGCACGGTTTGGCTCGGCCCGTGGCCGATCCGGTACCGTAGGGAGTCGATACCGGTTCAGGGACGGGCCTGACGTCCTGCCCGGAAACACCTGACGACCGATGGAGTCTCACCGTGAGCAAGCGGACCTTTCAGCCCAACAACCGTCGGCGGGCCAAGACGCACGGCTTCCGACTGCGCATGCGGACCCGCGCCGGACGGGCCATCATTGCTGCGCGACGCCGTAAGGGCCGCAGCGAGCTATCAGCTTGATCCGCTCGTTGACAGACCGCATCCCGTGCTCCCCTCTGCCAATCGGATGCGGCGATCGCGCGAGTTCGCGACGGTGATTCACCACGGCGCACGGGCTCGGCGCGGCAGCCTTGTGCTGTATCACCATCCAACTTTGACCGCACGCGACGCAGCGCCACTTGTTGGCCTGGTCGTGGGGTCTGCCGTCGGCGGCAGTGTTGTCCGCAACGTGGTACGCCGGCGGCTGCGAGCTCAGCTCCGATCGCGACTGGCCGTGCTCCCGGCGGGATCGGGGACGGTCGTTCGTGCGTTGCCCGCCGCTTCGTCGGACGACTATCGGGCATTAGCTGATGACCTCGACGGAGCGCTCCGCCGGGTGATGCGGGCTGCGCGGACTGGAGGACCGATATGAGCCCGGCGGCTCGCGCTGCGCGTGCGCTCATTGCGCTCTGGCAGGTTGGGGTGAGTTCGTGGCGGCCGCCAACCTGCCGGTTCACCCCGTCCTGCAGCGTCTACACCGCAACAGCCATCGAGCGATTCGGATTCGTACGCGGGGTGTGGCTGGGGCTTCGCCGCCTCGGGCGTTGTCACCCATGGCACCGCGGAGGGCACGATCCGGTGCCGCCGGCCGTTTCCGCCCCGAGCCCGGCATCAGTGATGTCGGTCCCGCCTCGTCGTGCACGTTCCGTCCGGCCCGCACTGGCTGCCAAGTCGCGTCGGGTCGATCCACGCGCATCGCGAACGCACCACGCCGCGTCTGTCCGCCCGGCCGCCTAGGAGGGGACTGAACAATGCATCGTTTTGCTGCGCGTCGCCGCCTAGCTACGCGATCTGCTTCGTTCTCCTCGTCGTCCACACCGTCAGGTACGGCCTCCTCCTCCGTCTTGCATCTCACCTATCTGGCCGCCGCTCGCGACGAGCAGCATCGCTCAGTCCCCTCCTAGGAGTACCTGCCCATGTTGGACTTCCTCTACACCGGCGTCTCATGGGTGCTGCTGCGCTGGCACGACCTGTTCACCTTCCTTGGGCTGAACAGCGCGAGTGGTCTGAACTGGTCACTGTCGATCATCTTCCTGGTGATCACGGCGCGGCTGGCGTTGTTCCGGTTCTTCCTCAAGCAGGTGCACTACCAGCGCAACATGCAAGAGATGCAGCCGCGACTGCAGGCGATCCGAGAGAAGTACAAGAACGACCGGCAGGCGCAGCAGCGCGAGATGATGCGCCTGCAGCAGGAGGAGGGATTCAATCCACTCGCCGGCTGTTTGCCGATGCTGCTTCAGATCCCAATCTTCATCTCGCTGTTCCACGTGTTGCGGCACCTGTCAAACTCCGTCCGCCTTTGCGATGTCGACCCAACGAACCCGAAGCTGAGGCTGTACTCATTCACCGCCGTCCAGACATGCGAGGCGGCCAAGGCGAAGTTGTTCGGCGCGCCGTTGGCCGCGACGATCCGCGACTCCCCCGCAACGATCACGCACTTGCTAGGCGGAGATGTAACGGCCACCCGAATCGTGATCACGGTGCTCGTCGTGATCAGTGCGGCGGCGACGTTCTACACGCAGATCCTGGTCCGCAAGTCACAGGTGACTGCGCCGGTCGGCACGGCGGCGACCGTGCAGCGGCTCATGCTATTCGGCATCCCAGTCAGCGTGCTGTTCTCGGGATTCTTCTTCCCGCTCGGCGTGCTGCTGTACTGGTTCACCAGCAACGTCTGGACGATGGGTCAACAGCTCTATATCAACAAGTTCCATCCGCACGTGCCAAAAGAGGCACCGCCGGTGGGCGAGCTGGGGAAGAGTCTTGCCCCGAAGCCCGGTCAGAAACCGAACCGTAATGACCGACGGGTTGTCACCCCGCCGCCCGAGCCATCGGACGGCACCCCCTCCGGATCTGCCACCGACAATCCCGACGGCGCGACAGCGTCAGGCGGCGGCACGAGCGGAGGATCGAGCGGATCTGGATCGCCACGGTCGAGCACACCACGTCCGGGACAACGCCCCAACCGGCAGGGCGCGGGCAGTTCGAGCCGCCCGGGAGGGAAGCGTCCGAATCAGTCCAAAAAGCGACGATAATCGCGTCGTAGTTTGGCTATCGAACAGGATGTTGCTACGCTACGAGAAAGGGTAACTACATTCCGTGACTGAAATTGATGATCTGGCTGACACCGACGCCGCCATCGACAGCTCTGATGTCCCCTCGGACCGCATGTCAACCGCATTGCTCGTGCAAGAGGGCGACATCGCCGCGGATTATCTGGAGCGACTCCTCGATATCATCGACTACGACGGGGACATCGACCTCGACGTCGAGAACGACCGCGCCATCGTTGCCATTGTCGGTACTGGCCTGCAGTCCCTGGTCGGCTCGAATGGCGAGACCTTAGACGCACTCCAAGAGCTCACCCGGTTGGCCGTCCAGCAGAAGACCGGCACCCGGAGTCGGCTGATGCTCGATATCAGCGGGCATCGTCAGGCGCGGCGCAAGGAACTTGGCGCGATGGCCGCGCAAACCGCTCGAACGGTGCTCGACAGCGGCAGTCCGGTTCGCTTGACTCCCATGAATCCGTTCGAGCGGAAAGTCGTCCATGACGTGATTGCCACGATCGATGGCGTACGGAGTGAGTCTGAAGGCGAAGAGCCGCAACGTCAGGTCGTCGTGCTCATCGATCAGTAGGGCGCAGGGAGTCGCGCTGAGCGAGGCTGAACCCCCGAAGGTAGCTGAGCGGATCTTCGGGCCCGGTTTGCCCCTGGCCCGCCGCTACGCGGAGTTGCTCACGTCATCCGGCGTGGAGCGCGGATTGCTCGGTCCGCACGAGGCGTCGCGGATCTGGGAACGGCACCTGCTGAACTGTGCAGTGGTCGGCGAGTTGCTACCGCGTGCCGCACGAGTGGTGGACATCGGCTCGGGAGCTGGGTTACCCGGCATCGCCCTTGCCTGTGCACGGCCTGACCTGCGCGTCGACCTCGTCGAGCCCATGGCCCGTCGAGTGACGTTTCTCGAAGAGGCGGTAAGGACGTTGGCGTTGGCGGAGCGTGTCACCGTCGTGCGTGGTCGCGCCGAAGAGCGCGCCGTGGTCCGTCGGGTAGCTCCGGTGGCCTGGGTGACGGCGCGAGCGGTTGCTCCGTTGGACCGCTTGGCCGCGTGGTGCTTCCCATTCCTGAAACCAGGCGGACGCCTGGTGGCCCTGAAGGGTGGCCGCGGAGCGCAAGAGCTCGACGCGCATCGCGAGGCTATTAGCCGGCTCGGAGGCGTCGACCAGCATGTCGTATTGTGCGGCGTTGACCTGCTCGCGTCGCCGACCACCGTCATCATGATCCGACGGCGGAAATGACGTTTCACGTGAAACAGGCCGACTGCTTTCATCCACAAGACGGCGTTTGCTACCTGGAAAACGCGGTCCAACTCGATAGGGTGCGATGACCGCCCCCGTACTGGCTGGGCGCCTGGCGCGAGCCGACCCGGGGCACCTCGCGGCGCAGGAAGGAAGAGCATGTCCGCGGAGCATGCCGGAGCATTTCCAGGCCAGTCCTCCGAGGTCATCCTGGTGGAACGAGACGCGGCTCAAGCCGGACAGCCTCGCGACCATGTCTCACATGGCACATCCGCGACGCCCGATGAGGACCCGGCCCGGAACAGTGCCCCCGCCGTCGATGGCATCGCGTCATTGATGACTAGCGGCGACCGTCCTGCGACGGGAGCGTCCAAGGTCGACGTTTCACGTGAAACATCGCTCGACACGCCGATAGCGGCTGAGGCGTTTCGTGCCGCCGCCGTTCTCGATGATCACGCCGGCGGCTGGCCGCGGCCCGAGGCCACCCGGGTCATCACGGTGTCGAACCAGAAGGGCGGCGTCGGCAAGACGACGAGTGTCGTCAACATTGCGGCAGCGCTGGCCATGCACGGCCTGCGGGTGGTCGTGATCGATCTGGATCCGCAGGGAAACGCATCGACCGCCCTCGGCGTCGAGCACACCGCGGGCACCCCGTCCACGTATGAGGTGTTGCTGTCCGGGCGGCCACTCCGCGACATCCTTGTGACCGTGCCGAGCGTTGCCGGCGGGCTGCGCTGCGCCCCCGCGACGATCGATCTGGCCGGAGCCGAGCTGGAACTTGCCTCGCAAGTCGCCAGGGAGTATCGCCTCCGACGGGCGGTCGAGGAGCTGCTCAAGCAGGATGATCCGCCGGACTATGTGCTGATCGATTCGCCGCCTTCACTCGGTTTGCTGACCGTCAATTCGTTAGTGGCGGCTCGAGAGGTACTCATCCCCATCCAGTGCGAGTACTACGCGCTTGAGGGCCTGGCGCAGCTGTTGGGCACCATTGAGATGGTTCAGAGCTACCTGAACAAGACGCTTCGGATTACGACCGTTTTGCTGACCATGTACGACAGTCGCACCCGGCTCGCGGATCAAGTCGCCGCGGATGTGCGCAACCACTTCACCGGTCTGGTTGTGGAGGCGGTGATTCCCCGCAACGTCAGGGTGTCTGAAGCACCCGGGTACGGCCAGACCGTGATGACCTACGACCCCGGCTCGCGCGGGGCCATCAGCTACCTACAAGCCGCGTACGAGCTCGCTGGGCGCATTCAGGAGGCAGTGTCATGAGCACTCGGCATGGGGCGCCAGGCGGTTTGGGCCGGGGACTAAGCGCGTTGATCCGCACCAGTCCGCGGCCAGAAGAGGCCGAGCGATCAGTGGCAGTGCTGGACCCCGCCGCCGGCTCGGATGCCGCGGGCCGGGTCATCCTCGACTCGAGCGTTCCTCCTGACGGAGACCGTCGGACGGAACCACCCTCGGCGCCACCGTCTCCCGAGGTGGAACGCAAGGAGCCGGCAGCGGCAGCCGGCGTCCCCGGTGCCAGGTTCGCCGAGATCGACATCGCGGCGATCCGGGCTAACCCGCGCCAGCCGAGGCAGATCTTCGACGAGGACTCGCTCGGGGAGCTGACCCACTCGATCCGAGAATTCGGCGTTCTGCAGCCCGTTGTTGTCCGCCGCCCCGCGGGTTCAGACGGCAGCTACGAGCTCGTCATGGGCGAGCGTCGGCTGCGGGCGGCTGCGGCTGCGGGCCTAACGCGTATCCCGGCTATCGTCCGCGACACGGCCGATGACGCGATGCTGCGGGATGCGCTGCTCGAGAACCTGCACCGCACCGGTCTGAACCCGCTGGAGGAAGCCGCGGCCTACCAGCAGCTGCTCGATGACTTCGGCGTGACCCACGAGGAGCTCGCTCTCCGGATCGGCCGGAGCCGGTCACAGGTGAGCAACACCATCCGGCTCATGAATCTGTCCATCCCGGTACAACGGCGGGTCGCTGCTGGCGTGATCTCCGCCGGTCATGCGCGCGCGTTGCTTGCACTAGCTGACCGCGACGCCCAGGACGAGCTCGCAGGACGGATCGTGGCCGAAGGCCTTTCCGTCCGAGCGACCGAGGAGATCGTGGCGACGGCGGCCCGCGAGGCTACCCGCGACGGCCCGGCGCGACGTTCGGCCACGCATCGGATCACGGCCCCGGGACTCCATGAGCTCGCCGATCGGCTATCCGACGTGCTCGACACCCGGGTGCGGGTTGACCTGGGTAGGCGCAAAGGCAAGATCACCGTCGAGTTCGCCTCCGTCGACGACTTGGAGCGCATCGTCGGGGTCATCGCGCCCGAGCTCGCAGTGCATCGGGTGGCGGCGCCCGAGCACATCAACGGGTCGGACAACGGACCTTTCGATCCTGGCGGGCGGATCGGCCGGCGCCCTTCACCCGAATGAGCCGTAGACCGTGACCTCGGCGACGCTCCGGCGGCCCCGACGCAGCGATGGGGAGCGTCGATCCGGCACGCCGTAGCCGAGGCTCACCACTCCCACGGGCGCCATTCCGGAGGGGACGGCGAACGCTGCCCGTAGGGAGTCCCACCGGTCGGCCGGCACCCCGAAGAAGCAGCCCGCGAGTCCTTGATCAACCGCTCCGAGCAACAGCAAGAGCGCGGCCATGCCCGCATCGACGTGCCAGTACGGGATGGGCCATCGACGCTCGTCGCGGTCGGTCCATCCTTTATCCGGTTCGGCGTAGCGGTCAAGATAAGCGTCTTTATCAGAAAAAATCAGGATAAGTACGGGTGCGGTGGCCAGCCCGGCTAGCCAGGCGTCGGGCCCGTCGCCCGCAATCGTTGTCGCGGACCAGAACGTGTCGCGTGCAGCCGCGGTGTCCAGCACGAGGAATCGCCAACCCTGGGTGAAGCCCGCCGACGGCGCCCGAATCGCGAGATCCAACAGGCCGTTGACCTCGTCACGCGGCACCGGCCGGTCCGGGTCGTATGCGCGGACCATGCGCCGTCGACGGATGGCGTCTTGAAGCTCCATGCTGCGCACCCTCGCACTGGATTGACGATTGGGCGAGCGTCAACCGTGTAACGACTCACTCGCCAGATATGCGATTGTGGGTTGGTGAAGGTCACCCAATCGAGCAAACTGGCGGACGTCTGTTACGACATCCGTGGTCCGGTTTTGGACGTCGCGCGCCGACTAGAAGAAGAAGGCCGTCGGATCCTTAAGCTGAACATCGGCAACCCGGCGCCTTTCGGGTTCGAAGCCCCGGACGAGATTATCGCCAACGTGGTCCGGAATCTCCCATTATCAGAGGGCTATTCGGATTCCCAGGGCGTGCTGTCCGCACGCACGGCAATCGTTCAGCACTATCAAGAGCAAGGGTTCGTCGACGTTTCGGTCGAGCATGTGTGGCTTGGCAACGGAGTAAGCGAGCTCATCTCCTTCGCCCTGCAGGCGCTGCTCGACGACGGTGACGAGGTTCTCATTCCGGCGCCCGACTATCCGTTATGGACCGCGGCCACATCACTGTGCGGCGGGCGGGCGGTCCACTATATGTGCGACGAGTCCGCAGATTGGTTGCCTGATATCGACGACATCGCGGCGAAGATTTCCCGACGAACTAAAGCGATTGTCGTCATCAATCCCAATAATCCAACGGGCGCCGTATACCCCCGAGGGGTACTTGATGGCATCGCCGAGCTAGCCCGTAAGCACGGTCTGGTCGTGATGACCGACGAGATCTACGAGAAGATTCTCTATGACGGAGCGGAACATGTTCCGTTCGCTAGCGTCGCACCGGACTTGTTCACGCTGACGTTCAACGGGCTGTCGAAGGCATATCGCCTGGCCGGCTTTCGGTCGGCGTGGTTGCTGGTGACGGGTCCGCGCCGGGCCGCTGGCAGCTACCTCGAGGGCCTGTCAATCCTCGCCAACATGCGGTTGTGTCCGAACGTACCCGGGCAGCACGCGATCCAGACCGCGTTGGGCGGTCGCCAAAGCATTCACGATTTGGTACTGCCCGGTGGCCGACTGCGCGAACAACGTGACGCCGCGATGGCTGCGCTCAAGCAGATCCCCGGTGTCACCTGCGTGCAGCCGCGGGGCGCGCTGTACGTGTTCCCACGCCTGGATCCCGAGATCTATCCGATCGAGGACGATCAGCAATTCGTGCTGGATCTGCTTCGTGACCAACATGTGCTCGTCGTGCAAGGTAGTGGCTTCAATTGGCCCCAGCCGGACCACCTGCGCATCGTCACCCTCCCGCGCGCGGATGACTTGACCGAGGCGATCGGTCGGATAGGCGCGTTCCTCGCCGAATACCGTCCGGACTGAGTGGAGGTCGGTGTGGGACGGCGGATGACGGGCACGGTTGACCTCACGCTCGACAGCCTGGCCGAGCTCCCGTCAGCGGCTCGTTCGTGTGTGTATTGGGAGTTGGATGCGACGGCCGCGGCGCGTGCTGCGGCCAACAGCGCCGGTGCGCTCGAGAAGGAAGCCTGGCTCTCTAACACGCTCCTCGAATGGGGCACGTGCGGAAAGGCGGTATACGTCGACGGCGAGATCGCCGGCTTCGCGATGTACGCACCTCCGGCGTATGTACCGCGCGCAGGGAGTTTCCCCACCTCGCCGGTGGCTGCTGACTCAGTGATCCTGATGGCCCTAATGGTGTTGCCGGCACACCGAGGACGCGGTCTCGGTCGAGTGCTCGTCATGGGTGTCGCCCGGGATCTCGCCCTACGGGCGGCGGCTGCCGGCGGACACGAAAGTGCCCGTGCGATCGAGGCGTTCGCGGTCTCGGCAAATCGGCCCCCCGGTCACCCGGTGCATGGCTGCCCGTTGCCGGAGGGATTCCTCGCCGCCACCGGATTCGCCACCGTGCGGTCACACCGCACATATCCGCGGATGAGGCTTGACGTGCGCGCTACGACGGGTTGGCGGGCAGATGTCGGGCAGGCGTGGAACCGGCTTCGATCCGGTATGACGGTGCCGCGCGCCGCGGCCGGGTTAACGAACCGAACCAGCCAGGCCGCGCCCCGGGTCTAGCCGCGCGGCAGGGAAAGCAGCCTGTTGGTCAGGCCGCCCAATCGTGCTGCCGCGGCTGGCCGTCAGCCAGCGCGGCCCGGTCAACGAGGCCGAAGCCGAGGTCGTCGAGAATCTGGCGCACCGTCTCGACATCGAGGGATCCATGTCGTTCGAGCAGTAATTGCGGGCGACGATCTCCCGCTACGCGCACGGGCCGGTGAAAGCCGAGGATCGTCGCCGACGTCGCCTGGTAGCCGGGGTACCGAGACCGAGCGGTGTCATCGTCCGGATGCTCGAGGAGCGTGATGTCGAGGCCGCGGTCGGACGGGTTCGCCGAGGCGATGTGGAGCACTTCGGTGTCCGCGGCGGCAAGCGCCCGAGCCAAGAAGTCGTTCGATGGGCAGTTATAGCCGGGCGCGATGACTTGGGTCGTCACGACGTCGGCCTCGAGGTAGGTCAGGTGGGGAGGAAGGTGCTCGGCGGCTGGGCCGCGAAACCCGAACGGCCCGGCCTTGTAGAACGCATCCACGACGCGCAGCACCGAACGTCGCGTGAGTCCGGGCGGCAGTTGGGTCCAGTCGTAGAGGTCCGGGATGCGGTTCGGCGGGACGGTGATACTGGTGAGCCCGCCGGTTGGACGATCGTGCGTGCCGGTGAAACGTTGGACGATGTCCGCGCCGGGTC
>Ga0081540_1004283_pt1 | contig 10943 bp, 9 predicted proteins | sample TabmetS2T1R1_FD_71024 | JGI IMG/M metagenome (GOLD analysis project Ga0081540, IMG submission 71024) | Tabebuia heterophylla rhizosphere microbial communities from the University of Puerto Rico - S2T1R1 | ecosystem: Host-associated > Plants > Roots > Rhizosphere ... | reverse complement strand
GGCGTGGGCGGGGGGGGGCCGGCCCGGGCCCCCGGCCCGGGGGGTCCCCGCCGCCCGCCCGCCCGGGGGGGCGCCCGCCGGGCAAAACCGGCACCGGCGGGCGGCCGCCGATCGAGACCGGCACCGGACCCCCGCGGTGCGAGTGGTCGGCCGCCGGGGCCGGGGCCGCGGAGGGATCCGCCGCGGCCAGCGCCGGCTCCCCGTGGCCCAGCACGCACTCGGGGTCGGGGCCGTCCAGCGGCAGGCCGGTGAAGAACTTGGCGGCCATGCACCCGCCCCGGCAGGCGTCGAACATCCCGCACGACCTGCACGCGCCTCCCGCCTGCGGGCCACGCAGGCCGGTGAACAACGGTGACTCCCGCCATACCCGGGTGAAACCGCCGGCGTCGCGCACGTTCCCAGCCAGGAAATCCTCGTGGATCGTGAACGGGCACGCGTACACGTCGCCCACCGGGTCGATCAGGCAGACGACCCGGCCAGCGCCGCACATGCCGAGGCCAGGCAGCGCGTCGCCGTACCCGGCGAGATGGAAGAACGAGTCGCCGGTGAGCACCTGCTCGCCGCGGGCCAGCAGCCAGCGGTACAGGTCCCGCTGTTGCCCGGCGGTCGGGTGCAGATCCCGCCACACGGCCGCGCCCCGGCCGGACGGGCGGAGCCTGGTCAGACGGAGCTGGGCGCCGTGACGGTCGGCCAGCGCCTTGAGCTCATCAAGCTGGCCGGCGTTGTGCCGGGTGACCACCACCGAGATCTTGAAGCCGGCGAACCCGGCGTCGGCCAGGTTGCCGATCGCGCGCAGCGCCGTGACGTAGGAGCCGGTGCCCCGGACCGCGTCGTTGACCTCGGCAGTGGCCCCGTCCAGCGAGATCTGCACGTCCACGTAGTCGGTGGCGGCGAGCCGCCGGGCCAGGCCGGGGCTGATCTTCACTCCGTTGGTGGAGAACTTGACCCCGACCTTGCGGCCGACCGCGTAGTCCAGGATCTCCATGAAGTCGGGCCGCACGGTCGGCTCGCCGCCGCCGATGTTCACGTAGAACACCTGCATCCGCGCAAGCTCGTCGATGACCGCCCGGCACTCCGCCGCCGACAGCTCCCGCGGGTCACGCCGGCCAGAGCTGGAAAGGCAGTGCACGCAGGCCAGGTTGCACGCGTACGTCAGCTCCCAGGTAAGGCAGATGGGCGCGGCCAGCCCTTGCTCGAGCCGGTCCACCAAGGGAAGTGCGCCCGGGGTGCTGCGGGTTGTCGCGGCGCGTTCGCCCATCGCCTGGCCCCTGTTCTCGCGTGCGGCACCGGATACTAACGTCACGCTGTGCCATAATCAAGGGCTCCGGAGGAGGCCCGATGGCCAGCACCAGGGACTGGTTCGAGAGCGTCGCCGAGGCACGCCGGCGGGCGCGGCGGCGGCTTCCGCGATCGGTCTTTCTCGCCCTGGAAGCCGGGAGCGAGAAGGGAATCACCCTGCGCGACAACGTGGCCGCCTTCAGCGAACTGGGGCTGGCGCCGCCGCGCATCGCGGACCGGCCCGGCGCCCGCGGCATGGCCACGTCGGTGCTCGGCCAGGAGATCTCACTGCCGGTGATCGCCTCTCCCACCGGCGTGCAGGCCGTGCACCCCGGGGGGGAGGTCGCGGTCGCGCGCGGCGCGGCCGAGGCCGGCACCGCGATGGGGCTGAGCGCGTTCGCGAGTGCCGCGGTGGAAGACGTGGTGGCGGCCAACCCGAAAACGTTCTTCCAGCTGTTCTGGATCGGCGACCGCGAGAGCAACCTCGCACGGGCGTGGCGGGCGAGGGACGCGGGCGCCAAGGCGCTGATCGTCACCCTGGACTGGTCGTTCGCGAACGGCCGGGACTGGGGCAGCCCGGCGATCCCGGAGCGGATGGGCCCGTGGACGGCGCTGCGGTTTGCCCCGGAAGGGCTGATCCGCCCCGGCTACGTGCTGGGCTGGCTCCGCAGTGGCCATCTCCCGGACCTGACGGTTCCCAACCTGAGCCCACGCGAGGGCCCCCCGCCGTCCTTTTTCGCCGCCTATGGCCAGTGGATGCAGACCCCCCCGCCATCATGGGCGGACATCGCCTGGCTGCGCGAGCACTGGGACGGCCCGTTCATGGTGAAGGGGGTCATGCGTCCCGACGACGCGCGGAGGGCGGCCGACGCCGGCGCCACCGCCATCTCCGTGTCCAACCACGGCGGCAACGACCTGGACGGCACCCCCGCGTCGATCCGGGCCCTGCCCGCGGTCGCCGGCGCGGTGGGCGGCCAGGTCGAGGTACTGCTGGACGGGGGGATCCGGCGCGGCAGCGACGTGGTCAAGGCGCTCGCGCTCGGGGCGCGGGCGGTGATGATCGGCCGCGCCTACCTGTGGGGGCTGGCCGCGAACGGGTCCACCGGGGTCAAGAACGTCTTTGACATCCTGCGCGGCGGAATCGACTCGGCCTTGCTGGGGCTCGGGCGCGCGTCCATCGACGACCTTGCCCCCGACGACGTGCTCGTCCCGCCGGGCTTCCGGCAGGGCCTGGACCGGTAGCGGCCACCGCAGGCCGGCAAACCCGCGGCACCGGCGCGAGGAGGGTGATGCGCATGGCCGCCCAGGCGCCCACCACGGCCGGACGCGCCCGGGCCGCAGCCGGGCGGCGGGGACGGCCCCCCGGCACCAGCCGCCGGCAGCTTGAGCTGATCGCGCTGCGGCTCTTCACCGAGCAGGGTTTCGAGGAAACGACGATCGAGCGGATCGCAGCCGGGGCCGGGGTGAGCCGGCGCACGTTCTTCCGGTACTACAGCTCCAAGGCAGACGTGCTGTGGGGGGAGTTCGACGCCGAGGTCACGGCCATCCGCGCCGCGCTCGCGGCGGTCCCGGCCGGCGTGTCCATGATGGACGCGATCCGGCGGGCGGTCGTGGCGGCCAACCACTACCGGGCGGACGACGTCCCCGAGCTGCGGGCCCGGATGAACCTGATCATCTCCGTGCCGGCCCTGCAGGCCAGCGCGGCCGTCCGCTACGACGCGTGGGAGCGCGCGATCAGCGAGTTCGCCGCCACCCGCGTCGGCCAGCCGGCCGACTCGCTGTACCCGCTCGCCGTCGGCCGGGCCACCCTCGCGGCCTGCCGGGCCGCTTACGACCGGTGGTGCGCCCGGGCGGACGCCGATCTCACCGTGTACCTGGACGCCGCCGTCGCCGCGCTCGCCGCCGGATTCCCGCCCGCGCTTCTCGGCACGGAGGAGCAGGCAGTCACCGCCGCCATGGATCGATCACCTTCACGCCGGTTTCCAGGAAGTCCTTGACGTTGCGCGTGGCGAGTGCCGCACCGTGAGCACGGCAGATCGCAGCGATCTGGGCGTCGAAGCCCCCGATCGGCAGCCCGGCCTCGTCGCGGTGCCTCGCGATCAGCGCATAGTGGACGGCGGCGCCACCATCAAACGGCAGCACGTGGTCGCTGAAGGCGGCGAAGACATCGTCCGCCGCCGCCAGCAGGCGATCCTTCCGGCGCCCGCCCGCAAGGCACGCCAGGCCGTAGCGGATCTCGGCGACCGTGATCGCCGTCGTATACAGCTCGCCCGCGGCCCGCGTGCTCACCCAGTCGCGGACCGCCAGGGACGGCGACGGCCGCATCAGCTCGGACACGACATTGGTGTCGGCGACGATCATCTAACGGAATTCCGCAGCCCGCGCCCGGGCGGTGCGTGCCGGGATGGCGAGCTCCACGCCACCCAGCTCACCGAAACGATCGAGGATCGCGTCGAACAAGCCGGCCGCCTCGCCGGGCCCGCTCACGGCGTCGGTCAAGATGGTGCGGATCTCGGCCTCCATCGACCGGCCATGACGTGCCGCGCGGACCCGCAGGCGCTCCTTCACCCGCTCGTCAAGGTTCCGGACGCTAACCGCCGCCAGTGTAACCACCACCCTTGCTCGCCAGCAATGCTAGCAATGATATCGCAACGGCCGCCGCCTTGGGTGCGGGCGCGCCGTTCCCGCGAGCAAGCGTGAGCGGGCGTTGGCGCTACGATCGCGGCTGTGGATGACTTCGAGCTTGCCCACCGGTATGACACGGTCAACCTGTACCGCCGGGGCGCGGCGGCCAGAATCGAGCTCAACCGCCCGGAACGGATGAACGCCTGGGATGCCCAGCTCGCGCTCGACCTGCTGGCCGCCCTGAAGAGCGTCGCGGAGGAAGCCGGCGTGCGCGCGGTGCTGGTGACCGGCGCGGGCCGGGCGTTCTCCAGCGGCGCGGACCTCAAGGCGGGGCCTGTCGCGGGCCGAGACGACCCCCCGGACGTGTACGGCGTGCTGACCGGGCGGTACCACCCGATCATCCGCGCGGTCCGGGAGATGCCCAAGCCGGTGGTGGCGGCGGTGAACGGCGCCGCGGCCGGGATCGGCCTGTCCCTCGCGCTCGCCTGCGACCTGGTCATCGCCGCCGAGTCCGCGTATTTCCTGCTCGCGTTCGTCAACATCGGCCTGGTCCCGGACGGCGGGTCGTCGCTGCTGGTCCCCGCGCGGGTAGGGTTCGCGCGGGCCGCCGAGATGGCGATGCTGGGTGAGCGGGTCGGCGCACGCCGGGCCCTGGAGTGGGGGCTGATCAACCAGGTCTGGCCGGACGGCGAGCTCGCGGCGCGCGCCGCCGAGCTGCTGATCCGGCTCGCCGACGGCCCTACCAGGTCCTATGCGGGAACCAAACGGCAGCTCAACAGCTGGCTCTACCAGCGGATGGAGGAGCAGCTCGAACTGGAGGCCCGGATCCAGCAGGAGATGGCGGCCTCGGGCGACTTCGCGGAAGGGGTCGCGGCCTTCGCGGACAAGCGCCAGCCGCACTTCAGCGGCGCGTGACCGGGGGGCGGGCCGCTCAGCCGCCGGCGGCCGCGCCCCGCCCGAGCGGGTAGTCCCGCTGCGTCCGGGCGTAGTTCGCGAACTCCTCCAGCGAGCCCGGGTTGGCCATCGCGTTGACGTTGGCCGCCTTCCCGGGAGGCACGCCGAGCAGCAGCTTGCGCACCGGAACCTCCATCTTCTTGCCGGTGAGGGTGGCCGGGATCTCGCGCACCTGGATGATCCGGTCCGGGACGTGCCGGGGGGTGTACTCTTCGCGCAGCCGGTCACGGATCTTCTGCCGGATCACATCGTCGAGCACGCGGTCATCGGTCAGCGTGACGAACAGCGGCATGAAGAAGCCGCCGCCCGGCAGGTCCAGGTTGACGATGACCGCGTCGGCCACCTCGTCGATGCCAGCGAGCACCGCGTAGATCTCCGCGGTGCCGATCCGCACCCCGTGCCGGTTCAAGGTGGCGTCCGAGCGTCCCAGCACGAAGCAGCCGCCGCGAGCGTTGATCTTGAAGAAGTCGCCCTGGCGCCATACCCCGGGAAAGTCGGCGAAATATGAGTCGCGGTACCTGCCCCCGTCGGCGTCGCCCCAGAAACCGACCGGCATCGACGGCATCGGCTCCGTGATGACCAGCTCGCCCACCTCGTCGAGGACGTCCTCGCCGCGCTCGTTGAACGCGTGCGCCGCGACGCCCAGGTGCGGGGCCTGGATCTCGCCCGCGTACACCGGCCGCGTGGGCACGCCGCCGACGAACCCGGTGCACACGTCGGTGCCGCCGCTCCCGGTGGCCAGCCACAGGTCGGGCTTGACGTACCGGTAGAACCAGGCGCCGCAGGCGGCCGACACCGGCGAGCCGGCCAGCAGGATCTCGCGCAGCGTGGACAGGTCATAGCTCTTGGAAGGCACGATGCCCGCCCGCGACATGATGTCGACGTAGGCCGGGCTGGCCCCGAACAGGCTCGCCCGGGCCTCGGCCGCCACCTGCCACAGGACGCCCGGATCCGGGTAGCCGGGGTTGCCGTCGTAGAGCACCGGGCACACGCCCAGCAGCGGCGAGCTGACCAGGAAGTTCCACATCATCCACCCCGCGGTGGTATAGAAAAACATCCGCTCGCCTGCCCGCATGTCCATGTGGAACGTCTGCAGCTTGAGCTGTTCCAGCAGGATGCCGCCATGGCCATGCATGATCGGCTTGGGCAGGCCGGTGGTGCCGGAAGAGAAGAGGATCCACAACGGATGATCGAACGGGACCTGCTCGAAGGCGAACTCACCGGCGGGCACCGGTGGACCGCCGAGCAGCGTGTCCCAGGTGAGCGCGCCGGGGACGAACGGGTCCCCGTGCCCGGGGTGCAGGTACGGCAGGGTCACCACCTGTTCCAGGCCGCCGAGCGCGCCCGCGATCTGCCGCATCTCGGCCGTGCGGTCGAACTCCCTTCCGCCGTAGCGGTACCCGTCCACGCAGAACAGCACCTTGGGTGTGAGCTGGGAGAACCGGTCGATGGCGCCGCGCCAGCCGAAATCGGGGGAGCAGCTGGCCCAGATGGCGCCGACGCTGGTGGTGGCCAGCATCGCGATCACGGTCTGCGGGATGTTCGGCATGATCGACACGACCCGGTCACCGGGGAGCACCCCCCGTTCACGCAGCCGGGTGCCGAGGATGCGCACCTGCCCGGCGAATTCCTCCCATGACAGGCCGGCCAGGGGCCTGGTCTCGCTGGCATGCAGCAACGCTTCGGTTCCCGGCCGCTCGCTGCGCAGCACGTGCTGGGCGTAGTTGAGCCGGGCGCCGGGGAACCATCGCGCGCCAGGCATGACGCGGCTGCCCAGCGCGCGGTCTGGTGGCGTGGATGCGGCGATGCCGAAGTAGTCCCAGACCGCCTGCCAGAAGCCCTCAAGATCAGTGACCGACCAGTGCCACAGCTCCTGGTAACCGTCGAAATGCAGGCCCCGCTCGCGGCCCAGCCAGCCGGTGAACGCGGTCAGGTTCGCCCCAGCCACCTGGTCCGGGCTGGGAGTCCACAGCAGGTCGCCGTCGCGGGCGTCGGGGTCCACACAGGCGACGGTGACACACCCCCGTGCCTCAGGCAATGCCCGGTATCCCGGCGTGAGCCGCGGTTTGTGTGCCCGCACAAGCCGCTGGGTCCCGGATGTGCGCGCGCGCACAAGATCGTTTGGTGGCGGCCCGCCGCGATGACGGACCCTTGCGCCGCTGTCGGCCGGGCTCTAGCATCCGAGGCAAATTGAAACACGCCCGACTCAGATATTGTCATGAACTTGAGTCGGGCTTCGTCGCTTAACCCGCAGCGGCGGCGTGCGGCCGGGTGATGCGGTCGTGGTCTACGGCATCGGCGGGGTCGGCATCAACGCCGTCCAGGGGGCCGCCTTCGCCGGGGCGCAGCACATCGTCGCGGTCGATCCCCTGCCGAACAAGCGCGAGTTCGCGGAGCAGTTCGGCGCTTCCCACGCTGTGGCGGACGCCGAGCAGGCGCAGCGGCTTGTCACCGAGCTCACCAAGGGGGTGGGCGCCGACAAGGCCCTCATCACCATGGGGGTGGTGACCCAGGAGGCGATCGACGCGGCCTTCGCCGCCGTCCGCAAGGGCGGCACCGTGGTGGTGACCGGCCTGAACGGCCCCGGGGTGAAGAACATCCAGATCCCCAGCTTCGAGCTCACGCTGTTCCAGAAGCGGATCCAGGGGGCGCTGTTCGGCGGCGGCAACCCGTTCGATGACATCCCTCAGATGCTCGAGCTCTACCGCGGCGGCCACCTTAAGCTGGATGAACTGGTCACCAGCCGGTACCGGCTGGAGGACGTCAAGCAGGGCTACCAGGACCTGGTCGACGGCAAGAACGTGCGCGGCCTCATGATCATCGACCACTGATCACCCCGCGCGGGGGGCGCCGACCCCCCCGCGTCCCCCGCGCGGGGGTGCCTCATCTCATAGCGTTGAGACCGCCAACGGCGTGAACGCGCCGAGCGGTCCGGAGGCTGCGCCGTGACCGCCCCGCCCGACCGAGGGAGGCCCGCATTGAGGCAGTACCTGCTTGCCGTGCACCTGGTCGAAGGAGAGCCCACCCCCTCGCAGGAACAGACGCAGCAGGCGTACCAGGCGGTCGACGCGTTCAACGCCGAGCTCAAGTCGGCCGGGGTCTGGGTTTTCGCGGGCGGCCTGCACCCCCCTACCACGGCCACGGTCGTCCGCTCTCAGGGCGGGCAGGTGATCACCACCGACGGGCCGTTCGCGGAGACCAAGGAACAGCTGGGCGGCTTCTGGGTCATCAAGGCCCCCGACCTGGACGCCGCCCTGGCGTGGGCGGCCAAGGGGTCCGAGGCCTGCGCCGCGCCGGTGGAGGTCCGGCCGTTCCAGGACCCTGTGGAGGACTAGGACGTGCCAGGGGCGGACGCTGCCGCCATCGAGCACGCGTACCGGGAGAGCTCGGGCCGTGCGGTAGCCACCCTGATTCGCCTCTTCGGTGATATCGACCTCGCCGAAGAGGCGGTCCAGGAGGCCTTCACCGTGGCCGCCGAGCGCTGGCCAGCCGCGGGCGTCCCTCCCAACCCCGGTGGCTGGATCGTCACCACGGCCCGCAACAAGGCCCTGGACCGCCTGCGGCGGGAGTCGTCCCGCTACGGGCGCGAGGCGCAAGCGGCCCTGCTGCACGCCGATGCCGACCCATCGCGGCAGGGGCCGTTGCGCGACGACCGGCTGCGGCTGATCTTCACCTGCTGTCATCCCGCCCTCGCCCCCGAGGCCCGGCTTGCGCTCACGCTCCGGCTCATCGCCGGGCTTCAGACCGCGGAGATCGCCCGGGCCTTTCTGGTGCCCGAGGCGACGGTCGCCCAGCGCCTGGTCCGGGCGAAGCGGAAGATCCGCGACGCCGGCATTCCCTACCGGGTGCCGGGCAACACGGAGCTGCCCGGCCGGCTCCCCTTCGTGCTGGCGGTGGTCTACCTCGTCTTCAACGAGGGGTACACGGCCTCGACCGGCGATGACCTCATCCGCTACGACCTGTGTGCCGAGGCCATCCGGCTCGCCAGGCTCCTTGCCGAGCTGATGCCCGACGAGCCCGAGGTCTGGGGTCTGCTGGCGCTGCTGCTCCTGACGGAGGCCCGCCGCCGGGCCCGCACCGGGCCGGACGGTTCGCTTGTCCTGCTCGCCGACCAGGATCGCGGCCGGTGGGACCGCGCGTTGCTGGCCGAGGGCGCTGGCCTCGTCCGGGCGTGCCTGCTCCGCAACCGGCCCGGACCCTACCAGATTCAGGCGGCGATCAGCGCCGTGCACAGCGATGCCCCAACGGCCGCGCAGACGGACTGGGGCCAGATCCTCGCCCTTTACGACCAGCTGATCACCATGTCGCCGACCCCCGTGGTGGCGCTCAACCGCAGCGTCGCCGTCGCCGAGCTGCACGGCCCGTCCGAGGCGCTCGCCATCGTCGACAAGCTCGACCTGGACGACTACCACCTGTTCCACTCGACCCGCGCGGATCTGCTGCGCCGGCTCGGCCGGCGGGACGACGCGAGAGCCGCCTACGACGCGGCGATCGCCCTCACCGCCAACCGCGCCGAGCAGTCATTCCTCCGGCGCCGGCGCGACAGCCTGTGACCCGGGGGCTCCCCGGCCCGGTCGCGGGCCACCCGGCTCGCTGGCCCGCGACCACCACCACAGCGCGGGGACGAGCGGGCGCGCGGTGCCGTGCGCGAGGCAGCCCTGCCACACCCCGACGCTGTAGGCGAGGTCGTCGAGGAGACGCGCGGCCGTGTACGCGGCCGGCGCCAGCGGCGGCCGCCGTTCCCGCCAGTCGAGCACCGGCGGCACGAGCAGCGCCGCCATCAGCGGCAGCCGCAGCCGGGGGATCGCGGCGGCGGCCGGCACCGCCAGCGGCCACCAGGTGCGGGCCACCGCCCTGCCGAGCAGCCGCCCGGCCGTGAGTGTCCCGCGGCCGGCCAGCCTGCCCGCCAGCGGCCAGGCGTCATCGGTGAGCGGGCCGAGGCGCCGGCCGAGCAGCGCCGCCGCCGTCCCGGTGATCGCCGCGCCGGTTCCCGGCCGGCCCGCCGCTGCCGCCGCCCAGGCCAGCGCGCTCCATCCCGACATGGAGCACGCCGGAACCGCGCCCGGGTGGCGCAGTTCCAGCGCCGCCGCCGACGTGCCGTAGTCACGGCGCCTGCGCAGCCAGTCACGAAGCCGCACCCGGTGCTGGTGGCCGACGGCGGCCCGGGGCTCGTACCTGATGTGCCAGCCGGCGGCCGCCAGCCGCCAGACGAGATCGACATCCTCCCCAACCGGCATGTCCTCCGCGAATCCCCTGCCCACGGCCGCGCGGCGGACCAGCAACGCCGCGCCCGGCACGTAGGGCACCCGCGCGCCCGGCCGCACGATGCTCGCCGCCGGTCCCATGTCGAGCGCCGACGCCGCCTCCTCGTACCGCGCCAGCCAGCCGCTGCCCTCCTCGTGGGCCACGATGCGGGGCGCCACGGCCGCCACCGCGGGATCCGCGAAGTGCCGCAGCAGCGGCGCGAGCCAGCCCGGCCGGGGGACGCAGTCGGAATCGACGAAGGCGGCCAGCGGCGTGCGCACGACGGCGAGGCCGGTATTGCGGGCGGCACCCGCCCCTTCGCACCGGTCACGGCGCACGCAGAGCGCGGCGGCCGCCGCGGCGGCCGCCGCCACGGCCGCATGGTCCGCGGACCCGTCGTCCACCACGATGACCCGCAGCCCGTTCAGGCCGGCCAGGCATCTGGCGAGCTTGGCCGGACGGTCGCGCACCGGGACCACGACCGTGACATCGTCCGGCCCCGGGCCGCTGGGCGGGTCCGGGTGGGCGAGCCCGGCGTCGAGCAGGCGGCGCGCCAGCCGCTGCGCGGCGGGCTCGCCCGGGACAGGCACGCCTCCCCACCACCCGCGGACCAGCGCCGCGCCGCGCGGGCCGAGCCGCAGCAGGCGCAGCGGCGACCCGCCGACCAGAACGGTCCCCCCGGCGAGAGTGAGCAGCCCCTGGTCCGGGCGCAGGCGCATCCCCGCGGGCACCGGCGGCCGGCGCGGCACCGGCGGGCGGGCCCGCCCCCGCGGGCGCGCCCGGCCCCGCGGGGGGGGCGGGGGGGGGGGCCCCCCCCCCCCCCGCCCCCCGCACCCCCCCCC
>Ga0081540_1004282_pt1 | contig 10943 bp, 10 predicted proteins | sample TabmetS2T1R1_FD_71024 | JGI IMG/M metagenome (GOLD analysis project Ga0081540, IMG submission 71024) | Tabebuia heterophylla rhizosphere microbial communities from the University of Puerto Rico - S2T1R1 | ecosystem: Host-associated > Plants > Roots > Rhizosphere ... | reverse complement strand
GGCGGGGTGGGCCCGGGGTAGCAACCGGGGCGGCGGGGGGGGGCGGGCCCGCTCTTCGAGCCGGCACGGAAGGAGACCTTCAGGCCAGAGAGCGGGCCCCCGCCCGGCGCCAGCACGGTCGCGGTCAGCCGTCGCTTGCCGACCGCCAGCGCGACCGCCCGGGTGCCCGACTCGCCGCCGAGCACGAGCGCCCCGCGCGGCGGCGGCGGCGCGCTCTCCACCCCGACCTGGAGCGAGCGCTGCGAGACCGGCGAGCCGCTCGAGCAGCCCGCCACGAGCATCAGCAGCCCGAGCGCGGGCAACAGCCGCAACCTCACCTCGCGAACGCTAGCTAGACGACGCTTGTGTCGGTCGCAGCCGGGCTCCGTAACCGCGACCGGCGCGCAGCCGTTGAAGGTAGACAACCGAGGAGGGGACGAAGATGTCAGACCGCGAATTGAGCACCCGCGACCTCGCCGAGACTCCCGAGGCCGAAGCGGAGCGATCCGACCAGCCGGACGCGGCGAGCGAGCCTCTGGCCCGTGAGCGCGCCGCGGACGAACCGGTCGCCGACAGCTCCGGTGAGACGAGCCCGGAGCGAACAGAGGCCGCCTCGACGGATCACGAGCAGGGACCGCTGCTCTCCGAGGAGCAGGCTGCGGACTTCACCAGGCGCTGGGATGAGATCCAGGTGGAGTTCGTCGACGAGCCGCGCGACTCGGTGGCGCAGGCCGACACGCTCGTTGCCGACCTGATGCAGCAGCTGGCTGCCGGCTTCTCGGGCGAGCGGGAACGGCTCGAGAAGCAGTGGGACAGCGGCGAAGACGTCTCGACCGAAGACCTCCGCGTCGCGCTCACCCGCTATCGCTCGTTTTTCGACCGGCTCCTCTCCGCCTAGCGAAGGGCCGCGCGGAGGCAGCCGGGCCGTGAACAGCGAGGGTCCGTCGGACGGCACGACCGGGGCCGGCGGAGACGCCTGCGAAGGCCGAGAGCCCTCACTTCAAGAAAGCTAGCGGCGGGCTGTTGTACGGTCGTGAGCGACGTGGTGTTCAAGCAGCTCGTGGACGACGACCTCGGCTGCGCGTCCTACCTGATCGGTGACGAGGCGGCCGGCGAGGCGGTCGTCGTCGACCCGCCGTACGCGATCGAGCGGTTGCTCGAGGCGACCGAGCGCGCCGGTCTCCGGATCGTGCGCACGCTCGAGACGCACAACCACGCCGACCACGTCTCCGGCCACGGGCGACTGGCGCTCGAGCATGACGTGCCCGTCTCGATCCACGCGCTCGCGGAGGTCGAGTACCCGTGCGAGACGCTCGCAGACGGCGACCAACTGGCCGTCGGCTCGCTGAGCGTGAGGGTCATGCACACGCCGGGCCATCGTCCGGAGCACTGCTGCTTCCTCGTCGAGGGCCACCTGCTGACGGGCGACTCGCTGCTGATCGGCGACGCCGCCAGGCCCGACCTGGCGATCGAGGCGCGCGAGGGCGCCGAAGACCTGTTCCGCTCGCTGGAGCGACTCGCCGGCCTGCCCGACGCGACCGAGGTCGATCCCGGCCACACCGGCGGCTCCCTCTGCGGCGCGGGCCTCTCGCGCGAGAGGGTCTCGACCCTTGGCCTGCAGCGGCTCTCGAACCCCGCCCTGCAGATCGACGACGTGGAGGAGTTCGTCTCCCACTCGGCCGCGATCTCGGCGCCGAGGCCGCCGACGGTCGAGCGCGTGGTCGCGCTGAACCGCGGGCCGTTCCTCGCCGCGCAGCCGCCGCTGGAGCAGCTAGCCGCGCCGCGCGGCCAGCTGCTCGACGTGCGGACCGCCGAAGACCATGCCAAGGGCCACGCCCCCGGCGCCGTGAGCGTCCCGCTCGACGGGTCCTCGGTCGGGACGAAGACGGCGTTCGTGCTCGATCACGACGAGCCGATCACGATCCACGCCGCTTCGGCAGAGGACGCCGCCGAGGCCGCGCGACGGCTGAACGCGGTCGGCCTGCTCGGGATCGCCGGCTTCGTGCTCGAGCTCGAGACGCCCGAGCACGTCGAGCCAGTCGGCATCGACGAGCTCGAGGCGCTGCTCGAGCAGGATGCCGCCGAGGTGCTCGACGTCCGCGAGAAGGACGAGCGCGACGAGGGCTACATCCCCGGCACGCGTCACATCCCGTACCGCCTCGTGCGGGCCTACCGCGACGAGCTCGACAACGGCCGGCCGGTGGTCACGATCTGCTCGAGCGGCGCGCGCGCCGGCGTGGCCGCGAGCGTGCTCGCCGCCGAAGGAGTGCGCGCGCGGCCGGTGCTGGACGGCGGGATCGACGACTGGCAGCAGCGAGGCCACCCGCTCACAACGTTCAGGCGCTGCGGCTCTACCTGATCCGCTCGACCTGGTAGCCGAGGCTGCGCAGGGTCTCGAGCAGCACGGCGCAGTGGTGCTCGTCCCGCATCGCCAGCGTCAGCTCGATCTCGCTCTGGTAGACGGGCACGTCCATGCCTTCGCGGTGGTGGTCGACGGAGATCACGTTCGCCCGCTCGTGCGCGACGAGCGAGAGCAGCTTGATCAGCTCGCCGGGGCGGTCGTCCAGGCGGCTGCGGACGACCAGGTAGCGGCCGGACTCGGTCAGGCCGTGCCGCATGACCGAGATCAGCACGGTCGGGTCGATGTTGCCGCCCGAGAGGATCGCCACCGCAGGCCCCTCGCCACCGGCCGCGCCGGTCAGCAGCGCCGCGACACCGACTGCGCCGGCGCCCTCGACTACCAGCTTCGTGCGCTCGAGCAGGAGGACGATCGCGCGGCAGATCTCGTCGTCGCCGACCGAGATCAGGTCGTCGAGCGCGTCCTCGAGGATCGCGCCCGTCTTGACGCCGACGTGCTTGACGGCGATCCCGTCCGCGATCGTCGGCCCGTTGAGCCCGGCCTGCACGCCGACGATGCGCGCGTCCGGCCGCACCGCCCGCAGCGCCAGCGCGATTCCCGACGAGAGGCCGCCGCCGCCGACCGGGATCACGAACGTCCCGGCCTGCGGGACCTGCTCGGCGAGCTCGAGCCCGATCGTTCCCTGACCGGCGATCACCCGCTCGTCCTCGTAGGGATGGACGAACGTCGCCCCCGTCTCCTCGGAGTACTTCAGCGCGGCCGCGAGCGCGTCCTCGAAGGTCGCGCCCACCAGCTCGGCGCTTGCGCCGTAGTTCTTCGTCGGCTCGACCTTCGCCATCGGCGCGTCCTGCGGCACGAAGACCGTCGCTCGCACGCCCGCTTCGCGCGCCGCCCAGGCGACGGCCTGGCCGTGGTTGCCGGCGCTCGCGGCGACCACGCCCGCGCGCTTCTCCGCGTCGGAGAGCGTGGCGATCTTGTTGACGGCGCCGCGGATCTTGAACGAGCCGGTTCGCTGCAGGTTCTCGGCCTTCAGCCCGACCTCGCGACCCATCAGCTTCGAGAGCGTCTCGCTGCCGTAGACCGGGGTCACGCGCGCGACGCCCTCGAGGCGCGCTCGCGCCTCTTCGATCTCCTTAAGCCCGGGTGCCGTCTTCGTCTTCATCTCTGGGTTCGCCGGAGCCAGACTGAAGTCCGGCACCGGAGAGCTTGAATACCTTCTCCATGATCTCCCGAACGGCGCTCAACGGGTCGAGCTTGCGGCTCTGGACCTCGTCGAGCAGGCGCCGCAGCTCCTCGCTACCCGCGACCTCGCGCTGCAGGTGTGCCTTGGCGCGCGCCGAGGCGACGGCGAACACCTCGCCCGCCAGGTTCTCGCGGCGGCGCTGCTCGAGCAGTCCCTCGGACTCCAGGAACGCGCGGTGCTCCTCGACCTTCTCCCACAGTTCGGGCACGCCCTCGCCGCGCGAGGCCTCGGTCAGCACGATCGGCGGCTTCCACTCGCGCTCCGTGTCGAGCGCCAGCACCGAGCGCACCTCGTTCAGCATCGTCTTCGCGGCCGGGTGGTCCATCTTGTTGATCGCGATCACGTCCGGGATCTCCATGATCCCCGCCTTCAACGCCTGGATCGAGTCGCCCGAGCCGGGCATCAGCACGAGCACGACCGTGTCGGCGATCCCGATCACCTCGACCTCGCCCTGGCCCGTGCCGACGGTCTCGAGGAAGACGAGCTCCTTGCCGGATGCGTCGAGCACGAGCAGCGCCTGCAGCGTCGCCTCGGCGAGGCCGCCCTGGTGGCCGCGGCTGCCCATCGAGCGGATGAAGACCTCCGGGTCGAGGAAGTGGTCGGCCAGGCGGATGCGGTCGCCGAGCAGCGCGCCCTGCGAGAACGGGCTCGACGGGTCGACCGAGATCACGCCGACCGAGCGCTCGAGGCCGCGGACGTGCCGCACGAGCGCGCTGATCAGGCTCGACTTGCCCACCCCCGGCGGGCCGGTGACGCCGATCGCGTAGGCGCCGCCCGTCTCCGGGTAGAGATCGCGGACGACCTCGTAGGCCAGCGCGTCGCGGTTCTCGACGAGCGTGATCGCGCGCGCGAGGGCGCGCCGGTCGCCGGCACGCACGCCGGCGGCGAGCGACTCTCGCGTGAAGTCGCGGCGCGCTGCCACGCCCCGATGCTAAAGGGAGGCCTGTTGCCCCGCCTCGCCGCTGTGCGCGGTGACGGCCAGCGGCTCGCCGTGCGGACGGCTGCCCGCGCCGGCCGCGCGCGCGAGCAAGAAGCCGACGATCGCCGAGATGGCCGAGGCGACGGCCGCGGCGCCCCAGACCCAGCGCGGCCCGTAGACGTCGGTCAGGCGGCCGGCGAGGACCATCCCCAGGACGAGCGTCGCCACGTTCGAGCTCATCAGCACGGCGAAGGCCCGTCCGCGCAGCTCGTCGGGCGCGCCGCGCTGGACGAGTAGGGCGTTGCAGACCACCGCGGCGCCGTTCCCCGCGCCCGAGATGACGACGCACGCGGCGCCGATCCAGACGTTCGGCGAGACGGCCGCCAGGCCGATCCCGATCGCCATCAGCGCCAGCGAGATGCCGTAGACGTTGGCCAGGCCGCGCCGCTCGATCCACTGGCCCGCGAGGTACGCCCCGAAGGCTAGGCCGACGCCCGCGCTGCCCATCATCAGCCCGAGGCCGAAGGTGCCCGAATCGAAGGCGCGGAAGGCGAGCTCAGGCTCGGCCACGTTCACGGCCGCGTTGGCGAACATGGCCACGTTCCACGCGATCAGCACCGTCAGCAGCGCCCTCGAGCGCACGGTCAGCGAGAAGCCGTCCTTGAGGTCGGCCCAGTGGCCGCGGCTGGCGGCGGCCGTCGCCTGCAGCAGGCGCTGCGGGATGCCGTAGAGGAAGAGGGCCGAGATCAGGAACGTGCAGGCGTTGATCCAGTAGGCGGCGTCGACGCCGGAGGCCGCGACGAGCGCGCCGCCAGCCAGCGAGCCGAGCGCCCAGGTGAGGTTGTCGGCCGTCTGCAGGAGCGCGTTGGCGCTCGCGAGGTCGTCGTCGCGGACGAGGTTCGGCAAGCCGGCATAGGCGGCCGGGCGGAAGAAGCCGGTCGCGACGCCGGCCACTGCGGCCAGGGCCACGACCTGGGTCGCGCTCACGGTGAAGGGCAGCAGGGCGAAGACGCCGAAGCGGACGAGGTCGGCCCCGACCATCAGCTTCCGGCGCGAGAGCCGGTCGATCAGCGGGCCGACGAAGATGCCGATCGCGAAGGTCGGCAGCATGTCGGCGATCAGGAGCGCCGCGATCCAGCCGGACGAATGGGTGCGCTCCCAGATGTCCACCTCGAGCGCCACGAGCGCGAGCCACGTGCCTGCGCCCGACCCGACGGTGGCGAGAAAGAGGCGCCGGTAGTTGGGCTCGCGACCCAGGAGGGCGAGCTGGCTACCGGTCACACGGGGGCGGCCCATCGCCTCGTACACGGTAACACCCGACCCGGCACTCGAACGAGGGGTTTTTCGGCCTGGTCCCTAAGGGTCAGGCCCGTGCGAGCACCGTTTTCAGGGCGCTCGCGAGCAGCTCGTGCTCGTCCGGCGTGCCCACCGTCACGCGTACCGCGCCGGCGTGTCCGAAGCCGTGGGTCGGGCGCACGATCACGCCCTCCTGGAGCAGCTGCTCGAAGAACGGCCGCGAGTCGTCGCCGACCTGAGCGAAGAGGAAGTTCGCGACCGCGGGACCGACCGGGTCGAGGCCGTGCTCGCGCAGGATCCTGTCGAGCTCGGCTCTCCCTTCCGCGTTTGCGCGCCGCCGGCGCTCGAGCTCGTCCGGCGAGTCCAGGCTCGCGAGGGCGGCCTCCTGTGCGGGCGTGGTGATGTCGAACGCGCGCTTCACCTTCCCGATCCCGGTCACGATCGCCGCCGGGGCGAGCCCGTAGCCGACCCGCAGGCCGGCCAGCCCGTAGATCTTCGAGAACGTGCGCAGGACGACGGCCCGGCGGCCCTGCTTCAGGTAGTCCTCGACGCCGTCCGGGTAGTCGGGGTCGTCGATGTACTCCGCGTAGGCCTGATCGAGGACGGTGACGACGTGATCGGGCACCCGGTCGAACCACGCGTCGAGCTCGGCGCGCGTGTTCGTCGTGCCGGTCGGGTTGTTCGGCAGGCACATGTAGGCGAGCTTCGTGCGCGGGCCGATCGCGTCGAGCATCGCGTCGAGGTCGTAACGGCCCTCGCGCAGGGGCACGGCGCGCGGGACGGCGCCAACCTTGCGCGCGTCGATCACGTAGCTCGGGAACGACGGCCAGCCGCAGACGACTTCGTCGCCCGGCTCGAGCGCGGCCTGCGAGAGGCAGTCGACGAGCCCGTCGGAGCCGGCGCCGACGGCGACCTCCTCGAAACGAAGGTCGAAGCGCTCGGCCAGTGCGGCCCGCAGCCGGTAGGCTCCGCCGTCCGGGTAGCGGTTGAGCTCGGGGATCGCGCGCTCGATCGCCTCGCGCGCTTCGGGGAACGGCCCGTACGGCCCCTCGTTCGACGCCAGCTTGACCACCCGCTCGAGCCCCAGCTCGCGCTGCACCTCCTCGACCGGCTTCCCCGGCTCGTAGGGCACCAGGTCGTTGACGGCCGGCCTGAAGAAGCTCTCCGCGATCTCGGCGAGACGGCTGGGCACGTGGCGACTCTAGCGGGACACGTCGGGGAGCCACCCCTCGCCGTAGCGGCAGCGCGTGAAGGCGGGAAACGGAGCGTAGGCCTCTCGCGGGCTGGTGGTCTCCCGCTCGACGCCGACGCCGTGTGCCAGGGCGAGTGCCTCCCGCAGGTACACCAGCCCCTTGCGGCCTCCGCGGCCGCCGACGGCCAGCACGACCGACGGTCCGCCGCCGGCGCCGAGGATCATGTGCGCGGTTCCGCCCGGGGAATGGAAGAAATCCCATGCACGCAGCTGCCGCTCCTCGCCTTCGACGAGCAGCAGGCACTCGCCGGAGAGAACGAGGAACGCCTCCTGGGCGCGCTCGAGGTGGTAGAGCCCGATCGCCTCTCCGGGTTGCAGGATGCTGAGGTTAAAGCCGAGCTGGCGAAACCCCCGCTTCCCCTCGAAATCGCAGTAGTGGCCGAAGCGCCCGGCGTCCCGCCAACGACTCTCTCGGGCGTTGATCACGTACCAGCCATCGCCGTCGGCGACGAGGCCGTGCTTGGTCTCGCGCGGGACGATCTCCGGCACTCCCATGCGCGACTGAGGATAATCGCGGCCGCACGACGGACTAGCATGCGCGCGGCATGCGGATCGGGGTCCCGAGAGAGACGGCACCGGGCGAGCGGCGCGTGGCGCTCGTGCCGGAGACCGTCGGCAAGCTCGTCCCCGCCGGCTTCGAGGTGCTCGTCCAGCGCGCAGCCGGCGAAGCGGCCTCGTTCCCGGACGCGGCATACCAAGAGGCGGGTGCGCAGCTGGTGGACGACCCGACCGAGGCCGAGGCGCTCGTCAGGGTGCAGAAGCCGAGCGAAGAAGAGGCCGGCCGGCTGCGCGACGGCCAGGTGCTGATCGGGTTCCTGCAGCCGCTGACCGACCCGGAGGGGATCGATCGCCTGTCCCGGCGCGGGGTGATCGCGTTCGCGATGGAGTCGATCCCGCGCATCACGCGTGCCCAGTCGATGGACGCGCTCTCCTCGCAGGCCACGGTCTCCGGCTACAAGGCCACGCTGCTCGCGGCCGACCGGCTGCCGAAGTTCTTTCCGATGCTGATGACTGCCGCCGGGACGGTCGCGCCGGCGAAGGTGCTCGTGCTGGGCGCCGGCGTGGCGGGGCTGCAGGCGGTGGCGACGGCCCGGCGGCTCGGAGCCGTCGCGACGGGGTTCGACGTCCGCCCGGTCGTCCGCGAGCAGATCGAGAGCCTCGGCGCGAACTGGCTCGACCTCGGCGTGGTCGGCGAGGAGACGGCGGGCGGGTATGCCTTCGAGCTGACCGAGGAGCAGCAGCGCCGGCAGCAGGCGGAGCTCGAGGCGCGGCTGCCGGAGTTCGACGTCGTGATCACGACCGCCCTGATCCCCGGCCGCCCCGCCCCGACGCTGATCCCGGCGAGCGCCGTGCAGGCGATGCGGCCCGGGTCGGTGATCGTCGACCTCGCCGCCGAGGCGGGCGGCAACTGCGAGCTGACCGAGCCCGGCGAGGAGGTCGTGCGCGAGGGCGTGACCCTCGTCGGCTTCACCAACCTGCCGAGCACGATGCCCTTCCACGCGAGCCAGCTCTACGCCCGGAACGTGCTTGCGCTGCTCCAGCACCTCGCGCCCGAGGGCGCGCTGGCCCTCGACTGGGACGACGAGATCACGGCCGGCGCGTGCGTGACCAGGAAGCAGGAGGTGCCGGCGTGAGCGGCCTGTTCCCTGGGCGTCGGCCCCGGCCGGGCTTGTGGAAGAACCGGCACGAATGCGGCCCGAACCGGGCACAGACACGCGCGCCGAACCCCACCCTGGGTGGGGGGTATGGGTTCTCGCGTGAACAAGAACCGGCTGCCTCGACCGATCGGTGGGGTCGCCGGTGAGCCACGGGCAGCTGCTCGTCTTCGAGCTGACCATCCTCGTGCTCGCGATCTTCCTCGGCTTCGAGGTGATCTCGAAGGTGCCGACGCTCCTGCACACGCCGCTCATGTCGGGCACCAACGCGATCCACGGGATCGTGATCGTCGGCGCGATCCTCGTGATGGGCGCCGGCGGGAAAGACACGCTGACGTGGGTGATCGGCTTCCTCGCGGTCATCCTCGCCTCCGCGAACGTGGTCGGCGGCTTCGTCGTCACCGATCGCATGCTCGAGATGTTCAAGCGGCGACGGCCGGAGCGGGCGCCCGCCGACACCGACGGCAAGCCGCCGCCCGAGCAGTGAGCCGGACGACCAGCGACCTGCTCTACCTGGTCACGATCGTGACCTTCATCGTCGCGCTGCGCTTCCTCTCGCGCCCCGATAAGGCGCGCCTCGGGAACTGGATCGGCGCCGCGGGCATGCTGCTCGCGATCGGCGTCACACTCGCCAAGAGCGAAGTCGTCAGCTACCTCTGGATCTTCGTCGGGATGGGGATCGGCGGCGGCTTCGGAGCGGTCGCCGCCCGTCGCGTGAAGATGACGGCGATGCCGCAGATGGTCGCGCTGTTCAACGGCGTCGGCGGCGGCGCGGCGGCGCTGATCTCCTGGGCGGAGTTCCACAACCGGGCGCCGGCGCCCGGCAACCTGAAGCTCGACATCAGCCTCGCGATCATGCTCTCCGCGCTGATCGGCTCGATCTCGTTCGCGGGCTCGCTGGTCGCGTTCGCCAAGCTGCAGGAGCTGGTCAGGGGCCGGCCGATCACCTACCCGGGCCAGCAGCTCGGCAACGGGCTGGTCTTCGGGATCGCGGTCGCCGCCGGGATCACGATCGCCGCGGGCGGCGAGGAGCAGTGGCTGATGTGGGCGCTGCTGGCACTCGGCTCGCTTTTCGGCGTGCTGTTCGTCCTGCCCATCGGCGGCGCCGACATGCCGGTCGTGATCTCCCTGCTGAACGCGTTCACCGGCATTGCTGCGGCCGCCACCGGCTTCGAGCTCGAGAACAACGTCCTGATCGTCAGCGGGGCGCTCGTCGGCGCCTCCGGCACCTTGCTGACGGTGTTGATGGGCCGCGCGATGAACCGCTCGATCACGAACGTGCTCTTCGGCGCCTTCGGGCAGGTGTCCGCCGGGACGGCCGCGGCGGCCTCGAGTGACGGCGGCACCGTCCGCTCGGCGGGCGCGGAGGACGTGGCGGTGATGCTGGCCTACGCGCACAAGGTGGTCTTCGTCCCCGGCTACGGCCTGGCGGTCGCGCAGGCGCAACACGACGTTCGCCAGCTGGCCGACCTGCTCGAGGAGAAGGGCGTCGAGGTCTCGTACGCCATCCACCCGGTCGCCGGCCGCATGCCCGGGCACATGAACGTGCTGCTGGCGGAAGCCAACGTGCCGTACCCGCAGTTGAAGGAGATGGAGGAGGCGAATCCCGAGTTCGGCCGCACCGACGTCGTCCTCGTCGTCGGGGCGAACGACGTCGTCAACCCGGACGCGCGCAACAACGAGGGCAGCCCGATCTACGGGATGCCGATCCTGAACGTCGACCAGGCACAGGCGGTGGTCGTGCTGAAGCGGAGCATGAACCCCGGTTTCGCGGGCATCGAGAACCCGCTCTTCTTCAACCCGAAGACCGTGATGCTGTTCGGCGACGCGAAGGAGTCGATCGACAAGCTGATCGAGGACGTCAAGGGGCTCTAGTGGTTCCGTTCTTCTCGGGCCGCGACGTCGAGGCGGCGGTCCCGCCGCAGCGGGCGCTCGAGGCGGTGCGGAAGGCCTTCGTCGCGTACGCCCACGGTGACTGGACGATGCCGCCGAAGGTCTACGTGCCGGCCTACCCGGCGGGCGACTTTCGCGCGATGCCCGCGCTCGGTGCCGGCCACGCCGCGTTGAAATGGGTGACCTCGTTCCCGGGCAATCCGGAGCGCGGGCTGCCGACGGTGACGGGCCTGGTGCTGCTGTCCGACGCGTCGACCGGCTCGCCCGTGGCGATCTTCGACGCGGCCGCCCTGACGGCCCCGCGTACCCGCGCAGCCGCCGCGCTCGCGGCGCTGCCGCTCGGCCCG
>Ga0081540_1004281_pt1 | contig 10946 bp, 10 predicted proteins | sample TabmetS2T1R1_FD_71024 | JGI IMG/M metagenome (GOLD analysis project Ga0081540, IMG submission 71024) | Tabebuia heterophylla rhizosphere microbial communities from the University of Puerto Rico - S2T1R1 | ecosystem: Host-associated > Plants > Roots > Rhizosphere ... | reverse complement strand
GACCGGCTGACGGCCGCGGAGAAATACCGCGCCAAATGTTATCGCGTCGATCCCGTGCCGAATTCGCCGGGGCAGTATTTTGCCTGCATCGCCTATGACATCGACCTGTTCGAACCCGGATCGATCGCCAATTTGTCGGCCTCGATTATCGGCAACGTGTTCGGCTTCAAGCCGTTGAAGGCGTTGCGGCTCGAGGACATGCGGCTGCCGGTGGCTTACGTGAAGACGTTCCAAGGCCCGGCTACGGGTATCGTGGTTGAACGCGAGCGCATGGACAAATTTGGCAGGCCGCTGCTCGGTGCCACTGTGAAGCCGAAGCTCGGCCTTTCCGGTCGCAACTACGGACGCGTGGTGTATGAGGCCCTGAAGGGCGGGCTCGACTTCACCAAGGACGACGAGAACATCAACTCGCAGCCGTTCATGCACTGGCGCGAGCGGTTTCTCTACTGCATGGAGGCGGTCAACAAGGCGCAGGCGGCGACCGGCGAGATCAAGGGTACTTATCTCAACGTTACCGCCGGAACCATGGAAGACATGTACGAGCGCGCGGAGTTCGCCAAGGAGCTCGGCTCGATCATCATCATGATCGATCTGGTGATCGGCTACACCGCGATTCAGTCGATGGCGAAGTGGGCGCGCCGCAACGACATGATCCTGCATCTGCATCGGGCAGGGCATTCGACCTATACGCGGCAGCGCAATCACGGGGTCTCGTTCCGCGTGATCGCGAAATGGATGCGGCTCGCGGGCGTCGACCACATCCATGCCGGCACCGTGGTCGGCAAGCTCGAAGGCGATCCGGCGACCACGCGCGGCTATTACGATATCTGCCGCGAGGACTACAATCCGGCGCGGCTGGAGCATGGCGTGTTCTTCGACCAGCACTGGGCCAGCCTCAACAAGCTGATGCCGGTGGCGTCGGGCGGCATTCATGCCGGCCAGATGCACCAGCTGCTCGATCATCTCGGCGAAGACGTGATCCTGCAGTTCGGCGGCGGAACGATCGGCCATCCCATGGGCATCCAGGCCGGCGCGACCGCCAACCGCGTGGCGCTGGAAGCGATGATCCTCGCACGCAATGAAGGCCGCGACTATTTGCACGAGGGCCCCGAAATTCTCGCCAAGGCGGCAGAGACCTGCACGCCGTTGAAGGCGGCGCTCGAAGTCTGGAAAGACGTCACCTTCAACTATGAATCGACCGACATGCCGGACTACGTCCCCACGCCCTCGGTTGCGATGTAAGGAGAGCAAATCATGCGCATTACCCAAGGCTGCTTCTCGTTCCTGCCCGATCTCACCGATGAGCAGATTTCCCGGCAGGTCCAGTATTGCCTGGAGCAGGGCTGGGCCGTGAACATCGAATTCACCGACGATCCGCATCCCCGCAATAATTTTTGGGAAATGTGGGGATTGCCGATGTTCGATCTCCACGACGCCGCCGGCGTGATGATGGAGTTGAATGAATGCCGCAAGGTGTATGGCGACCGTTACATCCGCCTGTCGGCGTTCGATTCCAGTCACGGCTGGGAGTCAGTACGGCTGTCCTTCATCGTCAATCGGCCGAAGGAGGAGCCCGGCTTCCGGCTGGAGCGGCATGAAATGGCCGGGCGCAACATCCGCTATACGACCCGATCATACGCCGCCGATCGCCCCGAGGGCCGGCGCTACGGTTAGGTACGCGCTCGGTCCGGCAGACGAGTTCTCCCTGAACGTGCCTGCGTCTGCCGGATGCACTGCTCCGTCGCTGCGGAAGCGGCGACGGAGGTCTTTTCCGAAACGACGCGTGCAGCGCATTGAGGTTAGCAGATGGACGTGGATACCAGCCCAGTGACTGAGGCGGTCAACCTGCGCGACGAACTCAAAGCCGTCGGCATCGAGGAGATCCTCTCGCAGCTCGACCGCGAACTGATCGGCTTGAAGCCGGTAAAGACGCGTATCCGCGAGATTGCGTCGCTGCTTCTGATCGAACGTATCCGCAAGCGCATGGGTTTGGCGTCGGACGCGCCGACGCTGCACATGTCATTTACGGGAAATCCCGGCACCGGCAAGACGACGGTGGCGATGCGGATCGCCAGCATCCTGCACAGGCTCGGTTTCGTGCGCCGGGGCCAGGTGGTGTCGGTGACGCGCGACGAGCTGGTTGGGCAATATATCGGTCACACCGCGCCGAAGACCAAGGAGATCCTGAAGAAGGCGATGGGCGGCGTGCTGTTCATCGACGAAGCCTACTACCTGCACCGGCCCGACAACGAGCGCGACTATGGCCAGGAGGCGATCGAGATCCTGCTGCAGGTGATGGAATCGCAGCGTGAGGATCTGGTCGTGATCCTCGCCGGATACGGCGACCGCATGGACAAGTTTTTCGCCAGCAATCCCGGCTTCCGCTCGCGGATCGCGCACCACATCGATTTTCCGGATTATGCCGGCGATGAATTGCTCGCCATTGCTGAGCTGATGCTGCAAGACATGAACTACGGATTCACGGAGGAAGCGCGTGCGGAGTTCGTTCGCTACATCGCATTGCGCAAGGACCAGCCGCTGTTCTCCAACGCGCGCTCGATCCGCAACGCGCTGGATCGCCTGCGATTGCGCCAGGCCAATCGCCTCGTCGCCGATCTCGATCACGTCCTGACGGCGGACGATATCAGGTCGATCGAGGCGTCGGACGTGCTGGCGAGCCGCGTATTCGGGAAGGGCGGAAAATCCGCCGAGGCGGGCTAACGCTGTAACGCCGTTTCAGGGATCGCCCTGCGAACCACTTCGCGCATCGCAAAGCTCGAATGGATGCGCGCGACGCCGGGCATCCGCGAAAGATGCTGCTTGTGGATCCGCTCGAAATCCGCGATGTCGCGCGCGATCACCTGCAGATGATAGTCATCGCTGCCCGACATCAGGTGGCAGGACACCACGTCGGGACAACGGGCGATGGCTGCCTCGAATGCGGCGAGATATTCCTCGCTCTGTTTTTCCAGCGTAATGGTAACGACAACCGTCGTGACGAGCCCGAGCGCGGTCGGTTCGAGGTCGGCCCGATAGCCGCGAATGATGCCGGCTTCCTCGAGCTGGCGAATGCGGCGCGCGCAGGCGGTCGGCGACAGGCCGACCTTTTCGGCGAGCTCGATCTGGCTCGCCCTTGCATCGGAGAGCAACTCAGCCAGAATCCGGAGATCAATACGATCCAGCTCAATCACGCCATAATTCCCCAAAATATGCCAAGGAAGCGCAGAATATCTGCGTAAACTCGGTCCAACAAGCCGCAATTCGCAGAGAAGCGTTTCTCGTTCAGAGGTAGGTTTCTGGCGTCGGACAGCAGCTTCCAATGCAGGTGTAAGGCGATGCGAATCGGTGTGCCCAGGGAGATCAAGGTCGAGGAATATCGCGTCGGTCTGACGCCGGCCTCGGTGCGGGAATATGTGGCGCATGGACATGGCGTGATCGTCGAGCAGGGCGCCGGGCTCGGCATTGGCGCCGGCGATGATGTCTACCGGTCGGCCGGCGCAGCGATCGTGGATACGGCAGCCGAGATCTTCGCGACCTCCGACATGGTGGTCAAGGTCAAGGAGCCGCAGCCGACAGAGTGGTGCCAGCTTCGCGAGGATCAAATCCTCTTCACCTATCTGCATCTGGCGCCGGATACGGCGCAGACCAGAGGGCTTCTCGCATCCGGCTGCACCGCGATCGCCTACGAGACGGTGACGGACGCCCATGGCGGGCTCCCGCTGCTGGCGCCGATGAGCGAGGTGGCGGGACGGCTGGCGATCGAGGCGGCGGGCGCCGCGTTGCGAAAGTCGGCAGACGGCATGGGCAAGCTGATCGGCGGGGTGCCCGGTGTTGCGCCGAGCAGGATCGCGGTGATCGGCGGTGGCGTGGTCGGTACGCATGCCGCGCGGATGGCCGCAGGTCTTGGCGCCGACATCGTCATCCTTGACCGCTCGCTGCCGCGCCTTCGTGTCCTTGATGAGATGTTCCTTGGACGCGTTCGCACGCGCTACGCGACGCTGGAAGCGATCGAGGAGGAGGTGATCGGCGCGGACGTCGTCATTGGCGCCGTGCTGGTGCCGGGCGCCAGCGCGCCGAAACTCGTCTCCCGCGCGCAGCTCGCCCGGATGAAACGCCGCGCCGTGCTGGTCGACGTCGCGATCGACCAGGGGGGCTGCTTCGAGACGTCGCGGCCGACGACCCATCAGGCGCCGACCTATCTGGTCGACGAGATCGTGCATTATTGTGTTGCCAACATGCCGGGCGCCGTGCCTGTCACATCGAGCCACGCACTCAACAATGCGACGCTGCCGTTCGGCCTTGCGCTGGCGGAAAAAGGTATCCGCGCCCTGATCGAGGATCCGCATCTGCGCGCGGGGCTCAATGTGCATCGTGGGCAGATCACCAACCGTGCGGTCGCCGACAGCCAGAATCTGCCTGCGGAAACGCCCGAGAAAATTCTGGCGGCGTGAAGTCCGCCGGTCGACGATCCGAAAAGGCATGCGACGGACGTACGCTTAAGCGCAGCCAACAAATGTTCGCCGCCCCTTTATTGCTTCTGGCTGTCTGTGCTGGCGCTACTTGCCTTTGGTATCGACCTTCTGCTTTTCGTCCTCGTTCATTTTTTTCACGACCGGATCGCGACTGGCTTCGCCGGTGGTCTGAGTTGTCGTGGCCGGCGGGCTTTCGTTTGGCATGGAGGTCTGCCCGGGCGATGTCGTCGCCGGCCGCGTAGCGGTCGCGCTCGGCGGCGACGTTGTTTGAGCGGTCGCCGCCTGTGCATTCAATAGAAGCACGCTCGACAGTAGCGACACCGCGAGCGCCGTTGAGTTGGGTTTCATCGATCTGAACTCCTCTCAGATCGAGGAAAACGACCCGTTCGGTCTAACGTTCCCTTTATGCCTCCAATTGCTTGCCGATCGGCAGCGCGCGGATGCGCTTGCCGGTCGCGGCGAAGATCGCGTTGATCAGCGCCGGCGCAAAGGGCGGCACGCCCGGCTCGCCGACGCCGCTGGGCGGCGTGTCGGGACCGGGAGGTACGATATAGACGTTCGTGACAGCCGGGGACTCGTCGATCCGGATCACCGGGAAATCGTCGAAATTACCCTGTTGCACCTTGCCGTCCTTGAAGGTGATTGCGCCATGTTTGACGAGGCTCATGCCCATGATTGCGGCGCCCTCGATCTGCGACTGGATCCGCTCCGGATTGACGTAGGTTCCGCAATCTATGGCGGTATCGACCCGCGGCACGGTGAGCTTGCCCTTGTCGTCAACGGCCACCTCGACGATCGTCGCGATATAGCTGACGAAACTGCGATGCGCGGCAATGCCGAGCCCATGTCCTTTCGGCACGGACCGGCCCCAGCCGCCCTTGTCCGCGACCAACTCGACGACCTTGCGAAGACGCGCGGTATCGATCGGATAGCTGTCATAGGGCTCGCCGTAGTTCCAGAGGTCTTTCACCGAATCGAGCTTGACGATCCGGGGCGAGCCGATCAGTTCCAGCAGCATATCCTTCGGATCGCGTTTGGTGGCTTGGGCGATTTCGGCCACCATCGATTGCACCGCAAAGGCGCGCGGGATATTTGATACCGAGCGGAACCAGCCGATGCGGGTATGCGCGGCCGCTTCCGGATTCTCGCATTGGACGTTGGCGATCTCGAAGGGCATGTCGACAAGCCCCATGCCGAGTTCGAACGGGGCCTGATGCACCGTATTGGCGGCAAATGTCGAGGCGATGCTCGGTGCGACACTGCGATGGCGCCAGGCCGTCACCTTGCCGCTCTTGTCGAGGCCGGCCTCGATGCGTTCCACCGAGACGGTGTGCAGGAAGCCGTTGCGAACGTCGTCTTCCCGTGTCCATTGCACCTTTACGGGGGCGCCGAGCTCCTTTGAAAGCAGCGCCGCTTCGATGGCGTAATCGCACTTCGACTTGCGCCCGAAGCCGCCGCCGAGCAGGGTGACGTTGACGGTGACATTCTCCTGGGGGATGCCAAGCGTTTTGGCGACGTCCTCGCGCGTTCCGCCCGCGCTTTGCACCGGCCCCCAGATCTCCGCCTTGTCGCCGCTGACGTTCGCGACGGCAACCGGCGGCTCCATGGAGACATGGGCAAGGTGCGGCAGATAGTATTCGCCGATGATCACCTTGTCGGCGCCCTTCAAGGCGGCCTCCACGTCTCCCTCCTTGCGTAGCACCAGGCCGGGCTTCCGCGCGGCCTCCTCAAGTTGGGCGCGGTAGGCGACCGATTCGTATTTGCCGTTGGGGCCATCGTCCCAGACGATCTTCAGCGCGTCGCGGCCCTTGATCGCCGCGCCGGTGTTGCGCGCGATCACGGCGACGCCGCCGAGCGGCTGGAATTTCGACGGCCAAGGCCAGCCCTGCACCTGCATCACCTTCTCAACGCCGGGAATTTTCAGCGCGTCGTCCGGCTCGAACTTGACCAGCTTGCCGCCGGTCACCGGCGGACGCGCGATCACGACGTATTTCATGCCGGGCAGGCGGACGTCGGCGCCATATTGCGCCTTGCCGGTAGTGATGTCGTGGAGATCGACGATGCCGACCTGGCCCTTGCCGAGATAGCGGAAGTCCTTGGGGTCCTTCAGCTTGAGGCCCTCGATGCTCGGCACCGATTCCTTGGCGGCGTCGGCCGCGAGCTCGCCGAAGCCGAGCTTGCGACCACTGGCGCTATGGACGACTTCGTGATTGACGGCCTTGACCTCGGTCGCCGGCACGTTCCAGCGCTTGGCCGCCGCCTGCTCCAGCATGGTGCGGGCGGAGGCGCCGATCTGGCGCATCGGGATCAGGTAGTGCCGCGTGCTGCGCGAGCCGTCGGTGTCCTGGTTGCCGAACTTGACCTCGTCGCCATGGGCCTGCTGCACCTTCACCTTGGACCAGTCGGCTTCCATCTCCTCCGCCACGATCAGCGGCAGGCTGGTGCGCACGCCGGTGCCCATCTCGGAGCGATGAGCGAGGATGGTGACGATGCCGTCCGGCGCGACCGCGACGAAGACGCGCGGATCAACCACGACGCCATGCGGCATCTTGCCGGCGCCGGTCTCGTAGGCAAACGCCTGGCGCGACATCACGGGTGCGGCGAGCACGAACCCGCCGGTGATGCCGAGCCCCTTCAGGATGCTGCGGCGCGAGACCTTCTCGACCTTGATGTTCTTTTCGAAGCCACGGAGCTTGCCGGGATTGTCGATGAAATTCATGTCACACTCCCGTCGATGCGAGATGGACGGCGTTCTCGATGCGCTGATAGCAGCCGCAGCGGCAGATGTTTCCGGCCATCGCCTCGCGGATCTGGTCGTGCGACGGCTTCGGGTTGTCCATCAGCAGCGCCGCGGCCTGCATGATCTGGCCGGCCTGGCAGAAGCCGCATTGGGGCACGTTGACCTGGCGCCAGGCCTTCTGCACCGGGTGGTCGCCGTTCGGATGCAGCCCCTCGATCGTGGTGACTTCGCGTCCGGCGACGTCGTTGATCGACGTGATGCAGGCGCGCACGGCTTCCTTGTCGACGATGACGGTGCAGGCGCCGCACAGAGCCTGGCCGCAGCCGTATTTGGTGCCGGTGAGCCCGGCCTCGTCGCGCAGGAACCAGAGTAGCGGGAGATCCGGGTCGCCGTCCCAGCTCTGTTCCTGGCCGTTGATCTTCACCTTGATCATGATCGTCCCTCGCTCTTCATAAGCATGTCGAATTCAAATGCGCCGATTTGGATCGGCGGTGGTTCGTGCGTCGTCTCGCCAAATATCTGCAATCATCCCGCGCGGGCAGATCCCGGAGGAAGGCAGGTACGCCAATGGCGATGTCTGGATGTGCTCGATACCTCCCGTCTTGTTCTTAATTGATTGAACTTCGCGCGGCATCGTGACGGCGCGATCGTAGCAGAGATCGCGCCGGCCCGGCGTTCACAGCCGAGTGTTCTCACCGGGAAAAGATTGCATCGATGGTTTGTCAAAAGCAGGGCGCGGCATCACGCCGCGCGCCTCCCGAGCGGGCACACCAAAAAGGCTTCGTCCGCGAGAAAAGGCTGCACGGACGAAGCAGGATGCCTCAGTCGAGGGAAGGAGAAACGCAGGCACCACGGACTTCAATCAGGAAGCAGGCGGCACTGCGCAGTCATTCAGAGACCAGGACTGAGGAGCCAATGGCCCTCACGCATACGCGCCGTACAGAGGCGGCGGGGCACGCCGCGATCGTTCCGAGGCCGGGCCCGTCCGGCTCGCTGGCGTTGGTCGACGCCAGTGAGTGGACGGGCAGGGCCTGTCTTCAGGCGGCCTTGTTCAGGCCGCTTTGGCCTTTGCGACGTGGGTCGCGATCGCGTCCATCAGTGCCGGCGACAGGCAATCATAGGGCTCGAGCCCGATTTCCTTCAGCCGCGCGCGGATGCCCGCCATCTGCTCCGGCTTCACGCCCGATTCGATCACGGAGGAGACGAAGGCAGCGAATTGCGGCGCCTGCGAGCCCTGCTCCTGGAACAGCTCGGGATGGATGAAGTCGAGGCCGTAGAACGGATGGCCCTTGTTCTCGATGCGGCCGTACATGTGCGTGCCGCAGGCCTTGCAGGCGTAGCGCTGGATCACCGCGGAGGGATCGACGATCTGGAGCTTGTCGCCGTTCTCGGTCACGGTGACGTTCTGGCGCGGCACCACGGCCACGACCGAGAAGTTTGCGCCCTGCGGCTTCCAGCACTTGGTGCAGCCGCAGGCGTGGTTGTGGGCGACGTCGCCCTTCACCGCGACCTTGACCGGGTGGTCCTTGCATTTGCAGACCAGCGTGCCGCCGGCAAAGCTGCCGCTGCCCTGTTTGACGCCGTTATCGATCGAGGGATGGAGTGCAACAGTCATGGGTCGATCCTCCTTGGGGTGCGATGCCTGTGGGCTAGTACACGACGACGGAACGGATGGATTTGCCCTCGTGCATGAGGTCAAAACCCTTGTTGATCTCTTCGAGCTTGAGTACGTGGGTGATCATCGGATCGATCTCGATCTTTCCGTTCATGTACCAGTCGACGATCTTCGGCACGTCGGTGCGGCCGCGCGCGCCGCCGAAGGCGGTGCCGCGCCAGTTGCGCCCGGTGACGAGCTGGAACGGGCGGGTGGCGATCTCCTTGCCGGCTTCGGCGACACCGATGATGATCGAGGTGCCCCAGCCGCGATGGCAGGCTTCCAGCGCCTGGCGCATCACGGTGGTGTTGCCGGTGCAGTCGAAGGTGTAGTCGGCTCCGCCGTCGGTGAGACCGACGAGATGCTGGACGATGTCGCCCGTGACCTTCTTCGGGTTGACGAAGTGGGTCATGCCGAACCGCTTGCCCCAATCCTCCTTGGAGTCGTTGACGTCGACGCCGATGATCTTGTCGGCGCCGGCCATCTTGGCGCCCTGGATCACGTTGAGGCCGATGCCGCCGAGACCGAACACGACGACGTTGGAGCCCGGCTCGACCTTCGCGGTGTTGACGACGGCGCCGACGCCGGTGGTGACGCCGCAGCCGATGTAGCAGCTCTTGTCGAACGGCGCGTCCTCGCGGATTTTCGCGACCGCGATCTCCGGCAGCACGGTGAAGTTCGAGAAGGTCGAGCAGCCCATGTAGTGGTAGACCGGCTTGCCCTTGTAGGAGAAGCGGCTGGTGCCGTCGGGCATCACGCCCTTGCCCTGCGTCGCGCGGATCGCGGTGCAGAGATTGGTCTTCTGGCTGAGGCAGCTTTTGCACTGCCGGCATTCCGGCGTGTAGAGCGGGATGACGTGGTCGCCCGGTTTCACCGAGGTCACGCCGGGACCGATCTCGCGGATGATGCCGGCGCCCTCATGGCCCAGGATCGAGGGGAAGATCCCCTCGCTATCGAGGCCGTCGAGCGTGTAGGCGTCGGTGTGGCAGATGCCCGTCGCCTTGATCTCGACAAGGACCTCGCCGGCCTTGGGTCCTTCCAGATCGACTTCGACGATCTCGAGCGGCTTCTTGGCTTCGAAAGCGACGGCGGCACGTGTCTTCATCGGTAGCTCCTCAAATTCTCATCAGACGCCAGGAAGTAGTCTTGGCAGTCTCCGTAACGTTCATTTCTTGCCCATGCAGGCGTCTTCAGCCTTGGTGTAGGCCTCGTTCTTCTCTTCCTTCTTGGAAGGACGCTGCCGGCCCCAGGCTTCGTCGGAGCGCGCGCGCAGATAGACGTAGAGATCGTCCATGTAGCAGGCGACATTCGGGTTGTCGCCGAACGCCGGCATGACGTTCTCCTGCGCGGTCGAGATGTTCTTGCGGCCGGAGGCGACGACGCCGAGGAAGTCGCCGTAGCTCATGGTCTTGACGGAATCCTTCAGCGCCGGTGCGTAAGTGGATCCCATGCCGTCGGGGCCATGGCAGACGTGGCAGTCGGAGTGATAGCGGCGGTAGCCGGAGTAGGTGAACCAGTCCACGGTGCCATCGGCCGAAATCTTGTAGGTCGGGTTTCCTTCCTTATCGAGCCATTTGCCGTCGTCTTCCTTCTTCACGGCGGTCGGGTCGCCCGGACCGTCCGCGGTCGCAATTCCTCCGGACCCAACGAAGATCATCGCAGCAATGACAAAGCAGATTTTACGCAAGAGATTGTTCCTCGGAAGGCGTTCGGTGGAGACGAACCGGCGCGTGGAGCAATCCACGCGCCGGAGCGATGCTGAGAGGCCTAGTTGGGCAGCGAGAACACGGTCAGCGTACCGCCGAGAGCCGTGTAGTTGCTGAGAGCCGCGTAGCCGCCGACTGCGCCGAGACCTGCGGTCGGATCAGTCAGACCAGCTGCCAGACCGATGCCGGCCCAGCCGCCGACGCCCGAGAGCACTGCGACATACTGCTTGCCGCCGTTCTCATAGGTGGTGACGTTGCCGATGATGCCGGAGGGAGTCTTGAACTTGTAGAGCTCCTTGCCGGTCTTGGCGTCGACCGCCTTCAGGTAGCCTTCGAGCGTGCCGTAGAACACCACGCCGCCTGCGGTTGCGAGC
>Ga0081540_1004280_pt1 | contig 10947 bp, 9 predicted proteins | sample TabmetS2T1R1_FD_71024 | JGI IMG/M metagenome (GOLD analysis project Ga0081540, IMG submission 71024) | Tabebuia heterophylla rhizosphere microbial communities from the University of Puerto Rico - S2T1R1 | ecosystem: Host-associated > Plants > Roots > Rhizosphere ... | reverse complement strand
AGAAACCCGATTTCGGCAGTATCTTCGGCCTTATCGTTGGCGTTGGCGACCTCTGCTAGCAGTTCCGCGCTAAGGAAAGCGACTTTGGCGCCAACGTGGGGCAGTCGCCGGTGGCTTGGCACGAAGATCAACTTCGACGCCTCTTTGCGCAGTACTCCGAGAACACGGATGTCGACCTTGTATTTGAGGTACTGATCGCGTAGTTCATCGGGGATGGGCCGCTGGTCTCGGACCGCCCGCACAGCATAGTCCTCGCCAACCGGTGAGGTGAGTCGGCCTTGCGATGCGATGCTGGTGATTCGACCGAATACGGCTTCATGTTCATGTTCCAGTTGCACAAGCACGAACTGGCCATGCATAGGGATGGCCTGAAATTCGTCCCGGTAGGGCATTACGATGTCGGCGTGGAACTCCATGCCGCCTTCAGAGAAGCCGCGAAAGACGCCGACGACATGATCACGCTCGAACAGGGTCATATTTCCTCAGTCCAGGGATACATTCGGGTATGCTATTCATATCGGCGGGCAGCAACGTCGGTCGCTATCCGCAGCTCATCGATGATCGGAGCGAGATCGGGGCCGACCTGATAGCGGATCGCGTCGATCAAGTTATCCTCAACAATATCCAGGTCAAGGTCGGCGACACGTGAATGGTTGTCGGCCTGTTGCAGGCAGTTCGGGTAGAACGGGACCGGGAAACCGGCGACAGCATCGGTGAGCAGATAACCGAATACGGCCTGCGCGTCAGTCTTTTGGCAGTCGAGCAGGTCTACGGTCCACACCGGGTCGCCGGATCGGCATCCGAAGCGGACGAAGTGCATCGCACCCATGTTGAACTTCGGCTTCTCTTTTTTCGAGGTGTCGTCGGGACGACGCGTGTACTCCTCCCAACGGTAGACGCGCTCTTGCATTTTCTCAGGAACCGCGACGAAGCACGGGGAGCCTCGCTCGAAGATTCGCGACAGCGAGATGGCCAGCCGGTAGTGCTCTAGCACTTCCGTTTTCTTAGCTAGCCCCACGAGCCAGATGCGTCGGCGGTCTTCGGCATAGACGCGGTCGATGTGCCCTTTGATCAACTCATACATCTTGATGAATAGCTCGCCGCGAAACAACTTGCAGCGCAGCAGCCCGTCGTGGACGAGCAAGGTGTCTTGGGCGAAGCGGCGAGAGCAGATCAGCTCGTACAGGGTTGCCCACTCGCACAAGTCACGGTAAGTCAACACCCATCCGGTGGATTCGGAGGTCATCATCGGCGACAGCTGATGCAGATCGCTAACTCCGAGGTCGAGCATCAGCTGTCCCAGCGGAGTGTGCGCGCCAGAGTTGTCTAGATGCCGCTCGCTCAGCTCGCCGACGTCGCTGGTCGGCGACACGACATCCATGAACAGCTCCTTGCCGTGCGAGTCCACGACGCGAATGACCTGGAGATAGAACGGGTTGAACGCAACCCTGTTATTTCCACCGTCCGCTGCCATCAACGCGACGGAGCTGGCGCTGCGCGGCTTGATGATCCGCACCGCGCCGATTGCCCGGACCTCGCCCAAGAGTTGGTCAAGCAGAGCCTTGTCGCGAGCGGCCTGCTCGCTGATCAACCTCTTGAGTTCAGGGAGCTGGTCAGTCTGAAACACGGAGAACCCCTAACACGGGGAGACATGCCCCTTCTGGATGTAAGGAGCATCCTGCCATGCGAGGCAACACCACGCAGCCGGGCGGTCACCGCCTGGTTCTGAGAACCAGCTCTGCGGTGACGTCGACTTCGCTGACGGCGGCCCCGGCCTTGCGAAACTGAGACGCCTGCCGGTTCTTCTTGGCTGGTGGCTGAACCGGACAGACGTCCCGCACGGCCCAGCCAGCGGCTGACTCCAACAGCGATGCCACAATCATCTTCTCGGGGTCGATCTTAGCGGATGGCAGGGCGCCGAAACGGATAGCGAGCTTCGCGCCCATCTGGCTACGTCGTGCGACCGCGCGCCAAGTCATGGCTAGAGCGGAGGTGAACGCTGCTTGGTTGGGTTGAAGCGTGATCTGGCCAACAGTCGCCGTTGCATATGGCACCTCCGGCGGACCGCCGATGAACCATGCGCGGAGCCACTGGTCGGAAACATAGGTCCGCATCCCGTAATAGGGCGGCGATGTTACGATCAGGTCGAATCTTGACCGGATCTGCTCGATGCTCGTAGCGGCATCGCCCAAAACTACGCGACCGCCTGCTTTGGGAGGCAGCTCGCTCAACAGGCGTTCTGCCCTCTTGCGGATAACAGTGAGGGCGTTCACTCTAATTGGATTGAGATCTCGTGCTTTCCAGAACTTCACTGCGTAATCGGGCTTTGAGGCATATGTTCGCGGCATCTGATTCGACAAGTATGAAGGCTCGCCGACGTTTCGCGGCCCGTGTAGTGCGCCCAGGATTACAGCCCGCAGCAGCACAGACGCTGGTGTGTCATTGATGTACAACAACTTGTGGCGTAGCGTCACGATTTCGTGGAGGGTATCAGGATGGAAGCACCACCGCCAGAACTCTCCTTGCGGAATATCACCGACAGCCTCGGACAAAAGGGTCTGTGCAAGTCCAACCACCGAAGCCAGGGATGCCTTCGCCAGCTTCGCCCGAGCGATCGCCACCGCCACCGGATTAACGTCCACACCAACTGCCGGAACACCAGCCAGTCGCGCTGCGTAGATCGTCGTACCCCGACCGCAAAAAGGATCAAGGACCCGAGTCGTGGCTGGATAGAGTTGAAGCTGCTCCAATGGAAAGTCTATCGGGAACATTGTGTAGTAAGGACATATTCCATTTAGACGCAGCCATTGCTCAGGGACGTCAACGCGCGAAGGTCTTCCTGGCAAGGCCACCGGGACACACTAGCAGCGCCATCACAAGAACTTGGAGTAGATGTGTGCGAACGTTCAGCTTTGAAACTGTCCAGGCGATGGTCTGGGCCAGCGCGGTCGTAGAGATGTCCGGACGGCGGGGTGGCGTCCCATCTTCGGTGTAAATGACCGGCGCAGGACCCCTCGTGTTGTTGTTGATGCTAGGTGACGGCACCGACATTCTCGGGCTTGGTGTTGCCTTGGCTGGGCGGTGCTGTCGTGCAGGGGGCCGGGTCAGTGGCGTGCCGCGCGGGTGAGCCTGTCGGCCAGGGCGAGGATGTGCTCGGCGAGTTCGGGCGGGTCGAGTACCTGAAACTCGGCGCCGAGGATGGCCACGTAGATGGCGAGGACATCGGGGGATTCGGCGCCGGTGTGCAGGATGCAGTCGTTCTCGCCGTCGGCTTGGAGGTGGCCGGCGGTGGGCGGCAGGCGTTCGGCGGCTGCCTGGGCCGGGAGGTGCAGCCGGATGCGGGCCTGGTAGCGGTAGGCCGCGGACGATATCGAGCGGGATACGTAGGCGGCGGCGTCACCGCCGGGCGGGTCACGCGGAGTGAATCGCGGGCCGGTGATCAGCGGTGAGGTGATCCGGTCGGCGCGGAAGGTGCGCCAGCCGTCCCGGGCCGGATCCCAGGCCAGCAGGTACCAGCGGCGACCGGTGTGCACCAGGTGGTGCGGTTCAGCTGCGCGGCTGCTGTCTGCGCCGTCGTGGCTGGTGTAGCGGAACCTGATCCGCAGGCGGTCGCGGGCGGCGGCGGCGATGACCGTCAGGACCTCCGGGTCGACAGCCGGGCCTGCAGCGGGCAGGGGCACGGTGACCGAGCGCAGCGCGCCGATGCGGTGGCGCAGCCGGGAGGGGAGCACCTGTTCCAGCTTGACCAGCGCGCGGACCGAAGCCTCCTCGATCCCGGCGATGGTCCCGCCAGCCGCGGTGCGCAGCCCGACCGCGACCGCGACGGCCTCGTCATCATCGAGCAGCAGCGGGGGCAGTACTGCGCCGGCGCCGAGCCGGTAGCCGCCGGCGGTGCCGGGCACGGCGTCCACCGGGTAGCCGAGGCTGCGTAGCTTGTCCATGTCGCGGCGCAGCGTCCGGGGGCTTACCCCGAGCCGGGTGGCCAGTTCCGGGCCTGGCCAGTCGCGGTGCGCCTGTAGCAGCGCCAGCAGGCGCAGCAGGCGTCCCGAAGTTTCCAGCATGATTTCTGAGTCTGCCAGCAATCGCGGTCAGGATCTGACCGCAACGGTCGTTAGCGTCGTGAGCATGAGCGAAACGACCAGCGCCAGTGACAGTAAGATCCGCCCGTTCCAGATCGGCATCCCGCAAGCCGACCTCGATGACCTGCGCGAGCGGCTGGCCCGCACCCGCTGGCCGGCCGGGCTGCCCGGCTGCGGATGGGAGGCCGGGGTACCGACCGGCTACCTGAAAGACCTGGCCGCCTACTGGGCCACCGGCTACGACTGGCGCGCCCACGAGGCGGCGCTGAACCAGTTCCCCCAGTTCACCACCACCATCGACGGGCAGAACGTGCACTTCCTGCACGTCCGCTCGCCCGAGCCGGGCGCGCTGCCGCTGATCATCACGCACGGCTGGCCCGGCTCGGTCGTGGAATTCCTGAACATCGTCGGCCCGCTGACCGACCCCGCTGCTCATGGCGGCGACCCCGCCGACGCCTTCCACGTCGTCGCCCCGTCCATCCCCGGCTTCGGGTTCTCCACCCCGCTGGCCGGCCCCGGCTGGGGCACCGGCCGGGTTGCGGCGGCCTGGGCCGAGCTGATGCACCGCATCGGCTATGACCGCTACGGCGCCCAGGGCGGCGACACCGGCTCGGTCGTCTCCCCCGAGCTCGGCCGCATCGACCCCGGGCACGTCATCGGCGTGCACGTCAACAATCTGGGCACCTTCCCCTCCGGCGACCCGGCCGAACTGCCCGGCCTCAGCGAAGCCGACCAGGCCAGGCTCGCGCTCGCCGGGAAATGGGGCCAGGAGATGAGCGGGTATGCGATCGTGCAGTCCACCCGGCCGCAGACCCTCGCCTACGCCCTCACCGACTCCCCGGCCGGGCAGCTCGCCTGGATCGTGGAGAAGTTCAAGGAGTGGACCGACCCCGCCGCGGAACTCCCAGATGATGCGATCGACCGGGACCTGATCCTCACCGACGTGAGCGTATACTGGCTGACCGGCACCGCCGGGTCGGCGGCCCGCATCTACTACGAGGACGCCCGCACCTGGGGCCAGGCCCGGCCGAAGTCCCCGGTACCCACCGGAGTGGCGGTGTTCCCCAACGACATCACCCTCCGGCCGCTGGCCGAACGCGACCACAACGTCGTGCACTGGGCCGAGTTCACCCGCGGCGGCCACTTCGCCGCCCTGGAAGCACCCGGCCTGCTGACCGGCGACGTGCGGGAGTTCTTCCGCCAGTTCCGCTGACACCACCGGTAACCGGCTGGGGCGGGCCGCGTCACAGCCCGCCCCAGCCGGACTGCCGGTCTCGTGGTTCACGCGACAGCCGATGCCGCTCCCGGCAGGACGTTCTCCCCAGGCCGGCTGCTGCGGCGCAGCGACACCGGCGGCTGGAGCAGCTGACGGCGCAGGTCCTGGAGCAGCCGCAGGCCATCGCTGGTCATGGTGAACCCGCGCCAGCCGACCGACGCGCGGTCCAAGACGGCCCACACGAGGGTGAGGCAGCTGGTCTCGCCGGGGAGCCGGCCGATGACCTTGACCCGGCGCCGGGTCTCGCCGAAGGTGCGCTCGATGAAATTGGAGTGCCGGATGCGGTTGTGGTGTTCGGCGGGGAACCGCAGGTAGGCGGTCAGCCCTTCCCGGTCGGTGAGCAGGCACCTGACCGCGGCCGGGTACAGGGCCCGGTACCTGGCCGCGAACTCGCCGATCCGGGCGTCGATGATCTCCACGAGCCGCGGGCCGGGCGGCGTCTTCAGGTCTTCGGCGCCGAAGATCTTCCAGTAGGCGTCCTTGACCTCGGCCTGCATCCCGGCCGGAACCTTGGCCAAGACATTTCTCGCGCGATGAACAAGACACCTTTGCCTTAGCGCCTTGGGATAGGCCTGCTCGATCGCGGTGATCAGGCCCGCCGCCCCGTCGCTGATGACCAGCAGCGGGGCGGCTAGGCCCCGGTCTTTGAGGTCGGCCAGGAAGTCGTGCCAGGCGTCGGCGGACTCCCCAGACCCGGGCGCCAGGCCGATGAACGCGGGCTTGCCCTCGGTGGTGATGCCCCAGGCGGCTAGCACCGGCTCGGCCGGGGAGCCGGGGTGCATCCGGAAGAAGGAGGCGTCCAGGAACAGGTAGTCCAGTCTCACCTCATCCAGGCGGCGGCCGGCCCAGGCCTGGTACTCATCCTTGATCTGCTGGCAGACTGAAGCGTCCCGAGTTTTATGCACGCCTCGTTTTGTGTGATCAGGTCGGCTGGGCGGCCTGACGGTCAGCGTAGTACCCGGCTTCGGCCTCTGCGGGCGGGCGCCGGCCCAGGCGGTGCATGAGCCGGGCAGTGTTATACCAGTGCACCCAGGCCGAGGTGGCTCCTTCCAGGTCAGCGAGGGTGGTCAGCGGCCCGGCCTGGAATGGTGAGCCGTCACGGGCGCATTCGGTCTTGTAGAGCCCGATGGTGGTCTCGGCCAGGGCGTTGTCGTAGGCGTCCCCGACCGTGCCGATAGAGGGCTGCAGCCCGGCCAGCTGGAGCGTCTCGGTGAAGTGCACGGCGGTGTACTGCGATCCGGCATCGGTGTTAAGCCGGATCCGGCTTAACACCGATTATGCCGAGTGTGGTGTTAAGCCGAGGAATCGGGAACTGGCCTGCGGGTGAGGGGTTTCCTGCCTGCTTCCTCGGCTTAACTTTCTGCCGGTGCGTGGCTAGCGTCCGCCGTGTCCCATGGAAGGAGACGGTGATGGATGCGACGGTCGAACAACTCGGTGGCGTGGTCATCGATGCGCTACGGGCGGCGGGCTATCTGGAGTCCACGATCGGCCAGTACCAGAAGACGATCCGGTACCTGAAGAGATTCGTCGCTGACCGCGGGGAGGTCGTCTACACGCCCTGGTTGGGGGCCGAGTTCGCCGCGATGACGACAAGCCCCCGGACGGGCAGGTTCAGCGCTGAACGGCGGTTCGCCTACCGCCGGCTGGTCACGCTGTTCGATGGCTTCCGTACCACCGGCGTGGTGGACCTGTCGGTACGCGGGCGCGGTGGCGGGGGCGCGCGACCGGTCTCGGACGGGTTCACCGCACTGGATGTCGCGTGGGAGGCGGACATGGACGCGCGCGGCCTGGCGCCGGCCACCCGCGCCGGCTACGGCCGGGTTGCGCGCGGCTACCTGGTGTTCTTGGAGTCACGCGGCACCAGCGGCCTCGAGGACGCCGACGGCGCCAGCGTCCTGGCGTTCCTGGAGTCGCTGTCGGAGCGGTGGGCCGCTTCGTCGCTGTTTTGGGTGGTGTCGAACTTCCGCCCGTTCCTCAAGTTCAGCGGCCGGACCGACCTGGTCGACGCGGTGAATCTGGTCGGTGTGAGGCGCTCCCACCGGATCCTGCCCGTGCTCACCGACCGGGACCAGGCCAAGGTGGTCCAAGTCTGCGCCAGGGGTGTGGTTTCCGCCCGGGACGCCGCGATCACGCTGCTGGCGCTGACCACCGGGCTTCGAGCGTGTGACATTGTCGGGCTGCGGCTGGGCGACATCGACTGGCGCGCAGGCACGATCGGGATCGTCCAGCAGAAGACCGGCAACCCGTTGACCTTGCCGCTGGCGGCGCTGGTGGTTGCCAAGCTGGCCGATTACGTCCTGGGCGAGCGGCCCAGCTCGAGCGACGACCACGTGTTCTTGCGCTGCAAGGCCCCGCACACGAAGCTGGCCGGCCACGCCTCGATCTACCGGGTGACCGCCACCACGTTCCGGGTGGCCGGGGTAACCGACCTGAAGGTCGGCACCAGCGTGCTTCGGCACAGCGCCGCCTCGCGCCTGTTGCGCGCGGCGGTCCCGCTCCCGACGATCTCGGCGGTCCTGGGCCACGCCGACCCGGAGTCGACCAACGTGTATCTCAGCGTGGACCACGAGCGTCTGCTCGACTGCGTGCTGCCGGTCCCGGCAGGAGCGCGGTCATGAACACCGCGCACGGGTTCGTCAGCGCGTTCGCGCCGCAGTTGGAGGCCTACCTGGCGTTCAAGCAGGCCATGGGCTGCTACGGCACCTCCCGGATCTGGTACCTGCACCGTTTCGACACCTACTGTCGCCAGCACGACCGGACCGTGTTCGACCGCGACACTGTCGAGGGGTGGGTACTCGAGCAGCTCGGCCGGTCCGGCCGGTACCGGTCCTGGATGTCCTACCTCCGCGACTTCGGCCGCTGGCTGCAGACTCACCAGAACGCGGACGCCTACGTGCTGTCCGACCGGTGGAAGGCCGGGGTCGTTCCGGCCCGTCCATACCTGCTCAGCACCGAGGACCTTGACCGGTTTTTCACCGCCGCGGCACGCCTGCACGTGCAGTCCCCGTGGCGCTGGCAGGCGATCGCGTTCTTCACCCTGATGCACTCGTGCGGGATCCGCACCGGCGAGGCCCGCGCCCTGCGCGCTGGGCAGGTCGACTTGGCCGGCCGGCACCTGGACATCGTCTGGGCCAAGGGGAGCCGCAGCCGCCGGCTGCCGGTGACCAGGCAGGTGGCCGATGTGCTGGCCGCCTGCGACCGGGCCTCACGCCGGCGGTTCGCCGCGCGGGAAACGTTCTTCGTCTCCGCGACCGGCAACCCGGTCACCGCCGCGACGGTCGGGGTGATGTTCAACCGGATCTGGGACCAGGCCGGGCTGCCCAGACCCGCGGACGGACCTCGGCCGCGCCCGTACGACCTGAGGCATCACTTCGCCTATGCCAACATCGAACGGTGGATGGCCCAGGGCCAGGACGTCACGGCGCTGCTGCCCTATCTGTCCCGCTACATGGGTCACGCGGGGTTCGAGTCCACCTACTACTACGTGCACACCTCGCCGGACTTCATGCGCGGCTACGCCGACATCACCGCTGCCGGCGTGTCGCTGCTGCCGGAGGTGGGGTTCGAATGAAACGCGACCCGGACACCGACGCCCCGGACCTGTTCAGCTTCGCGCGGGACTACTTGCACGCCTACCTGCCCAAGGTCCGGAGCTTGTCCCCGAAGACGATCGAGGCCTACCGGATCAGCCTGGAATGCTTCCTGGGCTACCTTGCCGAGGCCGAGCACATCGACCGCACCCAGGTCAGCTTCGACCACTTCGACCGGGCACACCTGAAGGCCTGGCTGGCCTGGATGGGCGAGCAGCGAGGCTACGCGCCCCGGACGATCACGCTGCGGTTGGCGGCGATCAAGACGTTCCTGGCCTACAGCTCCCGCGAGGACATCACCCTGATCGCGCTCAGCCAGGCCGCCAAGGCCCTGCGGGCACCGTCCTACCCCCGAACCCCCGTTGAATACCTGACCGAACCCGAGACCCGGGCGGTGCTGGCCGCGCACGCGGGCGCCACGGCCAAGTCACGCAGGAACAGGATGCTGCTGATCCTGCTCTACGACACCGCCGCCCGCGTCAGCGAGATCACCGACCTAATCCTGCGCGACCTGGCCCTGACCCCACCCGGGCACGTGATCCTGACCGGCAAACGGAGCAAGACCCGCACCGTGCCGATCACCGGCAAGACAATCGAGCACCTGCGCGTCTACCTGAGCGAGTTCCACCCCAACCATGCCCGGCTGCCCGCAACACGGCCGGTGTTCTACAGCCAGCACCACGGGCAGCCCAGCAGGCTCTCGACCGACACCGTCGCCGCGGTGCTGAAGACCGCCGCGCAGACCGCCCGGACGACCTGCCCCACCATCCCGGAGAACATCCACTGCCACATGCTGCGCAAGACCAAGGCCATGAACCTCTACCAGCAAGGCATCCCGCTGCCGATCATCATGCGCCTGCTCGGCCACGAGAGCACCTCCACCACCGCAGCGTTCTACGCGTTCGCCACCCTCGACATGATGCGAGAGGCCGTCAACGCAGCAACCCCCGCCATCGCCAGCAGCGCCGCCGAACGGCTCACCGAAGGCACACTCGAAGCCCTCTACAGCCTTCGATAGGACCAATCGTTAAGCCCAGGAAGCAGGCAGGAAACCCCTCACCCGCAGGCCAGTTCCCGATTCCTCGGCTTAACACCACACTCGGCATAATCGGAGTGATGGATCGTGCCGCCGGCCAGCGGGCGGCCCTGCCGGGCGCGGAAGCCCGCTGCCTGCCGGAGCGCCGATTCCACGAACGCGGCCCGCTTGGACACTGAGCATTCCCAGCCCGGGATGAGCCCGGCGAACGCGTCGATCACGAACGCGGTGTAGCCGAACCCGCTGGCCAGCGGCACGTAAGTGAAGTCCGCCACCCATAGCTGGTCCGGGCGGGCCGCGGTGAACTGCCGCCGGACCAGGTCCGGGGCCCGGCTGGCGGCCGGATCGGTCACGGTGGTGCGGATCGTGCGGGCCCGGGTAGCCCCGCGCCACTGGTTGCCCCGCATGATCCGCTCGACGGTGCACTTCGCCGCGGGGATGCCCTGCCGCTGCAGGTAGGCCCACATCTTCACGCTGCCATACAGCGACTCCGGCGGCCGCCGCCCGTCCGGGCCGCGCTCGTAGATCCCGGCCAGGATCTCGGTGATGGCGGCGTCCCACAGCGCCCGCCGGGACGGACCGGCAGACAGCTGCGCCCAGTAGGTCCTGGGAGCGATCTGGATACCGTGCGCGGCCAGCGCACGGCAGATCGGTGCGACCCCGAACCGTTCCTTATGAACATCGATGAACGCGCAGATCAGCGGTGTAGCGGGTCGCACTCCCGCACGAAGAAACTCGTCGCCGCCTTCAGGATCTCAATCGTCCGCTCCAGCTCGGCGTTCTTGCGCTTGAGCTCACGGATCTCCCGCGCCGTCTCGGACGGCACCCCCGGCGCCTGCCCGGCATCGACCTCGGCCTGCCGCAGCCACTTGCGCAGCGTCTCCGCGCTCATCCCCAGCCGCGACGAGATCTCCCGGATCGCGGCCCACTCAGTGTCATAGTCACCAGCGTGATCGCGGACCAGCC
>Ga0081540_1004279_pt1 | contig 10948 bp, 6 predicted proteins | sample TabmetS2T1R1_FD_71024 | JGI IMG/M metagenome (GOLD analysis project Ga0081540, IMG submission 71024) | Tabebuia heterophylla rhizosphere microbial communities from the University of Puerto Rico - S2T1R1 | ecosystem: Host-associated > Plants > Roots > Rhizosphere ... | reverse complement strand
CGCAAAGACGAACCCGCCGGAATTTTCCTATTCGATCGAAACCGACAACCTCCTGACGGGCCAAACGAACAACCCCTGGAACCTCGACTACACCCCGGGCGGATCGAGCGGTGGTGAATCCGCCGCCATCGCAGCGGGTATGTCGCCGCTCGGCGTGGGCAGCGATCTATCGATTTCATTGCGCGGCCCGGCAGCGCATACCGGCATCGTTGGATTTAAAGCCACTCACGGTCGATTGCCGATGACGGGCCACTGGCCCCGGGTGCCACGTCGCTTCTGGCACATCGGTCCGATGGCACGTTCGGTTCGCGATGTGGCGCTCGCTTATTCCTTGATGGCAGGACCCGACGGGGCCGACGGATTCTCAATCAGCTCGCCCAGCCTCGATACGGGGGTGGGCACGAAATCGACCCGTCAGGTTCGTGTGGGCTGGCTAGCCTCTCCGGGCTTCTTTGGACCAACCGATCCAGAAGTGGTCGCGACAGTGAAGGCGGCGGCTCATGCGCTGAGCAACAGGGGTTGCCACGTCGAAGAGGTCCGGTTGCCCGTGCTGGAGCAAACCGATGCCAACAGCGTGCTCTGGCAGCTCCAACAGATGGAAAGCCGGCCCGAGTTCGAGAAGGTCACCGCCAGCCACGAGGCCCAGATCTTCAGGCATGCCAAATTGATCCTTGACACACCCGACACCCCGATAGCCGACTTCGTCGCCGCCGAGCAGGCGGTGGAGCGCCTCCGCGACAGCTTCGTCGACTATTTCCGGCGTTACGATGTGCTGCTCGGTCCGGTTACTCCGTTCCCAGCGACTAAGCACGGACTCAATGACCTCGTCGTCGATGGCAAGACGGTTTCACCGTTCCACGTGATGAGTGCGACTTCGCCCTTCAGCCTGACCGGCATGCCGGCCCTGTCGATGCGGTTCGGAACGAGCCGCGACAGTCTTCCGATCGGCGTGCAGGTTGTCTCGTCCTGGTTGGCGGAATCGACAGCGCTTAAGGTCGCTTCGCTCCTCGAGGAGGTAAGCCCCGTCCGCAACCTTCATCCCGCCCTCTAACTTCAAGGGGCGGAGCTTCCCGCGGCCGGTTCTCGGAAGTCCGCTGCATGAATGCAGAGCAAGTTGACACCGAAGTCCATTCGATTAGCCGACGGCGCACCCTTGGCTTTACCGCAGCTGCGTCGGCATTCCCGAAATGCATACGGATCTGCGATGCACAAGCGGCATCGCGCCGGCCATGTGGTCTTGAGTTGTGAAAGCGCCAGCAGCGGCGCGTAGAACCGTCACGTTGAAAGTCGCTCAACCCTGCATCATCGCATGCCAGCTTTCCACGTAGAGAGACAACATGAAGTGTACACCGCACTGCCTCTCAGTTCGGCGCTCCTTGCCGGATGGATCGTCCTTGGAAGCGTGATGCCGGTAGCTGCGCAGAGCGACTTGCGAACTTCCGAACCCGGCTTGGAACAGCGAACAATTCTTTCTACTGGAACGACGGCCACCAATGAGCCAATCCCCTACCCATTGGCAGAGCCCGCTCGGGTTACAGTCGTGGAGATTACTCTACAGCCTGGACAGGAGACCGGTTGGCTCGCGCACCCCGTGCCGATCGTCGGCTACATAGTCACCGGTGGGCTCACCGTGGATTACGGCTCTAAAGGGGAACGGACTTATCACAAAGGTGACGCGATTGTCGAAGCCCTCAACGAACCCCACAACGGACGCAGCACCGGGCCCGAACCCTTGAAGGTTCTTGCGGTCATCATCGGCGTCGAAGGTGTTCCGGGAAGTGTTACAGAATCCCCTCCTTCCGGACCCTGAGATGACGATACTGGCGCGTGGGCAGGATTGTTTCGACTCAGAAACCCGGTCGGCACGTCTAGTTCGTGCAAGTTTGGAGCCGCTTGGCTCCCAGCAGCCGGCCGATGTCCGGATCTGATGGCGCTTCTCTGCCGTCATGTGCTTGGTATTGGTCAGAGATACTCAGAAACCTAACATGCTCAGAGGCTGAACGGCATTGCCGCAGGAGATCGCCGAGCTTGAGAACAGCTAGGGCTCTCGGGCCTTTTGCTCTGTGCCGATTATCGCCGCGGCACTACACGATTAGCGGGATTACGAGACCCACTATGGTGTTCAAGGATCCGGAAAACGGCAGACATTTCTTTGATGGGTTGCGGAAAGCGGGGCTGCCCGAATAGTCGCACATTTCTGAGACACGCGTGACGCAGCAATTCGCCCGGCGTAGAACGCCGCGTATCGCCGCCTCAGCTGTCGACGAACCCCATCTTGCCGCGAGCATCTACTCTATCGTGGTCGTCGGAGAACGGCACCTTCGTCACGCGTTGCTATCGTACATGAACTATTACAAACGAAGTGCGAACACATCTGTCGTTAGGCAAGGATGCTCCGTATTACGTGTGTTCGTGCCGTCGGTAGGATTCTTCCGAGGCCAATTCTCGGTGGTCTCCACCACGAGTACATCCGGATCTCATTTGCGGCAGGGACAAGGTTCGATGCCCTATCGCCAAAGCGGATAACGTTCAAGACGCGTCTTGCCCGCCCTGCGGTCCACACCATTGCCGCAAACTCTCTATTGCCTTCCGCTGGAGAGCGAACGCTCCTTGTTGGCTGGCAACTTTGATGGCAGTGCGAAACGACGCTTCAGCTTTGACGAAATGGCCGCGGGGCGCGCGGGCCAAAAGTTCTCCATGCAGGCGATGGAGCTCGGCGCTGTAGTATCGTTCACCGCTCGCTTCGACCATTGCGCCCCCTTCGTCGACCGCCTTCATCGCATCTTCATGGTGTCCAGCCTTCATATGAGCATCGGCTAACAATCCTAGAAAGTAAGAAAGGAAGTAACGCGATTGCGTGGTCCGCAACACAGCGATTGCTTCCACCAGCATTGCGATACCCCGATCGTAGTCCCCAAGTTCAGCCGCGCACCATCCGGCTACACCTGTACTCCACGCTCTTGCCACCACCAGATCATGATCAATCGCGATTTGTCGACTGGCATCCGCGTGTTGCGCAGCGAGCACGAAGTTGCCTAAAACCTGTTCTGTTGCGGACGCAAAAAAGAGTGTCAAGGCAAGAGAAAACGGATCATTAAGGTTCCTTGCGACGGCGACCGCGCTGCCTGCCGTCGCGCGAGCCTGCTCATCCCGACCGGCAAGTGCGAGCGCCAGCGCTGCGAAATTTCGGGCGCAAGTGCTTGCGTCGTGGTTCCCATAGCTGGATGCCATCGCTTGATGAGAGTCTGCGTCGTAAATAGCAAGTCCAGCCTCAACATGTACTTGTACTTCCGCCAATTGCCCTCTGCCGAAGGAGGTGGCCCATGTGGCATGATGCGCCTGGAGCTTGAGCCCCGGATCACCAAATCTCTGGGCCAGCACCAACAGTCGCTTGCAAAGCTGCCAGGCCGCCTCCAACTCGCTTCGTCCCCAGTGGAACAACCACTGGCCCCAAAGTGCGGGAAAAATATCCGCATGATCGCCCAGTCGGTCGCATAACGCCTCCGCCGTTAAATAAGCCTCCAAAACTTCCGGTGCTCCGAACCCTCGGGTCGCAATGAACGCTGCTCCGAGCGCAATGCGCAACTGAACCTCGGTCCTGATACGTTCCGTCTCATCCGCGATTTGCCCGACGGCATCCAGCGCGCGTTGCAGATGGGCGATCGCCTCAGCGTTGGCGCTCCGGCGCAGGGCCTTGCCAGCCGCACGTTGATGGTGCGGGATTGCAAGTATAAGTTCGTTGCCGCGCTCAAAGTGCTCTGCCAATTCCGCCGCGATTGCGTCGAGCCTGTCTGCCCAGCCAGTCTCAAGCCGATGACCGACTCGAAGATGGCTCATCGCTCTGAGCCTCGTTGGGAGACGTTCGTACAAAAGCTCGCGGTACAGGTCATGTCGGAAGAAAAAAAGTTCCGCGCGAGTCCCATCCGGCCAAGTTGCCGACCTTGACTTGACGATAAACACACCCTGCCGCGTCAAGCGAGAGCAGGCGGTCTCGACCTGCGCGTCGTCGATGTTCAGCGCGGCTGCGACCGCGGGGGTCGCAAATTCGCGACCAATCACGCTAGCAGCGCTTAGTAGGTTGCGATCGTGCTCGTTAAGTTCGTCGATCTGCAGATCAATAAAGCGGCGCACATCTGGCGGGATCGACATGATCGCCGCCGGTACGCGTTTGAGCCCTTCGGGCTGCACGAGGTGGTTGACTATGCTCGTCATGAAGAGCGGATTGCCGCCTGTCCGCTCCAACAGCAGTGGCGCCATTTCGCGCCATTGTGCCGTGCGATCTTCGTCTCGCAACCGAGCTTTTAGATAATTTTCGATATCGTCGAGAGCGAGCGGTGGGAGCGCGATTTCCTTGCACCACCCATGCACAGATAGTTCAGTTACGAGGGCACCCAGGCCCACTTTGGCGGCCGCAGAATCGGCTGGCCGAAGCGTCGCGAGGATCAGCAGACGAGCTGGATCGGGGCGGCGGGCTACATGCGCGAGCCAGTCGAGGGTGGATACGTCGCTCCAGTGAATGTCCTCGAGCTTCAACAGCAGCGGTGTGTCCGAGGCGATCACTTCGACTGCGAGGGTCAGTTCGCGCATCATGCGCTCGCGGGTGGCGCGGCTGCGCGTCTCCAACGCTCGGCGCTCGGACCGGGTCCATAGGGAGGGCATTTGTGCGAGCCAGCTCGGCGCCTGGGCCGATAGCACCTCCTTGACCGCTCTACCGCCCTGACCGCCCGCCAGTCGGGTGAATGCCTCAATCAAGGGCAAATACGGCTCGCCAACGCCGTGATGATCGAGGCATTGACCGTGTGCGATCTTGACTGCGTGCGAGGCTCGCAGCTGATCCAGGAAAGCATCGGCGAGCGAACTCTTGCCAATGCCGGGCTCGCCCGTCAGGAAGAGGAGCTGACGCCTGGCTGAGCGCGCTTGGTCGAAGCCACCGGCAAGCTCGTCCAGCTCGGCCATGCGCCCAACCAATCGGCAAGGTTTTGGAGCGTTGACCGGCTGCACGGCGTCACTGTCGCTGCACCTGTCGATCAGGCGCGCCTGCACCATGAAACGATAGCCACGCCGGTGAAGCGTTTCGATATAGCGCGGGCGGCGGGCATTATCGCCAAGCGCGCCACGCAGCTCCTGGATGCATGATGTGAGGGCGTCGTCGCCGACCGCCATGCCACTCCACACGCCCTCGAACAGGTCTTGTTTGGTCACCAGTTCCTGCGCCCGCTCGGCCAAATAGCACAGCACCGCGGCCGCGCGCGGAGTGAGCTTCACCTGGCTTTTTTCACGCCACAGTTGCCCGCTTCGTGCGTCGAAACGAAATGAACCGAAGGCAAACTCACGATCCGTGGCCATGTCATTTCGCGCCACTGACTTCCCGGAAATTTCCCGGAACTTGGCCGGTACTTTCCGAGCCAATGCTGCCAAATTGTCGCACGCGCCCGTCCCGCCCGCAATCCAGGGGAAGCCCCAATACCGACAACGATCGCCCAGGGAAAATCACCATGATCCAGAGAGCATTCGCATTCGCCGTCACGACAGCGGCCGGACTCGTGCTCAGCCAGCCCGCCTGTGCGCAAACGGCCAGCCACAAGCTTGGTACAGTGCACTTCGAGACGTCCTGCAACTCGGATGCACAAAAGCATTTCGATCAGGCCATGGTGTATCAGCACTCGTTTTGGTACCGCGCGTCACAAAAAGAATTCGAGGATGTTCTCAAGTCGGATCCTGACTGCGGCATCGCCTACTGGGGCATTGCTCTCAGCCTGCTCCTAAACCCGCATGTCCCACCGCCGGTAAAGAATCTGGCAGACGGCGTAGCTGCGTTGGCGAAGGCTGACAATGTCCGCAGCAAGACCCAGCGTGAGCGTGATTATTTGGAGGCGTTGCGAGCCATGTTTGCTGACTATCAGAAGGTCGACCATCGCACACGCATCCAGGCCTATGCCAAGAACATGGAGCAACTGGCGCAGCGCTACCCCGACGACGACGAGGCGCAGATCCACTACGCGCTCGCCCTCAACACCTCGGCCTCACCAGCGGACAAGACCTACGCCAACCAGCTTAAAGGCGCGGCGATCCTGGAGCCCATCTTCAAACGACAGCCACAGCATCCGGGCGTGGCACACTACTTGATCCACCTCTACGACTATCCGCCGATCGCGCAGAAGGGCCTGGAGGCGGCACGGCGGTATGCCAAAATTGCGCCCGAGGCGTCGCATGCACAGCACATGCCGTCGCATATCTTTACGCGGGTTGGCTATTGGAGCGACTCGATTGCCTCGAATCTGGCGGCGGCGCGTGTGGCGAAGATCAATAGCGAGGGGCACGATCAGCTGCACGCCATGGACTACCTGGTCTATGCCTACCTGCAGCTTGGCCAAGATCGGAACGCGGAGGCCGTTATGACGGATATGAAGAAGGTGGCAGGGTTTACCGAGACCTTCATCGCTGGCCCCTATGCGCTGGCCGCCGCACCCGCCCGCTACGCCATAGAACGCGCCGACTGGCAGGCTGCGGCAGCGCTTGAGGTGCGACCCACACCGCTCGCCCACGTCGAAGCGATTACCCATTTCGCGCGCGCGCTTGGCGCCAGCCGCTCGGGCAATCCAGACGTCGCAAAGGCGGAAGTAGCCAAGCTTGAGGAGTTGCGCGACAAGCTGCGCGATGCAAAGGACGCCTACTGGGCCGAACAGGTTGATATTCAGGCACAAGTCGCCTCTGCCTGGATCATGTATGCCGAGCGCAAGTTTGCGGAGGCGCTAAGGGCCATGAGCGCCGCCGCCGACAGCGAGGACAAGACCGAAAAGCATCCAGTGACCCCGGGTGTGCCTAAGCCCGCACGCGAGCTTTATGGTGTCATGCTACTCGAGCGTGGCATGGCAAACGAGGCGCTCGCTGCGTTCGCGGCAACGCTGAAGAAGGAACCGAATCGGCTCGGCGCTTTTGTGGGTGCTGCTGAGGCAGCTGAGAAGTCCGGCGACAGAAGCAAGGCGCGCGACTACTACCAGAAGATTGTAGCGATGGCTGGCGCCGCAGATGCCTCGCGCACCGAGGTAGCGGACGCGCGAGCGTTCCTCCGGGCGCCGTGACCACCTGGCCGCCACGGAGTTTCGGACCATGGTGAGGGCATTGCTAGTGTTGGTCTGCCTGGGTGCATTCGCCGGGCCCGCTAGAGCCCAGTCCATCGAGGTGTTCGGGTATGCCGGCGTGCTTGGCGAATGGGAGCTGAACGCCGAGGTCGCACAAAAGCTTCCAGGCGACAGCGGGACGTTCTCGGGGCCGCTGACTATTAGGCACATCGGCATCTGCACGAAGGCCGGCCCCGAGGAGAAGAGCGGTGAGATCTGGCTGCTGGTCTCTCTGTCACGACTGGACGGGACACTGACGTTTACCGACGAGCAGTGCAGTTTTACCGGAACGCTATCGGAATCTTACACGGGAATTCTGAGGTGCCGCGACCGAGGGGACGTGCCGCTCATGCTTTGGTTGAAAGGATTGTCCGCCGTGTCTCGTTAATGGCCAGCGGGCGAAGCCATCCCGACCGGGTGTACTGGAAGCCGAGACCAAACAGTTTCCAGCCACAGTTGAACCCCAACCGATTGCGGAGTGTGCGCTGCTCCACCTTGGGGCCTACGGAATTCACGCAAATCGATTCCACCCGAGGTCCGAACGTGATTCGAAGCCACCTAACCCGCTTGTCCGGCTACTGCGATCCTGCGCTTCCACGCACATGATCTGAATCTCAAGCCCTCTGTGACGGTATACAACCGTTATGCAAGGGCCCTAAACACGACAGCGCTTTAGCAAAACCGGCGACGCAGGCCCTCGAGGCAGCTTATGCGACACATTTTGTATGGCCGGCCAAGCGCCCGTTCCATTTATCGCGGACCGCGCCAGTGGCGACGACCGAACAGCATCGACCCACTTCAGACCAAGTGCCGGTCTCCGGGCAACAATTTCCCCTAATTCGCGCGGCGATGCCATTGGTCGGTTTGACACGAATCATTTTAACAATCACTGGAGTCCAGCAACTTCAAGTAGTTGCGTGCGCTGCGGCGTAGTTAGGGGGGCGGGTCAATGCAGGCCATGTTCAACGGAACGAAACCGGGGGCAGCCTCAAGTGGAGGCGATGATGATGAGGGCACCTGGAAGAGCGTTGGCGACTTTTCTGATTTCGGCTTTGTTCGCCACTACGGCCAGTGCTCAGCAGGATAAGACCAGTGATGTCGCTAAAAAATCGCAAAACCCGATCTCCGATCTGGTCAGTTTCCCGGTCCAGGAGAACGTCAATTTCAATGTTGGCCGTCTCGACAAGACCCAGAGCGTTACCAACCTGCAGCCGGTCGTTCCCATAAAGTTGGATCAGGGTTGGACTCTCGTCACGCGCTGGATCCTGCCCGTCATCTACCAGCCATCGCTTGTCGCCGGTGATAGCCCCGATTTTGGCTTGGGCGATTTCAATCCAAGTTTCTTCCTAACAGCCCCGACCATTGGCGGATGGACAGTGGGCGTGGGGCCAACCTTTCTGCTGCCCACGGCGACAGACGTGCGACTTGGGAGCGATAGGTGGTCAGCCGGACCTACCGCCGTCGCCGTCCTTACCCAAGGCAACATCGTCGCGGGGGCGCTCGCTAACAATATCTGGTCGTTCACCGGAGAATCTGAGCGTGGGAACGGAACGGTGGTGCTGCGACAGTCCGGAAATGAGATTCGCCCTGTGGGGAAACCGGTCAACCAGTTCCTGCTGCAGCCTTTCTTCAACTACAATCTGCCGGATGGCTGGTTTCTGGTGACTGCGCCGATCATAACCGCCGATTGGGAGGCTCCCAAGGGGGACCGGTGGACGGTGCCAGTTGGCGGTGGCTTTGGTCGTGTCTTCAAGATTGGTTCTCAGCCAGTCAACGCCAACATCCAGGCCTATTACCACGTCGAGCATCCGACGGATGCTGCCAACTGGCACATAACGGCGAACTTTGCGCTTCTGTTTCCAGACTAGGCGTGAGGTATTGGTGGCTCAGCTCGAGGCTATTCGCTTGGCAATGTCCTCGCAAACTCACATCGGCTGCTAACCTTAGCCAAATCAGAGTTCCCGCTGGGGCGCGTCATGCTGTGCTGGGTGCAAGAGTTTTTGCTGCACTCGCTCAGGTCGGAAATTGGCACGACCGAGAAGTTCACCCCCCCGTGCAACGTTGTGTCCGGTAGTTGAGAGGCTTCTGCCGTGCCTGCGCGCCGCCGGGGATGGCTCCAGTGGTTGACCCGATGTATGGACCGGCCGTGCGTTGCAAGCTGAATCTGCGGAGTGGCGGCGACTGGTCTTGCTCTTCTGTATCCGGCCCTTGTGTGCAGCAGATCGCTCCGGCCATCATGGATATCCGCGCGCGTTCGATCTCATTCTCAGATCGGCCCTCGACGGCCAGTTGGGTCACCAGATCACGGACGCGAGGGCGAGACCATACTCCATCTCCTCAAATCCAACTCACAGACCTCGGCGGGTGTCTCCTTCTACAAGCTACTCAAGGAACAGCTGAGTCATCCCTTCGGAGCCACCGTCGCTCGCTCGACTGACCATGCGAGCGCGGTGATGGAGAGCGATGATGGCCATCATCCCTCTGGTGAACCAGAGCGAGCTCATCTCAAACCGGATTTCTCGACCTGCGAGGGTGCCGGATAGTTCGCGACTATAGCTGTTTGGCCGGCCCGATCTGTGGTGAACTCACAGGCTTGGCCATGCCGAAGAAGATCACGACGCCTTGTCCGCCGCAGCGCGTCGAGAGTTCTTCTGGGGGGTCGCCAAAGCAACTATCGATGTCCTGCCAGTTGTTCATCACCCACACATCGCCCGATGGCGAGACAGCAAGGTCCGTCTGCATTTGCAGTCCTCAGCGGTCCTAAAGCCATCACCTCGAGAAATCACCGCTCGGTGAGTTTCCAGCGCTATGGGTGACGCGCCGGTGGTCGCCCGTGAGGGTCAAGAGTTGGGCTATGTGCACAAGGTACAGCTGTGTACCGGCTAGAAATTCGCCCAGTCTGCCTTCTAAGTTCCGCGCGATCAGAGCGGCGGTGGGGCGTCGTGGCAAGGGGCGTCGAAGGGCACGAAGCGCTTTTGCGGAGACCACGATCGCGTGGACCGCTGAGTACGCCGCGTGGTTGTTGTCTTGTCGCGGCGGCGGCGCTCTCGCATCAGCGCTTGGCCGACGGTCGGGGGTGCGGTAGCCTCAGCATTCCGGAACCAACGGACCGAAGAAAAAGCGCGTTCCGGCCTGGGAGGAACCTATGAGCCAGAGGAGCGCCTACACGCCTGCTGCGAGCAACGGCGACAGCAGCTTCTTCCGCTCGATGCCACGCGCGCTGTATAGCGGGATGCCGGGCAGCAACGAGATGCGCGGAACCGACATCATCGCCGAGTACATCCTCAAGGAGAAAGTTCCTTACATCCTCGGTTACGCAGGGCATGGTGCCATCGGGCTCCTGGACGGAATCGTAAAGGTCAAGGACAGGATTCGGCACATCTCCCCGCGGGTGGAGCAAGCTGCAGGATTCATGGCCGACGTCTACTATCGCCTGACCGGCCAGCCCCTCGTCGTCTACGCCTCGACCGGTCCTGGACCTATGAATTTGATGATCGCGACGGCGAACGCCTACTACGACAACTCAGCGTTCTTAGTCATCACCGGGAACGTTCCGACCACGCAGCTAAATTCCGGCGCGTTGCAGGACGACTACCGCTATAACGGAACGATGTCCTCGATCTTCACGCCGGTGACCAAGAAGTCGTTCCGCGTCGACAAGGTCGAGGATCTCGCCCGGGTGCTGCCCGACGCGTTCGCGCTGATGAAGAGCGGGCGACCCGGACCAGTCCACATGGACATGCCGTACAACCTGTACATCGAGACGGCGCCCATCGCGGCGCCGGAGCCGCTCTCGAATGGCGCGACCTCGAACTGGCGGACGCATC
>Ga0081540_1004278_pt1 | contig 10950 bp, 10 predicted proteins | sample TabmetS2T1R1_FD_71024 | JGI IMG/M metagenome (GOLD analysis project Ga0081540, IMG submission 71024) | Tabebuia heterophylla rhizosphere microbial communities from the University of Puerto Rico - S2T1R1 | ecosystem: Host-associated > Plants > Roots > Rhizosphere ... | reverse complement strand
CGAACCGGTCGCGCTCGATCCCGACCTGCCGCTGGTCGACGGCGACGTGGTCGCCGTCGAGCCTGTGTGAGCAGACGCACCGATGAGCCCGCCGGCGCGGCGCGGTCATGTCCCGCATGACCTCCGAGCACTCGACCACCGCTCGCCGCCTGTCCCGCTGCTTCCGGGGCGCGATCCACCTCCCCGGCGACGACGACTACGACGCGCAGCGCGCGACGTGGAGCGGCACGCTCGACCAGCGGCCTGCGCTCGTGGCCGAGGCCACCAACGCGGCCGACGTGCGCGCAGCGGTCACCGCCGCTCGCGAGCACGACCTCCCGCTCGCCGTCCAGTCAACCGGCCACGGCACGCACGTGGCCGCCGACGGCGCCCTGCTGCTCAGGACGTCTGCGATGGCCGGTGTGCTCGTCGACCCTGACCGTCGTATCGCCCGGGTCGGGCCCGGCACGCGCTGGGGCGAGGTCATCGCTGCCGCCTCCCCGTTCGGCCTGGCGCCGCTGTCGGGCACGTCGCCGAGCGTCGGCGTCGCCGGCTACACGCTCGGCGGCGGCCTGAGCTGGCTGTCGCGCAAGCACGGCTTCGCCGCCGACGGCCTCCAGCGCGCCGACGTGGTCACCGCCGACGGCGCGATCGTCACCGCCGGCGCGCAGCGCAACGCCGACCTGCTCTGGGGACTGCGCGGGGGCGGCGGCAGCTTCGGCGTCGTGACCTCGCTTCACATCGCGCTGCACCCGCTCGCCGGCGCGTACGGCGGCAGCGCGCTCTTCGGCTTCGAGCGCGCCGGCGACCTGCTGGCCCGCTACCGCGAGTTCGCCGCAGTGCAGCCCGACGAGCTGACCGTCACCGTCGTCCTCACGAGCGAGGGCGTCGCGCTGCGCGGCCTGTACGCCGGCGATGCCGGCGAGGCCGAGCGCGCGCTGGCGCCGCTGACGCAAGCGGCGGGCGCGCCGATCTCCAACACGTGGCGCCCGATGGGATACGCCGGGTCGGGCACGATCGGCGGCACCGCCCCGCGCCACTTCGAGCGCTACGACGAGCTGACCGATGAGATCGCCGGCGCCGCGGTCGCCGCCGTCGCCGAACACGGCGCCGACGCGGTCGAGGTGCGCCATTGGGGCGGCGCCATGGCGCGCCCGCGCGACGGAGCCGGCCCGGTCGGCCACCGCGAGGTCCCGTTCTCGATCACCGTCGACGGCCCGGTCCAGGCGGCCCAGCCGATCGCCCGCCACGCCACCGGCGGCTCGTTCCTGAACTTCCTCAAGGACCCGTCGCGTACGCACACCGCCTACGAGGCCGCCGACTACGCCCGTCTGCGCGAGCTCAAGGCCGCCTACGACCCGGACGAGGTGTTCAGCCACGGCCATGCGATCGCGCCGGCGCAGGACGAACGCGCCGCGCTGGCGGGCTGACCGCGAACCGATGAGTTGGCGGCCGCGACGCGGTCTACTTGGAAGACAACGACCAAGGAGGACCGACCATGCTCGCCGACAGCAAGGCATTCAGCGGGTTCGCCGTCGACGACCTCGCCACGGCGAAGGAGTTCTACGGGCAGACGCTCGGCGTCCGCGTCGAGGTGCTCGACGAGGCCAACCACCTGCTCGCGCTCCATCACCCCGAGGGCCGCGACACGCTCGTCTACGGCAAGCCCGACCACGATCCCGCCAACTACACGATCCTCAACTTCGAGGTCGACGACATCGACGCAGCCGTCGACGGGCTCGCCGCGCGCGGCGTGCAGTTCGAGCGCTACGACGGCTTCGACCAGGACGAGAAGGGCGTCATGCGGGGCCGGGCAGCCAACCGCGGGCCCGACATCGCGTGGTTCAAGGACCCGGCCGGGAACGTCCTCTCCGTGCTCCAGCAGGGGTAGAGAAGCCGCCGCGATCGTGGGATCATCGTCACGAGGCGCAGCATGTTCGTAGGCCTCATCGACACCCGCGGCGACCGCCCCGACGAGCCCGACGGCTCCGGGCGAGAGCCGCTGGTCCTCGACCTGCCGGAGCTGCGCCCGTGGCGGTGGTACGTCGCCGCGATCGTGTGCCTCGTCCTCGCCGCGCGGCTGTCCGGCTGGCCGGGGCTGATCCCGCTGATCGTCGGCTTCGGCTGCTTCGCGCGCGGCGTCTCGAGCTACTACCAGGGCAACGACGGCCTGAGCAAGTACCGCCAGTAGGCGCCGCTCAGGCGATGGCGACGAACACGTAGCGGTTGATGCTGAAGAAGTAGTCCTCGCCCTGGGCGGCGAGGTCGTCGGCCCACGCCCTGGCCTCGTCCTCGGCGATCCCGTGGCCGGCGACGAACGCCGACACGGTCCCGATGAGGCTCGTGCTGTAGCTGACGTCGGCGGAACGCGTGTTGAGGATCGGGATCGTCGTGCGCTGCGCGATGGTGAAGCCGGCGCCGGTGAGCAGACCGCTCAGGCGGGCCGGGAGGTGCGCATCGGCAAGGTGCTCGTCCCAGACGGCGAGGACGCGGCGCATCCGCTCGCGGTCGCCCGAGCGCCAGACGATCGAGTCCCAGTCGGTGTCGAGGACGAGCAGGCGGCCGCCGGGGCGCAGGACGCGCCGGGCCTCGGTCAGCGCTGCCGGCATATCGACGATGTACTCGTAGACCTGCGTCGAGACGCCGGCGTCGAAGCTGTCGTCGTCGAACGGCAATGCCAGCGCGTCGCCCTCGCGGAACTCGACCGGCGCGGAGCCGGGAGCGCGCTCTCGCTCGCCCGCGATCGTCAGCATGCTCGCGCTGGGATCGATGCCCTGCACCGAGCCGCGCTCGCCCACGACCGCTGCCATCTCGCAGGCCAGGAAGCCTGGCCCCGCGCCGATGTCGAGGACGTCCTCGCCCGGCTGCAGGTCCAGGGCCTCCACGGTGAGGCGGCGCTGCTCGACGATGTCGGGCGTCATGTAGGTCCGCTCGACCTGCCGGGAGGTGCGTTCGTCGAAGTCCATCAGGCCTCCAGGAGGCGGCCCAGGCGCTGCAGCGCGTCGTCGGCCTGGGCGCGATCGATGACAAGCGGCGGCAGCAGGCGAACGGTCGTCGGGCCGGTCGCGTTGAGGACGATCCGTTCCTCGGCCAGCCCCCGGGTGACGAGCTCCGGCGCCCCGCCGTCCACCAGCTCGAAGGCGATCATCAGGCCGCGCCCGCGGACCTCGCCGACGCCGGGCAGCTCGGCCACCGCGTGGCGCAGGTGCTCGCCGAGCTCGCGCACGCGCGCCAGCAGCGTCTCGTCGTCGACGACGTCGAGCACCGCGAGCCCGGCGGCGCACTGCACCGGCCCGCCGGCGAAGGTCGAGCCGTGATCGCCCGCGGCGAAGACGTCGGCCATGCGCTCGCCCGTGACCAGCGCGCCGATCGGCAGGCCGCCGCCCAGGGCCTTGGCCACCGTCATGAGGTCCGGGACGACACCGGAGCGCTGGTAGGCCCACAGCGTGCCGGTGCGCCCGAGCCCGCACTGGACCTCGTCGAAGATCAAGGCGGCGCCGTGTGCGTCGCACGCCTCACGGGCGGCGCGCAGGACGTCGTCGCCGAGGACGTAGACCCCGCTCTCCCCCTGCACCGGCTCGAGGATGACCGCGGCGGTCCGGTCGTCGACCGCGCCGGCGATCGCGTCGGCGGTCGGGTCGACCGACACGAACCCGGGCACGAGCGGCGCGAACGGCGCCTGCTTGGACTCCTGCGGGGTGGCGGACAGCGAGCCGTACGTGCGCCCGTGGAAGCCACGGTGCACGGACACGATCGTCCCCTGCTGCTTGGCCTTGCGCGCGAGCTTCAGCGCCGCCTCGTTGGCCTCGGTGCCCGAGTTGGCGAAGTGGACCTTGCCGCCGAGCGAGGACTCGGCCAGCCGCTTGGCCAGCGCCAGCGACGGCTCTGAGTAGAAGAGGTTGCCGACGTGGATGAGGCGCTCGGCCTGCTCGCGGATCGCCTCGACGACCGCCGGGTGGCAGTGGCCGAGGCTGTTGACGGCCAGGCCGGTCTGGAAGTCGAGGTACTCGTTGCCCTCGGCGTCCCACAGCAGCGCGCCGGCGCCGCGGACGAACTCGACGGGAAGCCGGGCGTAGGCGGGGACGAGGTGGTCGCGCTCGAGCGCTTGCAGGTCGGTGAGGCTCCTGCCGCGAGGCTCTGCAGGGTTCGCACCCGAGTGCCAGGAGGACCCGTGGGGCCTCACGCCGCAGGCCTGATCTTCGTGCCGATGCCGGCGTCGGTGAAGAGCTCGAGCAGGAGCGAGTGGGGAACGCGCCCGTCGACGATGTGCGCGTAGGTCACCCCGCCGTGGATGGCGTCCAGGCAGGCCATGAGCTTGGGCCGCATGCCGCCGGCGACGGTGTCGAGGACCGCTTCGACCTCGTCGGCGCCGGCCTCGCTGATCACCGTGGCGGGATCGTCCGGGTCGCGCAGCCAGCCGACGACGTCGGTCAGGAACATGACCTTGTAGGCGCCGAGCGCGCGAGCGACGGCGCCCGCGGCCTCGTCGGCGTTGACGTTGTAGGAGTTGCCGTCGCGATCGGCCCCGATCGACGCCACCACGGGGATGTAGTCCTGGGCGATGTGGTTGAGCACGTCGACGTCGACGCGGTCGATCTTGCCGACGAAGCCCACGTCCTCCCCGCCCGGCCCGGCCTGGCGGCTTGCCCGGAAGAGCTGGCCGTCGTCGCCGCTGAGCCCCACGGCCGGCTGGCCGTGGCGGTTCAGGCGCAGGACGATGTCCTTGTTGACCTTGCCGACGAGGACCATCTTGGCCACCTCGACGGTCGCGGCGTCGCTCACCCGCAGGCCGCCGACGAACTCGACCGGCAGCCCGAGGCGCTCCATGTACGACGTGATCTCCGGCCCGCCTCCGTGGACGACGATCGGGTTCAGGCCCACGTACTTCAGCAGCACCACGTCGCGGGCGAACTCCTCGCGCAGCGCCGGGTCCTCCATCGCCGCGCCGCCGTACTTGATGACGATCGTCTTGCCGTGGAACTCCCGGATGTACGGGAGCGCCTCGAGCAGTGTCCCGACGTCGCGCATCAGGTCGTGGAGTCCTTGTCTGGCGAGCGATGCACGGGAGGTCAGGTGGTGTAGTCCGAATTGATGGTGACGTAGTCGTGGCTGAGGTCGGAGAAGAAGACCTCGGTCTCGGCGCCGTCGCCGGGAAGGTCGACGACGTACTCGACCTCGCCGCCGGCGACGCGGCCGGCGAGGTCCTCACTGTCGAACTGGGCCGCGGCGCCGCGCACGCAGACGCGCACGCCCTCGATCGTGACGTCGACGGGCAGCGGCGCCGTCTCGGGCAGCGCCATCCCGACCGACTGCACGATCCGCCCCCAGTTGGGGTCGCCGCCGTGCAGCGCGGCCTTGACCAGCGGCGAGTTGGCCACCGCGCGCGCAGCCTGCTCGACCGACGCCCCGTGGCCGCCGCGCACGACGATCCGCCCCACGCGCCGGGCGCCCTCGCCGTCGTGGACCATGTTCATCGCCAGCTGGCGCAGGAGCGCGTCGAGCGCGTGCCCGAACACGAGCTCGGAGTCCGACTCGGGCTCGACCGCGACGCCGCTCGCGCCCGAGCACATGAGGATCGCGGTGTCGTTGGTCGACAGCTGCCCGTCGACCGAGATGCGCTCGAACGAGCGCTTGACGCAGACGCCGAGCAGCAGGTCGGCGGTCTCGGCCGAGAGCTCGGCGTCGGTCTGCACGAAGCACAGCAGCGTCGCGAACGAGGGCTGGATCATCCCGGCGCCCTTGGCCTGCGCGGAGAGCATGACCGTCCCGCTCGGCAGGTCGACGCAGAGCGTCGCGCGCTTCTCGAAGGCGTCGGTGGTCATGATCGCTGCGGCGAAGTCGGCGTCACCGTCGGGGCGCAGCTGCTCGCGCGCGCGGGCCAGGCCGCCGACCACCGCGCGGGCGTCGAGGGGCACGCCGATGACGCCTGTCGAGGCGACGGCGACGCGGTCGGCCTCGACCCCCGCCGCCATCGCGCCCGCGCCCTGCATCTTGGCCGCGTCGTCCATGCCGCGCCCGCCGGTGGCGGCGTTGGCATTGCCGGAGTTTGCGACCACGGCGCGCAGCGAGCCGAGCAGGCAGCGCTCCTGGGTGACGATCACCGGTGCGGCGAGCACGCCCGAGCGGGTGAAGCGCGCGGCGCTGGTCGTCTCGGGGGCATCGGAGACCAGGAGGGCGACGTCCTTGCCGCCGCTGGGCTTGATCCCGGCCGCCACGCCGGCGGCGCGGAAGCCCGCGGGCAGCCCGCCGGCCGGCTCCTCGCGCACCGCGTCGGGCACGTCGACCCACCGGGAGGAGAAGAAGCGCTTCGTGGCCGCCGCAGTCATCGCAGCCCCGTCGTCTCGTCGTAGCCGAACATGAGGTTGAGGTTCTGCACCGCCTGGGACGAGGCGCCCTTCCAGAGGTTGTCGATGGCGGCGAAGACGAACGCCTTGCCCGTGCGCTCGTCGTAGCGCGCGTGGATGCGGCAGAAGTTCGTGTCGCGCACGTCGCGCACGCCGGGCATCGCCTCGGTGAGCTCGACGAACGGCTCGCGCGAGTAGGCGCGCGCGAAGAGCGCGTCGACGTCGACGGGCTCGCGCAGCGTGCAGTAGCAGGAGACCAGCTCGCCCTGGTCGAGCGGGACCAGGTGCGGGATGAAGGTCGCCGCGATCGGGGCGCCCAGCGATGCAAGCTCCTGGTCGATCTCCGGCGCGTGGCGGTGCCCGGCCACGCCGTACGGCGAGACGTTCTCGTTGGCGGCCACGAAATGGGTGCGCGCGCTCGGCGAGCGGCCCGCGCCGGAGACCCCGGTCTTGGCGTCGATGACCACGTCGTCGAGCCAGGGAGCCAGCGGGGCGAGCGCGAGCAGCGCCGCGGTCGGGAAGCAGCCCGGGTTGGCCACGAGGTTCGCGCCCTCGATCTGCGCGCGGCGCAGCTCGGGCAGGCCGTAGACGGCATCCCACATCAGCTCGGGATGCGCGTGCGGGACGTACCAGTTCTCGTAGACGTCGCGGTCGCGCAGGCGGAAGTCGGCTGAGAGGTCGACGACCCGGACGCCGCGTTGGCGCAGCGCGGCGACGACCGGCGCCGACGCGCCGTGCGGGTAGGCGACGATCGCGGCGTCGACGTGGCCGTGGCGGTCGGCGTCGAGCTCCTCGAGCTCGAGCGCGACGCGGTGGTACGGGTACAGGTCGCTGAGCAGCGTGCCGACGTCCGACCGGCTCGTCACCGCCGCGAGGTCCAGGCGCGGGTGACCGTCCACGAGCGCGGCGGCGAGCGCGCCCGCGTAGCCGGAGGCTCCGGCGACGAGCACGCTAGGCACGCAGCTCGCCTCCGAGCCTCTCGCGCAGCGACTCGACGATCCGCGCGCGCAGCGGGGCGACGTCCTCGTCGGTCAGCGTGCGATGGCCGGCGCGGAAGGTCAGCGCCAGCGCCAGCGACTTGCGCCCGGCGCCGACCTGCTCGCCGCGGTAGACGTCGAAGACGCGGACGCCGGCAAGCAGCTCACCGGCCGCCTCGCGCACCGTCTGCAGCACCGTCGCGGCCGGCACGTCCTCGGGAAGGTTGACCGACAGGTCGATGTGCAGCGCCGGGAAGCTCGTGAGGTCGACGTACTGCGGGACCGGCTCGGCATGCTGCACGACGCGGTCGAGGTCGACCTCGAAGAGCGCGGCCGAATCGAGGTCCCACGCGCGCGCGACGATCGGGTGAAGCTCGCCGATCCAGCCGACCTCCTCGCCGCTGCCCGCCCGCACCCGTGCGGTCCGGCCCGGGTGCAGGAACGGCTCAGTCGCCGGCTCGACCCACCAGGTGACGCGCACGGCGTCGAGCGCGGCGGCGAGCAGCGCCTTGGCCGCGAAGAAGCCGGCGCGCGGTGGGTCGGGCGTACCCCAGGTCTGCGGGTGCAGGCGCCCGGTGAGGACGGCGCCGAGCGCGCGGTGCTCGTGCGGGAGCTTCTGGCCCGTGGCGCGGTAGACGCTGCCGGCCTCGAAGAGCGCGAGGTCGGGCGCGCCGCGCGCGACGTTGCGCTGGGCGGCGTCGAGCAGCGAGCCGGCCAGCAACGTGCGCATGACCGAATGGTCCTCGCTCATCGGGTTCTGCAGGACGACGAAGTCGCGGCGCGGGTCGTCGCGGTCCAGGCGCAGGCGGTCGGCGAGGCCGGCATCGGTGAAGCTCCAGCCGACGGTCTCGTACATGCCGCGGCCCACGAGCGCGTCGACGGCGCGCCGGCGCAGGCGCTGCTCGATGCTCAGGGCGCCGGCGGTGCCGCGGCGCTTGGGCAGCGTGGTCGGGAGCTTGTCGAGGCCGTCGACACGGGCGACCTCCTCGATGAGGTCGGCCTCGCGGTAGACGTCGATGCGCCGGAAGGCCGGGACCGAGACATCGAGGCCGTCGGGCGCGTCGGCGACGCCGAACTCGAGCGCCTCGAGGATCTCCGCCTGGCGCGCCCGCTCGATCGCGCGTCCGAGGATCGCGGCGACCTTGTGCTCGCGCAGGCGGATGACCTGCGGCGGCGGGCCCTCGCCACCCACGTCGATCGTGCCCGGGACGAGCCGTGCGCCGGCGAGCTCGAGCATGAGCCGGGTGGCGACGATCTGCGACTGCATCGCCTGTTCGGGTGCCAGGCCCTTCTCGAAGCGGCTGCTGGCCTCGCTGCGCAGCCCCAGCAGCTGCGAGGTGCGGTGGATGGTAGGGCCGTGCCAGTTGGCGACCTCCATCAGCACGCGCGTGGTGCCCTCGTGGACCTCGGAGCGCTCGCCTCCCATGATCCCGGCCAGCGAGGTCGGGCCGTCGGCGTCGTCGATGACGAGCATGTCGTGGTCGAGCGTGCGGACCTGCCCGTCGAGCGTGGTGATCCGCTCGCCGTCGCTCGCGCGGCGGACCACGAGCCGTCCGCCCGCGACGCGGTCGAAGTCGAAGGCGTGCAGCGGGCTGCCGACCAGGAGCATCACGTAGTTCGTGATGTCGACGACGTTGTTGATCGGGCGCTGCCCGGCCGCCAGCAGGCGCGCCTTCAGCCATGCGGGCGAGGGCCCGATCCGCACGTCGTCGAAGCGGCGCAGCGTGAAGCGCGGGCACAGCTCGGGATCGCGCACCTCGACCTCGAAGCCCGGGATCGGGCCGGGCACCGGCGGTACGCCCTCCCAGGGGGCGGGCCGCAGCGGCGCGCCGGTGGCGGCGTGGACCTCGCGCGCGACGCCGTAGATGCTCAGGCAGTCGGGCCGGTTCGGCGTGATCTCGAGCTCGAGGACGTCGGTGGCGATCGGCAGCACGTCGGCCAGCGGCGTTCCGGGCACGAGGTCGTCGTCGAGCACGATGATCCCCGCGTGGTCGGTGCCGATGCCGAGCTCGTCCTCGGCCAGGATCATGCCGCTGGACTCGACGCCGCGCAGCTTGGCCTTGCCGAGCTTCGTGCCGTCCGGCATCACGGCGCCGGGGCGCGCGACCGCGACGGTCTGGCCCTGCGCGACGTTCGGCGCGCCGCAGACGATCTGCGCCGTGTCGCCCTCGCCGAGCGCGACCGTGCAGACCGTGAGGCGGTCCGCGTCCGGGTGGCGCTCGGCCGTCAGCACGCGGCCGACGATGAAGTTCTCCAGCGCCGTCACGCCGTGCGCGTAGACGCGCTCGACCTTCGTGCCGGTCATCGTCAGGCGCTCCTCGAGCCGGCCGATGTCCAGCCCCGGGTCGCAGTAGTCGTTGAGCCAGAAGACCGGGAGCAGCATCAGCCGAACTGCTCCAGCATGCGCAGGTCGTTCTCGACGAGCAGCCGCAGGTCCGGCACGCCGTACTTGAGCGCCGCGATGCGGTCGATCCCCATGCCCCAGGCGAAGCCGCGGTGCTTCGCCGGGTCATAGCCGTAGTCGCGCACGTACTCGAAGACGTTGGGATCGACCTCGCCGGCGCCGAGCAGCTCGATCCAGCCCTCGCCCTTGCAGACCGGGCAGCGCGAGCCGTCCCTGAGGAACCCCTTCTCGCAGTTGAAGCAGGTGACGTCGAGCTCGACGCTCGGCTCGGTGAACGGGAAGAAGTGCGGGCGCAGGCGGACCTGGCGCTCGTCGCCGAAGATCGTCTGGGCGAACGAGAGCAGCGTGCCCTGGAGGTCGGCGACCGTGATGTCCTCGTCGACCGCCAGGCCCTCGAGCTGGTGGAACTGCGGCGTGTGCGTGCGGTCGTTGTCGCGCCGGTAGGTGCGCCCGGGGATGACGATGTAGAGCGGCGGCGGGTGCGCCTCCATCGCCCGGATCTGCATCGGCGAGGTGTGCGTGCGCAGCACGATGTCCTCGTCGATGTAGAACGTGTCCGTCAGCAGGCGCGACGGGTGCACCGCGTCGTGGTTGAGCGCGTCGAAGTTGTAGTAGACGGTCTCGACCTCGGGGCCCTCGACGACGCGGAAGCCGAGGCCGATGAACGCGTCCTCGAGCTCGCGCCGGGTCGCGTTGAGCAGATGCAGCCGGCCGACCGGGACGGCGGGCGTGCCGGGCAGCGTGACGTCGAGCACGTCGGCGTCCTCGTCGTCCAGCAGCAGCCGCCCGCCGCGGGTCGCCCCCGGCGTGACCTCGACGAGGCGGTTGAGCGAGCGCAGGAGCGTCGTCTTGCCGCAGCCCGACGGGCCGATCAGCGCCAGCACCTCGCCCTGCCGGACCGGCAGCGTCACGTCGTTGACCGCGACCTTCCCGTCGTAGGCGATCGTCAGGTTCTCGATGCGCATCCGCTCGACGCCGCTGCCGATGCCGGCGGCGGGCGGCCGCGGGCGCAGCACCGCGGACGCGCCGCCGTTGGTGAGCGGGGGCGGCTCGACCTCGGTCGGCCGGTCGTCGACCACGATCCGCCGGATCGGCGGCGGCGGCATCAGCGGATCCAACCGAACGTCCTCCCCCCGCGCGCGATCCGGTCGACCGCCCAGTTCAGCGCCAGCACGATCAGCAGCAGGACGAACGCCGCGGCGTACGCCTTCTCGTACGCGTTGCCCTCGCCCGAGGGCGAGTTCTC